>Ga0115011_10001985_pt1 | contig 14391 bp, 8 predicted proteins | sample TroAtlMetagenome_2_FD_88705 | JGI IMG/M metagenome (GOLD analysis project Ga0115011, IMG submission 88705) | Marine eukaryotic phytoplankton communities from Atlantic Ocean - Tropical Atlantic ANT8 Metagenome | ecosystem: Environmental > Aquatic > Marine > Oceanic | place: Tropical Atlantic...
GCGGTACGCCTGCCATGGGCGGTACGCCTGCCATGGGCGGAAATCCAGAAATGATGGCTACCTGTACCGATATGGGCGCGCTCGTGGCGCGGTGCGTCGGGATGTGTGATGGACTCGGGGAGTATGTCGATGACCTGATCACCTTGGGCTGTGAAGAGAGCTTCGCAGACGGTGAGATCGACCAGGCCGCCATCGATATGATTGCTGGGCTGGAGTGCGATGACCCCATTGCGCAGGCCTTCATGGACCGGGTGCGCGCGGAATCTCCGCTCGCTGTGCTCTGTGCGTCCGACGATCTCGTGGACGCCGAAGCGGCGTGCATGACCATTGATATGTGTCTTCCGCCAGGAGAGGGGTTTGACAGCTTCCCGAATTGCGTATTCGGACTCATGGGCATGGAGGCCGAGAGCCCCGGAACCATTCAGTGTGTACTCGACGTGGGTGCCGAATGCCGGGGACTGGGCCAATGTTTCCCCGATGATATGAATCCCGAGGTCGATGAAGAGCGTGTGCTTTTGTGTGACGCTTTTGGCGATGTCGTGGAGCAATGCGCTGCAGAGTGCACAGGGCTGGGCGAGTATCTCGCTGACTTCATCTCCATTGCGTGTCGACAACCAGACGACGAAGACGATCGGCTGACCAATGAAGAGCTCATGGCGCTCGTCAATCGGGACTGTGAAGATATGGCGCTTGGCCTCTTTGCCATGGGTTTTCGCAACAGCCCCATCGTTGACCAACTCTGTGAGGAAGGCGACTACGAAATCGCCGTACAAGCCTGTGAAAGTGGGGGGCGATGCGCGCCGCCGGGCAGCTTCGACAGCGTCGCAGGGTGTGTGATTCAGGTCGTGTCATTCGATCTTCAAAATCCGGGAACTGCCCAATGCATCATCGACGCTGGCGACGATTGCCCCGCGGTGCTGATGTGCATTCCCAATGATGAAGACGGGGGTGCAGACAACCCAGGAGAGGAATCCTGACCCCATTTTCAGGGCGCCGCCACGACCTGGGTCGGGGGGCGTCCCGTTTGACCCTCATTTAGGGCTCAATGGGCTGGCAGCCTGGGCCGTATTGGTTCATTCGTCGAGGGTCACGCCCAATGCGCCCAAGCGCAGATCGACCCCGAGGGCATCTGTCTCACCATCACCGTCACTGTCCACATCGGCTCCACTGGTGAACATGGGAACGATAATCGTGCAGCGCTCCGCGAGAACTGCACACGATGCTTGGTCGTCCGGCCCGCATCGAGTGTGGTCCAAATCGGGGTGACAGGCCTCTTCAATGCCTCTAGAGAGATCGATGAAGGGCCCGTCCAAGCCCAGACAGGCACATTCGGGCTCCGCCATGAAATCGTTCAGGAATCGTCCGATGCTCTCGATGGTCACGCCCCCGGTGATTCGACCGTCTCGAACGCCAATCCCATCGATGAATGGCAGCACCATCCCGGTTAACTTTACATGGGCCACGTCGAGGACCACGGGAATGTCCCAGATGGTAAAGAACAGCTGCAGCTCTCGAGCGCTGGCGTGAAGAATTCCCCCCTCGATATAGGCCTCACTAAACAAAGAGCGGGGTGTCCCATCGGGATGAACGGACCGGGCTTGCGGTGCGTATCCTGGCGCCGGTTCGAAGTCGATCATCCCGACCTCGAACTGGTTGCCATCGATCAATTGATCAGCATCGAGGCCGTTCCAGCGAGCGCCCACCCGTAGTGTGCCCTCGCTGATGGCCGCCCTGAGTTTGCGGTTGGCATCGAGGTCAGGCGCGAAAAGACGCACTGTCTCGAGCAAAACACCGAGCCGGTTGTCTACATCTCCATCGCCGTCGATGTCGGCGCCGTTGTCTTCGGACGTCTCGAACGAGACCTCGTTGAGGTAGCTCCCGCTGATGGGGCCGTCGGGGCGAGTCGGTCCCATGTCCGGTGGGGCAGGCTCTGCATCTAGGCTCTGATCAGGGCGCATTGGGTCAGCGTCGCCCGTCGTCGAATCGCTGCCTGCGTCCAAGAGGCTGGCGTCCATCGTGCCCACGTCCATGGATGCATCGGGGAGGGTGCTGTCCATGGATGCATCTTGAGCCGGTTGTGGTGGTGCGGCTGTGGGGACCTTAGGCGGTGTTTCACAGCCTGTGGCCGTCAAGCAGACGAGAAAAATCAGGCCCAATGGCCATTTCACCAAGCAACGCATCATCGCATTCGCCTTCGCAGCCCAACCAAGAGGGGAAAGAGAATGAACATGCTCCCCGGGCCAGGTCCGGTCTGCCATTGGTGCGCGTTGAAACACCACGATGAGTCGCCACCACCCATGTCGACCTCAGGCTCTGGGGGGCGCTCTTCTTCTCCCAGAAGGGTGGGCATGAATTCGCAGGCCGGTGTCCATGAGTGCTCTGCCTCGACGTCTTCCATGGTGTCTGCTTGTGGACAGGGTTCGTCATCGTTCCAAGGGACCCAGTCGACACCTTGATTTCGGGCGTAGGTCGCGAAGTCGTCGAATCCACCGGCTGTGGCCTTGAAGACTGGCGGTGCAATGCATTGACCACCGGCCGCATTCTCCGACTGCTCTCGGGCGTAGGCTACGATGGCGTCTGACATGGCCTGGGTCGAGGTGTTCCAGCAGCAGGTTTTGGATTGCTCGTAGATTAACTCGGCGAAGACGTAGTCGGCAAAAACGCGATAGGTCTCGTCTGTTCGGGCACGGTCCCATCCGAATTCTCGTTCCATGACGGCGTAGAGCTCGCTAAAAGCGGCTTCCCGATTAATGCGGGCGGAGCATGACGCTGGGTAGCGCTCTAAATGGAGTCGTGCATCACCCACCCGCTCCAAAAGCGCGTCCCGGCGCTCCAAGGGGGGCAGCTCCCGCAAGATGTCCCCGAAAGCCTCGGGTCGGGCGCCCAAGGCCTCGATGTCCGCATGATTGATATGTACTTCGCGGTCAGCGGTGGGCACATCGAGGTGCCAACGGCCGTTACGTACCTTGGGAATCCGCCATCGTTTGATTCCACCGCCCAGCTCTGCGTAGGTCACATCTTCTCGACTCATAGCCCGCCCACCGCAGTACTGATTGGTAAAATAGCCTCGCGAAGTGGCCGACGCCTCCCACTTACCCTGGCGCCTTGGCATGGAGCCGGACACCAAATCCACCTCACGATGTGCTTCGTCGATGATTTCGACGTGTTTGACGATCAAGGTGTGCCCGATGCCTTCACGCTGCCAGCGCTCCAAAAGACTGTCGCCTTCTCGGACGGCGATGGGGGTGATGTCGAAGGTATTGCTCGAAGAGGCAAGGTGAATGGAGCCGTAATAACTCAGAAGGACATTGAGGAAGTACCCCACCCGCTTATTGAGGAAGATCTCGTCGAAATAGGCACCGGCGCCCGCCGCGTCGCCCAGAAATCCGTTGAGATCATCTCCATTGCCACCCAGTCGGCGCCCACGAAGACGAGCATCTTGGGGCCAATTGGCCACCACATCGGCCGCCGGTTGGTCGGCAAGGGCCGCGCGATGGTCGGTGTAGTTCCTGCGGAACGACATATTCAGGTAGCGCTCATCCTGCCGAAGTGCGCCGAAGTGCCCAAAATAAATGGGGCCTTCTGCGTCGATGGCCACCATGTAGAAGGGGAGTTGATGCCACGCGGCAAAGGTCGCCCTCAAAAAGATAGACGTCTCGGCACATTCCAAGTTGGGCGCCGGAAGCGTCTTCCCCCAAGGGGTACTCAAAACGTAGGTATCATACGGCATGTCGTGGCTGTCGGTCCGACTCATGGAATCGACCCAACGCGCGTATTTCTCGTCCCAATTAAGCCCGCTGTTTGCCGACCAGGCGATCCCGGCTCGCCGGGCTGCAGGCGTATTTACGTCTTCCCAATCGGCAGTGACCTCCCAGACGGCCGTATCACTGTCGTCGACCGCGGTGGAGAGCCCGGCTGGACCTTCGGGTGCACCTGTGAGGTAGATTGACGGCGCCGAGGGGTAGGCCTCTTCCATCGATGAGAGTTCATCGATTTCTACCCAGCCGACGACCTTTGCCGGGTCCATTTCCCCACATCCCAATGCCCAAAAGACAAGGGCGATTGCCCCAACTCGTAGTGCCATTCGTCTCTACCCCATTCGCCCGATTTTCTTCAATTTACCCATTATTATAGATGAGTCCCACTGGCTCTCGTCCTGACCGTGTCAATGCGCCGCAGTGCAACATTTGCGGGTTGCATCAGCCATTTCGGTGAGCCATCTTCACCTCGTAATTGCCTAGGAGCGTTTCGTGGATCTTCATCATGCCATAAGGACTCGGAGTACCGTACACCGCTACCTCGCCGAGCCAGTGCCCACCGACGTCATCGACCGTGCTCTTGCTGCGGCCCACCAGGCGCCGAACCATAAACTCACCTGGCCCTGGCGCTTTACCGTCGTTGGAGCCAAGACACGCGCTCTTTTCTTACCAGTGGCCGAAGCGCTCAAGGCGAAGAGGGGTCCTCTCACAGACAAGGGGCGTGCGCTCATTGCCGAGAAACTCCTCAACCCTTCATTGATCGTGGTCAGCATGATGCGGTGTGAGGTGCCTTTTCAGGCTCGCGAAGACTATGCCGCGACGGCATGTGCGATTCAGCATATCCAGTTGAGTGCCCATGCCGATGGCTTTGGGGCCAAGTGGAGCAGTGGTGGACTCACCACGGCGCCGGACACATATCGTACGCTGGAGATTGATCCGGCCATCGAGGAGATCGTGGGCTTTATCTGGATCGGCGTGCCGGCTCAACGGTCGGAGGTCGTCAGGCCTCCGCTGGAGGGTTTTGTACGCCGTCTCGACTAGGCGTCCATCCCTCAAAAAAAAACGAGCGCCGCCCAGTGGACGACGCTCGTCGATGTCCCGCCCTTGAATCTACGCCCGAGTGTCGGTCAATCCCCCCAGACGTCGGCGGTATTGCTCAGCTACAGCCGGTGGTGCTTCCGCAACTCACGCACTTGAGGCACGAGCCGTTTCGGACCAAGGTCAGCGCCCCACACTCTGGGCAGGGGTCACCTTCGTATCCCTTCTGCCGAGCCACCTCGATGGCGCGGGAGTTCAATCCACCAACAACGACTCCACCCGAACCGCTGCCGCCACCACCCGAGATGCTGGCGCTTACCGGTGCCGGTGCACTCGACCCTCCAAACTGTGAGGTCGTGGCCTGCTCCGCGCGCTGAATGGCAGCGAAGGGAACCGGATTGGTTTGCCGACGGCTATAACCGGCGCTGTCATTCATCGAACTGTCATCACTGCCGTGGAAGTGATAGACGGCCTGCTGCTCGCCATTGGCCACCGCTCGCTCTTCGATGACTACCTCTTCGGTGTACTCGGGATCGTCGGTATTGCTGTGGACAGCATCGCTACGGAGATCGTCAGGGTTGACCTGAGCCAGGTCATTCCGACCCAAGTAGGTCACCGCCAACTCACGGAAGATATAGTCGATGATCGAGGTCGCCATCTTGATGCGGTCGTTGCCCATGACCATGCCGTTGGGCTCGAAGCGCGTGAAGATGAAGGCGTCGACAAACTCTTCGAGGGGTACGCCGTACTGGAGACCCAGGGAGACGGCGATGGCGAAGGAGTTCATCAGGCTCCGGAAGGCTGCACCCTCCTTGTGCATATCGATGAAAAGCTCGCCGAGTGTGTTGTCCTCGTACTCACCGGTTCGCAGGTAGACCTTATGGCCACCCACAGCGGCTTTCTGCGTATATCCGCGGCGTCGCTGAGGCAGTCGCCGGCGACGCGCGAGGTAGCGAACGACCACGCGCTCGGCGACCTGCTGGGCGGCAACATCGGGACGGTCCACGTTGACCGGGAGGTCCAACTGAGTCGCGTTCTCGCCCATGGCCTCTTCGTCGTCGAAGTCGAAGGCCTGCGTCGAGAGCGGCTGGCTGAGCTTACTCCCGTCACGATACAAGGCGTTGGCCTTGATGCCCCGACGCCAGCTGTGGAGGTACGCCTCTTGGACGTTCTCGATGCTCGCATCATTGGGCATATTGATGGTCTTGCTGATGGCCCCACTGATGAAGGGCTGTACCGATGCCATCATTTCGATGTGCGCGGTGGAGGCGATGAAACGCTCGCCAGTCTTACCGCAGCGATTGGCGCAATCGAAGACCGGGAGATGGCGCTCCTGCAGGTGAGGCGCGCCTTCGATGGTCATGGTGCCGCAGACAAAGTCATTGGCTTCGCTGACCTCTTTACGCGTGAGGCCGAGGGCGCTCAAGAGCTCGAAGTCGGGACGATTGATCACGGCGGCAGGGACGCCCAGACGATTGATCAAATAATCATCGCCGAAGGTGAACCGATTAAAGACCATGCTGAGGTCAAAAGCCGAGGGCAGGAGCCCCTCGATGCGCTCGATGGTGGCATCGTCGAACCCATGAGTCTTCAAAGTCTCGGGGTTGAGGTGCGGGCAATCGATCAGGGTGCCGGCACCCTTACAGTGACGGACGATCTCGTCCACCTGGATCTCGCTGTACCCGAGACGGCGTAGGGCCAACGGAACCGACTGGTTGATGATCTTGAAGTACCCGCCGCCGGCGAGCTTCTTGAACTTCACCAGAGCGAAGTCGGGCTCGACACCCGTGGTGTCACAGTCCATCACCAGGCCGATGGTGCCCGTGGGGGCAATGACCGTCGACTGGGCATTTCGGAAACCGTTCTTCTCGCCCAATTCGAGGGCCCGGTCCCAGTCTTGTCGGGCTGCTTGGAGCAAGTACTCGGGGCAGCGCTCGGGGTCGATGCTGACCGGGATCGTACGCAAGCCTTCGTACTTCGCCTCAGGCGTCCGATAGGCGGCCCGTCGGTGGTTCCGAATCACGCGCAGCATGTCTTCGGCGTTCTCGGCGTATCCCTCGAAGGTGCCCATTTCCCCGGCCAACTCGGCGCTGGTGGCGTAGGCGGTCCCCGTCATGATGGCACTGATGGCGCCTGCGATATTGGTCGCTTGGGGGCTGTCGTAAGGAATACCCAAGACCATCAAGATGGTGCCCAGGTTGGCGAAGCCGAGACCCAAGGTCCGGTACCGCCAGCTCAATTGTGCGATTTCTTCGCTGGGGAACTGAGCCATCGTGACCGAAATCTCGAGGGTCAGGGTCCACAAACGGCAGGCGTGGCGGAAGGCTTCCACGTCGAAGCGGTCGAAGTCCTCGGACATGAACTTCATGAGGTTGGCCGAGGCCAAGTTACAGGCCGTGTCGTCGAGGAACATGTACTCGGAGCACGGGTTGCTGGCGTTGATGCGTCCGCTCTTGGGACAGGTGTGCCAATCGTTGATGGTGGAGTCGAATTGGACACCCGGATCCGCACAGGACCAGGCTGCGTTGGAGATCTGGTCCCAGAGTTCCCGCGCCTTCATGGTCTTGGCGATGCCGCCATCGGTGCGACGAATGAGGTTCCAGTCGGCATCGTTGACTACGGCTTCCATGAAGTCGTCCGTCAGGCGAACCGAGTTGTTGCTGTTCTGGCCACCCACGGTGTTGTAGGCGTCGGACTGCCAATCGACATCGAATTCGGGGAACTCGATCTCGGTGAAGCCCTGCTTGGCCAACTGCATGATGCGTTGGATATAGGTGGCAGGGACGTCTGCTCGACGCGCACCGCTAATGGCTTTGCGCAGGGCCTTATTGACCTTGGGGTCTAAGGGATCGCCGTCCACGGCGACGTTGCACGCCTCGAAAATGCGGGTGAGATTGCGCTTGGTGGCTTTGGAGCCGGCCACGAGGGCGGCGACCTTCTGCTCTTCGATGACCTTCCAGTTGATGTAGGCCTCGATGTCGGGATGGTCCACGTCGAGGGTGACCATCTTGGCCGCCCGACGGGTGGTTCCACCGCTCTTGATGGCGCCGGCTGCCCGGTCCCCGATGCGGAGGAAGCTCATCAAGCCACTGGAGCGACCGCCACCGGTGAGAGGCTCGTTCTCACCACGGAGAGCGCTGAAGTTACTGCCCGTTCCCGAGCCGTACTTGAAGAGTCGGGCCTCGCGGACCCAAAGGTCCATGATGCCGCCTTCACCGACCAAATCGTCTTGGACTGACTGGATGAAGCAAGCGTGAGGCTGCGGACGCTCGTAGGCGCTCGTGCTTCGGTGCGCTTCACCCTCTTCGTGGGTGCAATACCAGTGCCCCTGGGCTGGGCCGGCGATGCCGTACGACCAGTGGAGACCGGTATTGAACCATTGCGGGCTATTGGGGGCCGCCATCTGGCGTGCCAGCATATAGCGCATCTCGTCGAAGTACGCCTTGGCGCTCTCTTCGTCGCTGAAGTAACCGCTCTTCCAGCCCCAGTAGGTCCAGCAGCCTGCAAGCCGGTCGAAAACCTGGCGGGAGTCATGCTCACCATCGGTGTTCTCGTCCGTGAGTTGGTCCTTGATGGACTGGTCGGCTTCGCTTCGCCACAACCACTCGGGCACATCGTCTTCCGGTACTCGATTGAGTCGAGTGGGAAGCCCCGCCTTACGGAAGTACTTCTGGGCGAGAATATCCGTCGCGACCTGACTCCAATCGGAGGGGACAATGACGTTCTCGTTCAGGAACACGGCAGAGCCGTCGGGATTACGGATTTCGCTCTTTCGAGTTTCGAAATCTAGCAACTCATACGGCGATTTTAGGCCCGCGGTGAAGCGACGCTCGATGCGCATAAACTGGTCCTCTGCTTCGCCGGCGTATCGTGCCGACGAGATGAATCTCTGACTAGGTTAGTGATTGGCCATGAGTTGCGAGCAAAGACCCCCCCGTCATCACCTCCCTGGTAAGGAGTTGATTTTCAGTGTGCCGCTGCTCGACCAAACTACGGTGTTCTATCGACTCCAAAATCCGTCGACAACCCCGTTTTCGAAAAAAATGAGAACTATTTGAAACTACTAAATTTTTATACTTCCGATGCATAAGCCCCATATGTGGTGGTGTGCACCCAAGACCGACAGAACATATAGTGTAGTACTACAGAGCACATTTCCACGCAAACACTACAAAAACCTACATTGTTCTCGTGGACCCCGATACGGGAAAAACACACCTGTGGATAAGTTTAGAATAGGTGTATTTTCGTCCAAACCCCCTAGTCGCCTGTGTTTCTTCATTATGGGTGTTCGAGATACGGACCAATCGGTACGGAAGTTTCTTGGCCGGACCGGATCTCGCGTGAGGGTTTCTCCACCCACCTCGAGAGCACCTCAAAGAGAGGTTCTAAAATGAAAAAAAAGGGGACGTATGGATGCCTTGGAGATGGGTAGATGGCGAGGCCGCTATCATTTAGGGCCCGAAAAGGGCGGTGGGGAGGGGGATCCCCCGTGAGCTGACCCCCATTGGGTGTCCGCTCGAAGCGGTTCAGGGCTTGGGACCCTTGTAGAGACGGGGCAAAAAGCCGGGATAAATTTCTTCTCCCACCAATTGCCAAACACCATTTTTTCGCTTCTCGACGGTGACAAAGTCGGGAATGCCCCCACATTTGACCCGCAGGCGGTAGTCGCTCCCACGCCGCAGCTTGCCCATTACGCTGCATGTGGCAGCGCGCGCGAGAACCTTGGTGAGCGCTTGTCGAATCGCACTCTTTTGACAGGGTGCATGAATGAACGTCAGGCAGGGGTCTCTGCCCTTGGCGGTGGCGGCCACGAGCCAACGCCCTCTGTCTCCACCGTAGCGGGAGGCGATACAGGCTTCCCGGCGACATGCATTCGAAGCCTGCTTGAGCACGGTCGGGCCCAAGGCCAAGACCGCCTTTGCGGGGCCCTGCTTTTCGATGATGTGCTGTAGGGCCAAGAAAGGCTGGCTCGGATCATTGCCCGACGGCTTGAGGACGAGCCACATCAAGAAGAAGACGAAGGCGACGATCTGGAGACCGATGAGTGTATGTAAAAGTCGCTCCATATCCGGCAGTTTGCCACAGCGTCGGACTCCCTGCGAATCCTCTCTCAGGTTGCCGGTGCGTCACCGTCTTTTGGGTGTTTTTGTGGACTGCGAATTGGTTCTCGTGTGTCCGCCAGTCGGCTCGAGCCGATTTCATCCCCCAGGATGTCAACAATGGTCGTCTCGGTCCGCGCTGCGTCAGGGACCGTCGAACACATCGGCGATAATCCATTCCGGGTGACCCCGGCCGATCAAGACCTCTCCATTGGGCCAGCTGACGCCGCTTAATTCACCCAGGGCATCGTATTCGAATCGATATTGGCCCGTACTGCTGTCTCGCTTGGTGGTCAGTCGGCCTTGGTCGTCGTATTGGTAACTGATCTCGCGGTCTGCTTTATCGCGCTCGAGTCGCCAGATCTCTTCTCGCTCGATGCGTCCATCGGCGTCATAGGTGAAGACCCGATACTTGTCATCGCCGCCTTCGACCTGCATATCGATTCGCGTAATTCGCTCGTTCTCCCAGGTGTATTCGAGCTGGTGCGCGATCTCGACCTGGGCGACCTCTACTCGAACGATGAATTGGGTAGGGAGCTGCATTTCCCCTTCATAAGCGTATTCGATCGTGACGCCGAGGGGCGCGTTGAGGGCCGGGCAATCCATCTCACCGTTGCGGGTATATTCGACGAGGCGGCCACGCCGGTCGTATTCGAGTTCTACCACTGCTTCGCTCACCCCATCTTCGCAGCGATAGGCGACTTGAGTAACCAATCCATGTCGGTCCACGGCGAGGCTTCGGATGAGCTCAGCGCTGCCCATCGCCTCGCCGAACTGCCATCGACTGGTCGGGGCACGAAGCCCTTCGTATTCGAAGTCGAAGCGCTGCCACAGTCGCGCATCATCGACGCCTTCTTCCCAGCGCAGGGATGCCGGTGTGCAGCCATACAGCGCGGGTTCGTTGAACCACTCTCCGGGGCCGCTGTGCCGGTAGCTTTCCACCCGGGCCGGGTTTGCGTGCAGTGCTTCTCGGGGACCAAATCGTCCACATTGGCTGGGGGGGAGGGGATGGTCGGGAAAGATCATCATACCCACGTCGAGGGCATTCCCGGCATCGACCGCACCATCAATTCCCATGTCATCTACGGGCGGGTTGCCGCTGTCCTGTCGGATCAGCATGCCTTCTGCATCCCGGGTGATGGCCACTGCGTCGCTGGCATCGGTGGACAAAACGCCCTCGTCGGCGGCTCCACCGGCATCTCTTACGCCTCGATCGCCCAGCCCTGGATCGATGATGATGCCGCCGTCGGGCTCTGTGCTCGAGACAATGTTCTCCACATCATCTCGGCACCCGGCGGTGATCATGAGCATTAAGAAGAGGAGCGCCAAACTGGCGCTGCGCGCAGTCATAGAATTTCCCCGGACGCCGATGCCCACGTGTGTACCTGAATCTCCCAGACAAAATCGAGTTCAGGCACCAATGCGGGCCGTAAACGCCACGCGTTCGAGCACTTCATCGACAATGCGCTCGTAACTCAAGCGGCGTGCCCAGACCGCCCGTTGGGCACGTGCTTTAGGATCGAAATCAACCTCATCGCACGCGACGCTTAACGCCGACCCCAATGCGTCGACTCGCCCCGTCGCGAAGAGTCGACCCTGCCCAGGGGTGTCTAAGAGCCAATTCATCGAGCCATCATCGGCGAAGAGGCCGTATGCGCCTGTGCCCAACGCCTCTTGGCAGGAGATACTCGGTCTCGAGAAGAGTGCGATATCGGCACCGTGAAAGAGATCTGAGAGCCCGTCGCGTCCGGCAAACCCTTGCACGCGCATGCGCGAACCAAACGGCGCCGCTGCGGCTCGAATTTCTTGACTGAGGGCGTCCTCGCCCGCCCCGACCATCCACCCGATGAGTCGGGGCTCGAGCTTCATGGCGCGGGTTAGTCCGCTGAAATTGAATCGAATGGTCTCTGCCTTGTCAGGGGCGAACCGCGAAGAGGCGATGACGACGACCTGGTCGTCGGTCAGCCCCATTTTTTTCCGCACCCTTTGACGCCGTTCGGCTTCATAGGCAAAGACCGTCGCGTCATAGCCCAAGGGGGTGGGCGCGATTTTGTCTGCGATCTCCGCTCGCTGTCGGCGAGGGCAAAAACTCAAAACGATGTCCGCGGTCTCGGCGGTATTGGCGACCACCAGGTGGGCGCGGCGACAGGCCGCGGCCACGGTCGGTCCGCGCAGGACTCGGTAGGCGAGGGCCTTAGTCCGTTGTCGCACGGAGAGCCCGCGACCCCACCAGTCGAATGGTTGCATTCGCCGATTTTGACCCATGAAGGTGATCAAGGGGACGTCAGAGAGGCCCTCATGGGGCACGAGGTCGCGTCCAAAGAGTTGGGGCGGCCCGAACCACAAGATGAGGTCAGGACGGCTGTCAGCAACGCTCTGTGCTACGCCCCGTGCCCAATAGAAATGGCGGGTATCCGTACCCAGGAAGGGAAAAGCCTCGACGGTGTAGTGCAGCGCGGGGCGGGTGACAGTCGTGCTGTCTCGCCTGGCGCCGGCCGTATACACCGTAACCTCGAGACCTCGTCGTGCGAGAACCTCGGCCCAGATGTTCTCCTGGTAGGAATAGGCGGGGTCGAAGGCGCCGCTGACGATGGCCACGCGGCGGAGGGGGGAGGATTGGCTCACCGCCGCAGGCTGCCCCGCCGACGCCGGCGGGTCAACTCTCAGCAGCTGAGCGTAGGTGAAGTCGGTCTAGGTGAGGCCTTTGTGATCGCTCGTATTGAGCGGATAGGCGTCTCAGCGAACCCCGGTTAACTCGGCCGCCGTCGTCGACATGCCCGGCTGCTCGATGGCCGGTTCGCTTACGGTGGAGTCACTTGGGGGAGAGGTCCTCGGCTCTTCGCCTTGCCCGATGACGCCCGATGACGGCGCGGGGGTAATTCCCTCAGCGTCACCCTCGGAGTAGAGGTCGGTAGAGACCGCGAGGTTAACCCCGACCATATGGGTCGCCTGCCAATTGTCTTTCTCCTGGGTGCGTCGCATGTAGAACGCGCCAACTTTGAGTCCCGAGACCACCTTGCTGTTGATTCCAAAGTAGAGCCGGTTACGGATGAACTCGCCCTTCTCGACGAAGATCTCGTCACTCACGTAGCTGCTTACTCGCCCCCATTTGTATGAGATGGTGGCGCGGTCTCGATACCGGAGGTTGTTGTCCTTTCCTTCCCGGATTCGATATTCGACGCGGACGTTGTTCTTGACGCTAAGGGCGCTCGAGATCTTGAGCTTGCTGGTCAAATTCCAGTGGGGTCGGTGCTCCATATCGGTTTCGCCGCCATCGAATTCGACGACGTTCCGATACCGCAGCGAGGTGGATAGACCCTTTACTAGGTTTACCTTGAGGCCGGCATCTGTGTGCTCGTAGTGAAGATCGCCATCGGCCAGACGAAATTCCTGCTCGAACTTGAGGTCCAGCCCTTCATTGAGGCCGACAGCGACCTTATCCGTATTCCACAACTCGACGTCACCGGGCGCGGCCAGCGCAGCGCTCGCAAACGTCAAAACGCTCATGGTGACCAGAGACAGAGTTGCTTTTAGATTCGTGTTCATTTTCTTGGGGCGCCTTTCTGCGCGCATCAACGGCCGAAATTTGCTCTTCCGACTGTTCGCACTTTGCCCGGCGTGTTTGGAGATGGCGTGATCGTTTTGTGACAAAGACGTTTCAGTTCACCCAATCTCCTCGATCTGGACGGCCTCTTCGGTACGTCTGCCCAAAACCGTGGGACAGGTGGGGACTCATCAGGTCCAGCAGGCGAGCATGGCTGCTTTTGGATAACTCGTCGGAGGGTAAATAGGACGCTGTCTGAGGCAGTCGAATCTGAGGATGGGCGGCCGTGTTCTTAGACCCCATTCACGAACCCGACGACACCTCCTAAAAGGTGGGCACCGTTCCAGTGAGAGTCGTTTGGGGTACGTCTCTTCGAGGCCAAATGGGTGTCGGGCGTCGATCTGGTCAAAATGAGCCCATTTTGGGCAGAAAAAATCAAAAGTGACGAGTGTGTGACAGCCTTTGTTTGGCTCTCTGAGGATGGCGGTAAAGGTTAATGGTTACAGTCGTTTAATGGTTTCACTGGGGCGCTAGAGAGCGTTTCTTTTTCAAGCGTCAGCCAAACGGATTACCGGGTACTCGGCTCTCCCGCAGTGGTCGGGCTCACGCGCCTTTCGAAATGGTGGGCCGTTAATGAGCCCCGATGCGGCAGGGTGAAGAGCAAACACCTCATGGCCAGCGAACTCCGCGCCCGTCAACACCACGGTGGATACGCCTACGTCCAATGCCCCAGAGTAAGCCTGCCCAGAGCCACCACGGAGGTGATTCTCGAGAGGATGTCTGACAGCCCCCCGATGGGGTCGGGTGCTCTTCGAGTTGGAGGGAGACGTCCGCCTCAACCCGAGCGGGGGCCCCATCCATTGTCGTCCCTGCGTCACGGGGACTGCCTCGCTCAGGTGCCGCGTCTGGGCGCGGGTCGAGACGCTCGCCCGGCGGCTGTAGACATTGA
>Ga0115011_10001986_pt1 | contig 14388 bp, 7 predicted proteins | sample TroAtlMetagenome_2_FD_88705 | JGI IMG/M metagenome (GOLD analysis project Ga0115011, IMG submission 88705) | Marine eukaryotic phytoplankton communities from Atlantic Ocean - Tropical Atlantic ANT8 Metagenome | ecosystem: Environmental > Aquatic > Marine > Oceanic | place: Tropical Atlantic...
CCTCGACAAAACCTGCTCGACGACCTCGACCGACTTCGGCGTCGTCACGCGATACCCTTGCTCGAACCGGGTCTCGACGCCTGCCTGCTCGAGCGCCTGGGTGATCGCCTTTCCACCACCGTGCACGATGACGGGATTGATGCCAACCGCCTCGATGAATACGACATCGCGCGCTACGCCGCTTCGTATCGCCGGGTCGGTCGAGTCCATAAAGCTGCCGCCGTACTTGATGACAAACGTCTCCCCCCGAAACCGCTGCATATACGGCAACGCCTCAAGCAATGTATCCGCCTTGGCTATGAGATTGTCCATTTCTTAGCCCCCGAGCGATGAGGGGTCTTTGATGTCGCCTTTGTTGAACTCTACGTACGCCTCGGTAAGGTCGGCAGCATGGAGTACGGCGGTGGCCTTGCCGAGGTTTAGGTTGATGTGCAGGTCGAACTCGATCGGTTCGACTGCCTTGCAAAGCATCCCGAACGCGGTGTGCGTGGGCCGTCCTTTTTTGAGCGAGTATATTTTTTTACGTGAGCCGCTCGCGCTGTAGGCGATGTCCACTTTTTCCTCGACAACCTTGGCGGGGGAGTAGCCGAGCGCGTCGATGATCCTGCCCCAGTTAGGGTCGCCGCCGCTCCAGCTTGTTTTCACTAGCGCGCTGTTGCCGACGGCCCTCGCCGCCGCGTCGGCGTCGGCGAACGACTTGGCCCCGGTAATGCGAACGGTGATGACTCGGCTGATGCCTTCGCCGTCGCGCACGATCATCTTGGCCAACGTGAGGCAAACGTGATTGAGCGTGGCTTGAAACGTTTTCAGATCGGCTGCGCCCAACTTGCCGTTGCCGGCTAAGCCGTTGGCCAACAGCAGCACGGTGTCGTTGGTGCTCATGTCGCCATCGACGGTGATGCAGTTGAAACTTTGTGCAACGGCTTCGCGGAGACACTTTTTCAAATTGGCCGCATTGACGTTTGCGTCGGTGGTGAGGTAGGCGAGCATGGTCGCGTGCAGTCCTTGCGGCGTGGAGGCGGGCCGCGCGCCGGTCGGGCTCATGCCGGGCTGGATCATTCCCGCGCCCTTGGCGATGCCGCCGAGCCTCACCGTTTTACCGCCAAGCCGAAACTCGACGGCTATCTGCTTGGACTGCGTGTCGCTCGTCAGGATGGCCTCGGCAGCCTGCGCGGCGCCGGCCTGGGTGGGCTGGAGTTGCCCGGCGACGGCGGTGATGCCCTTTCTAATGTTCGGCATCGGCAACGGGACGCCAATCCGGCCGGTCGAGCCGACGAGCACGTCGGAGGTTTTCACGCCAAGCGCTTGGCCGGTGAGCGCAGCCATTTCGAGCGCGTCGGCCAAGCCCTGCGGGCCAGTGCAGGCATTGGCGTTGCCGGAGTTGATGACCACAGCACGCGCGCTGTTGTTGCGCAAATGCGCGACGCAGAGCTTCACCGGCGCAGCGCAAATCTGGTTTGTCGTGAACATCCCGGCAGCCTTCGCCGGGACGTCGGATACGATAAGCGCAAGGTCGCGTTTTTGACCCTTGTCGCTGCCTTTGCCGGTGCCGAGTGTTTTGACATCGCAAAACTGTGCCGCCGCTCGGAAGCCAAGCGGCGTGGTGATCGATCCCCTGATTTTTTTGAACTTGGCCACGGTTTAGATGTGCAACCCGGCGGTTTCGTCAAAGCCAAACCGGATGTTGAACGATTGCACCGCCTGTCCGCTTGCACCCTTGATGAGGTTATCTTCCGCGCTGAAGACGCGCAGCCGCTGAGTGCGAGGATCGGCGGCCCAGCCGATTTCGATTGTGTTTGTGCCGGTGACGTTTTTAGTATCGGGCAATCGGCCGCTGCCGGTGAGTCGAACGAACGGTTCGTCGGCGTAGCGCTTGGCTAGGCAGTCTGCGATGGCGTCCGTCCATTGGGTAAAATCGTCCGCTTGGCCAGACGCGGGGGCGAGGTAAAGCGTGGTGAGAATGCCTCGGTTCACCGGAACCAAGTGTGGGGTGAATTGAATGGTGACCGGAGAGCCGTTGGCCAAGCTGAGTTCCTGCTCGATTTCGGACAGGTGCCGGTGCTTGGGCACGCCGTAAGGCCGGAGGCTCTCGTTGCACTCGACGTACAAAAAAGCTACGTCGGCCTTGCGTCCGGCGCCGCTGACGCCGCTCAGCGAGTCGGCGATGATTTGCTCGGGATCGATCAACCCGGCTTCAAGCAGCGGAATAGTGGGCAGCAGGATGCTCGTCGGGTAACAGCCGGGCGAGGCGATGAGCGTAGCGTTGGCAATGCCATCAGGCCGGATTTCTGGCAGGCCGTAAACAGCCTTGGGCAGCCACTCCGGCGCGGGATGTTCGGTGCCGTAAAATTCGTTGTACGTTTCGGCGTCGTTTAACCGGAAGTCGGCGCTCAGGTCGATCACCGTCACCCCGAGCTGGGCCAACGGTACGGCAAACTCGGCGGCCACACCGTGGGGCAAGGCGAGGAAAACGGCCTGCGCCTTGTCTGCGAGGAGGTCGATTGACGGCTCGGAAAACGTCAGGTCACTGGCTCCGGCATGGCTGGAGAAGCGCGGGAAGACAGAGGTTACCGCTTGGCCGGCGTACTGGCGCGAAGTCAGCACCGACAGGTTGACGTGCGGATGCTTGAGAAGGAGGCGCACTAGTTCCTCGCCGGAGTAACCGGAGGCGCCCACGATCGCGACGTTGATTTTTTCCTCTGACATGATGATGGAATTTTGCGGCCAACGCTTGGTCAATGTTGCTTGAAATGACGGTACCGGAAAACAGAAAACCCCGCCAGCGTTTCAACCAGCGGGGCTCGAAAAGTGATACAATTTAGCGTTTGCTGAACTGGAAGTTCTTCCGTGCGCCGGGTTGGCCAGGTTTCTTTCGCTCCTTCTTGCGCGGGTCACGGGATAGATGGCCGGCATCCTTGAGCGCTTGCCGCAGCTCGCCATTGTATTTCTCGAGCGCGCGGGCAATGCCGAGCCGCACCGCGCCGGCCTGACCGGCGATGCCGCCGCCGGCGACTCTCACGCGGACGTCAGCCTCTTCGCTCAACTCGACGGTCTCGAGCGGCTTGACCGCGATAGTGCGCTGGTTCTCGACAGTGAAATAGTTCTCCACGGTGCGACCATTGACAGTGATTTTGCCTGAGCCACCAGTCGTCAATCGCACGCGGGCCACAGCGGTCTTGCGGCGGCCTGTTCCCAAATATTCCTCAGTTTGAGCCATATGAAAATCTGTGTTATGTCAGTTCGAGGGCAGCAGGTGCCTGCGCTTTGTGCGGGTGATCCGGTCCGGCGTAAACCTTGAGTTTCTTGAAAATCTGCCGGCCCAGCCGGTTGCGGGGGATCATCCCTTTCACGGCTTTCTCTACGAGCCTTTCCGGATGCTTCGCCCGGACATCCGCCGGTGAAAACTTCTTCAAGCCACCTCGAAAGCCAGAGTAAGAGGTCATCACTTTCTCGGTTTCCTTCTTGCCTGTTAGCACCACTTTCTCTGCATTGATCACCACGACAAAGTCGCCGGTGTCGAGGTGAGGGGTGAAAGTCGGCTTGTTTTTGCCTCGCAAAACATCAGCCGCCTTGGTGGCGACCTTGCCCAGCACAGCGCCGTCGGCATCAATGATATGCCACTTTCGCGACTGCTCGTCGACGGTACGGTTTAGCTTGTCGATCTTTGGTAAATAGGTCTTCATTCAGAATCTCCCGAAGCAAAGGGGCAAGGACAATACCAAAAACCAAAAGCGAGTCAACAGGTTGTTTGAAGAAAAAAAGCAGATTTTTAGAGTTTTTTCAGGAAAACGCCAAGTGTTTGATTGAACCCAGTGATTTCGGAACCTATTTTTTTAAATTCCTGTTAAAAGTACTTCTGGAAACCTGTAAAACGCTGGAATAAGAGTGCTATTTTGCTATTTTATTTGATTTTCCTAAGCATTAAGTTGTTTTTTAAGAAGTGGGCAGTATAGCCAAAAATTACCAGTGAACTAGAGTAAAACCATTATGTCAGCCCACACCAAGGAGTTTGAGCGCGACAAGACGCGGTGCATGACCAAACGGATCGATTCTCTCTTGCGCCAGGCCCAGTAAAAGTATTACAAGCGCGGCGGGTTGGAAAAAATGACCGAATCGCTTTGTCAGGGGAGTTTGAAAGGTTTCAAGTTTTTAAGTTGGAATAAAGATTTCACGGGGTTTCGTGTCGAGTTTTCGATTTAATATCGATGCAGAGGACAAAAAAAGAAACTCTGTCCATCCATTTTTGTTTTTTGGTTTCCTACGTTTAACGCCTTTAGTTTGCGTGGTGAGGGGTTGTTTCTTGTTATTGACAAGCAACGCCATCAAACAGAAAACAAAGCGCCTGTTGCTTTTTGGGTGCTCAGACGTTTTTTGTGCTGTTTCTGATTTTGTGAGCTTTGAATCGTTAAAAACTGGTCGCCGTTTTTTTATGTTGGCGCTCTCTGCCTTGGTGGTGGCGCCTTACCGGGCCATAGCCAAGCGTTTGACCAAAGGACCGCTGGTGTATCTCACTTGGAGGGTCGACCCCACCACCACCGTCGTTGTCAACTGGATGGACAGCGATGCTCGCAGCAATGACTACGTGTTGTATCGCCACATGACCGCTCCGACCGGGAGTCGGTGGATGCTGGCCCGGGGCTTCAAGCACCTGTTCGCTGACCAGAAGAAACGGATCGTTCACCACGTTGAACTGCGGGGGTTGCAGCCCGACACTGAGTATGTTTTCACCGTCCGCTCGCAGGGGCCGGTTCGCGGCGAGCCTTACTTCAGGTTTCGCACCCTGCCGCGCACCCTCCCGGCCAATTTCCGGTTTGTGACCGGCGGCGACATGATGCACAAACGCAAACACCTCGACGCGATGAACCAGCGTGCGGCACAGCTCAATCCGTGGTTTGCTTTGTTGGGTGGCGATCTGGCTTATGCCAACGCCAGTTCCAAGGAGGTGAGCAAGTGGGACGACTGGCTAGAGTCGTGGATGCTCAACAGCGTGCGACGCTCAGACGGCTGCCTGATCCCGATGGTCGTGGCTATCGGGAATCACGAGGTCGCCGGTGGTACAGGCAAAAAGCCAAAGGACGCCAAATATTTTTACAGCCTGTTTCCACTGCCGGCCAAACGTAGTTTTTACGCGATGGACGTCGGCAACTATTTGAGCCTGATTGTGCTCGACTCCGATCTGACGGAGCGGGTGGAGGGAGAGCAGGCGGTCTGGCTCGAACAGGCTCTGGCCAAGCGCGCCGGGAAGTTTCCCTTAATCTTCCCGTGCTACCACAAGCCCGCTTACGGCACGGCCAAGCCACTCAGTGGCACCAACGATTCGTCCAAGGATCCGTTGGCGCAGAAGATCATAAAGAATTGGTGCCCATTGTTCGACAAGTATCACGTAACGGCTGTTTTCGAGAATGATCATCACACTTACAAGCGCACTCATCGGCTTCGATCCAACAGGGTGGACAAGAAAAATGGTATCCTCTATCTCGGCGACGGTTGCTGGGGCGTCGATACCCGCGCGGTGCCCAAGCCGGGCAAGTTGTGGTACCTAGCCAAGGCGGCGAGCAGGCGGCATCTCATTTGTGTCACGGTTCAAAACGGAAAACCGTCTTATATCGCCTACGAGGCGAATGGGAAAGTGATTGATCAGTGCGTCTGATCCGATACGCTGCCGGGCGAGTTAAAGTTTAACCAATCATGCCTATTTACACGTACCAGACTATTCCGGCGAAGAAAGGACAGAAAGTCCGCCGATTCGAGATCGAGCAGCGGATGAGTGATGATCCGCTGAAGAAGGATCCCAAGACCGGCCTGCCGGTGAAGCGCATTATCACCGGTGGCTCCGGTACCATTTTTGGAGGGTTGAGCGTGATGGCGATGAACCGAAAGAAGGGCGGTTAGCACCCAGTCATGAAACTGCAACCGTTTTTGACGGCCACGCTGATACTTGCAGCGGGCGCATGGTTGGCCAGCGAGGTCAACGCAGCGACTCTATTCTCTCGCGGTGCAACGTGGAACTACTACAAGGGCAACGACCATCCCTCCGGCGGTGACTTGGAGTGGACCGAGTCTGACTTCGACGATAGCGATTGGCCAAGCGGGGCCTCGCCGATCCGTTACGGCGATGGCAACGGCGGCACGGTGCTTGGCGACATGCGCAACAATTACTCCACGATGTTTTTCCGCCGCATCTTTACTGTGGCCAATCCCGCGCAGATTTCCGCACTCGACTTGCATGTGGATTACGACGACGGCTTCGTTGTCTGGATCAATGGCGAGGAGGTGCTCAACGTCGGTGGAGCGGCTGACCTGTCTCATGATTCTTTTGCCAGTATAAGTCATGAATCCGGCAACTTTGAGACATTCGCCCTAGACAATCCCGCACAGTTTCTTGTGGATGGCAAAAACCAGATCGCCATCATGGGATTCAATACCAACTTGACCAGCAGCGACTTCATGATGAACGCCGAGCTGCGCAGTTTTCAGCCGGACAAGTCGCCTCCGAAAGTCGTGTCGCTCAATCCGCCGCCGGGTAACGTCAGTCTGCTGCGCGAGATCACTGTTCGCTTTGGCGAGGAAGTCACCGGTGTCGATGCCGGTGATCTCTGGCTCAACGGTGACCCGGCGATGCAGCTTCGCGGCGGCAACAGGTCTTGGACGTTCACTTTTGCGCCGGTCGACTTTGACGAGGCGATTCTGTCGTGGAACCCGAATCACGGCATCGCCGATACGGCCCGCCCGCCCAACCTGATGGATGCCGGCGCCGCCGCGGCGACGCACCAGTACCGCATTGTCGATGACATGCCGCCCTCGCTGGCAACCATCCTGCCGCCGCCGGGCAGCACGGTGCGCTGGCTGAATAGCGTGCGCCTATTTTTCAGCGAACCGATCCGTGGACTCGAGGTGGCCGACCTACGAGTCAACGGTCAGCAGCCGGTGTCGATCGCTGGTGTTGCCAGCGGCCCGTGGCAGATTGAGTTCGAGCCTGCAGAGGATGGCATCGTGACGATAGCCTGGGTGGCGAACCACGGTGTGAGCGATTTGGCGGCGGAGCCGAACCGACTCGAGGTGGAGGGTTGGCATTACAACGTTGATTCCGATCACGACTTTGGCCAGGTGGTCATCAATGAGTTTCTCGCGGCTAATCGCGATGGATTGAAGGATGACGACGGCGAGGCTGGTGACTGGATCGAGTTGCGAAACAACGGTGACGTCACGGTCGATCTCGCCGGTTGGTCGCTGAGCGATGACCCAACCAAGCCGGGCAAGTGGGTGTTTCCAAGCGTGACGATCCAGCCAAGCGCGGCGCTGATCATCCACGCCACCGGAAAAAACCGCCGCTTGTTTGGCCAATCGCTGCATACGAATTTCAAGCTAGGCGTAGAGGGCGAGTACCTTGGCCTGTTTAGCCCGGAGCTACCGCGGCGAGTTGCCGACGAGATCGCACCGGCGTATCCCGAGCAGCGCAGCAACATTTCCTACGGCCGCATGGCAACAGGCGAATGGGCTTGGTTTGAGTCACCCACGCCAAGAAGGGCCAACGGTAGCAAGACGATTCGCGGTCTGCTTGCGCCGCCACAGTTCAGCGCAAAGCGCGGCATTTACGATGCACAATTCCGAGTATACATCACCACTAACGAGCCAGATGCAGTGATTCGCTACACGACTGACTATTCTAATCCGACCGCGTCCAACGGAAAGAAGTATGTCAATCCGGTGGAGGTGAGAAGGACAACTATTGTGCGAGCAGCTGTGTTCAAGAGCGGCATGCTTCCGTCGCGAGTGGAGACGCATACGTTTGCTTACAACCTTGGCGAGTCGGTGACATCGCTTCCATTGATTTCACTGGTGACAGAGCAATCCAATCTGCGGGGGAACACGGGTATCATGGAAACAAACCCTCGCAATACGACAAAGCGCGGCATTGCCTGGGAGCGGCCGGTCTCAATGGAGCTGATTTATCCCGACACCGGTGAGACGCTTCAGGCTAATGCTGGCCTGCGGGTGCAGGGTGGCGACTATATCCGAGGGCGCTACAACCCAAACTCAGGTCCGCCGGCTGGGAAGTATTCCTTTCGCCTCTATTTCCGAGGCGATTACGGGCCAGGGAGACTGCGCCATGATGTTTTCCCTGAGTTACAGGTTAAGGATTTCAATCACATTGTTTTGCGGGCCGGGATGAATGATCATTCGAATCCGTTCATCATCGACGAGCTGGTTCGTCGACTATCGGCGGACATGGGACAGATCTCTGCACAGGGAACCTTCATGAACCTTTATTTAAACGGTTCAAACAAGGGCTACTACAACCCTACACAGCGTATTGACAGCGACTTTCTAAACTCGTGGAACGGTAGCGATTCGGAGTGGGATATTATCGCGCAGTTCGGTGAACTTCGGGAGGGCGACACGGTGAAGTGGAACCTGCTCAAGAGTGCTTTGAAGAGAAATCTCACCATCCCGCAAAACTATTCGGCTGTTGAAAGGCTGTTGGACATCGACAATTTCATCGACTACATCATGCTAAACGTGTACGCGAATACCGGCGACTGGCCGCACAACAACTGGCGCGCCGCACGCGAGCGCGTGCCCGGCGGGAAGTGGCGGTTTCTCGTTTGGGACGCCGAATGGTCGTTCGGCAACAACGGTCGAAGTGTCACCGGTAACAACCTCACCAGTGGCCCGCTGGCCGGTGGTTCAGATATCGCTGTTTTTTACAGGGCGCTTCAGAAAAATCCTGAGTTTCGAATGCGTTTTGCTGATCGGGTACAGATCCACTACTTTAATGATGGCGCTCTAACTGACGAGAACGTGCTCCGCCGTTTCCGGGAAATGAAGGAACAAATATCGGGTGTTCTGCGAAATCTAAACTCATCTGTCGAGACCAGTTGGGTGCCGCGCCGCCGTGCTATCGTCATGAGCCAGATGGCGACGCAGAATATCCAGGCATCCGACAACGCACCACAATTCAGCCAGTCAGGAGGCGCGATCCCTGTAGGTTACCGTCTCAAGCTCACGTCGCCAGATGGCGAGATTTACTACACGCTCAATGGCAGCGATCCGCGCCGTCCGGGGGAGGTGGCCGAGACGGGTAAAACCATCCTCACCGGCTCGGCCGAAAAGAGGGTGCTGGTGCCGTCTGCGGACAACGGCGGCGACGCACTTGGCAACACATGGCGCGGGGGCAAAGTGCCGTTCAATGATGAAGATTGGGACACCGGCACCGATGGAGTAGGCTATGACGAGAATACCGATTACGACCCGCACATAGGCATCGACGTTGACAGCGAAATGAACGACATGAATCAGTCGGTGTTCGTTCGCATCCCTTTCAGGGTGTCGGCAGCGGATCGAAAAAAATCAAACTTCATGGTGCTTAATATGAAGTACGACGACGGCTTTGTTGCATATCTCAACGGCATCCGCGTCGCCAACGCCAACGCTTCACTCAATCCCGCCTGGAACGATGGCGCGAGCGGTCAGCACGACGATGCATCAGCGATGACGTGGGTCAGTTTTGACGTCGGTAAGCACATCAACAGATTGAAAACTGGAAACAATATTCTCGCCATTCATGGCCTTAATGCTGGTCTTGGAAGTTCTGACATGCTTATCAACGCCGAGTTGTCGATTGGTGAACGCAGCGGTGCCGAGATTGCCGACGGTGTGCTTAAGTACACGTCGCCGATCAAGCTTACGGGCGACACCACGATCCGCACCCGCACGATGTATAACGGTCAATGGAGCGCGCTTGTTGAACACTCGTTCCAGGCCGGGCGGGCCGGGTCGCCGATGCGCTTTACCGAGATCATGTACAATCCGCCCGGTGGTAGTGAGTACGAGTTCGTTGAGTTGCATAACAGTGGTACCTTCAATGTACCGCTTGGCTGGCACCGGTTCGACGGGATCGATTTTACTTTTGCCGGCGATACCGTTATCGGCCCCGGCGAGTTTATCGTGCTGGCGCCGGACAAAGATACCGACGCATTCAAGCTGCGCTACCCAGGCTTAGCTGTGAACGGCTGGTACCGCGGCAGTCTATCGAACAACGGCGAGCGGTTAGCTCTGCTTGATGCCAAGTGGCGGCGTGTGGTCGAGGTGGATTATAGTGACGGAGGCGCTTGGCCAAGCTTAGCCGACGGCGACGGTCATTCGCTCGAGCTGGTTGATCTTTTGATTGACCCCGGCGCGGCGTCGAACTGGCGCGACAGCACTGAAAAGGCCGGATCGCCCGGCGTAGCCAGCACGGTCGTGGAGGTGCCGTCGGTCCGCATCAACGAGGTGCACATGCAGTCACCGCTTTCAAGTAATCCGGACTTTGTCGAGCTGCGAAATCTTGGCCAAATGGAGGTCGACATCTCCGACTGGACACTCCGTGATGGCGACGAGAACTCGTTCACTTTCCCCGATGGAACCGTACTTGGCGAGGCGGGCCTGCTCGGCATCTGGTGCAGTACGGCATCTGGCGATGGGTTGCGGGCTGGCTTTGGCCTTGGCAAAGATGGCGACTCGGTTGCGTTGTTCAATGCCGACGGACTCCGGGTCGATGCCGTAACTTTCGGCGCCATTAGCTCTTCGATTGTCCCCACGGCCAAAGGCTGGACGACGGCCAGGCCGACTTTCGGCACGCCGAATCAGCCTACGCAACCGGCGACCCTAACTAATCTCGTCATCAACGAGTGGCTTGCCGATCCGGCGGATGGCGGGCGCGACTGGCTCGAGTTATTCAACCCCGATGCAAATGCCCCAGCACTCATCACCGGCCTGCACATTCGTGTCGATCAGCAGGTCGATGGGCTTCATCGCATCGGCACCATTCCGCCTCGCGGCCACATGCGTGTCTGGCTCGATACCGGCTCTGGCGCGGGCCATGTCGATCTTTCGCTGCCATCTGACGGTGCAATTATCACGCTGATCACTGCGGAGGGTATCGAGTTCGCGACTATGAGCTATGGGAAGCAACGATCCGGCGTATCTGAAGGTCTGCAGCCTGATGGCAGCAGCCGAAAGGTGAAGTTCACCAAGGGATCAACGCCCGATGCACCGAACATTGTCCCAGTGTTCAACGGACCACGAATCAACGAAGTGCTTGCGTTCAGCCACAATGGCTTATCTGACTGGGTTGAGCTTCACAACGATACAGGATCGAATGTGTCGCTAGACGGCGTCAGCCTTTCGCGCCGCGCCGATGGTGTTGGTGATTGGATGTTCCCCATTGGCACGAAGTTCAAAAAAGACAGTTATCTTGTCGTACGGTTTGATGGCAGCGAGCCCTCTGGCGAATTTAACACAGGCTTCTCGCTTCCGGCTGAGGGGGGCGGTGTATACCTGTTCGATCCAGACGGCTTTCTCGCCGACTCTGTTGAGTACGGCTTTCAAGTGCCCGCCCGCCCGATCGGCATGAGTTCGGGCGGTTGGAAGTTGCTGGACGGACCGACCCCAGGCAAGCCGAATGCATCTCCGGTCGTGCTGGCCAATCCGACTAATGTTGTATTCAACGAGTGGATGGCGAAACCAGCTTCTGGTGCGGACTGGTTCGAGCTGTACAACACGGAAACCAAGCCGGTGGATCTCGGTGGCATGACGCTAACAGACGATCCTACGGCGGTGGGCCGTGGCAAGTTTGTTATACAGGATTATTCTTATGTCCAGGCGGGAGGCTGGGTGCGCTGGGTGGCCGACGGAGCCGCCACGGCGGGCCATGTGAACTTCAGCCTGCGTGGCCACGGCGAGTTGCTGCGGCTCTACGGTAGCCGGCGCAGCGCGATCGACGAGGTTGAGGTTTTCAACCAAGCCGAGGGCATCTCGCGTGGAAGGCTGCCTGATGGCGCCAAGGCGTTGAAGAATTTCCCTCTCACTCCCACGCCAGGTAGCGGCAACTATCTGCCAATTATGAGCGTCGTTATCAATGAGGTGTTGTCGCACACCGATGCGCCGCTCGAGGACGCTATTGAGTTACACAATTCCAGCGACTCGACGGTGGACATCAGTGGCTGGCTGCTTGGCGATTCAATCGACTCATCCACGCAGTTTGTCATTCCAAAAAGTACGATATTGGCGGCGGGCGGCTACAAGGTGATTTACGAAGACGATTTCAGCCGAGGTGGCTCTGGGTTCAGCCTCAATTCTGCTCACGGTGAAACGATTTACCTCTCAGCTGTCGGCACAAGCGGAAGGCCAAGCGGCTTTCGAGCTGTTCAGGTGGTTCCGCCGTTGGCCAATGGCGTCTCCGTCGGCCGGGTGAAAACCAGTTTTGGTACGCATTTCGTGTCGTTGGCCAGACGCACATTCGGCAATGATTCTCCAGAGTCGGTTGTCGCGTTCCGCGAGGGAGGGGGAGCGCCCAACGCCAAGCCGCAAGTCGGCCCGGTCGTCATCAGCGAAATCATGTACGAGGGCCAGCTGAACATAGACGACCTTGGCTCGGCGCAGCTCGAATACGTCGAGTTGCATAACATCAGCAAACAGGCCGTGCCTTTGTTCAATCCGGTTGAACCGCAAAACACGTGGCGGATTCGAGGCAGCGTGAAACTGGACTTCCCGGCAAATACAACCCTGTCGCCCGGCGGTTATCAGTTGATCGTCGGTTTTGATCCGGTTGCCGAGTCTGTAGTTGCGGCGAGGTTTCGCGAGCATTACGACTTGCCTAGTGGCGTGACAATTGTCGGGCCGTTCGATGGCCGCTTGGGCAACGGCGGCGAGACGTTGCGCCTGCTGCAACCCGATAATACGCAGGGCCTCGGCCAAGAGGACGCCGGTTTTGTGCCGTATCTGCCTGTGGAAAACGTGTCGTACGACAACCGCAAACCTTGGCCAAGCGATGCCGACGGCACCGGGTTTTCGCTGCAACGCAAAGCATCCAACAAATTCGGCAACGAGCCGAACAACTGGCTCGCCGCCGCGCCGACTGCGGGTCGGGCGAACGCCAAGACTGCCGACGTCGATCGCGACGCCGACGGCATGGACGACGCATGGGAGCTGGTGCACAAGTTGAATCCCACTAACGCATTCGACGCGATGGCCGACGCCGACAACGACGGCGTCACAAATCTCGGCGAGTTCCGAAGTGGCACCGACCCGAACGATGGTGACAGCCGATTCCTTATCCAGTCGATCGAGGTTGCTGGAGGTCGCGTGACGATTTATGTGCACGTATCGCCGGGCCGCCGTTATTGCGTCGAGTTTTCAGACAAAGTGAACGGCGGCTGGATCAAGCTGGCTGAGTTCACTACCGACGCCGGCCAGCGCCTGGCCAAGGCCGAGAGCATCGCCCCGCTTGCTCAAGCCCGCTTCTACCGAATCCAATTGGTGGAGTAACAGAGTTAACTGCTTGGCCAAGTGGCTTTAGGTTAATGACTTGGCTACGGCGGCGATTGCGCCAGAGGTCAGGCCGAAATGCTCCCAAATCTCCTCATGACCCTCGGATGGGGCGATGCGCGGATCGACGATTCCGATGTGCTCGGTTTTCGCACTGGTGCAGCTCGCGGCGGATAGCACCAAGCCGGCGAAGCCGCGAACCCCGGTGGTGCGCGTGCCGATGATGCCGTCCTCCACTGTCACGACGCCGTCGTATTCCCCGAAGATGCCATCGAGGAAACCGTCCGGCAGCGGCAGGCCGTTGATGACGTAAACATCCGCCGAGCCGCCGAGTTGTTCCGCCGCCTCAAGCGCGATGCCGGCGGTCGCACCCAGCGCGAGGATGGCGATCTTCGCGCCGTCATGTTTGCGGAGCGGGGTGACGGCTTCCCACTCGCTGTCGGTGTTGTAAAGCGCGTTGCCCTGTTCGTTGGAGAGGACGAGCAGGTTGTCGCGCGGGATGGCGACAATGTGCGCACCGTAACGAGCGCAGGCGTCCTTTACCGCTACGAACGCACCACGGGCATCGGCCGGTGCGTAAAAGCGATCGACGTATGGTAGGTAACCGATTGCCAGCGTGACCCAGTCGAGGCTCCAGCCGGAAAAATGATCGCGGCCGGTGCAGGCGCCAACGTGGCTCATGTGCATAATCACGTTTAGCCCCTCATTGACGCCGTTGAGGTTGCGCTGGTAGCGCCACAATTCGAGGCCTTCTCGGGCGATGCCCTCGAAGAACGCGGAGAAGGTGGAGACCACGTTGACCTGCGGCTTGTACGAGCTCATCGCGAGACCGTCGGCGACTAGCAACGCGGCCAGCTCCTCGATGCTCAGCTCGATCTGGTTTTGTGCCGGGATTTGTGCGGCGGCCTTGCCGAGCTTGGTTGATGGGTTGAGATCGCAGCTCACGATGAACACATCGTTTGGGTGCGCCTTGGCCACGGTGGCGTAAGCGACCTCGGATCCGGCGCGGGCACTGGTTTTTTTGCCGACCCCCGGCAGGCTGACCTCGGCCAACTGCTCGGTGCTGAGCGTGAGATTGGC
>Ga0115011_10001988_pt1 | contig 14377 bp, 7 predicted proteins | sample TroAtlMetagenome_2_FD_88705 | JGI IMG/M metagenome (GOLD analysis project Ga0115011, IMG submission 88705) | Marine eukaryotic phytoplankton communities from Atlantic Ocean - Tropical Atlantic ANT8 Metagenome | ecosystem: Environmental > Aquatic > Marine > Oceanic | place: Tropical Atlantic...
ACTGGGGTTGAGTTCCAGCCCCCCACCAATATCAAAGGCTCCACATGGAATACCCAGCACCCCCACTTCCTGAGCTTGAGCATCAAAAGCACATACCTTGATGGGTGTATCGGGTGCCCAATATGGCGCCACCATCACGTAACCTTCCTGACGAAGATCATCGTTTGGACTGGGACCTCCTGGATCAATAATTTCAAAATTGGGCCTTCCATTGGCATCAAATCCCAGTTCTTCCTGAGGAATGTTGGCGCAACTCAAATCACTGCTTCCGCGATAGCCCTTCGTACGGAGCGCAGACAGAAGACGATGAATCTTGTCCACATCCTCACCAGGCCCTTTCATGGTGATCAACCTGAACTCATTACTGGTGAGATCTCCCTCCGATGGATTGGGCCATAAGAGGGCTTCATGATGATGACGCATGGCTCCCAGGTACTCCTGAGAAGACAAAAAGGAGTCAATGGTGGACTCCGGCACATCTTCCAATCCATCGAGGGCATTGTATTCCTCAATGGTTGGAACTTGCTGTCGAAGATCCAGGGACAACCGACGAAGAAACCGATAAGGATCCAGTTCCTGACTTTGGTCACATTCCGCTTGAGCCAGTACCAGGGAGGGCTGCAGGATCACCAAAGCCCACCCCAGCATTACAATACCCTTCCTCATGGTTGACCCCCACTTTGATACCAAAGGAGAACTTTCTCCAATTGTTCATCCACCAATCCTCCAGGAGGCATCAGCCCAAGAGAAACCCGTTCCAAGATGGCATCATCCAGCGCCATCACCTCTTCGTATTGGGTAAAATCATGCTTGGGACCAGGATATCCCGCCACATGGCACCCATTGCATTCACTCTCAAACAACGGAGCAATATCCGTTTCAAAGGAGACGCCTTCTCCCATTTCAAGACGGGTCAATGTAGAGCCGGATGCCACCCAAACATGGTCAAAGGCATCCGTGGCCAAAGCAACCATGCCCCCTTCCAAGCCTGTGACCACTTCCGCACCGGTTTCATGGACCCGCACCACCCGATCATCGGAGGCCACGAGAATGCGACCCTTGGAGTCCATGGACACATGATCTGGCTGGATCCCTTCCAGCAGTAATCGAATGAACGTTCCTGAAGAGTCCCGCCAAAGAATGCCCTGGTCATACGCCACAGCTGACGCTCCCTCTCTCGACGCGAATCCTGCAAAGGAACCCATGTCCTCGGTGGAGAGCACCCCCGCAAGAGCGTCCTGGAGATTCATGTCATACAGGCTCCCTTCCGTCACCAGGAGCCCTCCCTCGTGGGTGGATGTAATTCCCAGCGGTGTAGCCCCCTCTCCATCAAGGGTCAGGGAATACACTCCCGTGGAATCCAGGTAATGGGTACCCTCATCAGACCCCGCAAAATAAGCCAGCTCCTCCGTTGCCCCGTTGATTCCCACAGACGTCATTGTGGGGACCAAATCACCCAAGGGAGCCTTTACAAGAGCCCATTCATACGGCTCAAAGAGTCCATTTGAGCTAACGACAAACAGTCCGTCATCATGCTTGAGAAACCCTTCAATGGTCCCCATGTCCTCGGGCCCTCCGTCTTCTGCCCAATATTCCACGGGCTGAACACTGTCCAAACCAATGCGCAGGACCTGAGTTTCCGTGGCCACCCAAACCGTGTCGCCCACCCGGCCCAGATCCAGAGCGGGATGGTCCAATTCAATGAAAGACAGCGAGACCTCAAGACCCTCAGGAGACCAAGTTACCGATTCAGCAGTGAGGGCTTCAGCCGAAGTCTCCAACGCCAGATGCTCCCCAGGATTCGCAGGCGTCAGTGAGGTCGTTTCCTGATCCGAATTTACCGAAGGCTCGATGGCTCCCGGAAGCGGCTCCATAGACTCACCCGAACTTCCTGGCGAACCCGTCTGACCGCAAGCAATTAACGCCATAGCAATAGCTCCATAAGCTACGCTCATCATCAGTTTTCTCATATGCTGTCCCTTGTGAAACTCAATGATATCACACTATTCATCGAAAGAGACGAAGGAATCTTCATCCGACTTGGATCTATGGAGAGCACGAGTGCCTTCAGGAAACCGTATGTGGACTGTTGTTTCGAATAGGTGGGGCTCTTCAGGAGTTCATCGTTCGCCCTAAAGCCCCATGAAGCTCAAAAACGAGGGGGCTGGGACACTCCCGTATATGGAATGCCCGTCAATGATGCCATATTCGAATGAATGATGATCAGAACTCTCCGCTCAAACTCTCCCAGGTGCACATGACCACAGGGTTGAACCAATATTTGCATGAGATGAACTGTGGCCTCAAACCCATTCTGGAGACCCTTGGCACTGGCTGCTGCCACCAGCCGACTGGTGAGGTGGGACTTTTGAAGAGTGGTCGTAGGGAGTGCTCCCTGAGGCAGATCCTGTACATCTATGGTTGCAGGGAAGAGTCCATCCTGAAAAGGGGGGAATCCTCACAAAAGAGGACCTACTGTTTCTCCAGGACAAGGCTGAGGATGGCTTCTTCTTGTTCGTCCTCTCTCAAGACTTTCATGAATCCCACCAATTTCTCTCCCTGCTGCTCAAATCGGAAGTATTTCACTTTCCCATACTCTCCCGATTCGCTGGACTGGCAGAGGGTCTCTTCAACCCCCACTCCACTGATGGTCTCATCATAAACCACTTTCACTTCAGATGAGTTGTGGAGGACCTTCTCAGCGAGGCCCCCCGAGACCACCACTATCATAAAACTCACTCCCAGATCGAACTTGATGGACTCCCCTTCAACGAACATTCCGAATTTTACAAGACCCACACTCTCTTCAAACTTCACCAGCTCATATTCTCGTTCTGCAAAGTGCGGGAGGTACATTGAAGCCTCAGTGGCCAGCCAATGACCGTCCGGAATTTTCTCCATCCCGTCCAAAAACGGGGGAACCGCCCCATAAATATCTGTCATATCAATAGCTTCTTCAGGCGAATAGATAGAGGCGCCACAGGTCTCTTCCGTGATATCAGGAATAGGGAGCGCCACTACCTCACCCCCTGTATCGCAGAAGAGCGAGCCGATGGGGGGCGTGTGATACATGAAGTTAAAACACATCTGATCATCAGTGGTGTCCCCGGCATGCAGGGAAATGGCCCCTGTGTTTTCCAGTTTGCATTTGGTTCGAATCGCATCCCCTGGATTAATGACCACCGCCGTCTCATACATGGGTTGCTCGAAAAAATTCCATACATCCAATTGGACCAGGGGTTCCACCGTTCCATCCGCTCGAATCACCTCTGTCAGAAATTCTCGACCCGCCTCATGCATGTGAGGGGTACTCGATAAGATATTGACCTGTTTGTCGAAGACGCAGGTGGACTCCACTTCCACTTCAGAGAAGGCCGGAACCGTATACGCCAACGGACCGGACGCAAACATGGAGACCTTGTTTTCCCGAGGGTCATCCAGGTACAGATTCAATCCGCTTGAGTCCTTCAGGTTTTCCAGACCCTGCATGTTACTGTAATGGACTTGCAGAATGACTTTGTCTCCATTCTTCACAGGAATACCTGCGTCTTCAGGAAAGTGCGCTGGATACCCTCCTGGACCCCACTCAAACATAAAGGCACTGTGCTCAACAGCCACCTGAAGACATGTAAAGGGCTCATCATCCGTCACTTTATCAATGTCTGCGTACAGAACCATGTGATGCACAACGGCGGCTTCATCCAATTCAAAATCGATTCGTGCAATGTCCTTTTCCCCATCCATCTCCAGGATAAAAGGGAAACACATGTATCGATCTTGCCCCACAGGCACTTCAAATTCGCCGGCATCCAAATGAAGCACATCCAGCCCTTCGGGTGGCGGCGGAACCTGGGGCTTTTCCTGGGCCAGCAACGTTTCTTCCTCTTCCGGATTTCCCATGGGAGCACAATGGGCCACCCAATCCTGAAGTTCTTCTATTTCCAGCTCGGTCAACATGGGCTGTCCAGCTGGCGGCATGCTACCGTCCAGGATAGAGCGGACCATGGACTCATAAGTCGGTTCTGTTGAAAGAACCCAGGACTCTGACAGCATATGCTCGTATGAAGCCATGGGGAATGGAGCCCCATACAGAGGGGTTTCTCCGTGACACACCATACACTTTTCGTGAACGATCCGTTTAATCCCCCCGTACCACGTCTTCATAGGGGCGCCAGAAATCGGCTCACAGGCCTCCATATCAAACGGGGAATCTTCCCCTTCTTCAGAGGTTGTATCCCCTGAACTTGAAGGGTCACTATCCTCAGGTGAGTCTAGAGAAGAGCTTTCTATAGGAGCTTCTTCGTCAGAAGACTTCGCATTATCGCAACCCAATGGACATATCAGCGATACCCCAAACAGAAACAACAACCCACTTTTCACAGGCCCCCCAATTCCGCACCACTTCTGCGAACAATCAAATAGTCATTCCATCCCATCTACTTATTTTTACCTTGGAATGACACTACCGTAGTCAGCACTTTCTTTCAATGAAAAACAGAACGCCAAAAAACAGTAATTCAACCACAATTACATAAACATACAAGAAGGAACCCTAAAAAGAGGAAAGGGCCGATATACATTCGAAGACCAAGGGAATACCCGGAAAAACAGGACGGAAATGAGACCGGAAAAAGGAAAGAGCTGGCCCATCAAATCGGAGCCCCCGGGGCTGGACTCTACGATACAGGATATCAGGGACCCGTGGGTTCCGAACACTGGCTTTCTGGAGTCGAGAATACAAAGTCGGTCCCACTGTACTCTCTGCAGGTAAAGGCTACTCCAGGCTCCCACAGGCCGCGTAACCATCCCCCTCAGTAGATTCACCGCACCCCCCTTTGTCAGAGCAATCGGTTTCCACCAGAGTGAAATCAATGGTGCACAATCCATCCACGCAAAGTGCATCACCACTTCCTTCAGGAGTCAGAAGGATATCTCCGTCACACGTGGCATCCCACACCGCTATATTAGGGACATCCGTGCAATCAATGGCAGTCGCACAAGAGACTTCAGCCTCATTTTCACTGGATTCCGCCCCCTCTCCCGCCTCGTTAACAGCATCCCCTGCAAAGTCAGAATCAATCTCCCCATCACAGCCTGCTAAAAGAAACATGGCCCCAAGGATACTCACCACGAGCTTCACCTTCATCTCTTCCTCCTGTCTCATTGCATTCATCTCGGGGCTTCTTGCCCGACATGATCTTATACACAAAAAAGAAAGAGAGAGGGGGGCTAATAGAAGTGAAAAGGGGTCTGCGCTAGAACGGGCTGACCACCTACCTCCAAAACCAGAAGGGGGGGACTGATGGATTTCAGTGGGTTCTACGCTGCAACGCGCTGACCACCCGCCTGCCAGACAGAGACCTCAACCCCATCTTCGATAGAATGGTTGTACTCCATGGGGAGAGGATAGTAATCGCTTTTGTACCGACCACTTTTCCGCACATAGCTCAGGTAGTCCTGCAAGGTATTGCTGAAGATCCCCACATTATCCGCCACGATGATTGCTCCAGGAGAGAGCAGACCCCTCTCTTCCAAACGCTTCAAGTCCGGAAGATAGTCATCTTTCCAATGGTCGATGAACACCAGGTCAAACTGACCCTCCAACGCCCCAATGCCTTTCGCAGCGCTCCCCACATGAATACTCACCAAGTCGGTGAGACCCGCGTGGTCCACGACTCGTCGTGCGAGAGCCGCTTTCTCCCCGTCAATTTCGAGGCTCACCAGTTCTCCACCCCATTTCTGGAGTTCCTCTCCCATGAGTACTGCTGAATAGCCGCAGTAAGCGCCCATTTCCAACACGCGGCTGGCACGGGAGTTTTTCAGGGTTCGTCTCAACAAAGCCCCTTTCTCCTCACCAACATTCATGAGAAAGCGCCTGGATAGAGCAAACTCATCCATCACGCGAAGAACACTACCCGGGTCGTTTCGGATGGCATCCCGTTCCACTTCACGCGTGACCTCTTCCTCACGTGTCCCTGAACGCTTGACCAAAGAGCGCAGCACCCGCCACACCTCCAGCAAGCCAAACAATACCCATTGAAAAATATTTTGTCGGTTTAATGTAATCGGGACCATGGTCCTCTCCTCTCGTTACGCAGCCACATGTCTTTTTGTAAGCCGCTTTGTCGTCTCTTTCTGAAACCAATGGCCTTTTGGAGCCTCTCCATCAAGAAACGGGGTAAATGGAGGCATCTCCTCCACTCGAATTACCACCTCAAGAAGGGCTGGACCTTTCCAGTTCCATTCCCGAAGCTTCTCCAATTGTTCGTCCAACTCCTGAACAGTCTCCGCAGCACCCACCCAAATTTGTTCCGGAGTCCCAAATCCTCTTCCGATCTGAGCGATGGATGGACGCGCGTATTGCGCACATTCAATTCTGTTCTCGAAATACAACTGCTGTCGTGTCACACACATTCCGTGCTGGGCGTTGTTAAACACAACCACCAACATGGGGATTCCCAAATCCACAGCTGTATGAACCTCCATTCCCAACAACAAGAAGGCTCCATCTCCACAAAGAACCATCGTCTTGGAATCCGAATCCCCTGCCAATTGAGTTCCCACTCCTGCTGCAATGGCGTACCCCATTCCTCCCATACCCAATGCAATGGTGGTCTTCAGGTCTCGAGGAGGAGCCAGATAGTGGAGCGAACTCGCGGCACAATTTCCTGCATCAAAGACGAGACTTCCCTTCTCGGGTAAAATAGACTGAATGCGCTGAATGGCCTCAGATTGCCGGAGAGGTTGTGGGCCCACGCGAGGCACATCTTCGTCGACCGGCGTGACCAGTTGCGGTAGAAAACATTCCAGTTGGTAGTTCTCCGGCCGCCCGTTACCAAACCTTTGGCCTTCTCCATGTTCACAGAGATCAGAAAACAATCGCGCCAGTGGAGCCGTAAGCGAAACTGCCCCCGGAACTGCCTTTCTCTGCAGATGGGGAGACGAATCAACAACCACTACGCCGCATCGCTCCATAGCCGCTTTAACGGGAGCCCCCAACATCACTTCCAGTTGGGTACCCACCAACACCAGACAGTCTGCTTGATGGTTCAGATAGTCATGAGCGGAAGGATGGCCCGCTGTACCAATGGTACCCAGGTACAAGGGGTCATCGTTTGGAAAAGCATTGAGGTCCGACAAAGTTGTCACAACAGGAATCTGACCACACCTTGCAAACTCCACCACGGCATCCCGTGCTCCGTCCAACCCGACACCGGCACCCACGATCATGACAGGTCGCTCACTGCGTGACAAAATGCCCTCTAGAGTTCGACGAGTGGATCGCAAGAAGTTTTCCTTCGGTTTCTCTTCTTTTTTCCAATGCCACCCTTCCGGTCGAGGAGGAACGGGTGCATCAAAAATGTCTTTGGGAATCAATAAGACCCCGGGGCCTCGTCGTGGGGTCAACATCTCCGTCATCACCGTCTTCAGGTCATCCCAGAAAGACGCTCCACTACGGATTTCGCGAACCACTTTTGAAATGGCTTTCCACAGACCCAGAGCATGAACCGTCTGGCCCATTCCGGAACTGTCCTGAAAGCCTCCCATACCCTCCAGGCGAGTAGGGATCTGCCCAACGATGGCCAAAACAGGAATGCCTTCCTGATAGGACTCGGCGACCCCGACTGCAAGATTCATCATCCCGCCGCCAGACGTAGAACAACACACGCCGAAAGGCGCTCCGGTCCGGGCTTCACCGTCAGCCATGAAGGCTGCGCCGGACTCTGAGCGCGCAGCAATCGAACGCAGATCTCCCTGTCGTCGATAAATGGCATCATGAAAATTCTCGATGTTGGCGCCACTGACCCCATACACCGATTGAATTCCGGCCTCCACGAGGACCTGGACCAGTGCCTCGGCAACCGTTAACCGGTCCCCTTTCACTTTCTCAAAATTCGCACTCATTACGCTGCCTTGTTCCATCGAATGACGGCTGCTGCGGAATAATCTCCCGCGTGAGAAAATCCGCCAAGCACCACGTATTTGCTGTCGTTGACCACACCCTCATCCATGGCCCGCTTCAAACTCACCGGGATACCTGCACCAAAGAGATTCCCATGCTCCTCGAAAGTATCCACGTGTTGTTCCGAACTCACCTCCAGGGCATCTCTCCAGTTCCGAAGGAAAATGGCATTGGGCTGATTGGTGATGAGTGTGCCGATCTCATCAGGGGTGATACCTGCTTGCTGGCAGGCTTCATGGACGACTTGAGGAACCATTTGATTGCCTCGCTCGACCACTCGGGCCACCTTGGCTCGGCTGAAGTCAATGTGGAACTGCTCTTGACCGGGCTCCCACCATTCACGACCCTCACTGTTCGCAATTTGCATATCCGAAGCGTTATCGGAAAAACACTTCACAGTGATGCCTTCGATGGGGCGATAATCTCCCTCTTCAATGAGAGCGAGTCCACAGCCATCTCCAGGCACAGCTGCCTGGGGAAGCTTTCGAACTTGCTCATCTCTGAAAATCCGACCCGCCGCTGTCTGAACGTTACAGATCAATGCCCGTTTCGCAGAGGTGGTGGAAATCAACATTTGAGCCAATTGAACCATGGAGATAAAAGACACACATCCATGATTGTGCAGGTCATATACCCAAGTTGGATTGGCTCCAATCATCTTGGCCACTTCGGCTCCACACCCTGTGAAGGGCAGGTCGGGTATAGAGACATTCGTCAGAATAATGTCCACATCCCGAACCTCGCTTTCTCCCACCTGCTCAGCGAGATCTTTTGAGGCTTCCGCGATCAGGTCGACAGCGGTCTGGCCTGGAGCCAGGTGGCGACGCTCCCGGGCTCCACGAAACATGCCTCCTTGAGGCCGGTTTCCCTCTTCTCCAAAAAAGTCATTATTGACCACATTTTCAGGAAATGCAGTGGCGATTGCTTTGAGACTAACAGGGCGCATGAACTTCTCCTAAGCTGCTATTGCTGATGAGCAATTGGGTTTCGAATCTTCAATCCAGGGTCGAAGGGATTCTTCGTTGGCATGACGATGCTCTAGAATCTTTTTGAGGTTGATCATCTCTACTACGTGGCCAGCTCGAAAGAAGGGCCACAGATCTCCCACCCAGGTATCCCTCTCCTTCGACGCAGTCTCCGGGAAGGGGTTATTCTCGTAAAACGGGTGTTTACAATTGGACCAGAGGACCACGCTTCCCGGTTTGTTGAAGACCAACTGGGCAGGTACCACGCGCATCAGGTAAATCATCCAGAGATGTGAACCCTGGTCCCATGCACAATGGTAATCCACAGTCATGGCATCCCGGTTACTGATGGTTTTGCAAAAGATTGGGGTGTCATCCGCCAATCTATCCCACCCCTTATAAACGTCCGGGTCCTCAGTGGCTTCAAAACCACGGGTCGACCATGTCCACTCTTCAAGGGAACGTGTGTCAGAGAGGTATTCAAATACCTTCTCAGGTGGGCAATCAATGTACTCCTCAATGGTACAATAACGGCCATAGACCTCTTGATGGGGATACACACTCCGTGTCTCATCCATACAAAGCATTCCCATTTCATCTCTGCTAAATGCTTCGATTCTCTTCAGTCCCGCTATGTGCTCTACACCTTTCATATGAAATCCTCCTCATTGGATTTCCGACTTTATCTACTACGCGGTAGATAAAGTCAACTAAATTGTGCATTACGACTCCTTGTCTGCCTCTTGAGTTTATATAAATTCAACAACTTGCAGATTTTAAAAAAAATGAAGTCGACTCTAGATCGACCAAATCGACTGGTTGTCAAAGGGGCGGGGTCGGGCCTGGGAACCAAGGCGGGGCAAGAGCGCCCTGGTCATTAACCAAGCCATAGCCTCCCAAGGCTCTCCCTCGACTCTCACCCTAAAAAGAAGTACCGTATTCCGTATGACATGTCCTGAGTACGATATGCTTCTCGGCTTCGTTCAGAACCGGGTAGACGAAGAAACCCGTGCGTCTATCCAGAAGCATCTCGACACCTGTACGGACTGTTTTGCCTCCGTTGTCGCTCTTGCGGAAAGCCTGGAGCCAGAAGAAGACAGTTCCGACCCGGAGATGGCGTACGACGACACAATGGGATTCACCCAGACCCTGGATAAAGGATTCGATCTGCCCCTCTCTCAGCTCCGGAAAACAGCGGGGAATGTCATGTCCAAACTCGGAGCGCCGGGGACAGACTTCGATCACTTTCGGGTCATTCGCACCCTTGGCCGAGGAGGCATGGGGGAAGTCTATTTGGCCCGAGACATGAAACTGGGAAGAAAGGTGGCTCTCAAAGTCATCAAACCCGGGTTGTTGGGGTCAAGCGAACTCATCGATCGGTTCCTCTTTGAAGCGAAGACAACAGCCAAGTTCAATCACCCCCACATTGTGACCATCTATGGAGTGGGTCAGGTGGAGGGAATGCCATACGTCGCTCTTGAATACCTTGAAGGGCACGACCTCCGAACCCGGATCCACTCTCAAACCCCAAGTCACCATGAAGCCCTCCGCATCATGTTAGCTGTGAGTGAAGCCGTAGAAGAGGCCCATAAACACGAGATTCTTCATCGAGACCTAAAGCCCGCCAACGTTCTCATTCCCACTGACGGCCGGGTTCGCGTCGTTGACTTTGGACTCGCTCTCGCCCTCCAGGGCCCTTCTGTGAACAGTGAGAAGAAAGGGAGCAATCTCAGGGATCGAGTTCATGAAACATCGAAAAACAGATTGGTAGGAACCCCCGCCTACATGGCACCGGAACAATGGCGGGGTGAAGAATGCACCTCGGCTACGGACATCTGGGCTGTAGGCCTGATGCTCTTTGAACTCTGCACAGGACACCCTCCGATTATAGCCAATAGCTCCGCTGAACTTCGAAAAGCAGTCATCGCCCCAGAGCCCATTGATACGTCAGAGGCCCTCAGGGACGTTCCTGACGGAATTGCTGCCCTCGTTGATCAATGCCTGTCCAAAGACCCCCAACGGCGTCCAAAGGCGGGACAGGTCGTCGAGCAATTACGGGAATTGCTTTATGAAGGACGTCGAATGACTGTGGAGGGAGAAAGCCCCTTTCGAGGCCTTCTTCCTTTCACAGAACGACATGCCCACTGGTTTTTTGGCCGAGATGTAGAAATTGGCCATTGCGTAGAGCACCTGCGACAAGCCCCCATGGTCGCTGTTGTAGGCGCTTCAGGCGCAGGAAAGAGTTCTTTCGTGCAAGCTGGGGTCATTCCCCGTTTGAGAGAAGTCTCTCCCTGGGTCGTCTTGCGCCTGCGCCCTGGACGACACCCCATCCGTCGACTGGCCTCAAAAATCATCTCTGGCTTGATGGGAGAAACCGGGACCCGCCCTCCCATTTCCAGCCATGGTGAATCCCGAGTGGATTCCCCCGCGCCAGTACCCCTGGCCAATGCCGTGGATGCCCTCTCCGAAAAGCTGGCATCCAATCCGGGTCAACTGGCCTTAAGTCTGATGGAATTGGCCAATGCGCGAGGCAGTATGGTTCTCCTCCTGGTGGACCAGATGGAAGAAGTCTTCACCCAGACCGCCTATGAAGAAGAAAAGCGTTCATTCCTGGATGCCATCTGTGCGGCAGGGGATGACGCTTCCGGGCCTGTGAGGGTCATGCTCACCTTACGGGATGACTTTCTCGGTCATTTGGCCAGTGCCACATCCAGTGCAAAGAACATTCTCCAGGATGTGGTTGTGTTGAAAAGCCCTTCCACAGACTCTCTTCGGGAAGTCCTCACCAAACCCCTTGAGATGGTTGGTTTTCAATACGAAGACCCCACAATTGTAGAGTCCATGCTGGATGCTGTCGGACCGGAAGGAGGACTTCCCCTCCTCCAGTTTACGGCCCGTACCCTCTGGGACAATCGAGACGTTAAAGCCCGGGAGATTAAAAAAACACATTATATGGAAATCGGTGGGGTTCAGGGGGCATTGGCGCAACATGCAGAATCGATTCTCAAACGATTCACTGCCCAGGAACTCAATGTGGCTCGCACCCTGTTCCTTCGTATGGTCACCCCGGAACGAACCCGAAGAACCCGTCCTCGTTCTGCCCTTATCGAAGGTCTCCATGAACCTGGGGAACGGGTGCTCAATCACCTGACTCAATCCAGATTGGTCTCCGCACGACGCACCGAAGACATGGATGAACAGGAAGCCGTCTTTGAGTTCGCTCATGAATCTCTCTTGAATGAATGGCCGACTCTTTCCCGCTGGTTGGATGAAAGTCGGGAGGAAATTGTCTTCCTCAATGAGGTGGAACAAGCCGCTGCACTCTGGGACAAACGCGGTCGTCGCACTCCGGAGCTCTGGACAGGAGATGCTCTCCGGAATGCCATCGGAGCTCGCTCAAGAGCCACAACCCCCATTCCACAAGTGGTCCAGGAATTCATCGAACAAGGGAGCAAAAGGGATGCTCAGATTCGCCTGAGACGTCGATTCTGGTCTATTTCTCTCCCCTTGATTCTGGCGGTCATAGCCCTGGTATTTGCGTTCCAGAAACATGAAGCTGATTACCAGCGAGATGCAGCGAAAACACAACAGGAACAAGCGTTCTTGCAACAAGATCAAGCCGTGAAAGCCCAATCCCTGGCCGAGGGGCAACGGGTGGAGGCCTTGCTGGAAAATGCCCGAGGAGCCCAGGAACGGCAACGGCCTCTGGAGGCAAGGGCAAAACTCAGAATGGCCGTGGAACAAACCTCCAACGTGGTTCCCGCCATGCGGGGACTGTGGTGGCAACTGATTCAAGACCCACTGGAGTGGAGCCAGGACCTGGCCACAGTACTCTATGAAACCGCATGGGCTCCCAATGGAGACCTCATTGCCGTAGGCACCCAAAACAGAACCATTTACCTCTTCGATTCAGCCACCAAGGCCACCAAAATACTGCGAGACCCACGAGACCAGGTCCATGGACTCGCCTTTTCCCCCGAAAGTAAACTCCTGGTATCCGGGGATTCCAGTGGCCATCTCTATGTCCACGACACCTCTTCAGGGCAACTCCTCCACCAATGGAAAGGGCACAAAAATCGCGTCAGTGACGTGACCTATCATCCCACGAGTGGTGTCATTGCGAGCGCTGGAGACGACGGGTTCATCCGCATCTGGGAACCTGACACTCAAAAAGAAATTCATTCCATACCCTTTCATACCCAGGACATACAATTTGACCCGGCAGGAACCTTGCTGGCCGCCGGAAACCGGGAAAGGGCAGGACTGTGGAAAGTAGATGACTGGAGCCCCGTTTTAACTGAAAAGAAAGGTCCTTTCGGAGTGAGGGTCGCTTTCTTTTCTGAAGACAACATCCTGGCCACAGGGGGGATCGACGGGAAGGTACGACTTTGGTCATCGGTCACAGGTGAACTCCTTCAGGTCATGGGGCAAAATACCATGCCCACAAACGCTCTCATCACCTCTCCGGGAAGTTCCAGGGTGATCTCATGTCATGCCACCCATATTCAGGTTTGGAATGGAAAGACTGGAGCCGGAGAGGGAATGTTCAGACTCCCAAACACCTTGAGTGCTGCCCTCTCCCCCGAGGGGGAAAGAGTAGTGTCTGTTGGAGGCGACAAACACGTCCGTGTTTGGACCGTAAATCGGTTCGATTCCGCTTCCTTTAAGCGAACTCACAGCGCATTGTCCACCGCGTCCTTTTCCCCTGACGGTGAATCTCTCATGAGCGCTGGAATTGACGGCACCCTTGGTTTTTGGAACGTACAGTCCGGGGCACTGGATGGAGGGTTTAGAGACCAACCCGAAGGGCTTCGAGCCGCCCATAGCCCCGATGGAAAACACGTTGCCTGGGCGGGGTGGGCTGGTTCCCTCCACGTTCACAGTCTCCCGTCACAAGAGCGGGAGTTCATTGTTCAAGCGCACCTTCAGGCCATAGTTTCCCTCTCCTTTAACCCCAGGAGTGATGCCATTGTGACCGCAAGTGATGATGGCCATGCCAAGGTCTGGGGACTGGATGGCAGGCTCATTGCGGATATTGATACCCGGCGAGGGGCTGTGCTCAATGCCTGCTACTCTCCGGACGGAACCCAACTGGCCACATCGAGCCCCAGTGGCATCTCCATTTGGGATCTTCAAACCCTTAAAGAGGTTCGATATGGTGTGGGACCCAAGGGAAGGTCCTACTCACTGGACTGGTCCAGGGACGGGAAATTCATCGCCTTTGGAACCCGTTCCTCCAAACTCTGGTTGTGGGACCTTACCCAGAATAAGGGCCCCCAAGAAGTGAACTCTCCTGGAAAAATGAATGGGGTTCGTTTCCATCCCACAGAGCCCTGGGTGGGAGTGGCGAGCATCGACAACACAGTCCGTGTAGTGGACTTCAACGGAAAGGTTGTGGGCACCTACAGGGGGCATCAGTCGGAAGTCAATAATGTGGACTTTAGTCCTG
>Ga0115011_10001993_pt1 | contig 14363 bp, 16 predicted proteins | sample TroAtlMetagenome_2_FD_88705 | JGI IMG/M metagenome (GOLD analysis project Ga0115011, IMG submission 88705) | Marine eukaryotic phytoplankton communities from Atlantic Ocean - Tropical Atlantic ANT8 Metagenome | ecosystem: Environmental > Aquatic > Marine > Oceanic | place: Tropical Atlantic...
ATTTTGAATGCCTGTACTATCTCAATTTTGATCACAGAGATAGAGCGGGTTTGCAACTCTACTTGTGTTTTTGACAGTACAGGACTTACACCAATTACTTTGAGTTACGCATCACTAGACGTAACTAATTATAGTTTAGTATTTCCGCTATATAATAAGTGATCGGATGGAGTTAAAGCTAATATCCGAAGGACATAGCTTTATTAAAGGTAGGAACTCTACTTGGAAGCAGAGCCTGAAAGAGAGGCAATAAAGGCCATACTCTCCTCAAGTGTTTGACGCACAATAGGAGCGTTCTTGTTGATGAAGAGAGATGTACCAGAGACTTGGTTGCCTTTGTTGTCTGTCTTGGTGAAAGCTTTTATCTGTAGCTGTCCTTTCCAATCCAGTTGCTTAGCCATAGAAGTAAGCATATTGGCATACTCTTCCTTATCTTTCTCTGAAGCTGAATCAGTAAGAAAGGCAGTGACAGATGAAAGGTTATCATTGTCGAAAGGAATGTCCTCTAGTGAGTACACTGATTTATCTTTGAATACCCTCTTCTTTGATTTGAAGATGCTAAAGCTGAAGTTATCCAAGATTGCATTTGTAAATGAAGCCATTGTATGGTCTCCTTATGTTAATTGGTTAATAGAATGCAAGTTACTGGGGTGACTACAACGCCCCTATGTAATTGTGCAAGCTCTGCTTGCTCCATAGTATACATTTATGCAGAGGTACATTTGAATTTTCAACGAAGTTGAACCGATGCATCAATGTATTGGGGCGGGGTAGGGTAGGTATATATCATGTCCGTACATTCTTGATAAAATTTTTGAAATTTTTTTAGGATTCCATTTATTTAATTGCTAATTTTTGGTATGCGGGAATCTCAAACCACCTCTTGGAACAATGTAGAACCAATTTACGTAGAAACTAAGAAGAATAAGGACTTAAGATTACCTGTTTGGATTATTGCAATAGTACTTAGTTTCTATTGCCTAGTTAATTCGATTGGAATAATTGTTTTTTATGCCAGTAAGTAAGCATAGACGAAAAAAGTTGTCTAATAGTAAACGAAAGAAGGTTATGAATACAATTAAAGCGTACAAAAAATGGATTAAGTCACCTAAAAGGCTAAATGATCCGTTGTTATTTCCTGATGAACGTAACTAATAGTACTAGTATACTAGTACCAGTAGATAGTACCAAAGTTATTAGTAAAATACTAGGGTATTTTACTAATAGTAGTATGTAAGGAGTACTATGAAGAGATTTTTGAAAGACTTATACAATGCAGCTTCGGCTGTCATCTCTAAAAAGGAGCCAGCAAACCAAGAACTTGCAATACACCTACCTCTTAACTCATCTCAAAAGAGTTCTAGTGTTTCGCTGGCTCCGCCTCCTCTTAAATATCATAGCATGAGCGTAATCGGAAGTACTGACGACTATACAGATGACAATTTTTACAAAGATTTAGAAATATTGGAGAAACCGTATGAAATACCCGAAGAGTACGAAGAAGTCTAGTGGACGTAATAAGAAGAAAGCATCTAAAAGGCGGAAGGCTAAAAAAAGGTGACCGACGAGAATACATCGAACGAGAATACACCATCTACACAAGAAGAGAAGCCGAAGAGCGGGACATACAGTTCTTCGATTGGCGAGAAGTGGGGACAGGGCAATGGGGACTCACAGACGACGGATGGGTCGGAGAATGCACAAATATACGACAATATAAGAAGAAAGTAAATGTAGTCTTCTCATTTGGAGAGTTCTGGTACGACACAGAAAACAAATCAGGTAAGTGCCTATATGAGCCTCGTAGAGATTCAGGCAGTTACACGGGAACCTCGCCTAAAGCAGCTTGGGAAACTTATAAAGGTCGTCAACAATATAAAAATTTTGTAAAAGTATATGTTCAGCAACTATTGAATGGAGCTGTGGACTATACGGTACTTGGTAAAGTATTTGGAGAAGATAAGAATTTTGATATAAAAGCACGTTTGCTTTTAAAGAAGGAGTATGTTAAAGAAATGATCAACGATGAACTAAAAGGAGTCTTTGAAGAAAAAGGCATCGATGAGGGTACAGTTATTGATATGATTAATAATGCCCACGAAGTAGCTAAAGAAAAAGGTGATCCTGGAAATATGCTAAGAGCAGCAGAGAATTTTGTTAAAATTCTCAAAATGGATGCTAAAGAAGAGAAAAAAGACACCTTCGACGCGGATATTAGTACATTAGAGCGCATTGAGAGCGCTATTGCCCTAGAACCAGAGCCTAAAAAGCTAGAAAATAAAAAATTATTAAGTGAATGAGTAAAGAAGGCGCTCGATCCAGGATTAAGACCAACATGTCGAAAGACATGATTATGTTTGGTAAGGTGACAATGCCAAATATGTTTACAGTTCCTTCTCCGAAGTTTCATTATGATATGACAACTTCCTTCTTAGATCCTAAGGTTAAAAAATTAAACGTTATAGCTCCTAGAGGTCACGCTAAAAGTAGTATAGCTGGATGCGTATTCCCTATTCATCATATATTTTTTGACGAAGGCCCAAAATTTATTGTTTTATGCAGTAAAACGCAGGGACACGCTATTGATATGTTGCAATCTATAAAAGATGTACTTGATTACTCAATGGAACTAAGAAGTATTTTTGGTTACTACGGTCAACATTCTGCTAAAGTTTGGACAAAAGATAGAGTGGTGTTAAAAGACAATACGATTATTGTTTGCAAAGGAACTGGACAGCAGGTGCGTGGACTAAAGCATGGTAACCAACGCCCAACGTTATTTATACTTGATGACCCTGAAGATGAAAACAATACAAAAACCAAAGAAGCTATGGAATATAACCTTAGATGGCTTTTGCAAGGTTGCGAACCTTCTTTAGATGCCAAAAGAGGTCGTATAGTTGTTATTGGAACACCACAGCATGAAACATGTATGATTGAAGTTCTTGGAAATATGAAAGGTTGGAAGACATTTCGATATCAAGCACTAACCGATGATGGGAAAAAAGCTTTATGGCCAGAACAATGGAGTGTTAAAGCTTTAAATGATAAAAAAGAAGAATTAGAATCTATAAACAGGTTATCTGTGTTTTATAGAGAATACCAATGCCAAGTAGTTGGTGATGAAGACCAGCTTTTCAAAGAAGACTATCTTCAATGGTGGGATGGTCGTTTAGAAGAAGGTGATGAAGAATATCACATACTAAGCATTACTGAAAAGAATGGTGTAAAATTTAAAGAACCTCTAAAAATACCAGTATATGTGTTTATGGGAGTAGACCCTGCATCTTCTACAAAACAAACTGCTGACTATTCAACTATTGTATCAGTAGCCGTAGATTCAGAGAATAACAGATATATCTTACCATATTACAGGCAACATGCTAAACCAATGGCACTTGCTAAATCTATATTAGATCAGCACAAAAAATATAATCCTAAAAGAACGCACATAGAAAGCGTGGGTTACCAGGAAATGCTTAGAGACTATTTAAGACAGCAAGATAGATATATTGTTGGATTAGAAAAAAAGATTAGCCCCCGTACTGCAAAATCTGTTAGATTAGAGACTATGGAACCTTACTTTTATAATAAGAAGGTCTATTTGAAAAATGGTATGGAAGAAATGATGTCAGAACTTTTAATGTACCCTAGAGGTAAGCATGATGACTTACTTGATGGTTTATATTATGCAATGCTTAACCTTTACAAACCTTATGCGTCTAAAGCAGGAGACGTAGAAAAAAAGGAAGATCAGAAACCTCTTCAATATTTTGATTGGGCGGTTTTATAAAAGTTGGAACTATTAAGAATAAACCTGCGTTTAATTTGACTATATAATGCCCCAAAGCGATAATAAACAAAAACAGTCTATTTTAATGTCTGGCAAAATGAAGGAGGCTCTAGGTTACGAGCATCCAAAAGAGCCAGAAGGTAAAACCATACACCCTGAAGTTGCTAAGTCTTTAGAACTTCTTGAGCATTATATGAATATGCGCAATGAGTGGGCTGTCAATTTTCGCAAAGCTGAAGAGTTTAGAAATGGTATTCAATGGACGAATACTCAAGTAAACGAACTTAAAAAGCGTGGGCAAACTCCTATTGTTGTAAATCGCATACACCCAGCAGTTGAAACTGCTAAAGCTATGCTTACATCTAGAAAACCAGAATTTAGAGCGACAGCTCGTGAAGATAGTGACAGAAAAGTAGCTACTGTATTTTCTGACCTATTCCAATGGGTATTTGACATCAGCGCAGCTGATGTTGAAGTAAAACGCATGATCGACGACTATTATGTCGGTGGTATGGGCGCCATGCAAGTGTACCAAGATCCCAATGCCGATATGGGCAATGGTGAAGTACTACTAAAATCTATCTATCCATTGGATCTTTATGTTGATCCCAATTCAAGAGATCCTTTTTGTAGAGATGCAGCGTCTATTATTATAGCGCGTTTAATGACAGATGAAGAAGCATTTAAACAGTGGCCTGAGTATAAAAAATCTATAGAAAAAGCTGAGGTATCTGATCACGTTCGATATCCAAAAACTGGACTTGAGCATATGGATGGTCAAGTTATGGCTGGTGAGTTAGAAGACCAAGATAATAGTCACCACGTTAAGCGTGAATACATAGAGCGTTATACAAGAATTAAGCAGGACGTTTATAAAGTTTATGATACTACAACTAAATATCAAGCTTTATATACTAATGAACAGTATCAAACTTATAGAAACGAACCTGCTATTGAATTATTACCTATGCAGGGAGAAATAAGTTATATTACCGACTTGGAAGAAGTTGAAGAGTATATACTTATATCAGACCAAGGTAATGGGTATTTTCATATGATGATGGATCCGCAAACTGGTCAACCAGTAATGATGCCTGGAATGGAGCACGCAGATCCCAATGTTATTCCTAATAGCACAGTTGAAATAAATATTATTCCAAAACAACAATTAATTGACCGCGATGTTATTATGTCAAATAAGATAACTAGAAATCGCGTACAAATGATTGTTTCAGTTGGAAGCACACTGTTATATACAAGAATACTTCCTGTAGAGGACTATCCGATTGTAACTATGATGAATGTTCATAATCGAAATCCATTCCCTGAAAGCGATGTTCGTATATATAAACCTCTTCAAGAATATATTAATAAAATTAGAAGTTTAATTATAGCCCATGCATCTACAAGTACGAATGTTAAGTTATTAATACCGCGTGGTGCTGTTAATAAAAAAGAAATTGAGCAAGAATGGGGTAGAGCGGGTACAGCTGTCATAGAGTTTGATGGAGAATTAGGTGCTCCAGTTGTAGCAGGCCCTATACCTTTACCAAACGAATTATATAAAAATGAAGCTGACGCTAAACACGATTTAGAGTATGGCTTTGGTATATTTGAGCTTATGCAAGGAGGAGGACAAAATGCTCCTTCTACTTATAGAGGTACAATAGCTATTGATGAATATGGTCAGCGAAGAATAAAATCGCGGCAAGATGATCTTGAATCAGTCCTGAACCAGTTGGCAAAAGTCACCATCCCTTTAATGCAGCAGATATATACTGAAGAAAAAATAATCAGGCTTGTTCAGCCTTCAGGACTGGTAAAAGAATCTAAATTGAATTATCGTGGCGAAGATTTAACAGGTAAGATTAACGATGTTACCGTAGGTGCGTATGACGTAGTAGTTGTTACTGGGTCTACATTACCATCTAATAGATGGGCACAATTTGAGTTTTACATGCAAATGTATCAACAGGGGCTTATTGATCAAGTTGAAACACTTAAGAAAACCGAAGTTGTTGACATAGAAGGTGTTCTTGAAAGAATGAACACAATTAAGATGTTACAGCAACAGGTAGCCCAGCAAGAAGAAGAAATTAAGAATTTAAAAGGAGATCTCCAGACAGCAGACCGTGAATCGGTAGGAGCTAGAAAACGTCTAGAGGTTGAAAAGTTTAAATCAGATTTGTCTGACCAGGCTAGTAAAGCACAAGCTGCTACGAGCTTGTACAATTCTAGACTATCAGACGCTCTTGCTATGCAAAAAGAGTCGGTTAAACCTGAAAAAGGAGATCGCAAATGAGCGAAGAGCAAACCCCACAGCCACAAGAAGCACCTGCAGTAGAAGAGCAGCAACAACCACAAGAAGTAGATCCATTTACAGTACAGCCTGATGATTTACTTGCAAAGGATGAAGCTGACCCTTTTGCAGAGCTTATGGCAACTGACCCAATGGAAACAGAAGAATCTGTTAGCCCAGAAAGTCAAACAGTAAACGAAGACATGGAACTTCAAGGTGAAGTTCCTAAAGACGATCAAAACCAGTATCAATACTGGCAAAGTCAGGCGGATAAGAGGTCTAAGGAACTCAACGATGTTTTAGGAAGGTTTGGCGTAGAATCGGTAGACGAATTGCAATCGAAGTATGCGGACATACAAGATATTGCTCCGATTGCTAGGTATATCAAGTCGAACCCAAACGTACTAGACAATGTTGAAGCGTCTCTTTCCAATGGACAAGCTCAAGGTCAACCCCAAGAAGGGAATCAAGAGCCTTCATTGAAGCAACCAGAGAAACCTACCAAGCCAAGTAGTTACGATGCAATCGATGCTTATTCAGATCCTGAATCTGAATCCTTTAAGTATCGGGAACGTGTTGAAGCGTATCGTGATAGCATGATTGATTATTCTCGTCAAGAGAATGACATGTTAAAACAGCAGATTGCTTTAGAGCAAGAACAAGCGCAGCAAAGACAGCAACAAAATCAGCTGAAAAATGATTTAGTTAGTAAGCATAAAATGCAACCAGATGAAGTTGATAAGTTTATTAGTTATATGTCATCACCTGAGAGTGTTTCTGTAGATAATTTAGTTACTTTATGGAAAAATCAGCAATCAATAGGTACTCAAGAGCCAGCTCCACAAAAGCCAGCGACAGACCCTACAGCTGAAGCCATGATAAGACAACGTGAAAAATTATCAATGCCACAACCCGTTTCCGTTACACCAGGAGGAGATAAAGGAGCTGATAGAGGCGTCAATGACACCGTAATGGATGCTATGATCAGCGATTATAAAAAGCAAAACCCTTGGTAAAGGAGACAATATAAATGTCTACATATTCAACAGCGGGTTCTACTCCTAGTGGAGTTGATATAAACAACAATCGTCGATTATACAACTTCGGCGAAAGAGTTGCAGAACTTGCACCAGAACAATCCCCTTTCTTTGTATATCTTTCAAAAGTAGCAAAGAAACCAACTAACGACCCTGTCTTTAAGTTTTTAGAGCAGCGTCATCAATGGCAACGTCGTAATTTTGACGTCAAAGGCGCAATTAGCAACTTTGACCCAGATCCAGGCGCTACTGCAACATTTAACCTTGTAGTAGATGTTGCTTACGACTCGAATGGCAAAACAGTTACTACTCCAACACAGGCTGGATTTTTTGTAGCCGATGGTGGTCAGTTAATATCTGTACCAGCTACTCAAACTGGCGGAGCAGTTGTCGATGTTGTTCTTAGAGTAACTGGTAACAACGTTTCTAACGGAGCCCAAAATACTCTTGCATGTACAGTTCATTCTGTAAATGGAAGCACAACGACTTCAGGCTATCCTGCTAACATTGCAATTGCAGATAATGCTAAAGGTCAAGTGATCGGTACAGCATTTGAAGAAGGTTCAGGCGCTCCAGGTGGTTGGAGAGATACCATGTCCGACAGAGAAGGTTACACGCAGATTTTTAAAACTGCTATTGACCTTTTTAGCGGAACTTCTCTTTCAACTGAGTATCGTGGTGTAACGGATGAATACAGACGCGTATGGCGTGAAAAGCTCATGGAACACAAGATGGATCTTGAGCATGCAATGCTATTTGGTGTCGGTATGTCTGACGATGTAGGAGCAGCTGCTCCAAAACGTATGACTCACGGTATCTTACCTTACATTAGAGCAAATGGTGGTAAAGTGGATGACACTTTCTCATCAGACTCTTCTAACTATGATTCATTTATGGATTATATGGAAGACTTCTTTGCTCCAGAAAAAGGTAATAGTGGAGACAAGCTAGTCTTGGCTTCTCGTGGAGTTATTAACTGGATGAACAAACTAGGAAGCAATAGCTTCTTAGATAACTCGGTTACTTCAAGTGCTTATCAACTTGATGTAACTAGCATTCCTGGAACATTTGGTCACACAGTAATGAAGGTCGCAACCGTATTTGGTAATCTTCATATTGTTCAAGAACCATTGTTCAGAGGTCAGCATAGCGGTACTATGGCGCTTATCGACCTTAAGAATGTTGCTTATCGTCCATTAGTTGGTAACGGCAAAAATCGTGACACGCATATCATGACCAATGTCCAAGCAAACGACATTGACGGAAGAAAAGATATGATCTTGACCGAAGCTGGTCTTGAGATTTCACTTCCTGAAACTCATGGTATCATCACATTTGACGATATCTAAATAACCTAGGAAACGGCGGGGCATTAGCCCCGCCATCCTGGAAGGAAGACAATGAGTCAATCAGTCGAAACCAAAGTAGAAGATTTAATTGGGGAAATACCTGACGATAACGCTACAGCAGTAACTCAATGGGCAACTGATATTGCTAGAGAAGTTATTAATATATTGCCTCAAGAAATGTTATGGCAAGTAAGCGTAGATAAAGATGAGCCTGGTTCTGGTGTTGCTATTAGTACTGCTAAATTTTTGTACGCTCACAAATCTGGGTATAAAGCTATTGAAATTAACCCAGCAGATAAATCACGTGCAGAATTAAGCGGATCTATATACAAGGCAACAACTACAAGTCCTGTTTTTTACAGAGAAAAAGGTAAAGTCCATGTTTTGCCAAATGGCGGAACTGTAAACGTTGTTGCTTACCCTACTATTGATTATGACGATGCAGATGTAACTGGTGTGCCAGATGATGTAAAACACTTAGTTATTATGGGTACTGCTGTAAAAGGCAGACTTTACCAACTTGATCATTTAAGAAGAACATTAGATGATTTAACAGCTCCTTCTTATTCAGAAGAAAGTTTAGCTTTATTACCTATACCTTCAATTGCTGATTTGTCTACAACAGAAAATGCTCCTGCTTTAGTATTAGAGCCTATATCTTTATCAGATTTAACTATAACTGCAAATTTACCTCCAGAACCAAATAACCCTGTGTTTAGAGAAATTTTAATAGATAAAAGCGATGCGACAGTTCCTACTTACGATATGCCTGTCCAGCCCATATCATTTGCTAATGCAGTTACTCAAATAGAAACTAATGAAGATGTAGAATTAGCTAATGCTGAACTAGATAAGATAGGTACTCAAATTAATGAATTTAAAACAAAGATTGATAACGAAGTAAATAAATTCAATGAGCAGGTTACAAAGTATCAAACCGAAATTCAAGTAGCTACACAAGACGCTCAAATGAAACAAAGTAAAGATTTTCAATCTTATAATTCTGAGATTAATAAATATCAAGCTGATTTAAATAGGTACCAGCAAGATGTTAATAAGCAAGTAGCAGAATATACTACTAATACATTACAAAAAGATTTACAAGTTTGGCAACAAAAACGAAATGATAATATGCAAGAGTATGTAGCCAAATTAGATTTATACAAAACAAACTTATCAAATGAAAAAGAAATTTACGCAATTAACGAAATTCAAAAAGAAATAGGTTTGTGGCAATCAGAGCAAAATCAAAGATTGCAAAAATATGGAGCTGATTTACAACAAGCTTCAACTAAGTATGGTAGTGAATTTCAAAATTATCAAACTTCAATTAATAATATATTTCAAAAACATCAAACGATGGTTCAAGAATTACAAGTTTTAGATGCGCAATATCAACGTGGTCTTGCAACATTTGTTGGTTCTTATAGAGAACCAGATAAAAATGCCAAAGGAGTATAGAAATGGCAAGTAGAGTAGAATATTCCGTTAGCATGACTCCAATCAGAACAATTGCCGCAAGTGGTGATTATGATGCTCAAGATGTCATTGCTAACGACATAGGAAAATCATTAGGCGGTTCAGGTTCAGTAAATACTAGTGCTGCAGACCATACTACAGTAGGATACGGAACTGCTACAAAAGGAGCACCTGTTTACAAAGAAGCAGTTGACGATGCTTATACTGTTTTAGGAGCAGATAATACTGCATATAATATGGTTTTTATAAAAAACACAGGAAAAATATTTTCATCAACAACGGAATTAGGCGCTGACCCTACAAGCGCAGTTGACGTTAATGTTTGGTTAAAAGTTGCAGCATCTCCTACATATAAACAGATTGCTGCTCTTTCTGCTGGCGAAGCAATAGTGTTGCCTGGGTTTACACAAAAAGCTAATTGCGGATTGTACGTTAGACCAGCATCGGGAACCGATCACTATGCAGTAGAGTATGCTTTAGTAGTATGACGCAGTTACAAATTATAGAGCAAATTCAACAGGTTCATCCAGAAATTGGAGAGAGCCAGTTAACTATTATGTTAAATAACGCATTAGACGAATTTGTATCTGAAGCTAGGACTAATGAAAAACTTGGAGTTCTTACACCTGTAGCTGATCAACGTTATTATGATTTTAGTGATTTAGATAGCGTTAATGATGATGGAGATGTCTTAGAAGTTATGCAGGTTAGTTATTTTGATAGTTCTGAAAGCGAAGAATTAATAATTAATAAATTTACAGGAGAACCTCAACCTCAGGATAGAACATGAGTAGCGATATTTCTTCTAAAATAAAAGTTTGGTGGATAAAGTATAGCAAATTAGGTATTGGTGCCTATGATAATACTGAAAATGAAATGAAATCATTTTCTAGTACAGATATTGGTGCTGGTGATCAAATTCGTGTTCTTTTTAGAAAAAAGCCTACCAAGCTTGCAGTTACGTTAACAGATAAACCTGATTTACCTGAACAATTCCATAAAGGAATTATGTATCGAGTTATGGAGCAACTAAGCGCTCGAAAAGGTGATTATCAGGGTGCAAGATATTATCAAGCTGAATATGAAAAATGTTTAGCAATGGCTAAAAAATATACAAACAAAGGGCGTGATGGCAGTCATACTTCGATTGCTTTACATGAATATTAATGGCTGCAGGTGTTTATAATATAAATATAACAAGAGGAACAAATTTTGATGTTTCTATGACATTAAAAGATTCTAGTAATGTTGCAATAAATGTAACAAATTATACATTTAAAGCTGAAATTAGGCGAAAAGCTAGTACTGGAGTTTCGGCAGAATTTACTATTACTAAAACAAACGCTAGTAGTGGTGTAATTAAACTTGCTCTAACTAAATCACAAACTCAATCTTTGCCAAATGGTAAATTAAAATATGATTTAGTAGCAAACGATGGAACTGAAGTTAAACAATACATAACAGGAACGATTACTGTTAGTGATACAATAACAGACACAACAAGCTTATGAGTGATGTAACTATAACGGTTGGTGCTGGAGATACAACTAATGTAGTTGTTGGTGATGGAGACACTACAAATGTTAGTGTATCTGACGTTTTTAGTGCAGCGCAAACAACTTTTGATCCTTCTACTAGCGATTTAAGTAGTACAGATTTACAATCAGCTGTTGCTATTTTAGCGAATGAAAAATTTGCCCAAGACGGGACTCCTTCAACTGGTGTAACAGAAGGAGATTTATGGTACGATACTGATGACGATATTATGTATGTACGTCGTGATACGAGTTGGACAAAATTAGTACAAGAAAATTTATCAGGTGCTATAGATGGTGGCACTTATTAACAAAAAGGAAATGAATAATGGCTAATTCAATTAGATTCAAACGTGGTGGTGGATCACTACCAGGTAGTTACGTTGGGTCTGGTGAGCCGATATGGGATCAAACTAATAAGAAATTTCATGTAGCAACAAATACAACGACAGTTAAATGGGTTGGTGCCGAAATTCTACCTCAAGCTTCTTTAGATAACTCGTTTAGCGAAGCGTCTGATACCACGTTAGCAACATCAGCTGCAATTAAAGATTATGTAGATACTCAAGTAACTGCTCAAGACCTAGACTTTACAATAGACGGCTCAGGATCGTATGCTGTCGATTTAGATAGTCAGGCATTAAATGTGGCTTCTGGAGAAGGTATAGATGTTACCGCTTCATCACAAACAATAACAATAGCAGCAGAAGACGCTAGCACAACAAATAAAGGTGTAGCAAGTTTTTCTGGAGATAACTTTGCAGCAAGCTCAGGTGCAATCACTATTAAAGATGGTGGTGTTGCTAATGCAGAATTAGTTAACAGTTCTTTAACTGTAACAGCTGGAAATGGTCTTTCGGGCGGTGGTTCAATATCACTGGGTGGTTCTGCATCGCTTGCTCTTGATTTAAATGAGCTATCAGCAGCAGTGGTAGCAGTAGGTGCAGACTTTGTACCAATAATTGACGCAACAGATAATTCTACTAAAAAAGAATCTATTGCAGATATTATGACAGCTGCAGCAGGTAGCGGTATAACTGCAACTAACGGTGTATTGGCATTAGATGCCAATTCACCTATAACTGGCGTAACTGGTAATTTTACAGTTACTGGAAATCTAGTAGTATCGGGAGATACAGTTACAAATAACGTAGCTACAGTTCAATCAGAAGATGGATTAATGCAACTTGGTTATAAAGCAGGTGGTTATAGTTCAGATGATGTAGACATCGGACTATATGGTGCTTATTCAGACGACAGTGGAAGTTCTGTAGAATATGCTGGTATTTATAGAGATGCTAGTGTTGGAGATGGAGTTTGGACATTTTTTGATAGTCTTACTGCAGCTCCAGGATCAGGTACAAATGCAGTCAATGTTTCAGGTTCAGGATTTAACTATGCAGCTATTAAATGCGCTGATATTACAGGTGTTGATGACGATGGTACAGGAAATGCCGAACTAAGCGGTTTTAATATTGATGGCGGTACTTATTAATGGCTAATAAAGTAATCTTACGAAATAGAAGCAACACATCATCTCCTGCTCCAACACACAATACTAATGCGGCTACTGATGTTGATCATGGAGAACTTGCAATTAACTACCATGCAGATGTTGCAAAAATCTATTTTAAAGACTCAAGCAATTCAATACGAGAAATAAAAGATAAAGTTGGCTCTGAAGCAGATGCTACAGCTTTAGCAATTGCGTTAGGATAGTATTATGGCAAACACCTTTAAATTATCATCAAATGCTGGATTAACAACTAGTTTAGTAGATCAATATACGGTTCCAAGCTCAACAACTTCAATTATAGTGGGTATGTCGGTAGCTAATACATCTGCTAATTCAATTACTGTTGATATAAAAATAGTTTCAGATACAGGAAACAATGAAAATGCTTATTTGATTAAAGGTGGCCCAGTTCCGTCAGGAGGAACATTAGAAATTATGAGCGGCAATAAATTAGTATTACAAACTACTGATAAGATACAAGCGCTAGCAAGCACTACAGGTGTCGCAGATTTATTAATTTCTTATATGGAGATTACCTAATGGCTTATATTGGCCAGGATATAGCAGATGTAGCTGTAACGGTAGGGCAAGGAGTGATCGATGCTTCCCATATCGTAGACTCTAGTATTACTACTGTCGACATTGGAAATGACGCAATTACAGCTAACAAGATAGATGATGACGGTACTGGATTCCAAATGGGAAGCCTTGGCCTTGGTACTACCGTATCAGGATCTCATAAACTAACTGTTGGTGGTACTGCTTCATTTACAGATGACGTATCTTTATCTGTAGCAGGTAAAAGGTATTATATACCAAGAGCATCTGATGGTGCATTGACTGGTTCTCTTTATTCTAGTACTGGCAATACAATAACTTTAAGTGGTGCAGGTTCTTCATCAGGTATAATTAATTTTATTCCATCTGCATCTAATAGCTCTGCTGTTACCCTTACCTTGGAAAGTTCTGGCAGAATGGTTGCAAGTTCTGTTTTAAGTGCTGGTACAGATTACCTTGATGGAGATGCAAGTTTATATCTTGCAAACTCTGGCTCTGATGGTACTATGATAAAATTTGGAGATACTAATGCAGGATTAGTTTATGGTGGTTCTGGAACTGGCACATTTAAAATAATGCAAAGACAAAATACTGCATTAAGTTTTGATGCATCAAGAAATGCTACTTTTGCAGGTGTCGTAACTGCTTCAGGTTCAGCAGGTAGTGCATATGTAGGTTCATTTACCAATACATCAGCAACAGGTTGGGGCTTATTTGTCAAAGGTGGTGCTGATAATGCAGATTATTCATTAAGAGTACAAGACAAAGATGCAAATGATTTATTTTCAGTAAAAGGA
>Ga0115011_10001994_pt1 | contig 14358 bp, 9 predicted proteins | sample TroAtlMetagenome_2_FD_88705 | JGI IMG/M metagenome (GOLD analysis project Ga0115011, IMG submission 88705) | Marine eukaryotic phytoplankton communities from Atlantic Ocean - Tropical Atlantic ANT8 Metagenome | ecosystem: Environmental > Aquatic > Marine > Oceanic | place: Tropical Atlantic...
CAATTAAGTTAGGTACAACAGGCTCATCTGGTGCATATACAGCCGCCAGTCCAATAGACTGGGATGCTGACTTTAAGGTCGGAGGCTCTGTTGCTCAAACCGCATTGTCGCTCTTAGTTTCAAGAGCTAAAGGTGGCGTAGTTGTTATTGGTTCTAATAACGTGTCTGATTTTGAGAAATGGTGTGAAAATCGCCCAGCTCTAAATACATTGAAGCACGTTCCATTCTGGTTCCAGACTTCACGTTACTCACTCTGTGTTGATCAATTCTACAAAGAGTGGCTAGAACGCATGATGAGAAACAATGCCTACTTCCAAAAGTTTGGTGATGTTCCATTGGCAGAACGAAACAAACAGTTAGGCTTACAGTTCCAAAAGGAATGGGTTAACCAGTTCTTCTTTGGACAACCGCTTAACGGTCAATCGCTTGCTGGCTATCAAGCTAACCTTACTCCAATCAACTCCTTTAACCCGAGTAACACTGAAGTTACTTCAGGAATGGAGAATAAGTTCATTAGTTACAAAGCTAATGCTACTGGTGTTTATCGCCAATTGCAGGACACAGGCCGTGTTATTGATAAACAGGGTGCAAACCTTAATCTTGAGACTGACTTGTTTAATAACTTGTTTGAGCTGGTTCGTTCTCGTAAAGATCAAGGTAAGCCAGCGGAGTCCATTGATGTGTTTACTGACAGCACAACGGCTCGCATGATTTTCCGTGCGATGATCGACTACTATAAAGCTGAAGGTGGAAGTAACTTCAACATTCAGTACGACATGGCTCAGAAGAATCTCTTTGGTGGATTCTATACTCAGTCTTACGTTCTTCATCACCCTGCTGGTGTTCAGATGAACGTGATCACTAATGAGTTCTTTGATGACATGGTAACCACGGCTAAGTTCGGAGACACCAGAGAATATAATAATAGCGGCGGTGGAACTGGTTCGGCATCCGATGGTTCTGCTGGTCGGTTCTTGATGATCCTTGACTTAGGCGGGGGTATCTATCCGGGCATTATTGAATCCAATCGAGTGGTTCACTCCACTGGTGACTTGGAAGATTTAGCCAAGGTTAATGAGGATTACGCTTGCGTGATGAAAAATCCAACCAAGGAAGTTACTCTTAACTCCCAGACTTGGACAGCAATTGTTGAATGTCCTACCGATAACTTGATTATTGAGAACTTCGACAATACTAAACCAGCGCACGGTATTACTTAATACACTTCCTAATACTGCTACTGTTATCTAGGAATAAGCATCAGCGGGGAGGTTGTCATGACCTCCCCGTTTTTTGCTATACTACCGATTGCTATGGCGAAGCCGAAAACGCACTACTGGAAAAAGGAAAACCCTCGTAATCCTGTCCCATTAAAAAATGGAGGATACCTTGAGTTAGAAATCATTTCTCAAAGCGATGGAATAGTTCAAGTCACTGACCCTGAAATACAAGAAACACTTATAGGGATGCTTGGAACCTATGGTTTAGAGCAAATTGATAAATCCACCTATGAGGACTTAAAAAAAAACAGGTCATCAACTTACTTAAAGCCTCAAGTGCGCGAGGAAATTGGGGGAGTCAGTCAGGCGCAAGACCCAGTATTCAATCCTCAAACAATCGAGGTGGGTGCAACTGTTCAAAGCGATAACCTTGTTACCCCTAATCAGACTCCACCTTTACCTGAAGATTATAAACCTAAAGCATCCAAACGACCGAAACCTAAATGAAATTTAATGATCTAGTATCAGAACTAAGCGCAGACATCTGGCCAGAAGGAGTGCCAGAGAATCTTCTTTTACCAATAAGAAGGAACTTTGCTTCTGCGGCGGTCAGCTTACAGCGGTATATACCTTGCTTTCAGGAGAAGAATATAAACCGTTACCCACAATGTTCTACTTACTACCAGAGAGGTATGACAGTATTCGATGCCCCGAAGGGAAGAATCGAAAGGTTATATACTATTCAGGAATCAGATGAAGATTATCCTGCTGTCTTTAGGCAGGCTTCAAAACATGAAGTTGAATGCCATGCGTTCTCTTACATTAAGAGTATTTTCCCTCCCGTAAACTCGGGTATGGGTTCTTTGCCTTTAGGTTTCAAATACCCTGAAGAGGATAGTGATTATACTGTTACTGTTTCTGGAGTAACATCTACAAAGAATTCAACAAAACATGCAAGGGCTGTTACTGGTCTTTGGGCAATTGAAAACAATAAGATTTATGTTTCACCTTGGCTTAATAGTTATGAGGTGGCAGTTGTGGAATGGAGTGGCCTTAAACAAAACTACTCTGATGATGATATAGTTTATGATTCAAATGACTGGAAAAGAGCTGTTCGTCTTTATGTAAACAAGGAATACGCTAGAGATTTTGATAGTGACTACGAGAAGTATAAGTTTCTTACCGTTGAATACAACGAGGCTCTTGCTGATCTTCTTTATGAATGCAAGAAAGAGAACGAGGTAAAACCTTTTCTTTATTGTGATGAGGCTTTCGACATTCTTACTGCTCGCCGGGATGCACAATCTACTGCTGGAACCACAGCGGAAGTTGTAGCCACAACAGAATATGTATTTGCACAAATAGGAGACTATGGAGCATCAGCAGGTTCTGGTGGTTATGATGGGACAAATGCAGGTAAAGTTGCTGATCTAATTAAAAGCTGGAGTCCTCAGTTTGTTATTACAACTGGTGATAATAGTTATGACACAGATGGAAGCGACATGGATTCAGGTGAAAACTATTATGATGTTAATGTTGGGCAACATTATAGTGATTATATTTTCCCTTTCGGCACAGGCCAGTCCAGCACCTACACATCCACAGCAACCGAGAACAAGTTTTTCCCAGCCGTAGGAAATCACGATTACATTTCAGATAGCCTTTCAGCATTTCAGGGATACTTCTCTCTTCCGGGTAATGAAAGGTATTACGACTTTCAAAAAGGAGGCATTCATTTCTTTTGCCTTAATAGCGGTATAGCTACTGATGGTGACGTAGTGGAGCCTGATGTTCTTTCTGGGTCAGCAACGCAGCATCGTGGTGATGAATCAATAATGGCTAACTGGTTAGAGGGTAAATTAGCTAATTCAAATGCACATTGGAAGGTGGTTTATTTCCATCATGCTCCTCACTCATCAGACATTAATGCTGCAACAAATAAAGGGGAACCAGCAATGCGTTGGCCTTTCCATGACTGGGACGTTGACGTTGTTATCAGTGGTCACGGTCATCAGTATGAGAGACTAAAAGATACAGCGAATCTCAATTTCCCTTATATTGTTAACGGCGCAAGTGGTGCTCCATTAAGGGGTTACCATAGCAATGCTTTAGCAACTGGAATAACTAGTGTTCTAAAATACAACACTAAGCATGGTGCGGTAAAAGGAACTATCTCTGGAGATACTCTCAAGTTTGAATTTATAGATTATGACGGAACAGTTCAGGACACTATAACTTTAACTAAACCTGCTAACGCAACTTCAACAACATACTCATAATGAATTTTGATAATGTAAAAACAGCAAACTGTTTAAAGAATGTAAAGCAACCCACAGAGGATGTCTTAAAGGATGATTACACTCCTCCAACAGAAGATGCCGCTGACTGTAGTGACCATGAGTATGCCGCACTTAACCCTACTAAATGCTCAAATGCTCCATCTATAACTAGACTGGTAATTGAACCATCAACAGGGGCTCAAGTTGAAGAGGGTAAAGTTGCTAAATTTGATGCAAGATTAGAATTTCTTTTTCCTGACGGTAAACTCAAATACAAGAAAGTTACAGAGTTGGCGAATTGGTCATCTTCAGATGAAGCATTAGCCTCCTATGATGTTGATGGAAAATTTAAAATAGGACTTGTTGATGCAGATACAAGCATTGATGTGTATGCCTCATATCAACCAGAAGGTTCTACTGAAAGGCATGACGCAAATGCCCCTTTAACTATTACAAACAATTGCCTCCGAGTTGGAATGGATATTGTTCTGGTTATGGATCGCAGCGGTTCCATGCTTAGAAAAGATTCTGCTGGGGAGGAAAGGTTAACGGCAGCAAAGGCCGCTGCTAGGGGGTTAGTTGAAGGAGCAAATCTTCCTGACATGGAGCAGGAAGGTATTGTTACCTCAGGGGATTATGATCGCATTGCTATTCTTTCGTATGCAGGGAACAAAGAAACGGGTTCTAACGTAACAACTCACATCAAGTTATCTCCAACATCGGAGTCAATAGTTGCTGGAGTTAACGATATACAAGTTTCTGTTGAGTGTGGCGGTCAGGGAGATAGCCTGAACACATGTGCCACGGGAATTGGCGGCGGGCTGTACTCTGCATACGAACTTTTAAAAGCTGATGGAGCCTTAGGTAAACGTAAGGTTATTATTGTTCTTACTGATGGACATGAAAATGTTTGTGAGTCTGGCAAGTACCCAAAGGTTATTGCTGATACAATAAAAGCTGATCTTGAAAAAACTGTAAACACGATTACGGAATCCAGTGGAACTGCGACTGCAACAACATCAGCTTCACATGGGTTTTCCGCAGGTGAAACCGTTCATGTTACTGGTGCTACTGGTGCAAACGCAGCTAAATATAATGTTCCTCATTATATTCTTACTACCCCAAACGCTACAACATTCACATTCGCTGTTGAGTCTGGGACAGGTAATGCTGCTGGAACATTAAAGACGGCAAGGAATGCGGCAAACACAATGATTGCTGTAGTTGGGTTTCATACTAATGGTGGTAAGTCCATTAGGAGATGTGACGGAACATCAAGAACGATTGATCAATTCCTTGGGACAGATATAGCTTCATGTAATCTTTACTACACAGCATCTAATAAAGCTGACCTTGTTAATGTGTTTCAAAAGATTCACAAGTTGATTTGTGACAACAATCAAAGTGGAAGTCCTTGTCATTACGTTGCTCCTCCTAATGAAGTTTTTGATAACCCTTGCTTAAAGGATCGTCACAATTATCAAGGATTAAAAAACTGGGTAATCTCAAGAGGTTGGATTGACCTTATGGGTGCTGACATTTGGAACTCATTAGCTCCGGGCAATGGGCAGTATGTAGGCTTAATTGGGAATCGTGGTAGAATAATCACAAACCAACCAAAAAAAATACTACCCGAAACTAATTGCCAAAAGTATTGGGCTCCGTTCGATGAACAATTTGGTGGGGTTGAAACACAAAATGCCTACACATTAACTGACGGCAAGTATGAATTAATTGTAAAACTCGCTGGAAACAGGGAGGTCACTTTTCCAAACCTTGGCAACCAGTTATGTAGTAGTGTTCGTGTTTCAGTTGGAGGAAGACAAGCTGGTGAAGTTAATACAAGGAGACAAATTTATGCTCCTGATGAAGTTGGTACAGTAGACTGGGGATTTAAAGATGGGACACCAAGGTTGGTAACTAGAAAACTTGAAGGTTCTGTAGCTGAAAGAGTTTTTACTATTGATCCAATGTCCTCATTTAAAGAATACAGAATACAATTCGATGGCAATGGAGAAGAAGCTCACATTCGAGTGGAACAATATCCTTTAGGTTGGAATATTAATGGTTACACATTCGATGTTGATCCAACTGTATTTGAGGGTAAAGGCTGTAGTGATGCAAACACCTCCATATCAGTTAGGGAGTATTCAGGCTTTCGTACTGATGTTGGGTATTTAGTACCCGGGGAAAGATTTGAAAATTATCGACATCAAACAAGTGGGGGAGATGAGTTTATCGGCCCAATTCCGTTTGGTGTTTTATTTGGTGAAGCAAGGTTGGAGAGAATCGAGACTGATGGCACTCGTACTACAATCTTTAGTGATAACTTTGATGACGAAAAAGTCTGCACATAATGTTAAGCATAGATGAAATCAGAAGCAGAGAATATAAGCCCGGAAACAATCCCGGGCCTGAGAGCTTTTGTACTATCATTGATGTAAAGGGTTTATGGGAAGGGATGTTCAGTATCTACTCTATCAGGAAATTCCACGAACAACCCATATATGTGATATGCGACAAGGAAACTGAGGATGTTATTAAGCATCTAGGTTTCAAAAATGTTTACACTAAACTGTCAGTAAACAAGGAATCTAATAAAAAGATTCTTCATGGGATATTTAAAGGAGGAGCAGATAAATACAACGAAGACTGGCACTTTTATCATCCTATTGAATTAATGTTCAGGAAGCCAGATGTGGTGGATTTTGCCTTATCTGAAAACAGTAACACATTATTTGTTGATGGTGATATTTATTATGTAAAACCTACAACTGTAGTATATGACTCAGAGGTTGGGTTGTACCCTCAGTGTGCAAATTATTTCTTAAATAGTAACGACCTTTGGCGGGAACAGATGGAGGCAAAGTATGGCGTTTATACTGGAAGCATGGTCTATACTAATCGAAAAGATTTTACTGATTGGTGGAGGGAAACAACCATTAATGATTCTGTTTACTACGAGCAGGAGAACCTTTCCCGTGCAGACAAAGTTTATGATGTGAAGTTTTTTCCTGCCACTGAGCAGTTACAGTCATACCACTTTCAAGGTTACGGTGACATGAGTAAATTCATGGAGGTTCCATGTGATCTTGCTTTAGATCACACTGGATGGAAGATTGATAATGGACTTCATGTGCAGGCAGGGGAAGTAACGTCCTTTCATTTTCATTTGGATTTAGGTGGCGTTCAAGACAGGGGCCAAGAGGTGGACTACAAGGCTAAGATTCTAGGTAGAATGTTTCTTACTATGCTTGCTGACTCAGAGAAGGACGAACATAAAGATATGCTTCAGTTTTATAATGATCACATCAGAGTTAATATTAATCCTGAGTGCGAAATAAAGGAGGCTGTCAATGCCTAGTAAAATTACACCCAAAGACTTTGAAAGATTTCTTCCTGAGGAGCGTGACACTATTGCCCAAGGGCTACTGAAGTATGTTCAATTTGCTATTCTTTTTTGGCGTTGGTATCGCAATGCATACAATGCTGATGGAACATTATCTAATATATTTAAAAAATCTACATGCAGTACTGGGTGTTTAGGTGGTAAGCCAGTGGAAGAAGGTAAGCCAAATGAAGGCGATCCCGGTACTAAAGACGAAGATGGAAATGAAACTCCATCCGATAATGCTGTTGATGAAAACAATCCTGAACTTAAAAACCCTCCTCCTACACCGCCAAATGGTGGGGGTGGTGAAGGTTCTGAGCCAGTTGAAAATTGTTGTGAGCCAACAGTAAAGAATCATAAATTTTATTTTTGGGATGCCACAGATGCAGGGGCTGATCTCAAGTGCCACAAATTTGAAAAGGTTTGTGCTATAAGAAATGGATTAGGTTTCGGGGTTGATCTTGATACGGGTAAAGAAGCCTTTTCTAATTTCAATAATCTTATTGGATGGGGCAGTAGCCAATCAGGTAATTACATTCCATCCGATTCTTCTAACATTCCAGCTAATGAACCCGGAGGTTGGGCATCAGGTATGGAAGCTGGCAATGTGTGGCAACGAGTAAACATATTAATATATGGACAGTTGCCTTCGAGCTTGTACTCAGCAGATTCAAAGGATGGCAGAAGGCGAAGAGATAAATTTGTTAAAGGTCGCGTTTATTATAATGGTGATAAAATGTGGAAAGATTTTTACATAAAACCTGAATGGAATCTTTTCGGTGTTGATGTAGATATTAAGAATTTATCTTTTAATCCAGATCAAGGAATAGCATCTGCTTTAAAGCAAATCAGAATCCATTTTAGTCGCTTCCATGTAAAAGATGTTTGGGAGCCTAAGGATGCGAAACCAGAAGACTACTGGCCAGTACTGGTTAAAGTTGGTAATCAATATGTTGAGCAACCATATCTAACATACATACATGGAATTAGAATTATTTCATTGCCGCAAGATTTTATTAGAGTTCGCCACGACAAACCTATCCAAGTCGGCTCAGAAGTCACACCTGAGCAAGTGGTTCTTGATGACAGATGGCAAAATGAAAGGCCGTGTTATGTGCCCACTTTAGAGCAAGAATATTTTCCTGCCTTTGGCCCAGTTGAGGCACAGGCTACTCTTTTCACTCATAACGGATACCAAGGAGTAGATGAAATTTATCCAACTCGTGTGCCAAATGAATGGCCGCTCCATACTAATTAAAATATTTAACAAGGATTAACAATGCCATCCCCAGTTACACCAAATGAAATTAAAAACACACTGCCAAATGTTGACAGTGGTGTTTGTGATAGGCTCAAGAAAGTAATAATCGACTTCCCTCGTAAAATCTATGCGTGGTTTAGTTATATTTACAATGATGATGGAACATTTACTGAGGAGTTTAAACAGGAATTATGTGCGGTAAACTGTGATGATATAATAGTTGGCCCAAATCAACCCGGAGGAGGTAACGGAGGAGACGGAGGAGGAGACGGAGGCACTTTAAGGAGAGTTACAAACTTGATAGCAACTCCAGCTACTCGTGCACAAGGTGGAATCATGTTGATGTGGCCTAATGATTCTGTGGCTGAATATGTAACAGTTTATAGGACACCAACTGTAGTTGTAAATCATGCCACACCCGGGAGCACTTATGCTGCAAACTCAACTAATATTAATGTAGAGCCACTGGTTGAAACCATACAAAAAGATAAGAAGATACATTTTGATAATGGAACAATTTTAACAGCTACAGCTAAAGCAGATAAAAATGCAACAGTCATTGCCTGCACTTTAAGTGGAACTCTACCTGACAATGAGGAGGGAAGATTACCTGCTGAAGATGCTACGATTATCCGAAATAAAGAATCAATTAGAGAGGTTAATATAGGATGGCAATCCACAAAAGCTGGCTTCCCTTATAGAAGAGGAGACAGTTGTTGTTATATAGATAAAAATGCAACAGCTATGTGGGATGGTTCAGAGCATCGAACCCATGATTCAGAAGGTAATGTTGCTAATGTTCTTGATGGGGGATTAAGGTATAACTACTGGATAAGCACAAGCGACAGTTCTAATAATTACTCGGCATTTTCAAATGTAACAGTAGGTTTCTCAAAATATGTAAAAGGGTTTAGCACTAATGATGCATCTGTTGAACTATGTTATTCAGGTGGAGGTGACACCTATTACGATCAAGCAGTTTTAAGCTCCTTAACTTATCCTAATAGTAGCAAGAGTTACATGCGTGTAGTTCTTCGCGGCGGCGGTGGTGGTGGGGGAGCAGGTGGTGATCATCTTTCTCCATCAACCTTGCAATACTATATAAAAACTTTCACTTATACTGACGCTAGTACTCCAATGGTAGTTACATTGACAAGCGGTAGTGACATACAGCATTGGTCTGTAGGAGATGAAGTTAAAGTGGTTGATAATGGCACTTCAGCTTTTAATAGAACCTTTACAGTTTCTGAGATAGTTACTGGCACTCAAGGGCAATTTAAACTAGCAGCAGTAAATATGGGTGGAGATTCTCCAGCGGCACAGGCTGGTAGCTTTAATATCCCGGGTACATCTGACGCAAGTTTCGGAAGAATACATAGAGTAAAAGATAAACAAAAAGTTAGAACTCATGGTGGAGGAGGAGGTGCTGGTGGCTTCTTAATGGCTACCTTTGCTATCTCAAATGCTATAACAAAAGTAAGAGTTAGAACTATTGATTCAACAGGGACTCCAAATACTGTAAATTACTCAGATACTGGAAGTAATCCTGTCAACCAACTTTCAGTTAACTTTGCTAATGAATTAGGGAAAGGTGATATTCCTTTCAACATAGGAGGCACAGGTCGCAATAGTAACACATCACATCCAACAGCAGGAGAGCCCTCAACAAATCCTTGGGAAGAAGGAGCCCATACAACAGTTGCGTATGCTGGTGATCCCTTAACATATCTCGCTCCTAACAATAACACTAGTTACTCAAAGGCTAATCACTTGGCTCCATACTTCACATTATTGGAAGTGTATAGTACCAGTTCAAATTCTTGGCATGAAGTGGCTCGTGTTGCTGACGGTCAAGGTGGTGGGTATAGGAATGGATTTTCAAACCTAATATCAAGAGGCGGGTTAGGGGGTAAAACATATTCTATAACAACATTAGCAAATCACTGTGTTCATCAAACAAATACAATGACTAAGCTAACAGGTGCGAAGGATGGTAAATTCTTTAAAGCAGGTAATGATGGGGAGAAAGGGGAGACACCTTTTAAAGCGTCAGCTACTTCAGGTGGTGATGCTGGTAAAGGTGCTCATATATGGGACGGCTTTCAACCAGTAGGTACTTCCAGTAAATTTTCATGGTACGAAGGTAAAATACAAGAGCGAGCAGGAGGTAATAATTTTGATGTCGAAGCTCCGGGCGGTGGAGCTTCTGGCTGTAAAGGAAGTGCAGATGAAGCTGATAAAAAAGTATTACATGGCGGTTACGCAATAGCTGGTTCTGCATGGGTTAGTTTCTCAGACACTGCCTACTTAAAATATTAATAATGCATATTCCTCCAAAAGCTAAACTGTATGAGATGCGCCCATTAACTGGGCCGCTTGATCCACAGTCTTCTCCTGACGGGGTAGCTGCTGGAGCACACCGCTGGGTGCAAAACTTTCGAGTCAACAAGGATGGCAACCTAGAAAGGTCGGAAGGTTTTAGGCGATTCATGTATTCAGACACATCGAATAATAATGCCGACCTACATAATCAGTTTCCCAAGAACGACACAGCACAAGAGTCACAGATTGCAACAGGCACAGAAGAGGACATTACATTTCTTTTTGAAGCGACTTCAACTAATGGTGATACGCGCCTTTTAACTGGGGGTTCCAAGCGAACTTATTGCTACAACCAGAAGACAAATAACTGGAGAATAATACGGAACTCGTCCACAGGTAGTGGCAAGTGGAAGGCTGCACAGTTGGGTGATGATGTGATCTTTGTTAATGATAATGCTAAGCCTCATTACTGGAAGATGGATCAACCTACTGAGAACAACTCAACGGATTCTGTTCGTGAGATTAAGAGTTTTTCTGAAATGGGTTTAAATAGGATTCGCCACATCCAAGAATGGAGAGGCTTAATGTTTTATGCCAATGTTAATGAGGGTAATGAATGGATACCAGACAGGGTTATATGGTCAGATTTTAAGAAGCCTTTCAGTATTGGCCCGGGTGATGAGTCACTAGCTGGCTATCAAGACCTTGGCCCGGGTGAAGATATAGTAGGCATGGAGCCACTTGGTAACGTCTTGCTTGTCTACACTACCAACGGCGTGTGGCAGTTTGAAGTTTCAGGAGGAACAGGTAGTGATGTGTTGTCTTTTCGTAAGCGTTATAGTGATGAAGATAACGGAAATACTATACCTGCTTACCCTAACACAATAATCAGTGCATCGGATAATCATTTCTACTTAGGCCGAGATGGTATTTATTTTTATAACATATACAGAGCAGCACCTGATCAGCCTGATTGGCTAAAGGATGCTTCAGCGGTTATCTTTGATGATATTAATTCATCTGAATGTGAAGCTCCTATTGCTTCCTTTAACGCTAAAACTGATGAGGTTTGGATTAGTTGGCCTGACGCAACTTCAACAAAGAACACAAAGACTGTAATAATTAATGTGAGACATCAGCATGTAACTTACTATGATGCTGGGTTCACAGCTTTCACAAACTTTACCAAGAATGATTATACCAGTATTGGAGACTGGTTAACTACTAAGAACTACGTCTGTAGTCCTGCATCAATTGTAGGATTTAGGGATTCTACTGAGGGTTCATCCGTATGCACAGGCTCAGGTGAATTTAGTGATGAGGTTAATACACCCTCACTTACTAATATCTACTCCACAACAAGTATGACAGTAACTGAAGAGGGGAGTGAATCTGATATACTTGTTACAGAGAACTGGTCAGCAGATGCTGCGTCTCCTTTAAGTTTGTTTGGCAACCTTGGGAGTAAGACGTTTGCAGATATATGCACCAAGGGTTGCTCTGAAGATATTAGGTTCGTTATGGCATACGCTACGGATAATTGCATCAAGGAGGATGGTGGTGCGTACTATCGTGAGAGGTGCACTAACAAAACTGGATGTGGAACCTACACACAAGATAAGAATTATAAAAGCATACTCCGATCACCTGCACTTAGGTTTAATAGCCCCAAGAATAACAAGTTACTACGCGCATTAACTGTTGAATTTGAACATGCTCAAGCTGGCGGGAAGATGAGTTTGAAAATTGGCAATGCAGCTCAAGCTGTTGATCCTAATGTGGTTGGCAATAAATGCGGGCTGCAATGGAGGCAGCATGATGAGAAGAATGTTGCCTGTGTAGCTGAGGTAAATGATTTAAGTCTTCGTGCCGCAGAGGAATTGACTTGGCCTTTATATGAACTGGGGAGGAATTTATATTATGAACTCTCTGTTTATGGAACTGTGGGTAAATTTGAAACTTCAGCGATAAGATTATATGCCGAAACTAAATCGTCGTAGCGACGAGGAATACGCTAAAGCCTACAAGCTTATAAATGAGGCAAGGGTAAGAACTCTTACTCCTGATGAGCTAAAAGAAATCCTTTGGATTCTTTCTCCTTTAACAGATAGTCCTGCATTCTATCACGATGGAGTGCAGTTTTATTTTGATAACCTTAGGGGTCTGCTATACACACAAAATGAAGAAGGCAAAAGATTCTATGTTGGCTTAATAATGGATGATTTAAGTTCATTCTTGTCTGGGACGGGAGGTAGAGGAAGTGGAATATTTGCAAGGTTTGCCCCAACTTCAAAAAGACTGAGTATTCCGCTGCCTGAGTTTCCCAAGATACCACCTAACGTGAAGGCTAAGTTCCCTGAATTAACCGAAAGCTGGGATAAATGGGAAGAATCTGTAGACCAATGGGTTCAGTATGTGCAAAACCAATTAAGCTAAATGCCTGATTACACTCAAGAGGAGAAAGATTTACTTGGTTACATGTCTCCGTTTCAAGTTAGCCCTAATGAACCTGTTACTTCATCTAGGTTTAGAGAACTGAAATTAAACGGATGGACAGATGATGATGAGAAATTAATTAAAAAACCTATTAAAATTCGGTATGGGCTTTCACAATGGTGGATGGATCTGCAAAGTATAATTGATTACTGGCAAGCAGCAGCTATTCTTACATTCTCTTTAAGAAGACCGATTGGTGATGATTGGTTGGTATTAAAGGATTGGGCCATCCCTAACTGGAGATCAAAGGCTTTGCAGGATACCATTTACGGTTCCCCGATTGGTGATAATCACCCGGGTCACAGACATGCTATTTATTTAGACCCAACTGGAGAAATTGAAGATAGACCCACTATACTAAGGTACTCTGGGAAAATAGATTCCCAAGGATTTGGTGAGGTTTTATCCACAGTTGATGTGGAGATAACTAAACCCCGGGAAATCCCACAGTTTCCACAATTTGATGACAAAATAATTGAACGGTTTCACCGTTCTAATGACCCAGAGATGCAGGAGTATAAAAAAGCCATAGGGAATTGGTCTGCATTAATGCATAATGCCATTAGTCAATTGGCTTAAAAACAGTGCCGTGTGTTAAAATGCAGTCACTATGGCTGTTTTTGACAGACTTAAAAAGAATTCATTAAGAGGCCCGTTAATTTCCACAGGAGTAGATGGGGTAAATACCCCGGGCAATCAGACTCAGGAGACTAAAAATCCATATCAAGTTCTTGAAACGCCAAGATCATCTGAACTCTCTGATCGAATTAAAAATATCCTCGGCTCCGCTGATAAGCAACAGAAGCAGGCTGACCGAGCTATAGGCAAATACGAGTCAGCCCTAAAGAAGCAACCAGTCAAGAGTTTCGCGGATCAGGAGAGTAACTATTTGTCACGCTTCTATGACTCCCGTGCTCAACAAGAGCTGGAAGGAATGCGTTCGAGGCAGGCTGATGCTTTACGGCGAGCTGGGGATATTGCCCGTGGAAATGTTCGCCGTGATCTAAAAGCAGCAGGTTTCGCCAGTGGTGCTGGCAGAGGTAGTCGCTTAGATAGAATGGCTTTGGATCGGAATATGGCTATCGAAGCTGATATAGCTAATAGAATGTCTCAAGCTGAGCGCAGTGACTACGATTATTTAAACCGTATGCAAACCGCAGCATTAGGTCAGCGTGGTAATATTTACGATAGGCTGGCGGGCAGGGAACTTCTTCCGCTTCAAGCAAGACAGCGGCAATTACAATCTCAAGCAGGGTTATTAGGTAGTATTGGCCAGCAAGAAAGGGCGAATACTTTATACCATTTAGCGGAATCTCCTGCGTACACCCAGAACAGGGAGTATCAAGCAATGTTAGCCCAGCAAGGAATGCAACCAATGCAGATACCGGG
>Ga0115011_10001995_pt1 | contig 14352 bp, 12 predicted proteins | sample TroAtlMetagenome_2_FD_88705 | JGI IMG/M metagenome (GOLD analysis project Ga0115011, IMG submission 88705) | Marine eukaryotic phytoplankton communities from Atlantic Ocean - Tropical Atlantic ANT8 Metagenome | ecosystem: Environmental > Aquatic > Marine > Oceanic | place: Tropical Atlantic...
AGCCACGACTCAGACTCGGAACCGGCCCCAGGTTCGCCGACGTCGGGTAAGACCGTTGGTCCCAAACACAGGCCCAAAAACGGCAACGGCGGTCACGCTCAATCGTCCCCGCCTGCGATGCCATGGCATCCGACACGAAGCGCGCCCTGGGTCATCAAGCCGATCTCGAGGTCCTCATACGAGGGATGATGAGGATCTCTTGCTGTGGGAAAGGCGCATCGAGCCCACTGACCAATAGTGAGCACCAGGGGGCTGGACGCCGCCTCGGGTCATCTACACCGATTCTAATTGGTCTACAAAGCGCTCCACCGCTCGCTGAGTTCGAAGGCGGTGGAAGCGGAGTGGGTGCCATTGTGGGTCCGTCATCGCTGTGGTGTAGGCCTTCTGCTGGGCGTCGTGACGTTTCCAGGCCCAGAGCACGACGTTTTCTTCGGGATTGGGGTCGAAGATCTGCATCGGTCGCTCCGTGTTGCCGTTCCAGAGTTCTTCGCGGGTGACCCCACCTTTGAGGGTTCGCCAAAGCAGACGAACCATGCTCTGTCTGCGGGGCAAGTCGAGCCAGACGACCTGCGAGGCGCGGGCCCAGACAAGGGATTGAACCGCGCGATAATTGCCGTCGATCACCCAGTGGGGATGCTGTTCCATGAACGTGGTGACTCGGCGGCGAAACTCCGCATCCTCGAGGGGCGTCCAATGGGCTTGGTGATAGACAGCGTCCAGTTCGAGATGGGGAATGCCCAATTTGGCGGCGATACGGCGTCCGAGGGTGGACTTACCGGCGCCCGAAGAGCCGACGATGGAGAGTTTTGATGGGGTCATGGGGCTTTGATACTCGGCGCCCTCCAGCGGTGAGCTGGGTCAGAGTATTTTCTGCACACACCTCGGACTCTCAGCCTGGTCGGAAGACGAACATTCGACGCGTCTGAGGTGGTGAGTCTACACGGGGCCCGGAGGCGTACCCGCAAAGCGCTTCGGCGTCGTCTGACGCCGTGATCGCCGTGATCCCGCCGGCGCGCATCGTGAGCGGCTGGTCGAGTCGACAAAACGCATCGGCGAACACGGTGTCTCTCGGGCGTGGGCCCGACTCGAAGAGCGTTCAGGTGTAGACCGTGCAGCCAACCGTCAGGCCGGCCCCAGCCTCCACGAAAAGCACCCGCTGCCCCTCCAAGAGACCCTTGGCCTGGGCCATTTGGTGGCCTACGGCGAGGGATGACGTATGGGTGTCGCCGTATTGCTCGAAGGTCGAGACCAAAGCGCTTGCGGGGAGCCCGATCGCCTCGGCGAGGTCGGTGGCGAAGGTCGCGCTGGGTTGCGAACACACCAAGAGCAGAGCCTCCCGCGGGCATTGGTGCTCATCGAGATACGCATTGACCACTTCGCTCGCGAACGAAACCAAGCGCGGAATGTAGTTCGGCTCCCGAACCACATCGACCTTATCTCGGCTGTCGGTGCCATGGACTGATAGATCGCAGGAGCCCTGCTGGCCATCAAAGGTCTCTGGCGAAGTGCGTAGCCAGACCGGTCCAAAGCCGCGGCCAGATTCCGCTGAGCGACTGAGAAGAAAGGCCCCGGCCATGGGATTAATGGGAAAGTTGGGGTCCTCATCCTCCGATGGCGGGCAATCGATGCCCACGATGAGTGCATGCTCACACTGCCGCGCGTTCAACATTGCTCCCAAGGTGAGAATCGAACTCAGAACACCACAGGCCCCATTGGTCAGGTCGAACGAAAAGACGTTCTTCTTCACGGGGGTCTTCCGCGGATCCAGGCACATCCCCATCTCGTGCTGAATCATCGCGCACACCGCCGGCTCGCAGGTGTTCTGGTACCGATACACCCCGACATTCACGAGAAAATCCACATCTTCGACGGTGAGCGAAGCATTGCTCAGACACTCGAGGCCGGCCCGAGCAGCCTGCTGAACTCCGTTGGTCTCAGGGTCTGGTTTGATCACGCTGGTCGCTGAAATGACAATCGACATGATTAGAACCCCATCCCTGAAACCGTGGTCGAGATACAACCGATAATGACCCCAGATGCTGCGGGCGCCATGAGGATCTTGTCACCACTCTTCACTCGGCCGTCCTGGAGCGCGAGGTAGAGCGCGACGAAGTGTGCAGTCGACGAAGTGTTGCCCAGATCTTTAAAAACGTGAATGGGCGGTGGGATCGTCTCGCCTAAAACCTCGGCGGCGATGCTCTGCCCCTTGTCGGTGAAGCGCTGGCCGACTTGATGCGGGATCGAATGGTCGAAGCCCTCCTCTGCCAACGACAGGCCGCGAGCATGAAGGATCTGTTGGAGAAAGTGGGGCCACAAGAGTAAGCGGTCCTTGGCATGCATCCGCATATTCTTGGTGTAGAGCGCGACGCCTTCGGTCTGTCTACTCGGCATGCCCAAGCACAGATAAGCGCCCTCGGTACACGAAACCATCTCCACATACTCGATGCCGTCGGTCGGCATGCCCTCACCATCCATGATGACCGCACTGCCGGCGTCCCCCACGGTCAGTGATGGAAGCTGCTCGTCTATGGGCGAAGCGATCTCCTGCACCGCCGTTTCGAAGATGGCGCTATTGCACTCTCCCGAGACCACCATGCCCCGCCGTGCCACCCCTGAACGGATCAGGCTGTCGAGTAGATGCACGCCTGTAGCCATCCCGGCGCATGCGTTGGCCACATCGAAATTGATGGCCTGTGGCGCGCCTAACTCATTCTTGATCCAGAGGCTGATGGCCGGCTCGAAGAAATAGTGTTTTGCGCCCCGGAGCCGAGAGATTGAGCAGCTCACGATCACGTCTAGATCCGCTGCCGTATATCGCGATCGGCTCAGACAGTCCCGTGCTGCCGCCAACGCGATGCTCACCGTATCTTCTTGCTCGCTTCGTTTTCGACGCCGCTCGATCCCGGTCAGTCCAACGAGATCAAAAACGAGGGGGACCTTCATCTGGTCCACCAATGCCTCGGTGGTGATCGATGTCTCCGGGAGATAAAGTCCAATGCTCTCGAACCGAGAGCGGACGGCGCTTTCACTGATAGGATCGCTCATCGAGCCTCTCTACCCTTCATTTATGCCCTGCAACACACGGTCGTCTAAGTCTGCTTACGCACACCGACGGCTCACATCACGTTGAGGAGCAATCCTCGCTCGAGCCACCGCTGGCGATGACACCTTAGTCACGAACGTCGAACTGCTCAAACACCCCACGGGTGAAACGGTCTCATGCAGCCGGAAGCGGTGCAAGTAGGCCATTCGTGGTCCAGACCGCCGGTCGGTCGTCATCCGTTCAACCCGGACGTACGCAGAAAACACCAGGAGCGCCTGGACCCAGTTCGGGTCGCCTGCCAGACCTCGGACACACTTGCTATCGGGTTGGCATATTGAAATATATTTCGGGCACGCAGGCACTCAACTCGACAGTTGCCGCAAGAACGAATGCGGCTCCGATGCGGGGCGGGTTCGCGCGCGGATGATGGAGCGAGCCCAAATGGACGATCAGACGCGTACGCGTGTCCTCGTAACCGGTGGCACGGGTTTTCTCGGCAGCCACATCATCGAGGCCTGTCTGAAACGGGGCGATCAGGTGACTGCCCTCGTGCGTCCAGGGAGTGATCTCACCCATCTGCAGAGCCTAAAAGGCCTCCAGATCGTTCGCGGCGACCTCCATGAGCCTGGTTCGCTGGACATCGCCACAGAGCACTGTGACGTGGTGTTTCACGCCGCCGCCCGGGTCGTAGAGCACGGCAGTCTGGCCCAATTTCAGCAGACCAATGTGGCGGGGACACAGCATCTCCTGGCCTCAGCACAGAAAAACGGGGTGAAGCGATTCGTCTTTGTGAGCAGCCCGAGTGTGACCATGAGCCTGGGGGGCTCACCACAGATCAATGCCAACGAGGGGGACCCATACCCTCGCCGGTACTACAACTTCTACGCTGAGACCAAGGCCGCCGCCGAGCGATTGGTCCTTGCTGCCCACCGACCACACTTCGTGACCTGCGCCATTCGCCCGCGATGTGTGTGGGGGCCACGCGATATGAACGGTGCTCTCACCAAATTGATCCGGAAAATGAGCCAGGGGCGATTGGCCAATCTGTCTGGTGGCCGTAGAGTGATGGTCTCGACGTGCTATTGCGAAAACGCGGTGCATGCCTGCCTGCTAGCGGCAGAGGCCGAGGGGTCAGTGGTCGGGGGTAAGACCTATTTCATCACCGATGGATCCCCCGTGGCGCTATGGCCCTTCTGCGCTGATCTCGCCGCGCGCTTTGGCCTCCCTGCTATGCACCGCTCTGTGGCCCCCGGCGTGGTCTGGCTAGTGGCCTCGGTCTTTGATTTTATTTGGCGAATCCCCTGGATTCACCGCCGATATGCACCGCCGGTTTCTCGATATGCTGCCGCCCTTGTGTGCCAATCGAGCACGTTCGACATCACCGCAGCCGAACGAGATCTGGGCTACTCACCCGTGGTGGATCGTGAGACAGGGCTGCGGGAGACGCGCCCATTTCTCGTGGAGATTGGCCTGCTCGATGGCCACCCCAGCGGGGAATGAGCGCGCACTGAAACCACAGATGTTTCGCAGTCTCGAGGGACGCCTTTCCTGCTGAGCAGGCTGAGCATAGTCAAATCAGCGTCGACACACCCGATGACACCGCTCGCTCTCTGACGTCGTTGGCCATCTCAGCCTGCCCGTGCGCAATCCATGGACAGCGCCCAGGCGCTCGCCGACTCACCGGGGGGTGACGTCGAAGAGTACTCGTTTGGGGGGTCGAATCAGAATCTCTGCCCGCGGTTCGAGGGTCTGGCCGGGCACGAGGGTGAAGCGATATCGACCCATCAGGCACGCGAGCGTCAAGGCACCTTGGCTCAACGCCAGTTGCTGACCGATGCACCCACGCCCACCGGTGCTGAACGGCAGATAGGTAAAACGCTCAGGTTTCTGCGTGAAGCGACTGGGGCGAAAAACATCGGGCTCGGGCCAGTGCACCCCAGATCGGTGCAGGTCGTAGAGAGCAACGGCTACGAGCCGGCCGACCGGCACGGCCACCCCCTCGAGCTCGGTCTGTTCATTGGCCCGCCGGACCAGGGCCCAAGTCGGGGGGTAGAGGCGCAGCGCCTCTTTGAAGACCTGCTCCGCGAGCGGAATCTGGTCAATGGTATCGAGGGATGGAGTGGCGCCGAGATCGGCCACCTGTGCTGCGAACGCGTCTTGGATCTCCTGGTGCTGCGCCAAAAGAATCAGGGCCCAGGTCAATGCGCTGGCCGTGGTTTCGTAACCGGCCGACACAAAGGTCATGGTCTCGTCGCGGATCTCGCGTTTTGAGAAGGCGGGGGTCCCGTCATCCTCACGGGTCCTCAACAAGAGACTGATCAGGTCTTCACCCGTCTCCGCCGTGGACCGGCGTGCCTCGATGAGCGCGTAGAGCATCTCGTCGGTCTTGGTAATCATGCGCTTCAAGCGCATCTCTGCCAGCGGGTTGAGCCAGCGGATGGAGAGGGGGCCGACGGTCTTACTCAGCCGCTGCAAGAAAAGCTCTGTCGTGTTCAGCAGTAGAACCTGCTCGGCCTCTTGCACTCCGATGAGGGCGTCGCCCACCAATTGAAGAGTCACCTCTCGGGTGACGGCGTATCCATTGAGCCGGGTGCCGCCGTCGAGCAAGGTGTCGACCCAATGATTCAAGCGGGGCTCCATACTGCGAACCATCTGCCGAATTGCGCCGCTCTTGAATGTCTGCCCGATCGCCTTACGGTGACGCCGCCAGCTCTCGCCGTCAGAGGTCACCAGCCCCTGCCCCAATAATTCGTCGAATAGGCGCACGAACTCGGTCTTGTCGTACACCTTCATCTCAGTGCTCAGGATCGCGCGCGCACTTTCGGCCGAGCGCGTCACCATGGCCTGGCCGAACATGGGCACGATGAAATGATCCCCATACCGCACGAACATCTCTGCGAACACTTTGAGGGGTGCGCCTCGATGTCGAATGATCGAGCCAAACCACCGCCATCTGCTCGGCCCATGGGAGCGGTCAGGTCGATGCATGATCGATGTGGGGTCAGCGCTCACGATTCACCTCTTGTGTGCGCACGCGAACACCTCTCCGGTGCAAGGATGCGACAAGGATTAGCGGGTCGTAGACCCACCCTCGAATACACCGTAGTTACCACACTCGATGTCGTAGGACACCCAACCGACGTCGAGGCCTTCACCTGGATTCCGTGTAAATGACAATGACCTCTGGCTGACCGACAGGGGGTGGAGATAGGCTCGTCCCGTCCCCCGCAAGGGAAGCGCCTTAGGAGACACCATGGACGCATCATTCTGGCTCGATCGATGGGCGACGGATCGCATCGGATTCCACCGGGCCGAGGCCAATCCCAATCTCTTGAAGTGGTGGCCCCACCTCGAACTGACCGAAAACGAGCGGGTCCTGGTACCCCTCTGCGGGAAAACCCTCGATCTCCATTGGCTCGGCGCACGACACTCGACTGTCGGCGTCGAATTGGCTGCGCACGCTGTGGATGCCTTCTGGTCGGAATCAGGCCAGACCCCCACGCGCAATCGTCAGCCGCCCTTCGAGTCTTCCCAGGCCGGCGATGTTTCGATTCTATGTGGCGATTTCATGGCCTTGGAGCATGCGCATGTCGGCCCCATCGGGGGGTTTTACGACCGCGCCGCGTTCATCGCGCTGCCACCGGATCTACGCAGAGAGTATGTGAAGACTTTGACTCGAATCCTCGAGCCCGGCACCCGTGGCCTGGTCGTTACCATCGACTATGAACCCGCAACGGCCGGTGGGCCTCCGTTCTCCATCTCCCCCGATATGCTCAGCACGCAATTGGGCAGTGCGTTCGCTGTGGAGCTGCTCGAAAGTCGAGCCGCACCGATTCCAGGGGGGTTGAGTCAACGGGGGGTGACTGTGCTGAATGAGCATGTTTTTGCCGTGACCAGAGGATAGAACGCACACGCGCCGTCGCTCGGGTCCACTGGGGGTAAGATCACCGGTGGTGTGCAGTACCAGACCGGTACAGTCCTCCCTACGGAGATGCGTCGACCGCCGTTTATGAAGCCAGATCGGGCTCGCCATCGAAGGCGATCAAGGTTTGACGATGCCCCGGTCCACCAGGCTCTGCCCGGTGTCCAGGACCGAATCCTGGACTGGGCGCGGAGACCAGCCAAGCATTGTGCGCGCCTTGGTGGCATCGAGAATCTTGTGCGTGCCCACATCGGACAAGATGGCCCGTGCGCCGGCATCGAAGCGAGCCGCCAGCCACAGGAGCGGATACGGCAATCCCAGGGTGGGCGGCCGAAATCCCTGCTCGCCGAAACGCGCCTTCAAAAGCACAGACATCTCCTTCATCCAAAGATGGTCTGACATCAAGAGATAGCGCTGGCCGGCGGCCTCGGGCGTCTCCATGGCCAGGCGATGGGCGATGGCCACATCACGCACATCGACGATGGAGAATCCGAGACGGGGCACGGCGGGCAACTGTCGGCCCAAGAGACGCTGCACCACGTTCACCGACAGGGAGAGTCGGTCGCTCTGTAAGGGGCCGCGCACCAGACATGGATTGCAGGTGACCAACTCCATGTCCTTGTCGGCGACGAAATCCCAGGCAGCACGCTCGGCCAGGGTCTTGCTCTTTGGATAAGGAGAACAGGTCTCCACATCGGACCATTGGGCTTCGGTGTATCGATCCGCAGAGGTATTGACGATGGCCGCCGTGGACGAGGTCAAAACCACCCGTTTCACGCCGGCCTCGTGAGCCGCCTTCAATACGCGCAGGGTGCCGTCGACGGCAGGGCCGACCAAGCTCGACTCGTCGTCGCTCAAAAAGAAGGGCGACGCGGTGTGCATGACCACGTCACATCCAGCCACGGCGGCTGGCCAGCCGGCATCTTCAGTCAGATCGGCTGCCACCAACTCGATGTCACCAAAAGCGCTTAGATACCCGACTTTGTCTTCGGCAGCGGGATCGCGAACGGAGCCGCGTACGGCATATCCGTGTTCGAATAGCTCACGGACGACATGGCCGGCGACATAGCCGGACGCACCGGTGACGAGGACCTTGCTGGGCGTCTCCGACATCTCGCTTACCCCTTGCTGTGTTTCTCTTTGGGCCCGATCTGACACCGAGATTCCCCGAAGCGCCAGCCCATTACCCGGAACTGCGTTCGTTCCCATGCCACGGTGGGACTCAAGATTGCATTCCCACTATTCTCGAAGCGCCCGCTCGAAGGTGAGCAGTGCTTTAGAAAGGTAATCGACGGCCCCTTGGCGATAGCGCCACGACTTGACGGTAGAGGGCAATCGACTCAGCCAATGTGAGTTCGCCCGACCACGCGACGCGCTGCGGCGGCGGGCCAACTCCGAGGGGCGCGGCAGATTCTTCTGCCCAAGGACATCAATGCAGCGGCGGAGTTCATTGAGGGACGCAAACGAGAAAGTAAATCCGTTGTATTCGACCCTAAACAGTGGATAGCCCAACCGCATCCGTGCCGGCCTGGGCGGATCAAAAAGAGGTCGCTTGGTACCATCCTTGGCCATCTGTCGGGGGATGCACCCAGTACGTCATCGGACAGTCTGGACGTTCATCGACATACTCGATGCGGTGACTCTTCAACCTGACTCTCCAAGACTGGCGGGTCTGCAGCTGAGTGCATTATAGGCCAGTGGGTCGAATCGTGACGAGGGGGCACCCCCCTTGTTCGTCGCCATTGCGGTCCAGTCTCAGCTTTACCGGACGCACGAGGCATCGCTTGAAAGATGGAGTCCATGCCATCTACCGTGCTCGACCTGAGCGAACACGCGACATTGCCTCGTGCGAACCGGAGCCACCATGACCGAAAAAGTCGAACCCCATCTCATTCCTAAACCGCTATCTGGTCCCTTGGAGCGCCAACGGGAAGAGACGGTCGAGACCTTGAAGGCAGCCTTCGAACAAGGCGTCGTGAACCTGGATGAGTACGAGGAGCGAATCGCGCTGGCGACAACGGCATCAACGGACGCGGAGTTGGCCGTGCTCACTCGAGATGTGTCCACCGAACGCACCGTGAAGAGCACACCGGACGCTGACATCGCGCTCGTGCCGGAGAGCCAGGCAGCGCTTAGAGCGGTATTCGGGTCCCTCCAGCAGGTGGGAGAGTGGACCCTCGGGCCGCAAGTGGAGGCGCGGGCAGTCTTCGGCGAAATTCACATGAACCTCAGCCAGGCTCAATGGGTCGAGAAGCAGGCTCGAATCGAATGCAAAGCGGTGTTCGGCACGATCATTATCGGGGTCCCGGAACATGTGTATGTGGACTGCTCGGGGACGGGCGTTTTCGGGGAGTTCGTCAATGACGCGCGGTCGAAAGGCCAATCTGCGACCCACCGTCTGACCGTGAGTGGTAAAGCCGTCTTCGGGTCGGTAAAAATCGTCCGCTCGTCATCGGATCACAGCGAAACCATCTGACCTGCTTCGGTCTACAGATCGACGAGCAGACCCTCGAAATCACCTAAGAGCAGGCTCTGCAAGAGCCTCTAAAGCCGGCCGCCTATTGATGGAGTTCTATAAGTCCTTATTGAGTGGAGCCCATGGCAGGTTCGAAGGGGCGTCATAGAAGAGACACGCGGACCGAGCTTGGACGGCATCTGTGTTTTCACCGGCGGATCGAAAATTGGGCTGAGACACTTTCCTGTGCCCTCCCCTGCCGTCGAATCCAAGGCGACATGACCCGTAAGCCGACAGTCATTGTCGAGGGTAGACACAATAGAGAGAGACACCCGCCGCGTTTCTACGCTGAGTCTGTACCCAGCTCGCGGCTCATGCTGATGCTGGTCGGTGCATAGCCGAGTTTTTCGTAGAGTTTGACGGCACTCTGATTGAAGGCGAACACGTGTAGGGAGAGCGCCTCGATGTTCTCTGTGCGCGCTCGAGCCTCGAGGCCTTCGAGGGCCGACGTTGCGTAGCCTCGACGCCGAAACCTCTCCTCGACAGCAATATCGAAGATGAAGGCAATGCGTCTGCCGAGACGTTCGGAGAGACACCACCACAGGGTGCCCACACGTGCGCCCGAGGTGCTGTCCACGATGTGATTCAGGGAATGGTTCGGCGTGTCCACGCCATCGGTCAGGTAGCGCTCCGTCTCCTGACGAGCACGCTCCACGGCCCCCTCTTCCGCCCATTGATTGGCTCTTACTTTATCGGCGGCGTAGCTCACCGCCTGTTTATCAAACCAAGCTGGATACTCAGCGGCTGTAATGGGTTCCAATCGTGTCGGCATGGGACCGCCTGATCATGGTTAGTGCTTGAAATGGTAGCGACTCGCTGGAGCTTGGGCGAGGGCAAAGGAATCATCCCAGCCTTTGACAAGACTGAGGCCCGACAATGCTCTGCACTGGGACCCATGATGCTGAGCCCCCTCAAACTCGGCCGACACCGTTCTGTGCGGGTCTCTGGGTCGATCCACCGCCGGCCAAAATCACCGCGGCCATTGACCCCCGGTGAGGGCATCTGAGCACACTCAGAGTCTGGAACAGCCGCAAACGGCGCCTCCACATCGGCACGGCCAACGACGACCCCTGCCCATCCCCGCTTCGCTGCGGAGACGTACATGGGGCGCGCTCAATCTGTGGCCCCCCCAGAGTCGACACCGTCTTGGGCGCCACGCGACAGCCGAATCCGAGCAGCCTCTCCAATCATTTGGTACCCCACCCGTAGATAGACCCCATTCGAGGTGGGATTGGACAAATCCGTATAGAGATTGCACGCCTTCTTGCCGGCATCTAGCTGCTCTTGAGAGAGGGCTGCAACAATCCGACCCGCATGGCCCCGACCTCGCTTTTCCGAGGGGGTATAGACAAAGGAAATACTGGCCGTGCTCGGCGTTTCGCGGACGATCGCGGCCAGGGAGACCATCTCACCGGTGGCACTCCGCCACAGATAGGCCCGCTTTTCCCTCAGAAACCGTTGAACGCGTGCAGTCAGTGATTTCTGACTGAAGGGCTGGTGGGGAAAACAGTCTCGGTGAAATCCTGCCACGAACGCCTGCAGCGGCTCCACGTGTTCGGCGGTGGCGCGGACGAGTTGACCACCCGCCGTATCCGGATGTGTCACCCGCGTCACCTCGTAGACGCCCTGGCGCAATTGCACCTGGTGGGTGGCGTCTTCGCCGCGGTCCCACGCCATGGCAAAGGCCTGCACCGTTTGCCGCGGCCCCTCCACGGTGTCGAAAGCCACCGGCTGCCGCAGGAAAAACGCGAGCAATGCTTCGGCCTGCTCACCGGACATGGCCCCCAAGACGAGGCGACGACGACTGTGCGTCAAAAAGGCGTGCGCGGAAGACACGGGGCCGCTGTCGTAGGTGAGAAAACGATGATCTTGCTCACGCTTCTCCCTGCGATTGGGGTCAAGAATCGCGGCCAGCACTCGGGTGTTCAGAGAGGCATTGGCGGCCAACTCAGTCCGCCGTTTGTGCAGGAATGAGTCTGCGCTTTCACAAAAGACCCAGGTCATCGTTCCATCCTGAAATTTGCCGGAGACACGTCCCCCAGGACCAACACTGAAACTCACTGCAGTATAATTGTCTATGAGGGCCCGCTGAGAGCATGCGAGAACATCCATCCAAACATCGAAATCACCCCTGGGCACCGAATCACCCGCACAGTGGGTGCTCTCGGCGTTCTCATTTCTTCTAAGACTCCGAGAAGGCCTGTTTCAGCGCCCCCGCATACAAGGCGAGTACGCTTGACTGGCCCGACACCCTCACGGGCGCGATGGCTGAGGAGACCGCCGGCCGCGATGACAGGATGGATCCGCTCGCGCAGACTGGAGCTGCCGCCCGATCGACATCAGACCGGCGGACATTCCCCGAACCGTAAAGCCTCGGGAGACCCGAAAGGCCCTCCAAATGGCGAGCGACCGCACACTCTGGCGGAGCGTTCGAACCCGAGGTGCGGAAATTCAGCGCCCCAGAAAGGCCGAAGATTCCCCACGGCAAATCGGATCCGTTCAACCAAAACCGTGGGATGCCGCGACGTCCAGGGAGAGGTGGGCCCATGGGCGAAAGGGTGGCGGGATAGGCTGAGGTGCCCAATCGGCAGATGCACGACCGGGCACCACAGGTCAGACGGAGTTGGTCTGGATCAGGGCTGACACAGGCCAGCCGTACACACTTCACCGTCGGCGCAGTCGCCCGCTTCGACGCAGAGGCGCGCCGGGACGTCATCGGCACAGCTCGTGCGCTGCGCACGACACCCACCGTCGCCGGCGCGACATTCAAGGAAAGCGTCATACAACTCGACCGACGGCCGTCTCGCACCTTGTCGACAACTCTGAGTGCATTCGGGGTCCTCGCATGCCTCTGCACACTCGCGAAGTTCACCGCACGATAGCGAGGTGTGAACGGTCCGCGGCGCATCGTTCCAGCAGTCGTAGCTGTAGTGCATGATCGTCTGGGTCTCGCCGACGATCCGCTGCTGTTCGATGAGATTGCCCGCGCGGTCATATGTATAGAGAAACTCGAGAGACGGCGCTGCGTCCGCATCTCGGTAGAACGCCGACCGCAGAAATCGCCGCGGCCCGTCGTCCGTGCCGAACTTGAGACCACTGCGCAAGGCCTTGTCCCAGAGCAACTCGGGACCGGCCGGGACATCAGCCACGGTGTGCTCATAGAAGGGACAATCACAGTCTGGGTCGTCTTGGCGCTGAACGATCGTCAAGCCGTCGTGGCTGTAGACCCAAGTTTGCGCCACATCACCGCCCGGACGGACGATCTGCTCGCTGACAATCAATCCGTCCTCGTAGGCATGGCGCCAGATGTTTTGCGGGCTCTCTTGCTCGCCCATGATTCTGAACTGTTGCCTCTCCTCGATCCGACCCACGTCAGTGTAAACGTAGCGTTCATCGTTCACGCGCCCATTCGACTCCACGCGCATTTCGGACACCTTGCCATCAGCCCGCCAAGCGCGAACGGTTTCGATCGAATCTACGGCCGGTCGATCTCCGCGGGTAAAGGTCCAATTGTGAACTGCAGTCATCAGGTTATCGGCGTCGTAGAGGATGATAGAGGCCGACACCTGATGATCATCCTGGATGCCCACAATCTCGCAGGCGCCGGGGTATCGAGGCACGCATGCCCCATCGACACACGCGCTGGGCGCCTCACAAGGACCGGCGCAGCCACAATCATCGTCGTCTTCGAGGTGCTCCTCGACAGCACACTCTCCGTCTGGATCGTTTTGGTTACACCGGAGGCGCAGCTCGGCTTGCGTGCACGCCATCGCATCAATCCCTTCTTGCAGGCAGGCGAGAACCGTTCTCGTCTCGACGGGGTCTTCGAGGAGTGCTTCGCGACACGCCTCCGCGCATTCATCGGGCCCTGCCCACTCACGGACGTCATCATCACACGCGAACATTGCCCGGCAGACGCTTTCGCACACTGGCTCCAGAGGGGCCGCTTCGATGAACAGCCAGCAGGCGTTGCCCTCGGCCGGCATCTGGAGATCGATGTCGGCGAGCGCCACCTCGCCCGGAATTTCGTCATCGAACGCCACGCAATCGGGCGTGGCCAAACACGTCTCGGCACACATCGCCAAGGAGTCAGCCTCCCGCTCGCCGGCGACAACCCAATTGCGGTTCAAGAGCCCGCAGGCATTTTCACGTGCTTCGAAGCTGTCATCAGCTTGTCGTACAAAACAGACATCGCGGGCGGGCACATTAACGATTTCTGGACACACCGCCTCGAAGGTTTCCACGTCGCACATACCCGTCTCGAGCACGGCCTGCAGGCAGTCTATCTGGCGCCGGTGTTCCTCGGGAGCATCGAGCTCGGCTAGACGGCAACCATTGATCCACTCCGCGATCTGAACGTCGTCGGGCAGACCCGGACAGCCAGCCAGCGCTCGACTCATGGTACCGCACTCGTCTTGGCATTCCGCCCAGGTAGCACATCGTCCTGTGAAGCACCCATCGGCCGCCTCCGGCGCGCTCCCCGCCTCACAGGGTGGTGGCGGCAGGTCGCAGGCAATGGGCAATGCATCGTAATTGCACACCAGGTCGTCGGCGTCGCACTCGCCATCGGCGTCCGCGTCGGCCAGACACACCTCGGCCGGCTCTCCACCCATGGCCGGCTCTCCACCCATGGCCGGCTCTCCACCCATGGCGGGCTCTCCACCCATGGCGGGCTCTCCACCCATGGCGGGCTCTCCACCCATGGCGGGCTCTCCACCCATGGCGGGCTCTCCGCCCATGGCGGGCTCTCCACCCATCGCCGGCTCTCCACCCATCGCCGGCTCACCGCCTGCCGCAGGCTCACCGCCCGCCGCTGGCTCACCGCCCGCCGCTGGCTCACCGCCCGCCGCTGGCTCACCGCCCGCCGCTGGC
>Ga0115011_10001996_pt1 | contig 14336 bp, 10 predicted proteins | sample TroAtlMetagenome_2_FD_88705 | JGI IMG/M metagenome (GOLD analysis project Ga0115011, IMG submission 88705) | Marine eukaryotic phytoplankton communities from Atlantic Ocean - Tropical Atlantic ANT8 Metagenome | ecosystem: Environmental > Aquatic > Marine > Oceanic | place: Tropical Atlantic...
AAGGCATCCTGCTCGTGCCCCACGCCGGTGAACGCCTCTTCCGCCTGGCCAACCCGCCCGCGTGGGCGTAGCGCTTGGCTAAGCACCTAGCTTTTTAACTGTCGAAAAAATCGACTTTGCCGCTTCCCAGCGAATACTTGGCACCGGCGATGAGTAGGACGTCGTCGCGGATCAGCATTTCCAGAATATCCGAGCCGTAACGAAGATGCTTTACCAAATTGCGAATGATTGCCCAAACGGCCTGGTCGATCAGCGCGGCGTTCTCCGTTTCAGTCGCCATCAATGGTACCACTGCCGGACGGATACGTTCGACGATTGAGCTAAGATTCGGGGAGCGGCTTTCCGTCAGATGTTTTCAATTCGCCGATGATGATCGAGACCGAGCCGCAATCATCATGAGCCAACAACAAAACCATTCGCGTGCCGAAATGCTCGACGGCGAACTCGATGCTGCCGATTTGCGACGGCGCGAATGACAAACAGGTGACCGAGACTGAAATCGAAAATAATCTGAACCGGAACCCTCAAATCGGAACAGCCTAGAATGACGGAAAACGATTCTTGGCCGGCTATTAACTTGTCGCGCCGTGAAGTGTTTATAAAAGTTTAAACAAGTTTGTCACCTAACACAAACCGCGAGTTGCCCGACCGCAATTGCTCTAGTGCTTTCGTTGCTGAAATTATTTTGTGTCTCCGCTTGGCCAGGTTTCCACAGCGCGCACCAGAGTCCGCACGGCTATGCCCGAGGCGCCCTTGGGGGCGTTTGGCAGACCCTTGTCGAGATTGGCCGTGCCAGCGATGTCGAGGTGCGCCCACGGTTTGCCCTCCACAAACTGCTCAAGAAACTTGGCCGCTGTAATCGTGCCAGCCTTGCGATCTGTGCCGGCATTTCGCAAATCGGACAAGTCGCCTTTCATCGGCTCAAGATAGTCATCATTCATCGGTAGCGACCAAAAATGCTCGCCGATAATTTCGCCGGTCGCCGTCAAGTGGGCGCTCAGCGACTCGTCGTTGCCGAGCAGACCGATGTTGACCGAGCCAAGTGCCACACTCACCGCGCCAGTCAGCGTCGCCGCATCAATCAGGTGTGTCGCACCGAGTCGCACCGCGTGCGTCAATGCGTCGGCAAGCACCATCCGACCCTCGGCATCGGTGTTGATCACCTCGATCGTCTTGCCGTTCATCGCCTGCACGATGTCGCCGGGGCGCGTCGCCGAACCGCTCGGCATGTTTTCGACAAGGCCAAGTAGGCAGCTCACACGTTTCCTGATGCCTAGCCGTGCGACCGCCGTGATCGCCCCGAGCATCGTCGCCGCACCAGCCATGTCGTATTTCATTTTTTCCATCGACCCCGCCGGCTTGAGCGACAGACCGCCGGTATCGAACGTGACGCCCTTGCCGACGAGAAACAGATGTGAGTCCCCGATCGCGTCGCTTGGGTTCCAGGTCAGGCGGACAAGTCGGGGCGGACGCTCCGAGCCCTTGGACACACTCAGGAGCGAGCCCGCACCGAGCGCCTCCAGCCCGGTCTCGTCAAGCACCTCAACATCCAGCCCGGCCGCTTCGCCCATCGACTCCGCCATGTCGGCAAACTCCACCGGGCCGAGGTCGTTTGCCGGTATGTCGACCAGGCGGCGTGTCAGGTTCACCGACTCGCCGACGATCAGCCCGGCGTTGAATGCCGCCGAGTCCGCGCCCGGCGCAACGATCAAAATTTCCTCCAGCGGCGTACTAGAATCGTCGCTCTTGTACTTGGGCTGATCGTAACTGCCGTACACGCAACCCTCCGCCACGACCCGTACAAATTCCCCATCCGGTAGTGCAATTGCCAAACGCTTGAAGCGGCGTTTCCGGGCCGCCCTTACCGCTTGGCCAGCCATGCGGAAAAGCTGTGTTGCGTCGAGCGTGTCGCCAACTCCCATCAGCATAAGCCGCCGGCTTTGCAGCCCCTTGGGTTCGTGCAGGAGTGTCAACTCGCCCGGTTTGCCGCGCACCTCACCAGATTCCCGTAGAGCCTTGACCTGCTCATCCGCCGCCTGGCCAAGCGAAGGGCCATTGGCCAGCGGCCAAGCCAGCGCGTCGGTCTCCAAGCCGGCCAAGGGGCCATCGTGTAAACGCATGTTCATAAAACGCACGCATCATCCGGGGCCAATGCCGCATTGTAAAGCGGGGAGGCTTTTTGCCGGACGCCGGACCAGCACGACAGCGTCTTGAAGTACGGCTCTCTGCACCGCCTTTTTGTAGTGTCAAGTTGGGACACGGTTCGCAGTGTTCGTTTTTTTGCCTGCTCACTTCTCACTGCTCAACTGGCTTCCAAAGAGCCAGAGACGTCCAAACCACAAAACGCTGGCGCGACACTCATGGCTTTGGGAAAAAGTCACTTGGCAGGGAGTTTGCTACGAGACTTGAGGTCGTAGCGCTCGCCGGGATCGAGTGTTATGTAAAACTTTTCGCCGACCGTTTTCTCCAGAGCGATGTCATAAAAGAGCACCTTGCTTTTGCCGATGACCTCAGCTGTGTTGCCGCGCACGAACAGCGCGGTCGATTCGTCGATGCCAATGCCGAGCAGGTGTGGGTGTTTACGAATTACCGGCAACATGTCGTTCTCGCGTTTGCGGGCGAGCAGATGCTGGTCGATCGCGCAATTACGGATGTAGCCAAAGCCCCGCTCGTGACCGGGCGCCATCATGATATGATTCCCTTCCGGCGCACCGCGAACGAGGTACGAAGCCTGAATCGTCGCCCCAGCTGAGCTGCCGCCGATCACGCCACACCGCTTGAGAACCCCGTGAAACGCCGCCTCCGTCTTGGTGCCGAGGTATGCATCCGCCAGGCGCCACTGCCGTCCGCCGCCGAACCACACCGCCTTGGCATCACTCAGCACGGCGACAAACTCATCCGAGTCCGCGACCTTCGAATCGTGCGTGTGCAAAAGATGAACATTCGTTGCGCCAGCCCTTTTGAACATCATCATAGAACTGGTCGATTCGTCGTAATCGGCGGCGGAGCCGGCAGTCGGCACGACTACAATCTTGGCATCACGTCCCCCAGCTGCCTCAAAAAACCGATCAAAAATTACCTTCGGCATCCCGCCTCCACCGACGATGACGAGCGAGCCGTTGGCCGGGCCAAGAGTAGCCGACTGCCCGACCAGGCGCTCAAGTATCAAGCAACCCTGCAGCAACAATGCCGCTGTTAACAGTGGGAGAAAGGTCCTTTTTTTCATGGCCTTGGGTTAATCTCGATCGGCTCGGCGTTAACGCCTGGTAGTCGCTTGGCCAAGCTCGATTTGACCTTGGCTGAGCTTGGGTCACCGGCAAGGTTGTTCCACTCGTGCGGGTCGGTTTTGTGATCGTACAACTCCTCGCTGCCGTCAGCGTAGCGGATGTATCGGTGGCGGCTCGACCGAATGGCGTGATTCCCCCTTCCCTGAGTGGTAACGGCGACGCTTCTGCTTTTCTCACCTGGCTTGGTGAGGTGGTTGGCCAGACTGCGCCCCTCGAGCGGCTGCGGTGGGAGGCCAAGGCCGCACAGCTCGACGAGGGTCGGGTAAAGGTCTAGCAGGCTCACCGGCGACTCGTAGCGAGTGCCGGGCTGGGTGCGACGCGGGTCGACGATGATGAGCGGCACGTGGGTCGTATCTTCCCACAGGGCGAACTTTTCCCAGTTTTCCTTTTCGCCGAGGTGATAGCCGTGGTCGCCCCACAAAATAATTAGCGTGTCGTTGGCCATCGGACCGTTGTCGAGCGCGTTGAGCAGTTCACCCACCATGTCGTCGGCGAAGGACAGCGAGGCGAGATAGCCCTGCACCGCCATTTTCCACTGGCCGTTTTCGGTGATCCATTTGTGCCATTGGCGTTTAGCCATCGCCTGCCCGACGGCAGGGATATCGTCGAGATCGTCCGACAAATTTTTGGGCAACTGGATTTCTTCGAGCGGGAAGCGGTCGAAATATTTCTGTGGCACGTACCACGGCACGTGCGGGCGATAAATGCCAACAGACAAAAACAGAGGCTGCTCATGCTGTTTGGCTAATTGTTTGTTAGCCCACGAGACGACCTTGGCGTCAGCCATCCCAGCGTTTGGAATCTGCAGCGGCGACCAGTCGAAGTGGCCACCGTAAAATTTTCGACTGCTGTTGACTGGCCAGTTCTCCGGCACGGCTTCCTCCGGCATCTGCTGCGTCTTGGACGGGAAATAGTCGGCCCATGCTTCAGGGTCCGGATAACCGTTGAGGTTCTTCTTGCCGAAGAACGTGTGGGCGTGAAACAGCTTTCCTGTGCCAAGAGTGAGGTAGCCGTTGTTTCTGAAATGACGCGGCAACGTGACTGCACCGCTCAGTTTGGGCGCCTGCCGCCAATCGTGGGCATTTGCGTATATGCCGGTCGTCGATGGGCGCAAACCCGTTAGCAAACTCGAGCGCGACGCGTTGCAACCCGGCGCGGAACAGTAGGCTTTGGTGAAGAGCAGGCCGCGCTTGGCCAATCGATCCATATTCGGCGTCCGAGCCTGCGGGTGCCCTCCAAGCACACCGACCCAATCATTTAGATCGTCAACGGCGATGAATAACACATTTGGCCTGGTCGCACTCTCAGTCGCTTGGCCAACCGGCAGCGACAGCAGGGCGATTAAAAAACCTAGTGTGAGCTGGATGTGCTTTGAAAATTTCAATAGCGCAAATCACTTAACTGCCAGGCGGAGGAACAGCGGGTGTTCTCGACCACCGGTACAGTGTTGGCCTCTGTGCGCACCTCAAGCCTAACGGTACCCTTGTCCGGTTCCGGGATGTCCACCGTCACCAACCCGTAACTGTTACCCTTCAGCCCCCAAAGCCGAAATGTGTTGGGCCGGTTTTTGAGTGGCCCAACTTTTTGAGCCTGCTGCAGCGGCGAACTGGTGAACTCAAGTAGTGGCGGATGGCCGGCACGCGCCTCGTAATGCAACTCACTATAATGGCGATCACCGCTAAGGAAAATAACCCCATCAATGCGGTATTTTTCGATGTGATCGATCAGCCGCTGCAACTCGTTCTGCGCCTCCCTCCGATGCCCCTCGCCGCCGGTGCTGCGTGTGATGACCTGCGTGCCATTGGCGATGAGCTTGACCGGCGCAGTCGAGCGCTTGAGGCCATTGAGCAGCCAGTCAGTCTGCGCCCTGCCCCAGATTTCGCCAGTTGCCATCGTGACATCCTTATGTTTCTGCGGCGAATATTTGTAGTAGCGATCGTCCAGCAGGAATACCTCAACTGGACCATTGCGAAACGAACTAAAAATACCAGGAACACTGTCGGTACCGTAGTCGGAATTGGCCCACATTTGGCGAAACACCGTCGTCGCCTCCTCACGCAAACCTAGTGTGCGGTCGGCGTTGTCTGGCCCGTAGTCGTGGTCGTCCCAAACGGCGTAACTCGGCACCGAGCGGAACATCGACTGCAGGTCGGGGTGCATGCGGGTGGTGAGGTGGCGCGCCGTCATCGCCTCAGGCGACGACCAGTCACCCATCGGGCCGGTAGTGTTGAAATGTCTGTCGCTGCCATCAGCAACGATGAAGTAGGAATTGTCCCCGATAAACAGCGCCATGTCCGGCTGCTCAGCGGCGATCGCCTTGTAGATTGGCCCGCTGTTAAACTGCGACACCTTGCTGCACGAGCCAAAGGCTATTCGCACCTTGCCGGTTTCCGATGGCACCGCCGCCGTGCGAAAGGTGACCTCAGCCGTCTCAGTGGCGCTGCCCTCACGCTCGACGGTCAGCACCACTCGCGTGTCGGCGGCTGGTGCCAAGCGCGAAAAATGCAGCACTGAAAAACCGTTACCCAAGTCCTCGACGGAGAGGCGGTTTCGCGTCTTGCCGCCTTGGGCCACCTTGGCCGTGAGCATCGAGCCACGCTTGGCGCGTATCCAGACCTTGGCACCGTGCGAACCGACATGGCCAATCATCGGCCCGGCCTGTATCAGCCGTGGTCCCTTGTCGCTTGTCAGCACAGCGGTGCGCTTGGCCAAGCCAGGCTCCGTCGGAGTGGCACAACCGCCGACCAAAATCAGACCGACAACAATAATTATGTGTAGAGATTTCATTGTTTTAAATGGAATGCGAGCATGCGGAACTCTGGATACTCGGAATCGGCATTCAGTTCAACCCTCGGCGATGGCTTGCCAGTCGGGCGCTTGGCCAAGGTCGATATGGCGGACGGGTTCCTCGATGAGGTCGGGGTATTTCATTGCCCCGCCGGTGTTGAAGACGAGCACGCTTTCGCTTGGCCGGATGGCGCCGCCGGCAAGCAGCTGGTCGAGAACACCCATGCAAATGGCCGTCTCTGGGCAGATGGCCAGTCCTTCAAGCTTGGCCAGGCGCTCCATCCAGCCGGCGATGCAACTTTCGGGTGCAGTCACCGCGCAGCCGCCACTCTCGCGGACGGCATTAAGAATCATGAAATCGCCGACCGCCACCGGCACACGAAGTCCGCTGGCCACGGTATGGGCGTTCTCAAAAGGCGGCGCATGTTTTTCGCCGGCCTCGAATGCCCTCACAATCGGCGCACAGCCTTCGCTCTGGCAGGCGATCATGCGCGGCCGTTTGCCACTTGGCAGCCAGCCGATGGCCTCAAGCTCGGCAAACGCCTTCCACATGCCAATCAGCCCGGTGCCGCCGCCGGTCGGGTACAGAATGACATCTGGCAGCTCCCAGCCAAGCTGCTCGGCCAGTTCGAGGCCCATCGTTTTTTTGCCCTCAATACGATACGGTTCCTTGAGTGTCGAGAGGTCGAACCAGCCCATCGGCTTCCGGCCTTCGCCGACGAGGCGGCCGCAGTCGTTGATCAAGCCGTTCAAGCGAAATACCTGAGCGCCGGCAAGATGCGTTTCCTTCATGTTGATCATCGGTGTGTCGTCCGGCATTAATACAAACGACTCCATCCCGGCCCGCGAAGCATATGCAGCCATCGCACCCCCGGCGTTTCCGGCTGTGGGACAGGCCACACGCCGTATACCAAACTCGTTGGCCATGGTGATCGCCATCGCCATGCCACGCGCCTTGAAACTGCCAGTGGGCAGACGGCTCTCGTCCTTGATTTGCAAATGGGTCATGCCCAGCTCCGCGCCAAGTCGCGCAGCAGTTAGAATAGGCGTGGCGGTTTCGCCGAGTGACACGATGTTATCCGAGTCAGCATACGGCAGCAGTTCGCGATAACGCCATAGATCGCTTGGTCGGCCGGCAAGCGACTCGACCGGGAACTGATCGCGTACCCGGTCGAGGTCGTAGCGTACCCAAAGCGGCCGGTGGCATTCGGTGCAGAGGTTTTGCGGCTGGCCAGAGGGGTAATGCCTGGCGCAATCGGCGCAATCGAGGTGGGTCACGAAATTCACGTACCGAGTTTTGCGCTTGCGCTTGGCCAAGCGCAAGCGTGCGGCTAGGGCGTGCGGAGGCGGAAGAAACGATGCGTTTGGTCGCCGTCTGGCTTGATGATATGCTCCGCTTGGCCGTCAGTGAGTACGATCGTCTCCGGCTCAGCGAAAGTCGGCTCGGCGGCGGCCTCGAGAATGTAATCGCCAATCTCCCAAGCGAGGCGAAGTTGGCTGCCCCCGGTCGGTGCGATGGCGAGCAGCGGCGGACTGGCCAGTCTTTCACCATAAGCGAAAACAGAGCCATTGGCCGAGACCAAAACCGTGATGCCTTCAAACTCGTCGCTCTCCACTTCCTGCTCAATGTCGAAGTCAAACTTCAGCACCGGCACGTCACCTTCCCACGTCAACTGCCCCACAATATCAAACGGTTCCTGCTCCTGATCCTCGGGGATGTCCTCAGGGTTTGAGAGATCGATTTCTCCCTTGCTCTTTTGCCCGACAACATTGACGTCATACAACACAAGGCCGGCTAATGTGGGCTTGTTCCCTTCTTGTGTAAAATTGCCATCGTCGTCTAGTTGAGTCTCCTCCCCGGAATCTTCGGGATCGATCCGGATGCTGAGATTGCTTAAGCTAAACTTGGCCTTACCCAACAAACCAAACGGTCCAAACGAGTATTTGAACTGCAGCTTGGACTTTGTCGATTGGGCATTGACGCTGGTTATGTGGATGGTCTCGCCCGGCGGCGAGCTGGGAGTGAGTTCGGCGATCATTGTTCCCTCTACACTGCTCGAGTCGCTGTCAGACTGCTTGGTGATGCCGAGGTCGAGCGTCACCTTCAAATCAATCTTCGACTTATTTTCGTTAACAGTGAACAGCCACGGCTCGGCTTGCACTTGGACAAGTCCAGCAACGAGCACTCCAAACGACAAGCCAAGCGCAGCGAACATTCTCATGTCGAAAACTCTTCATCCGGCAACGGATCGATGCAAGTCATTGCGTATCGCGCTTGGACAAGCAGCGGCCGGGGCTTGTCCATTATACGTCGTACAGCTAATGTTTTCGGCGATGAAACCGTTGATGTTTGCGAGGAGCCTCTTCGCGCTGGGGCTTGGACTCAGCTTGGCCAAGGGCACGGCGACCGCCGCCAAGGGCGTGAAAGTCGTCAAAGCGTTCGGCTACGAAAACTGCATCGAGCTGATAAACAAGACTACCCGTGTAGTGCTCGCGCCAGCCGGCGGACGGGTATTGTCTTACGAGGTGAAAGGTGTGAATGCGCTCTACCTAAGTGAGTCGGACAGCCAGGGCAAAGGTGGCTCGAGTGCAGGACGGTTTGATATCGGGCCGGAACGGGTATTGCCTCGACACGACCTGCTCTGGAGCGGGCCTTATACCGGCGAAGTCACCGGCAACCGCGGGGCGAAGTTCACCAGCGGCAAAGACGCGGCGTCCGGCTTTCAGATCGTCCGCGAATTCAAGCTCGCCGCCAAGGGCACGCACCTTCGCATCAAGCAAACCGTCATCAATGTCTCTGACAAAACCAGTCAGGTTTGCTACTGGTGCCGGACGTTTGTGCACGGGCAGGGCATCTGCGTAGTACCCGTTACGGAGTACAGTCGCATGCCGCGCAAGCATGTGATTTACGAAAACGGCACTACGGTCAACTTCCTGCCAGAGGACGAAAAAATCAGCCAGCGCGAAGGCTTCGTGCTCGTCGAGGGGCCGCCGCGCAAACCCAAGCTCGGCTTCGACAGCAAAGCCGGCTGGATGGCCTACCTCATGCGCAACGACCAGTTGTTCGTCAAGGGCTGGCCGACCTATCCCAAGCGCCCGTACAACGAGATGGCCGGGCTGACGCTTTCCATTTGGTATCCCGACGGACCGATGTGCGAACTCGAGCCGATCGGCCCGCAAGAAATTCTCAAGCCTGGTGCAAAGGCATCGTTCACTGAGGACTGGTGGGTGACGGAGCAAAAATTTCCCGGCAACGCAAAATCGGTCGATCTCGGTGAACTCGAAGCCAAGGTCAAAAAACTGACTGGTAGAAAATAACAGCGCTTACTTACCAGCCGGCAGCGGCCCGTACACATGCACGGCAAATGGGGCGTACCGATCCACAACCCATGAGCCATCAGTCGTGGCGTGGCGCCCCTCCTCCAGCACCGGCACTTGGCCGGTGGTTTCCCACGGCAGCCGAAACCGGTATGTGTGCGGCAGCGACGTGGTGTTCACCGCGAGGATGTAATGGCCGGGCGGCAGCAACCCGTCGCCTCGCTTCACCTGCAGCAATACCGACTGCACACTAGCCTCGAGCGCGGCGTTGAAGCGCGTGTCCTGATTTTCGAAATGATGCGCCTTGGGCCACCACACATGCTCGGCGGCAAACAACGCCTCGCGCCGGCGCACCTCGCCCACAACCCGCTTCAGTGACTTCCAAAGTTCCGGATACTTACGCTCCTTCAATCGCATGTCCGCGTAGCTGAAGTAAAAAATCCCGTTCGCGCCACGAGCCAACGAGCTGTACGTCATGCTTCGCAGTTCACGTTCCGTCGGCGGCCGCAAATTCTCCTCACCCGGCAACATACTCTGGTGCGCCGTCCAGTCGAACGACTGAATCACAGCAATCAACGGCCGTTCCGCATTGGTCGCCAGGCGGGTCTTGTGAATATGCTGCGAGAAATTGGCCAATGGCAGCCACGGCACAGGATAACGATCGACCATTGTGATGTCCGCAATGTCGCCGTACCACTTGGCCGAGTCGCCCTGATATAAAACCAAGCTCGTCGGCTTGGTCGCGCCGAGCCGTTTCACAAACCGGTGTGCCGCCTTCACTTTCTCCGGCGACACGCTGTGCATGTCCGGTTCGTCGATCAAATACCACGACCACAATGCCGGATGCCCGTCGAGCTTGGCCACAGTGGATCGAACCTTGGCTGCATTGAAATGTTCCCCAGCACTCGATCCCGGCGAAGCTATCACGCCAATACCATTGGCCTTGGCTGCGTCGAGAAACCCGCGCCGGGCCGGGCCGGCGACGAGGCTGAATCCGGCATCTGCAATCTCAGCGAGATTCGTCACGCTGCCCACTGAGTAAAGGCCGATTGGGTAGGCGTCCGGCCGAGCTACGCGGCACCCGGCGGTTCCAAGTGCGAGCAGCGCGGCGGCTAACAGGCCAAGCGCTTGGCCAAGCTGAAGTCGTTGAGCCATCAGGTCTGTAGATTCAAGGCCAAGCGGCCCGATCAGGCAATCGGAAACAGCCAAGCGCAGACCAGATGATAATTGATATTTTTACCGATCGTCGCCCGCTTTCAATTTATTTCTTGACTCATTCACTCCTCCTCGGTGATACCATCACTAATCCCGCATGTGAGCAGCTCATGAGTCGCTACAGAGCGGTTCTGTCCTAATTTTTTACAACTAAAATAAACCAGAATAATCATCTACTTATCATCATGATATCCTCATCTGTATTCCAGCGGACATGGCTCGCCATAGTCGTCAGCCTGATGTTTGCATCGAACGTCTTTGCTCAGGTTTTGTTTGAAGACGATTTCAATACAGACACCTCAGCCAACTGGATCATCCTCAGTGGCACGAACGCCGACGATAATGACGCCGCTTACGATGCGGCGCTTGGGGATTTTACCGTGGACTTTGCTTTCGACTACAGCACTCGCGGTATTCCACCGGCACCGAACAACGGGGACAACTCGACCCGAGGAGTCAAGATCTCGGTGAACAACAACGACAACACCGCCGGAAGCGAAGGCATCGGCGTTAACCTTTTTCCAGCGAAGCAGAATTTCAGCGGCAACTACGCTTTACGAGTGGACATGTGGATCAATTACAACGGGCCGGCCGGTGGTGGCACCGGCTCCACGGAACACGCTATTTTCGGAATGAACCAATCGGGGGAGCAGGTTGGCTGGTCCACTGCTCCGACGGGTGACGGTGTCTGGTTTGGAGTGGATGGCGAAGGCGGTAGTTCGTCGGACTATTACTGCTTTGAAGCGGATGACACGGGAACAGTCTCTGACCTGCCCCCGGATCTGACCGGACTGATCGGCAAAAACAACACTCATCCAGTGTATCAATTCCTCTTCCCCGCACCCGCCTTTGAAACTCAGGGTGCCCCTGGCAAAAATTGGGTTTCCGTGGAAATACGCCAGAAAGACGATGTTTTGTCCTGGGTAATGAATGGCATGGTGATCGCATCACGCCCTGTGTCTGATGAATTTTTTGGCGTGCGCTCCGAGGGAACTGTCATGCTGGGCTACATGGATCTGTTCAATTCCATCGCCAACCCGAAGGAGGATAATTTTGTCGTGTACGACAATATCCGGGTTGTAAATCTAGATAAAGACCCAGGCATACCGTTGCTAAGCGTTGAGGCGTCCGATGACGCCGGCGTCGAATCTGGCGGCGATACCATTGAGTTCACGGTTCACCGTTCCGGGGACACGACCGAATCCAAAACCGTCGATGTCGTCATTAGCGGAACCGCAACCGAGGGTGCCGACTACACCGTTGAAAGCAAAAGTGTCACCATTCCAGCCGGGGCCGAATCTGCCTCGTTTGTTGTCACGCCGGTCGATGACAAGTTGGGGGAACTAGAAGAGACCATCACCGCCAGCCTGAAACTCGACCGGGAGGCTTATGAAATTAACCACGAATACACGGCCACCGCGATTCTGGCCGACGACGGCGATACGGCAACCATCTCCATCACGGCGACCGATGCACAGGCGTACGAGCGGCTTGCCGAAGACTTGATCCTTTATACGGTCACCCGGACCGGTGATGACAGCGAAGACGTGGCCGTGACAATCAAGGTGAGTGGAAGCGCCACTGCAGATACCGACTACGAGGGCAATTTCACCGAGTTGGAAATCTTCGCTTTTGAGTCCGAAGCCTTCATTGAAGTGAGCCCCGTCGATGATGCGGAAGCGGAAGGAGATGAAACCATTGAATTAACAGTGGTCGCTGGCGAGGGATACGCCGTCGGCAGATCCGCAACCGCCACGGCTACCATCCGGGATGACGACTACGCCGAGGAGGAAGTCCTGTTTGCCGATGATTTCAATGCCGATACCAGCTCCGATTGGAACCTTCAATTCAGCTCCGACAACGTTGTTGAGGACTATACCGCGACGTTTGCGGTGGATTATTCCGATTGGTCTATTCCGCCGGCGCCCCACACCACCGATGAAAGCACCCTGGGATTGTATCTGCAGGTTAACAAAAATGACGACACCGCCGGTGGTACAGCCGGGGTCAACGTCTTTCCCAAGGATCAGATTTTCAGTGGGAACTACGCGGTTCGTTTCGACATGTTCCTAAGTGCAGGATCGGGCGCAGGGACAACCGAACATGCGCTTTTCGGAGTCAACCATTCCGGCAACATCGTCTCCCGCAACGCGGCCACCGGCGACGGTGTCTGGTTTGGCGTGGTAACAGATGGCAGCAACAACCGATCTTACGCAAGCTATGTCGGCGCAGACCTGAAGAGTTCCTTGCCAGCCGCGAACTTCGCCACCTTGATTCCCAGCCCTCCCTATATTTCAGGCCTTTCGTTCAGCGGGCCCGGTTCTCCCAGCAGCAATGGCAACCAGGCGGAGCCGGTCTGGGCCGACGTCGAGATCCGCCATGTCGATGGATTGGTGACAATGAAAGTGAACCAAGTTCCGATTTTCACCGTCACGGATCGCGGCGCTTTTACCGAGGGTGTGTTCATGCTCGGCATGAACGATCAGTTTTCTTCCATCGGCTCACCGGACACGTTTGTCATCTATGACAACGTTCGTGTAGTTCCCCTCGAATCCGAAGGAGGCATCACCGTTGTCAGCGTAAACGCCACAGACAGCGTAATGTCCGAGGGGGACTCGGGCGACACCGGTACGATCGTTGTCTCCCGCGAAGGCGAGACCGACGCGGCGTTGACAGTTCTCTTGGAACTCTCCGGCGACGCGCAACTTGGCGCCGATTATAGCGGAGCAGCCAACGAGGTCGTGTTGCCAACAGGCAGCGCCGAGGTCTTCATCGTTTTGACATCCATCGATGATGACGAGGTGGAGGCGGCGGAAACCATTCGGATCGACGTCATGAAAAGCGATTCCTACTTCATCGGCGCCGCATCCTCGGCGGTCGTCGCGCTCAACGACAATGACAAGGAAGACACCGGCCCGGCGCCGAAACCGGAGGTAACGCTTTGGGGAGATGATTTGAATTCCGCAGACGACACGGGCTGGATCATCAACAAGTCATCCGGTGACACCGCCGTGACTTTTGGCTACGACTACAGCGCCGACGGCATTCCAGCGGCCCCGAACTCCGATGGCTCAACAATCGGGTTAAAGTTCGAAGCCAACATCGCAGCCCCAACCGGCGCCGAGGCAGTCAGCATCTCGCCGGTCGGTGGTAATTTTACCGGAGATTATCAGGTCAAGTTCGACATGTGGATCAACGCCAACGGCCCCTTCCCAGGCGGCGGTGGTGGTTCCACCGAGTTCTTCACTGCCGGCGTCGGGACCACTGGCGACCATTTACAATGGGCTTCCGATAGCGCCGATGGCGCTTGGTTTGGCGTCACCGGGGAGGGAGGTTCCGGCAACTCCGGCGACTTCCGCGCCCACATCGGCGGGGCTCACCAAGCCGCCGAGTCAGGTGCTTATGAAGCGGGAACCACCGGCGACTCCCGCAACAACACCAACGTTCATTACGCCGACGCATTCCCCGGCCAAAGCCCACCCGCCGCGCAGGCTGCAGCCTTCCCGGGCAAACAAACCGGCGCATTGGCAAACGGCGCGGTTGGATTCGCATGGCGCCAAGTGACGATCACCAAGATCGACGACAGCGTGGCATGGGCGATCGAAGGCGTCACCATCGCCACTCTGGATCAATCGCTGGGCGCGTTCACGACCGAGGGCAATATCTTCGTCGGTTACTACGACGCCTTCTCCTCGGTGTCCGACAATCAGGCAACCTCATTCGGCTTGG
>Ga0115011_10001997_pt1 | contig 14332 bp, 9 predicted proteins | sample TroAtlMetagenome_2_FD_88705 | JGI IMG/M metagenome (GOLD analysis project Ga0115011, IMG submission 88705) | Marine eukaryotic phytoplankton communities from Atlantic Ocean - Tropical Atlantic ANT8 Metagenome | ecosystem: Environmental > Aquatic > Marine > Oceanic | place: Tropical Atlantic...
AATTTTAAGAATGTCTTTCCACCAGATCTAGAAGTTATAAATGTACCAATTCCAGTAGTAGTTCCAATCGAAACAAATGGATAATGACTCAAATAAGTGTCTACACCATCAAACATCATTAATGTCTGATGTAATGCACTAGTTGTTCCACATGAAACTCTTACAATACTCTTAACACTAGTAAATATTGAAGTATCAATACCAACACTATTACCATAAGAACTGCTTGCATTAGAATTTGTAATATTAAAATACTTAGATTCATATCTTGCACTTCTTTCTGTTCCTGCAGTTTGACCAGCATTATTAAAGTAATGTGTTCCTATACCAGCTGCGGTAGTACCAAATCCAACAATTCTAGATCTAACATTAACTTCATTTGAAGAGTCATTAGAATGACTGAATGATAAAATATTAGAACTAATGTCTGAAGTAAATGTACCAATAAAATTACCAGATATGGAACTTGTTATTCCACTATCAGCATAATATTGAGAAATATATGAATTTGTTCCATCATGAGTTACAAATAATTCAACAAAATTCTTTTCTTTAGTAACATTATCTTGAATTTCTACCGCAGCAAAATAAGATTCAATTTTATCAAGAGTATTGGCAGTAATTTGTACAGTTGTACCTACACCAACAACTCTATTTGAAGATGTTAATTGAGCAAATCCAATAGTTCTTGTAGATATACCTGCTAAACTACTTGTAACAGCACTCTTTAAGATCTTAACATCAAGATCATCAGCAAATATATTATCAGGTGTTATTCTTAATAGATTATCTACACCTTTTATTGTTGCATGTTCCTGAGATCCGTTAAATACACTACCCTTTTCAAAAGTAAATGTATTATCACCTTCTCTGTAAAGAACTAATTCAGTAACCTGAGTATCATTATTATTTGGATTTTTAACCTGAATTAGGAATTTTGAATAATCCTCATAAACAACTTGTTCACTATATCCACTTAAATTAGACTCTGAATTAGAAAATTCATCACTAAAGTCATCAATAGTTAAAACTCTATTACTTTTATTCTTTATATAATCTGCTAATTTTAAATTACCAAATTTTATATACTTAGATTTATTGTTAACAGTATCAGTATCAAGAACAAAATCAAGAATGTTAACTGTATCTACTCTTTCTTCGTTTATTAAATCACGAACTATTTCAGCAGAAGTAGTAGCGGTAGAAATACCAGCTTGAGTTGTAGATGTTATTCCAGTATCTGCAAAATTCTTTAATCCACTAGTATGAACTAAACGATTTACTGGATTTATAAATTCATCATATGTAATAGGACTTTGAATACTATATGATAAATTCTGATAATAATCATTATCTGGTAGTACTTGGAAATCTTCGTTTAAAATACCAATACTATCAGACCATCCTTTATTATTTTTTAGAGAATAATTAATATCAAATCTTCCATTATTATAAACGATGGTATTAATGGTGGCTACTGTTCCACTAATAGTACCTCTTAAAGTATCATTTACAAATAACTTATACTTACCATATATTTTTAAATTGTCACCATCACTTTCTGCTACAGTTAATTCCTCATCAATATAAGCACCATTAACTAATACAACAACTTTTTCACCAACTTTAAATTGTGCTTGTGATTGTGTTGTTTTAAATCTTGGATAATCGGTATATTTAACAACAGAAGCATATCCTTGCTGTGCAGTTTTAGCAATACCAGTAGCTGTAGTGAAATTAGTGTAATCAATTTGTATTTCAGTATTACCTTGAGCATTTGCTTGAGTATATCCTACAACTGTAAGGAATCTGTATCCAAGATCTGAAGAGTTAAATCCATCTCCTAGTGTACTGTGTTTTTGTATACCCTCAACATAAACTATATCACCAACAGCAAGAGGTGCTGGATTAGTAGAAAAACCAAGAATTGGTGTTCTTAAAATACAAGTTAATATACCAGTTATAGTATCAGTACTTGGTCCAACTACAGTATCAATAGTAAATCCGTTTGTATTGTTAGTTGCAAAAATTAAATGCTCTGATGGTTTTAATCCTACTGAATTTGTAATTATATCAACAGATTCAATAGATGATCCCTGCATTATTGGTTCAATAGCACCAGTAGTTATTTCTTCTTTTGTTTCAGGATCAATAATAATTAAATCTGGAGCACTTATATAATTCTTTCCACCGTAAAGAACTTCTATATTATCAATTTTATCAGAATCTCTTACAGTTATTGTTGGTGAAATTGAAGCTTCTGGTCTTAAAGTTTTATCTGATGGATATTCAAATCCAGGATCAAGAATTGAAACATCGTCAATAACATTAATAATTCTAGATTTTGGTACAATTTGAGCGTCCTGACCAGTTGTGGAACCCATACCTGTAAAAGTAGGTAATGATTGATATCCAAATCCACCAAAATTAATTTTTAAACTATCAATACCACCATCTGTTAATTTTGAATCAGTAGTGTACTTTATAGTACCTACACCTATATTTGCTGCAGTATATGATAAATTTTCTGGTACTTTAGGTACAGATATATTAAACGTAGTCGTACCAACTCCAAATACATCATAGTTACCTGTATATGTACTATCAATATAGACAATTTCTGATCTATTTTTAACATCTATATCAGCAGTGCTAATATATCCAGCCTTCTCAACTGAATAATATATCATTGATGGATTATCTTTATGATAATTGTATGTTGTAGTTGTTGTTCCTTGACCAGTTAATATGAAATTACTAGTACTTCCAGTAGATATAAATTCATTTTTAAAATCATTATCATAGAATAATTTTAATTCATATCCACTAAGAGAACTATGATTTAAATCAAATACTAAATTATTATTTTTAAGAACTTCTATTCGTGGATTAATTAATGATAACTCTTGAGTAGAACCACCAAAATCGGTTATATTTACAACATTTGGTGGATGATTAACTACATCATATAATGTTTCACCAAGATGAATACTATCATCATCTATTCTATAAACAAAATAAGAAGTATTAGTTGTCAATCCTGCAGCAGGAACATTACCAGTATAGAAAACCTTTTCACCAGTTTTAAATTTATGATTACCTAAAGTTATAGTATTTGTAGTTGTATTAATACCTGTAGTATTAAATCCAACTGGATTAATTAATAACTTATTACGTTCTGCATTATATCTTACTGTATTAACTCCCGATTGACCAGGTTTGATAGTTAATCTAACAGAATCTTTATTTACTAGATTATGTGAAGTAGAAACAGCAACTTGAGCTGTTATTTTCTGTGCTTTAGCAGTTACTTGTGTATATTGAGATTCTAATGCATAATTATTATCATCACTTGCATTATATACGAAGAATAGACTTCCTGTTGTTCCTAATCCAACTTGAGTAGTAAGTCCAATATGATCTTGTGACTTATTAACAACATAAAGTGTTTGACTATTTCCTAGATATGGAATATTAAAGAATGGTCCTCCATCATTATCTGTTACAGTTAATGCTAACCCAGGACCAGGCTTACTGAATGTTACTGCTTGATTTGTTTCAAATGGGTGGTTTGGAAGGTATATACTTTGAGAAGGAACATTTACATTTTTAGTAAATCCTTCTATTGTCATACTTACTTCAGTACCAACTCCAACTTGAGTACCAACACCAACTGATTGTGCAGGGTTAAACCATACTTTTTTATTTACTTTTGACTCAAAATAATCACTCTTAACTGGAAGTGTAAAGTACTGTGGAATTAAATCTACTCGACTTGATGCTGTATGTGCTACTCCAACAACACCTCTCTTAACTCTTAATACATTTCTATCAGGGAATGTTTGTAATACTAATAGTTTTTCTGTTCCAATACCAATACTACTACCAATAGAAACTACTTTTGGTATTAATGAAACATGTATATCAGTAACAATACCAGAATTTGAATTAGCAGGAATATCCTTATAAAGAACAGTTACTCCAGTTTGTACTCCTATCTGATGAGTATCTGTAAGATTATTAACATAGGTAGATACACCAGCAACTGCTATATGATCATTAGTCTTAAATGTATGTGATGTTGAGATATATCCTGATATCTGATTTTCATTATCCCAGACAAAAACAACATCTTCTTCAGTTTGTACTGTAGTATTAACATCAACAATTGCTTTACCTATAACCCTGTTAACAGAAACATCTATTCCACCACCTCTAGTATCAGTATTATCAAAAATAGCAACCTGTCCAACTGTATATCCAATACCTGGATTAACAATATCAAATGAGTCTACAGAACCCCTAGTGACTGATTCTATAATTGCAGCTTGATCAACTAATTCATTAGATTCTACAAGGAAATCATTATCTGCTCCCCTATCTGCTACTTTATGTGGGAATGTATTTCTAATTAAATTTGAATTATTAAAATCAAAATTATTTTGATTAATTGAGAAATTCTCATCAATTGGATTAGATCTATAAGTATGACCAATAAAATATGGGAATTTTGTTTCTAATTGATTGTTATTTGGATTAACTGCAAGACCTGCAAAATATGCGTATGTACCATTAGGAAATTCTGGAGTTTTACCAAATCTTCCATTATTTTCATCTAAATCTCCAGATCCATCCCAGAAGTAATCTTTTACAAAGAATCCAGTGTTAAATCCTACTGGTCTATCAGAAATCATTGAAGCACTAGCAGCATATCCAACAGTAACTAAACTTGATGCTGAGTTTACATCAGTAGGATCATCATATCCATAAGGACCATAAATTGGATTTCCATCATATGCCCATCCAATAATAGGAGAATGTTGTGCTCCAGTATCACCAAAAGCAACTTGAATATTAGTTGAATATCCAACAACACTATATTTTAATTGATCAGAATTAAGTTCTGATGGAGATAATATTTCATTTCCAAATCTATTATAATTGTTAATCTGTAAACCTCTAACATCTGGTTCTAAAATACATCCATATCCAGGTGCAGTAACTTCAATACTTGTTGTTGATTGTGCATATCCAACACCAGGTTTAAGTATTACAACTTTAGTAATTACACCATTTTCAACAACTGCTCTTAATTTAGCACCTATTGCAGTTCCAACACCAACAACTTCTAAATCTGGTGCTGCATAATAATCTTTACCTCTATTTTGTATTTCAACAGCAGTAATCTGTCCATTACCAATAATTGGTCTTAATTTACCCTTTTCACCAACTTTTATGGATACTAATGGTTTTTTCTCAAAGTTAAGAATAGTTGATCCATATCCAGTTCCACCTTCATAAACATAAGTCTGAACAATTTCTCCACGAACTCTAGGTGTAAGAGTAACTAATCCTACAGGATTAGTAATAATACCACTTGCACTAGTTGATACACCAACATATTCAACATCAATATTAACTTCAACTGGTGGATATGCAAAACAATGTGATCCTGTACCAACACCATTTAAATAAACATATTTTTTACGTGTATAGTCAGAAGTTGATGTTCCAGCAATTCCAGCATTAGTTAATCTAAAAGTATCATTATCTAATTTAATAACTTGATAATATTGTGATGTTTTAGTAACTCCTGTAGTAGTTGTTAATCCAGTTATTACTGTACCTGATGTAGAATATAAAATTTTATCACCATTTTTAAATCCATGATTTTCAAATGTAATTGTTGAATTAACTGTAGAAATTCCTACTGGTTTTACATATAATTTTCTATTCTGATAACCACTACCTGGATTAATGACTTTAACAGATGCTAAAGTCATTTCTGGTTCATAAAGTCTGAATTTATGAAGACCACTACAATTAAATGTGGTTAATCCTACTGTATTAATTCCTGATTTATAATCTTCTAATGTTTCATATAATCTAACTGAACTAGGTCCAACTACTGATGGATAGTATATACTTCCTTCAACTAAAACACTTGAGATACCAGCAGTTCCACCTGTATATGCATTACTTCCTTGATATGTACTTGCACCAATAGGATTATTACCATTAGCATCATATACGAGAGGTTGTCCATTATATAAATTATGCTGATTTTTAAATATTATTTGATCATTTTGTACATCAACTCCACCATCACCTGGGAGGAATGTAGCACGACCAAAGAAATCTAGGTTACGATATCTTTTATTAAGAAAAGGTTTTAATACAGCACCATCACCACTTCCTCCAATAACAGTAACTGTTTTAACAGATTTAATATCAAAATTTTGTGGATCAATATCTATAGAACTAATATTACCACTAACAACTGGTTGAATTAATGCAGTTGTTCCTGCACCAGCAGTTAATGTAGTAGAAGGTCCAGTAAGAGTAATTGATGGTATACCAAGAACATCATAATTATATCCACCATTTAATACATTTAATTTTGAAATTGGTCCGCAGAATATTTTATCATCCGATTTATAATTTAAAATCTCTACACCATTAACCATCATCCCAGTTGACCCAGGAATAGTTTCACTTCCTTGACCAGTTTTAATATTTGCTTCTATTGGAAATTTTTTAAGAACTTTCTCAGGACCAATTAACCTATTTGCATGAGAATCTAATGTAAATGCATGGATAGCAGTTGATCCAAGTCCAACAGGTTCTGAAAATCTAATAGGTTCGTCAGTTACAACAAATGCTAAAGATCGATATAATTTTATTTGTTTTGGATCATCTAATACTCTTACGTTATACTTAGCACCAGTAACTAAACCAACTATACCATTTTCTTCTGGTAAATAAACTACCTCATCTCCAGTAATAAAAGGAACTTTAGATGGGAATGAAATAATAGAATAATTATTTAAATCAGTATCATATCCTTGTAATACAGTTCCTGGACTACCAGCAAGATCATTACTTTCTGTTCCAATAGCTTCTGGAATACTGGAACTAGAAATTTTCTCCATAATGTCATATGAAGGTAATGAATTTGATGCTACATAAAAATCTTTATCAAAATCATTATAAACATTCTGTGTATCAGAAGTTAAAACATCATTTCCATATCTAAGTGCTGTTCCAGAACTAGTCGCTTTATTTAAAATTCTTCTTAAATCATGCTCATATTTTTCTATAAAACCTTCAGTACGTATACCAACAAACGTTAAATTATCTAATTTTACTTCTTTAGGGTTATTAAGAGCAATTTCTTTAACAACAGCAGTAGCACTAGCAGTATAATCTGCTCTATAGATAATTTCTACATTATCACCCTGCTTTAAACTTGATTTATCAGTATTTGACTTAAGAACATAAGATGATCCAGAAACAGAGTCAATTTCATAAGTAGATGATGTATTATAGATCCATGAATTAGCAAATACTTCTTTTTTAGATGGATTATTTGATAATGATGGGTTAGGAATATTTTCACCTAAATTCCTTACACTTATTTTTTCACCAACAGAAGAAGAATTAATATTTGAAATAGGTACAAAACTATCAATTACACCAGTAATTCTTAGTTCAACTTTCTTAGTTAAATCCCCATGTTCATATCCAAAAACAATTTCATCTGATCTTAATTTATCAGTAGATTTAATTGCTGATGTAATACCAGTACAACCTAAGAATTGATTAACAGTTTTGCCTGTATATGTTACGGCAGTATTAACTCCACATATAACTGTTCCAGTTGCACCAAAACCAATAGTAGAATCTACAGTTATAACAGAAGAACCAACAGATACACCCCCTATAACTTTAGTTTTACCAGGAACTGTGAAATTACCTTCAATTGCATCATTACCATACCCAACAAATAGATTTATTTTATAGTATGTACTAATTCCAGTTCTACCAAAAGACCTACTAAAGACCTCAACTTCAGATACAGATCCTTGAGTTGCTGTATCTACTGAACTTTTAATTGTTTGTCCAACTAAGTTATTAGGATTTCCAGAGATTTTTTCTGCAACAATAAGTTCTCTTCTAATAAATTCTGCTGATGATGGTTTAACTAAATGTTCTTCTAAATCAATAATTTTAGGATCTACGCCATATAATGCAGAAAATAATATTTTAAATGATTCTTCAGTACCTTTTGACCTATAAAGAGAAGTAGATTGCTTTATATAATTACTAACATCTAAATTTGGAACAAAATCAGTATCTTCTAACCCAGGAGTAAAAGTAAATTTAATTTTATTATAAAATTCTTTTAAAAAATGAGCACTTAAATTAATAACAGTTGAATCAACTGCATGTGTTGTAGGAGTTGTAGTTGTAAAAACTAATTCATTTGGATTATTATCCTGTCTATATGAAGTAATTCCACTAAATCCACGAGTAACACCAGTAAATGTATTGGTTGTTAATCCACTATATGTAAATATTTCATTATTAATCTTGAATAATCCATCTTTATTTGGAAATCCTTTTGTGCTAGTAACATTAATATCACCAACAGCAGCAGTAGTTCCAATGCCAACAGAAAGAGTTGTTATACCAACAATAACTTCTGGTGTTAAATTATCTAATTTTATATACTGGTCTAAATTATCTACAAGGTCAGTAGGACCACCTCTATGTTCCTGAGAAATATAATATTGCTTTAAAAATTCACCAGCTTTCGGATTTTCTGAAATAAGAAATTCTGGTAGCTGATTTTCAATTATCTGCTGTACTTGTACTCTAGCATCAATTCCAGTGCCTATCATGTTCTTATTAAATCTCCGTTTGAATAACTAGAAGTTGCTTTAAATCCAACACCTGATATCTTTTCACCTGATGTAATGGTATCTTTAACCATATTTATTGTAGTATCTGAGATGCTAAAATCGAGGTATAAATCCTTAAGACCCACAACATCATTAGAATCTGGGAATGCCTGAATTTCAACAATATTATTTCTTGCTATTGTTGAGGTAATATTAGTTGTAGTTAGCATAACTTCACCTTTATAATAATCAACTGTTCCAGCAGATTTAACAACAACAGTTGCTTCATCTACATTTACATTCAATTTAACGATTGATAAAACACCCTTTCCAGATCCATCCAGATTACCATCAGCATCTTTATTTGGTATATCAGTTATATAAACTGTATCCACTTCACCTTCTATTTTAAATCCTGTACTCTTAATATTACGCCCTTGAGCATTAATATTGAATTTATTACCAAAACATAACTCATATTGAGCAAAAGAATTTAATATTGCTTTTAAATTTCTTCTAATTTTAACTCTTGTAATATTAGAAGTAATAGCATTATCAATTTTATCAATAATATTCAGTGCCTTACTATACTTAAATCTACCACCGAATTTATTAATTTCGGTTGAATCTGAATAAGTGGTTAATCCTTCAGTAATTCTTGTTTTTAATCTATCAACACTAGAGACTTTTGCAGTATCATAATAAACATAAGAATCAAGTTCAACATATAACAATTTAAGGTCTACTATCTTTTGGTTAATTCCTGCAAGAGAATAGTTTTTTAAATCTGACAATATTAACTGTTTATCAAAGTCAGACACATATTCACCATTTTTTGGTTTAATTGTTATTAAAACAGTTCCAAATTGTGGAGGATCTAACTCTTCACCACCTACAACAGACACACTTTCCGTATTTGGATATACTTTTTGTATTATTGCTTCGTAATCCCTGCCTGTAACCGCCCTGTGCTGTGCTGAATACAGTCTAGGAGCAAAATACTTAACTGAGTCAATAGACTCAATCTCACCTCCATTAGCAGCAGATGCGGTTGTGTTGATAATTGGTAATGATTGTGGTGGAATAATATTATCAAGAGTATCACGAATTGTTCCAGCATAGTTAAATTTAGATGGACCATTACCTGATTTACCATCACTAATAATATAACCTACTGTTATTTCTGTACCATCCTCTAATTTTTTACCAAATACCCCATCACCAAACAATAATTCATACTTTTGGTCTTGTACTTCTTGAATTAAATATGTTTCTGAGTCTTTATTAACACCAACAATATTATCAACTAAAGAATATTGTTTACCCATACCTGTATCAGACGGACCTTTTACATATACAACTATAGTTGAAGTATCAATAAATGCATTTTCTAATAAGAATCTTTGGTCTAATGATCCATCAACCTGGAATGATTGATTAATATATGTACCTTGATATACTGTAATTGGATCAGATAATGTTCCAAAGTTCGCTATACCATTATTAACTGTTGTTGTAATGTCTTCAGAAATAGCAAATGTAAATGCTTCATCAGCAGAACTCGCTACGCACACTAGACCCGCCTTTAAGGTCAATGAAGTCGTAGAATAGGTATTTGTGTCGATATAGACTGGAAAGTACACCTGTGCTCTTGCAGCAGTCCTAGAGCGTGGTACATAACCTATATTTCTTGCCAATGATACAACATTCTCACGCAATACTGCAGAATCTAAGAAAGATTCATTTACAATCATGTTTGCATTGAATGCAGTAATGTAAGTATTATATGCTAAAGTATCAATTAAGACTGAAAAATTAGATCCTTCATAATCAAAATCCGTAAAATCAGAGTTAGCACGGAGATAATCTTTGATCGAAGTCTTAATTTGATCAAAATCTAGGTTTGAAAACTTGGTAAAAGGCATTATTATCGTGTTGCTTCAAGCATAAATGTGAATTCTTGTGTGGGAAACTCTTGTCCTATGATATCAAAATATATATTCACTTCAAATTCATTATTATCAGGTATTGCTGTTGCTTCTACCTGAAGATTATATACTCTTGGTTCAAAATTCTCTATTGCAGTTGTTATTTCTTTCTGAATTACGGATGCTGTACCAAAATCAACGAAGTCAAAAAGACTAGAACGGACATCTGAACCTAAAATTGGATTAAAAAAACGCTCACCAGGAATAGTTTGCACTATATTCCTGATAGAACGCTTAATTGCATTAGCATTTTTTATTACAGTAATGTCTTTTGTTACTGGATGTGGCTCAAAAGATAGGCTAATATCCTTAAAAGCCTTGGATATTCTCTTAACTGCCATAAGAACATGGGTTTTCTTACGGTTATTTATATGAAATATTAATAATTACTTCAAACCCACCTATTTACCGTAATTTCTATCGAATTATCGTCCATTTCCCACTCTTCAGCGACCTGAAAACCCATTTTTTTAGTAGAATTATGAATTGTCATACGTGCATACTGCTGTGTGACCTTATCAATGAACCTTTCTGGGGGTATTGGTTGGTTCCATGTTTCAATATCGGTAACTAATTCATAAGATTCTGTAATTTTGTTCCATCTGAATCCAATATCATCACTAATAGCAACATCAACACTCCATTGTTTGTGCTCATGGTCTAAAGGATTCTCTAATTTAACGTCTTGAACGACATTATACTGTAAAAGTTCTAATGCTTCTACAAGTTCTGGTTTATTTTTAATTTTTGTTTTAATTGTACTAAAATGAGACATGGTTAGTGTTAATTGTAATATCTTGGTTTAAATTGGGTTCTTTATAATAATCAATAGTATAAGTCCTTTTATCCAAGTCACCTAGACTAATTTCCATGTCTTCTGTTAGTTTTATACATGCATCTCCTGCGACGTTAATAACTTCCTGAGTTACATTACCATCTTGTTTAATGGTATATTTAATCGTTTCTTGTGGCATGATTCAATATTTACTCGTTGTGATATTTAGCCCTGTCCTCTGTATCTTTTACGAGCCGAGTTACGGGACGTAGCGGAGTATTTTGAGTGTTTTCCTCTTCCTTGACGAGTTTTTTTCGGTGTTGCCTCAAGTTGTTGAGTTCCCCATGCACCAGTTTTTGCTTTAGCCATTGTTTAGTCTGTTTCTTGTGTAATTTCAGTAGAGAGTTCATCAGGTTTGGGTGATCCAGTCTGATAAAACTCTATAGATAGGTCTTCCATACGCTCAAAGTACTCAAATTGCGATAAATCAGAAAATAAAGGATAACCATTTAATAGAATAGAGTACTTATCAGCCATTAGATCACCCTTGTTTTTTCGTGACCAACTCTTACACGAGGGTCGCACCAGATTTCAAACCCTGCTTCTTTCGCATCAAGGCAGAAAGATACGTCTTCGCCACACATATCCTGCACTTCTCCTGACTCGAATACCTGCATTTTAGGTGCGAACCAAGGGTAAGGCATCTGTTTGTGCTCAAAAACTCCCTTTTTAATCAATAACCAACCGAAACCAGTATAATCAACGGTGAAAGGCTTCTTACGCTTAGAAATACTTTCAATAGTTTCGTGATTCATAACACCACCGCTATTACGGAAGTCTTCTTCTTCTAACCAGTGAGCAACCGAGGTGGTTTTACCATCTTCGGTACAATACCAACCAGCAGCAATGTCTTGATCCATCAGTACAATTTGATAGAACTTCTCGGTATTGAATACAATATCACTATCAATCCATAATTGATAATCATAAGGTAACTTACCATCCCAAGGTAATTGATCAGGTCCACGAAGAACATTCGCACCAAGACACTTACATCTTGCGAAGTTCACCATAGAACTGTAATCCTGAGATATCTGTATACTTGATCCGTTCTGTACTAAGTCAAAACATAATTGTACAAAACTCTTTAGGAATGTGTATGATACTCCTCTACCAGGTAGACAGAAAACAACAGTTTTCCCTCTAACTAATTCTTTTGCTTTATCATAATCCCATTCAGGTGCATCACTCTTTTTTGGAGTTTTTGCTTTAACCGTAAATCCTTTGGCCATAATAATTTGTAATTACCATTCTATATTACATCAGATTATGTATATTGTCAATATGAAGGTTCTAGATCGAACTCTTTAGTATTATCCGTATCTTCTATTAGTGAATATGATAAATCTTCTCTATAATATGAATGAAATAACCTTCCCCATATAACCTCAAACTCCTCTTCATTTAAATCTTTGAATAATACTTCTTCTTTTAGATATACATGATAGGTTTTAGTCATTGGAATTTCTGATAATAACATCTTTGTCCTCTATCGACCATTCTACCACACTATCTTCATACCATCCCATTTCATTAACAACTGACTCAGGTATTGTTAATTTATATTCATCCGTAACTGGATCGATCTCTATAGTGCCGAAAATTTTATCGGAAATTTTTTTCATACTAATGATCAACCTATTTTGCATTATATAGCAACGAAAAAATTTTTACTTATGAGTGAACAATTGATATCCCTTGGGTAACACTTTGTAGACTAGGGGTTCCTTCGGTTTTTAATATAACCCCCCAATCAACGGGGGGACTGTCTGATTCACGAACGAATGGGCATCACGAACCGACTCCCATTCGGAAGTTGGCATAACTGAATACCTCACGCTCAACCAATTTCCATGATCCGTACTCACTGTGCATGACATACCCTTCGGCATCTATGCGTTTGCCATCAATATGTGCTTTTGGTCCGCCTGTGTGATATGATAAGAAGAGGGCATCTTCTTTTATTTTCTTAACTGCCAACCATAAGCGAATCAGTGAAGGATTTTCCCATTCATCAGGGTCAACCTCCATGCCATCACGAATGTGATCATTTAACAAACGCTTGACAGTGGCAGCACCCTTAGCAGTTGGGAAGATCACACCCCGTGCCAGTAATGCTGCCTCTGCTATGCTATGTGCTAACCCTGCGAAATCACCGAACGCTTTAGGGAAGATCCACTTGACGAAAAATGATCCATCAGGATTAGTGGCAGGAAACTTATTGAATTTGCATAGGGGATATGCCACCGCATCTCTGAGATCAGATTCTGCCACGTACTCTGTGTGCGGTGCAATTATGATTTCTTCCTTAACGGGTTCGCTGAACGAATAGGTGACAACGTTAGGGGTATAATCACACTCACCCCCAAACCCTATAAAATCACCTTGAAAAATTCTATCTGTATGTGGCAGGTTGCATAGGCATGACCCCAATATGATTTCAAGATCTGTGCCACCATACCATGTGCGGATGTCATCCACAGTCTCACAGATACGGATCTTCTTTTTGTTGAATACTGATTTAGTGCCTACAAAGAAATTACCAGTGGCAGGGTTAGTACCCCACACTATGGCAGGTGCTCCGTCATATTTGACTGAGAGAACGAAGGCATTTAAAAAAGCACCCAAGACGGAAGTGATTAGGGTTCCGTCAAGGATACTGTCTTCGGGGTGCTCAAGGTGAATGTTTTTCATTAGGCAAAAACTGGGTTAGCGTACTTTGAACATGGGTGTGGATTTGAAGGGGTGCAACCGAATGAAGCAAAAAACTTATCCATTAAATTGCGATCTACTTCAGGATCATCAAAATCAACTCCTGCGATGTG
>Ga0115011_10001998_pt1 | contig 14331 bp, 19 predicted proteins | sample TroAtlMetagenome_2_FD_88705 | JGI IMG/M metagenome (GOLD analysis project Ga0115011, IMG submission 88705) | Marine eukaryotic phytoplankton communities from Atlantic Ocean - Tropical Atlantic ANT8 Metagenome | ecosystem: Environmental > Aquatic > Marine > Oceanic | place: Tropical Atlantic...
CCCGTGTCCTCGTCCTCAACCTCGCCGTCAGACGGGCTGTCGGCATCGGCGGTTTCGACCTCTCCGGCGTCGCCCTCAGGCTCGTCCCCGGCTTCGTCTCCGGCGTCGTCCCCGTCAGCATCTTCATCAGAATCTCCCGGGATGCCGAGCGGGATCATGACCGTGTCCAGGTCGAAAAACCCGTCAGGCGGTGGCATCGAGGCGGTCAGTTCGAGATTCCAGATGGCCGTGCCGGCATCAAACAGGCCTGGTGCCAGATCTGCGCGGGACGGCGGCGTGTCAGGCGTTTCTTCAACGGCCGGTGAGCACGCCGCCAGAGCCGCGCCCAGCGCGGCCATCGAGACCATGGATCGGAGAATCGGTTTCATGAAAGCCCCCCTCGGACTTGTTGTGTTCAAAGGCCCGCGAGCATGCCATGCATGCGGGAAATCTCGGCCGATTGATCGGCGATCACCGCCGACAGGAATTCAGACAGTTGCGGGTCCTGGCCATTGGCAGAATCTGCCAGCAGATCGGTCACCATATCGATGGCGCCCTGGTGGTGATGAATCATGCCGGTGAGATAAAGCCGATCGAAGTCGACACCCTGCGCCGCCTCGAGCTCGACCATCTGCGCAGGCGACAGCATGCCGGGCATCAAGGGCATATCTGACGGTGCGTCATGCGCCCCATGATCCATCCCTTGAGCCATGGCGTGACCGCCATGTCCCTGTCCCGACATCGCCATACCGGCATCATGGCTCATCCGGGTCGACAGCCCACGCCGGTCCAGCCAGGCCTGCATCATCTCGATTTCAGAGCCTTGCGAGCTGGCTATCCGGATGCCGATCATCGTGACTTCGGGGTTGTTCGTGCGCCGGGCGATCAGGTCGCCCATTTCAACCGCCTGACCGTGGTGGACGATCATGTGCTGCATGAAGCGGGCATCTGCCGGGGTGTGCCCGGTTTCTGCCAGACCGATCGATTGTTCGGGCGTGAGTGTCCGCGAAGCGGTTCCCGGAGCGCCGGGCTGGAAAATGGGAGGCGAGGCCGACACATTCGAACAGGCCAGCGCGGACATGCCCAGGCCCAAGGCGATTGCGGTCACTGATCTGATCATGCAGGTGTCACTCCAAGTCCCCAAGCATCAAGGGCGAGGCGGGAGTGTACACATGCTTGGGTCGTTCGGGGAATAGCCCGGCCGGGACCGGAGTTGATCAGCTCAACCTTCGCCCGGCGACATTTGCGACTGCATGTAGCGTTCCTCGCCAACCTTGTCGATCAGGCCGAGCTGGGTTTCGAGGAAGTCGATATGCTCTTCCTCACTGTCGAGAATGTCCGTGAAAATCTTGCGGGTGACGTAGTCGCTGACCTGCTCGCAATAGGCAATCGCGGCCTAGTAGAAGGGGTGAGCGCGCTGTTCGACCTTCAGATCGCACTCCAGACACTCCTTCAGGGTTTCGCCGATATAGATCTTGGCGATGTCCTGGACATTGGGCAGGCCCTCGAGGAAGAGGATGCGCTCGATCAGTATATCGGAGTGTTTCATCTCATCGATGGACTCCTCATATTCCTGCTTGGCGATCTTGGCGAAACCCCAATCCTTGAACATGCGCGCGTGCAGGAAATACTGGTTGACCGCCGCAAGCTCGAGCTTGAGCGCTCCGTTCAGCAACTCGATGACCTTGGCATCGCCCTTCATGAAATCTCTCCCGTGCGCAGCATGAGCGGCCAACTTACGCAAAGCCGTGCGCAAGCCAAAACACTATGTTTGCGAGTGAAAATGGGTATTGATCGCGACTATTCGGCAGCGGTCGCAAGGTCATCCGGGTTGAACCGGTTGGCAGCGATCATCTCAGCCACGTCGGGGAGGCAGCGACCACATTTCGGTTTCGCGTCGCAGCGCTTGAACACGCAAGCGGCGCCCTTGACCGACGGGTCGGCGGCGGCAGCCTGAAGCTCGCGGTCGCGTAGCGCATTGCAGATACAGACGAACATGGCCGGCCACTGTTTCCCGTTTGAACGAGTCCAGTATTCCCGCGAATGCGAATGACTGTCAACTGCATAGTTTATGCCGGACGACACCAGCCGGACGACACCAGCCGCCCGGCAAATCCGCGCGTCCGACGGATCAGTTGCCCCGCATGATCGAACCCAGCGGGCCCAGGACAGAGCCTTCTCCCTGGCCGGAACCGGCAACCGGGACATTGGCCAGGATCCGCCCGGCGAGACGGGAGAATGGCATGGACTGGATCCAGACTTTCCCCGGACCGCGGAGTCGGGCGAAAAAGACGCCCTCGCCGCCGAAGATCATCGACTTGATATTGCCAGCGCGCTCGATTTCAAAATCAACATCCGGCGTGTAGGCGACCACACAACCGGTATCCACGTGCAGCTCTTCTCCGGCGGCGAGTTCACGCTCAATCAGCGTGCCGCCCGCATGGACGAAAACCCAGCCATCGCCTTCCAGGCGTTGCATGATGAAGCCTTCGCCACCGAACAGTCCGGTCATGATCCGCTTTTGCAGCGCGATGCCGACCGAAACACCTTTCGCGGCAGCCAGGAAACTGTCTTTCTGGCAGATCAGTTCACCACCGAGATCGGGCAGGTGAACCGGAATGATGGTTCCCGGATAGGGCGCCGCGAAGGCCACCTTGGCCTTGCCCTGACCACCATGGGTGAACACGGTCATGAACAGGCTTTCACCGGTCAGCAGGCGTTTGCCCGCACCGGCCAAAGCGCCCCAGACACCCTGGTTTTTCTGCGACCCGTCGCCAAAGACGGCCTCCATGCTGATGCTGGGGGCCTTGAACATCATGGCACCGGCTTCCGACACCACGCTTTCGCCCGGGTCGAGCTCGATCTCGACATACTGGATGTCTTCACCACCGATTTCGTAGTCAATCTCGTCTGTCTGACCCATTGCGCTCTCCCTTTCGCCAAATGATGTGGCGAAGGTAGACACGGTTCGGGTCGGAACAAGAAAAAAGAGACCGGGAGCCGCAATTGGCGACCCGTATCAATCAGATGGTCTGGATGTCGGCAGATTCCGCCGCTTCACGAAGCATGTGCGCGAGATGGATCGGCATCTCACCCTTATTGCTCCGGAAGCTGGAATTCTTGTCCATGCGGGCAATGCAGTCCGGCAGGTGATCGCCATCCACCGTCATCGACCCCGACAGGATCATCAACGGCGTGTCTCCGGCACAGGACCGGGCAGTTTCCAGCGTGTCGGTGGGATGGACAGAGTCCGGCAGGCGCAGATCAAGCAGGATCAGGTCATACTCGGCGCGAGCCAGGCATCGTTTCGCGTCCTTGAGGGTGCGCGCGACTTCAAACGAGATATCCAGATCTCCCGCTTCGCAGACCGCATGCTGCACGAGCATCGCGTCCGCGAAGTCGTCCTCTACATGCAAAACGCGCAATGCCTGATTGCTCATGACTCTCTCCCTGACTCATATTCTATGCAGGTAGCGTTATCGAACCGTTTACAAAATCTGCGGGCCGCATCAAAAGTCGGCAAATGCCGGTAGTTTCGCCCTAAGCGCCGCAGCAACAACGGTATTTTTAAGCAACATGGCGATGGTCATCGGGCCAATCCCGCCCGGAACCGGCGTAATCCAGCCCGCATGCCCGACAATTTCATCGAATGCTGCATCGCCGACCAGTCGTGTTTTTCCGGCTCCACGCTCCGGGGCATCAATGCGGTTGATACCGACATCAAGCACGCACGCTCCCGGCTTCACCCAGTCCCCACGCACCATTTCAGGACGACCCACGGCGGGCACGAGAATGTCGGCGCTACGACACAGGGCCGGCAAATCCGCAGTCCGGGAATGGGCAATGGTGACGGTGGCGTTCTTTTCGAGGAACAACAACGCCGCTGGCTTGCCGACAAGGATTGACCGCCCGACGACCACCACGGACTTGCCCGACAGGTCGCCCAGGGCTCGCTCGGCCAACAGGACACAACCCGCCGGCGTACACGGACGCAGACCCGGCTTGCCCAGCACCAACCGGCCGGCACTCACCTCGGTCAGCCCGTCGACATCCTTGTCGGGATCGATGCGACCGATCACGCGGTTGGTGTCGATATGGCCCGGCAGGGGCATTTGCACCAGGATACCGTCAACGCCGTCATCGGCGTTCAGACGCTCGACAATGGCAATGACCTCGTCCTCGGTGACATCGGCCGGCTTTCGGATTTCAATTGATGTGAGGCCCGCCGCTTCCGTCCGCCGGACCTTGTTGCGGACATAGACGTCACTGGCCGGGTCATCACCGACCAGGACGACGGCCAGGCAGGGCGGGCGCCCGAGCGATCTGGCGAGCTCGGCCCCGACCTCGCCGGCCCGGGCGTCAATTTCAGCCGCAATGGCCTTGCCATCAATCAATTGAGCGCTCATCGGCGAAGGCCTCCAGCTGGGCGACAATCCGGCCTTGCTCCGGCCCATCGGCCGATATCCGGACTGTCTTCATGCGCGATGTCGCGCCGCGTATCACATCGATGTCGCGCTTGGGAATACCCAATTGCCGAGCCAGCAGCGCAATCAGCGCCGCATTGGCCTTGCCCTTTTCCGGAACCGCGCGGACACGGGCCGACAGGTGGCGTCGCCCTTCGACGTCAACTTGTGACCCCGCAAGGCAGTCACGGGACGCGCCGGGTATCAGCCGGACCATAATCACGACGGCCTCCGGCGACACGGATATCATGGCGGATCAGAATATCCGCATCAGCTCCATCAGAACGTAGCCCTGGACGAATCCGATCAACAAAAGCAGGACGATCGGCGAAAAGTCCATTCCGCCGAGCGGCGGCAGGACGCGGCGGATCGGCCCGAGCAGCGGCTCGGTGATCGCGCTTGTCAGACGCCACACCATCGAAACGAACTGATTGCTGGTGTTAACGACATTGAAGCTGATCAACCAGCTCAGGATGACGCCCGCCAGGACGACGAACCACAGCAGATTCAACAGCGGATGAATGATGTAGATAATCAGGCCGTCGATCGGGGACATGGGCATCCTTCCTCATGTTCTAACGTTGCCTCCGCTTCTAGCCTGCAACGCGCATACGGGTCCAGACGCGGATGCTTGACAGCACAGTTCCGGAAAAGTACCGATCGCCTCCTTGGTTCGGGGCCGTAGCTCAGTTGGGAGAGCGCGTCGTTCGCAATGACGAGGTCAGCGGTTCGATCCCGCTCGGCTCCACCATTTTTCCGATCTCACGCCAGTCCGCTTTGCGGACGCCTCCGATGGGGCGACCTGACCGGCCGACGCGCGGTCGCGCTTGCGAACCACGAAGGTTCGAGATCCGCTGCATCTCACGCCAGTCCGCTTTGCGGACGCCTCCGATGGGGAGGCCTGACCAGGCGACGCGCGATCACGCTCAATCCACGGCTTGCGGCATGGCACCCGACAGTCGCGCCAGGTCTTCGACAAGCTTGCGGAATTCGGGCTGGCGGGCGGGTTTCTGGACGGCACCGACCACATTGCCGAAGACCCGGGCCGGGCCCAGCATGTCGCCGGTCTCACTCAAGACCATCACCGGAATATCCCGCAGCCCCGGCGTGCCTTGCATGCCGCGCAAAAGCCAGAGGCCGTTGCCTTTGGCCATACACATGTCGAGCAGAATGCAAACCGGGAGTTTGGCGCTGGCGACCATCCTGCTGCGCAAGAGCTCCAACGCCGCTTCGCCCGATCGGGCGGTCTCGAGGCGGACAGCGATGGCGTATCGCGTGAACGCCGCCTCGACCAGACGGATGTCATCCTCGCAATCCTCGACCAATAAAACCGTCTTCATGGGCACGCTCGACAATGATCTGCCGCGCCGGATCAACTGAACCGGGATGCGACCTTCCCCCCAGACACACGGCGACAGGCCGCGCGGAAATATCGCCGGAGGCTGTCATGTCCCGCGATCAGGCGCCTGTGTTCCAGCTCACACCGTGGTGGATTTTTGCCTTGCCTCGCCCGGGGCGGCATTTACACCTGTTTTTTGTAGTGCATTCCAGCCTGATGGGGACGGCGTTGGATTGGGGCAAGGCCTTGCGCGACTATCGCGCCCGAACGGGACTCAACCAACAGGGTCTGGCGGCCCAGCTGGGTATCAGCCAGCCGCAGATTTCCCGCATCGAAGCCGGATCGGCCAGACTCGCCGACGACGTCGCAAGCGCTGTCCGTGCCCTGATACAGAAGCCTGGAAACCGCGGGCTGTTTGACGGCCTCCTGACCACGATCCAGTTCTGCCCCCATGTCGCCTGCCTGGTCCAACCGGCCGGCGACGACATCCGGTATGTCGCCCTGTCACGTGGTTTTCGCGAACACCCGCAATTTCGCGCCATCGAGATCGGTCAGCTCGTCCGCAAGCAGGCCAGCCGGAATGGCGAAGCGCTGGTGCTGGCGACCATCGGCAGCGGCATTTTCGATGGCGATGTGACCAGCATCAACGCGATCTGGAAAGCCGAGGTCGATGATCATTTGAACCATTGGCAGGGCGTCATGACGCCGATCCGGGCGAGCGGTGGGGGCTGGTATCTGCACTGCGCGATGAAACCGCTCTCCCCGGCGCAATTCGCAGCCCTGTCAGCGAACCGGCCCGACCCGATGGTGGTGCACAGGCTGAACTGACGTGCCCGCCCGATCGAGGAACGCTTCCTTTACCGCAGTCGGATATAACAGTCGGCATGAAACCCGTTGCCATCATCCTCAGCGCCGCGCTTGGCTGCCTGCTCGCCGGACTAGGCCCGGTCGCGGCGGCGTCCGCCGGCGAGGCGGCCAGCCCGCCCGCCCAGGACTCGTCCGATGACAGTCGTCACCGGACGATCACTTCGTCGGAAACCTATATGCCGTTGCCGCCGATGACCGCCACGGTCCAGGCCAACCATCGGGCGCAGGGCCTGCTGCAGATCGAGGCCGGGCTGGAAATCTCGGACAACCGGCTGCGCCGGCGGGTCGAAATGTACATGCCGCGGCTGCGCAATGCCTACCTGTCGGCCCTCACCATCTATACCGGCATGCACTACCGCTATGGCGAAGTCCCGGACGCTGACCGTATCGCCCAGATCCTGCAGGAGGCGACCGACATCACATTGGGCCAGGAAGGCGCCGAAGTCCTGATCGGGATGATCATCATTCACGGAGACTGATGCGGCTCACCGGTCTGCGATCGCATCCATGAAGCCGGCCAGTTTGACATCCAGCTCGGTGACGCCATCCGCGTCGTGGGTCGCCAGGGTCACATCCACCTTGTTCCAGACATTGAGCCATTCGGGATGATGGTCCATCGCCTCGGCCTTCACGGCCACGCGGCTCATGAAGCCCCAGGCCTCGTTGAAGTCACTGAATTCGAAGACCTTGCGGATCGCATCGCGGTCCTTCACGACCTGCCAGCCGGACAGGCGAAGGAGCGCCGCCTCTGCACCAATTCTTTCCATGACCAGCGCCCTCCCGTCCCGTTTTATTCTGCCGGTACCGTTCTGGTTTCGCCCAGGCGCATCGGTTCGATGCCCAGGGACTTGAACAGATCGAAGTCCTCGTTCTGCTCCGGGTTCGGCGTGGTCAATAGCTCCTCACCGACGAAAATCGAATTGGCGCCGGCCAGGAAGCAAAGCGCCTGAAGCTCGCGGCTCATGCCTTCACGGCCGGCCGACAGGCGGACCATCGAGCGCGGCATCAGGATACGGGCCGTCGCGATTGTCCGGACGAACTCGATCCCGTCGAGCGGCTTGCTGTCGCCCAACGGCGTGTTGGGGACGGCGACCAGATGGTTGATCGGCACGCTTTCCGGATGCGGGTCCATCGAGGCGAGCTCGGTCAAAAGGCCAATCCGCGCGGCTTCATCCTCACCCATGCCGACAATGCCGCCGGTGCAGACATGAATGCCGGCGCCGCGAACGCGGGACAGCGTGTCGATGCGGTCCTGATAGGTCCGGGTCGAGATGACGCGGCCATAATCTTCCGGCGCGGTATCCAGATTGTGATTGTAATAATCGAGGCCGGCGTCGCGCAGCTTGGTGGCCTGGCTGTCGGTCAGCATGCCCAGCGTGACACACGTCTCCATGCCCATTGATTTCACGCCGCTGATCATGTCGCAGATCACGTCTTCGTCGCGGGTCTTCAGCTCGCGCCAGGCGGCCCCCATGCAAAAACGCGTCGCGCCACCATCCTTGGCCTTTTTCGCCGCATCGAGGACATCATCGAGCGGCATCAGCTTGGAGGCCTTCAGCCCGGTGTCGAAATGGGCCGACTGATTGCAATAGCCGCAATCCTCGGCACAGCCGCCCGTCTTGATCGACAACAGCTGCGAGGTTTGCACCTGATTGGCCGGATGGCACTGCCTGTGCACGGACTGCGCCGCAAAGATGAGATCGTTGAACGGTGCACGGTAGATTTCACCGGCTGTTTCGCGTGTCCAGTCCGTGCGGACCTGCGACAGCTGGTCGATATCGTTGAGAAGGCTCATGGAAGATCAGTCCCGAAAAATGACACCGGAAACTAGAAAGACCGGCGCGCCGCGTCCAGACATGACACTGCGCTGGGCTGCCAGGATCCTGCTGGTTGTCGCCATTGTGCTCATCACCGACCTCGCCCTGCAACCGGGAACCGCTTTGCCACCACGCTTGTTCGGGTCTGACAAGCTTGAGCATTTCGGGGCTTTCCTTGTGCTGGCAGTCCTCGCACGCATCGCCTGGCCTGGTGCACCGCGCTGGATCGGCCTGCTGCTTTTGGTCGGTTATGGTGGCGGGATCGAATGGCTGCAGGCAGCCGGCGACGCCGGTCGGACGGCGTCCATCGGCGATATGGTCGCCGATACGCTTGGCGTTGTGGCAGGGCTGGGACTGAGCACCTGGATCGGAACACGCCGAACGGCGCATAACTAAAAAAAAGGCCCCGCCGAAACGGGGCCTCTCTTCATTGTCAGGACATCAGTCCTTGGCAGGCGCGTCCTCAGCAGGCGCTGCGGGGCCGGTCGTGCCCCAGTCATCACCGTTGAAGTTGGGCGGCAGCTCCCCGGTCTTGTCGAACCGCTTGGTCATCGAGATGACGGCTCCCGACAACAGGATCAGCGCGATCACGTTCGGGATCAGCATCGCCGAATTGGCGATATCACCGAAACGCCACAGACCCTCGACATTCAGGATCAACGTACCGACGAAGGCCACACCGACCCAGGCGAACCGGAACGGCTTGGCGATCCAGTCACCGGCCAGATAGGTGATGCACTGCTCGGCATAGTAGGACCAGCCGATGATCGTGGTGAAGGCGAACAAGGCCTGCGCCGCCAGAATGACCCAGGCCCCGGCGAACATGCCTTCGGCATAGGCCGCTGTGGTGACCGCTGAAGCTTCCAGTGAAGTCGACTGCCAGGCGTAAGCCACGGTGGCACCATCGCCGGACGGGAAACTGCCCTCGACAACCAGGATAACCAGGGCGGTCATGGTGCAGATCACCATGGTGTCGATGAACACGCCCAACATGGCGATCTCACCCTGTTTGACCGGGTTCTTCGTTTGCGCAGCCGCATGTGCGATCGGCGCGGAACCCTGGCCGGCCTCGTTCGAGAACAGGCCCCGGGCCACACCGGCTCGGATGGCAGCCAGGACACCGTAACCGGCGGCCCCGCCGACGGCCTGCTCGAGACCGAAGGCATGGCTGAAGATCGTGCCGAAAGCACCCGGAATGTGATCGAGATGGGTCACCAGCACGAAGACCGCGGCACCGACATAGGCCAGCGCCATGAAGGGGATGATCTTGCCGGCAATCGAACCGATCGACTTGATGCCACCAATGATGACGATGAAGACAAGCGCCGAGAGAACCAGGCCGACTGCCCAGGTCGGGATCGTCACGCCCATCGAGGCGCCGGCTTCCACGGCACTTTGGGTAACCGAGTTGGCCTGGATCATGCCGCCGGTGGCGATGGCCGACAACACGGTGCCGGCGCAGAACAGGATCGCCAGCCAGCCCCAGCCCTTACCCAGGCCGTTGCGGATATAATACATCGGGCCGCCATGATAATGGCCATCCGGGTGTTTCTCGCGATACCGCACCGCCAGGCTGGACTCGGCATAGGCGGCAGCCATGCCGAAGATGGCTGTGACCCACATCCAGAAGATCGCACCAGGACCACCGAGCGTGAGTGCAGTCGCCACGCCGGCCAGATTGCCGGTACCGACCTGGCCGGACAACGCCGTCGACAGGGCCTGCCAGGGCGTAATTTCGCCTTCACCGGTGGATTTGCGGCCGGCCCAGAGCTCGCCAAATGCCGGGAAGAGGCGGCGCAGGGGGCGGAAGCCGAGCCGGACCATGAAATAGAGGCCTGTGCCCAGAAGCATATAGGTGATGGGTCCGGAGACCGGGATGATGCGCGTCCCGTTCCACTGCCCGCCCCAGAGAAAGTCGCTGATCGTGAAGATCAGGTCGAATATGGCGTCCATACCACTCCCCAATTGATTGCTGCGCGCACATTAGGAAGTTGTCGCCCGATCTGGAAAGGCTTTTCTGCGTCTTCATTGCAGCCGGATGACCCCCAATTAAGTTGAGTCTGCGTGGTTTTCGCCGATGCTCCGCGGCCAGAAAGGAGGGCCGAAATGATCAATCACATCACAACAGGCCTGGTCTCCAGCGCTTTGGTATTCGCATTCTCGGCGACCACGGCGGCGCAGACATCGATCAGCGCAAGCGAGCGTGACGCCGCGGTCACCGCTCTCGCACAAGTGATCGAGGACGAATTTTTTGACGCCGAACGGGCGGTTCAGATTGCGAGTTCCCTGCGCACGGCGAATGCCGATGGCGCGTTCGACACCGCCGGTGAGGCCGAAGCTTTGGCGGCAGCCCTGACCGCGCGCCTGTCGGAAGAAGACCGTCATTTCGGCGTCAACTATGCCGGACCGGAGGCGGTCGCCGCCGCCAATGCCCCGCGCGAGAGCCGCCCGCGCCCGTCTGACGGTGATCGCTGGGCCGGTCTGCGGCGCCAGAATTTCGGCTTTGCCAGTGTTGAAATCCTCCCGGGCAATATCGGCTATATTGACCTGCGCATGTTCGCACCCATCGAACCCGCCGAGGCGACCGCTCGGGCCGCGCTGGAATTCATCGCGGGCACGGATGCTGTTATCTTTGACGTCCGGCAGAATGGCGGCGGTGCGCCGTCGATGGTGCAATACCTGGTCAGCCACTTCCTCGAGCCCGGTGGCGACACGCTGATCAATACCTTCGTGTCACGCGACTACGCGTATCCCAATCAGATGTGGTCACTGCCCTCACACCCGGCCGGCTATCGTCCGGATGTTCCCCTGTACGTGCTTACCAGCGGCCGCGCCGGCTCCGCCGGCGAGGCTTTCCCTTACCATCTCCAGGCGCTGGAACGGGCCACCTTGATCGGTGAAACAACCTACGGCGCCGGCAATCCCGGCGGGACCTTCCTGGTCGATGAAGGCTTTTCCATTTTCGTCTCGACCGGGTCGGCCCGCAATCCGGTCACCGGTACCAATTGGGAAACCACCGGGGTCGTGCCGGACATTCCGGTCAGCGCCGATGACGCGCTCGACAGCGCTTTGGCGCACGCCTATTCGACCCTGCTTGAGGGCGATATCGACGGCAGCGCGCGACTGGGTCTGGAATGGGGGCTGGAAAGCCTTCAACTCAAGGACAATCCGGCTTCGGTCGATGCCGCGCAACTGGCGCGCTATGCCGGCAGCTATGGCATTCGCAGTTTCACCGTCGAGAATGGCCGGTTGATGTACAGCCGGGACGGGGCCCCGGCCGTTGCCATGGAAGCGCTCGGAGATCACCGTTTCCGCTTGCCGGACGATGACGAGGCCCGGTTTGTTTTCCAGATGAACAGGTCTGGCCCGGCAACGCGGATGGACCTGATGCTGCTCGACGGCCGCGTTCTGGCCAATCCACGTAGCGACTGACCGGATGTTAGTTAGAGATAGGTGCCGGCCAGGGTGACCACCCGACCGCCGGCACCGATCTTGAAGCGTGCGATCCCGGCACCACTGGTCGTATTGACGCCGCCCAGGTCCAACTGCCGGACACCGCGCGCCCGCAACTGCTCGATGCCCTGCCACAAGAGCAGGTTATGGGCGCCGCGCGGCGCATTCGCATGATCGAGCCAGCCCATCTGGTAGGTCGCGGCCGTACCATGGATGACGAACATCATGGCCGCCCGCTTGTGCTTGCCTTCGTCCAGCCTCAAGACCAGTAGCGTGTCGCGGTCGCCCTTGGCTTCGACATAGGCAGGCATAAGCGCCGCCGGTGTCGACCGATAGCCGCGGGCCGCGCGCTGCCCCTCCTCGGTCTCCAGAAGCCAGCGATACTGCGCCGGCTTGGTGCCGCTGACCGTCACCTTCAGGCCCGCCTTCTCCGCGGCTGTGAGATTGTTGCGCCATTTTGAGTCCAGGCCCGCGCGCAAGGCGTCGAGCGGTTGATCGAGATTGAGCAGGACGGTCGAATGGCCGGTCATCACGCGCTTCATGCCCCTCATCCCCGACCGATCGGTTTCATCCGGGGAAAACAGGACAATTCTCGGACGTCCCAGGCCCAGCCCGCGTTTGAGCGCACGGCAGGCGGCCGCTTTCGCATCCGGTGGCACCGCCTCCAGCCAGACCGGGCCGCGCGTACACAGCGCCATGCCGACCACGCCGGCAATCTTGCGGCTGGTGAATTGCGCCAGACCGATCAGGACGCCGTCGGCCACCAGTCCGGCGCGCAAGGCTGTGCCTCCCAGCGCCCGGACAGCATCGCCATAGCTCCAGTCCTGTTGCAGCGCGGCGGGACGGGCCATCAAGGCCAGGTCCCAGGTTGGACGTCCGATGTCGAGGTCAATCTGCATGGCAGGAAGCGTTAGGGAAATCCGGTTAATGAGAGTTAAGCATAGCCAAAAGGACGCAGTGATGTTCGCCAAACGCCCCCAGTCCGTGATGGGTCATCGCATTGCCGAGCCGCGCCCGACACTGATGGCTGTATGGCTGGCCTTTCTCTATGTCGGCCTGCCCTTGCTGGTTCTGACAGGCCTGCTGGACCTTGGCATGCAGGTGTTTTTCGGGGTGTGCACCGGACTCTGGTGTCTGAGCTGAAACACCGGAACTCACAAAACTGACGACAATGCCTCCATGCCGTGATTGTCTGTGCTGGATATTTTGGGGGGAGACCAATATGAGACTGATGATTGTGGCCATTGCGGCCCTGGCCGTATCGGCCTGTTTTCCGGGCGACCGGAGTTCCGACGCGAGCGACGAATCCGCCGCCGTGGCGCAAGCCATCTATGACGCATTCGCAGTCGGCGATGTTCCGGCATTCACGGCGCTTCTTGATCCGGAAATCGTCTGGAACGAGGCCGAGAACTATCCCTATGACGGCGGCAATCCCTATATCGGGCCGGACGCGGTCCTGGCCGGTGTGATCGGACAGGTCGTCAATGGATGGGACGGTTTCGCCGCCACGCCGGAGGGCATAATCGCGCAAGGCAACCGGGTCGCCGTGATGGGCCGCTATACGGGCACCTTCAACGCGACCGGCACGGCCATGGACGCGCAGTTCGTCCATGTCTGGACGATCGAAAATGGTCGCGCCATCGCCTTCCAGCAATACGCCGACACCTGGCAGGCCCGCAACGTCATGGGCCTCGACTGATCAATCGGGCGATCGACTGGCCAGCCGACAAATCAAACCCACAAGGTTTGCAAGCGCGACCGCGCGTCGGCCGGTCAGGCCGCCCCATCGGAGGCGTCCGCAACGCGGACTGCCGTGAGGTCAAGAAATGGCTCGTCTTGAGGGGTCAGGTTCGAACCCCACAGCCTTGAGCGCGTTCCATGTGAGCATCGACCCCGGCACCGAAGTTGGCATCAGGCTCGGGTCGAGCGGAACGGGAACAAAGAGAAAATGGCGCGCCTTGGAAGCGCCAATTCGAACCCAACGGGTTCGCAAGCGCGACCGCGCGTCGGCCGGTCAGGCCGCCCCATCGGAGGCGCGAGCGCAGCGAGTTGCCGTGAGATAAGAAAAATGTTGGACGTCACAAGTCGTTGGACGTTGCGCAAGTACATTCAATATCTTAGCCGAAGCGTGCGTCCAATTTGGCTAGACCAAACGTCAAATCAGTTTGGACAAAACGTCTCATTCAGCAGAACAAGTTGGATCTTCCTCTCATCGGGCAAAAAAGCGCCGCCCCAGTTGGGGGCGGCCCTTAGACGATTTGGCTGTATCGATTAGAGGTAGCGGTGAAGTTCGTGCGCACGACCCACAATTCGGTCGACGAGATGAGAGGTTTCAGACTCCGGCGAAACACCGAATCCAACACCATCAACGAGTACGAAGCCGCCACCAGGTTCCCGCCGCACTTCGGCTCCA
>Ga0115011_10002001_pt1 | contig 14320 bp, 26 predicted proteins | sample TroAtlMetagenome_2_FD_88705 | JGI IMG/M metagenome (GOLD analysis project Ga0115011, IMG submission 88705) | Marine eukaryotic phytoplankton communities from Atlantic Ocean - Tropical Atlantic ANT8 Metagenome | ecosystem: Environmental > Aquatic > Marine > Oceanic | place: Tropical Atlantic...
GCAACTGCTTCAGTATCTTTTGTTTCACTAGGTTTTGAGTCAGTAGTGGTAAAACCCCAATCTAAATCGGTATCAAAACCATCTAAAAAATCTAAATCCATATTCTTTCCTTTTGGTTGGGCGAGTAGTCTTATAATCGCCTGTCCGGTGCCCTACTCGCCCCGGATGTTGCATTGTCGGATTGACTTACTCAACTTATTATGTGCTAAAGCACGGTGTTGTAAATGTACTCGACAGCAACAGTACTATTTATCTAATCCGTTATCTTACCGTACTTCTTTTTAATTTTATCTAGGGCTGCTTTACTTTTAGCCTCTTTTGCCCCTCGTTTTCTGTATCTATCAGCAAGTGCTGAATGTGGGTGTGCGTCTGATATCTTGCCTAAAACTTCTTTGAACCCACCATCTATCTTACTATCCATTTGACCCACACTACTAACTATACCTACGCTTGTGGGTACTAGTTCTATATTTCGTTTCTTTGTGAATGTTTCCATTTCAGATATGGTCATTAAATCTTCCCACTCCTCACCTGTGTGTTTATTTCTAAATGTATATATCGGCATAGTAGTATTTAGTGTAGCGATGGAATGTCAAAAGGTTTAACTTGGTCTATATCATCAATCATATGTTCTAACAACATAACAACCTCTTCTTGAGTCATAACTGATCTATAACTTCTTAAAGCAACAGCTATCAAAACGGAACATATCATTGTTGGGTTAACACCTTTGAGTGCCAACTCACCAGCAAAGTCCAATACCTTTTGGTGGACTTCTAACATTTCATTTTCATCTACATCCAACATTATCTCATCTTTCTAAAAACTTCAGACCAATGTTTGTTCCATTCGGGGTTGTCGCCATAGTTTTCGTATTTACCATTTTCAAGATAGTCTATTTTATTACCCCAAATTCTTTTCATATCAGGATCTTTTGCTTTTAGCCGTGCCAAAGATAGTCTTGCTATTCGCTGTTTTCTTAATGTATTTTTTTCTCTCGTCATATGTGAGTCTATGTATTACTTCTATTATATCAGGTCCTAGCGTATCTGTCAAGCTTTTAAATTCTTCAGGATATATGTATTTACCAATATTGTCCAATTTCTCTGGTGTGGCAAAACCAATCTTATCATTTTGGTCATACACATACAACTCAGGACAATCTGTCAAGTACATAACGATATCACCTTTTTCGTGTAGCAATCTAGCTTCACATCCAAATACAAAGTCATCTCCACTTTTTATTCTAGTGTCATATTCAATCTCAGCACCCTTTTTGGAATATAATACAATTCTATTAATACCATCTTCAGTAATTTCTATAGCAGTATTTGTATTTTGTAAAAATGATCTTACTGTATCTATTGGTAGTTTTTCTAATTCAGGTGTCATTCGTTGGTTAAATAAATCAGAAGTTCTCCAATCTTTCATGGACATAAGTTCACCCATTAATACTTCCTGATTAGTTAAGGCTAGGATATCTATTGGGTTGTGTCTTTCAACCATATGATTTAAAATTTCTAAAGTAGTTGGGTATATAAAATCATCTCCCTCTACTAAAAACAAATAATCATAATCAGTCTTTTTAAAATAATCTAATACTGATTGTTTACCAGCACTAGGCCAACCTGTTGATGGTGTATGAATAACCCTAACTGGTTTAAGACGACAAACATCTTCTACTTCCTTTCCATAATCAGGATCAGTTGTATTGCAAACCACAAGGCAAGAGGTTTGTGGCACTATTGTTTCTAAACACCTTTTAAATTTGTTTATATCTCTAGTAGTTAATATTGCTGTCAGTATTCTCATTAATTTAACTCCTTACCTAATCTTAAATGATATCTAAAAAATCTTGTTAAAAAAGGCATTGTTCTTTTTTCTTGTTTAGGTAAATCTAATGCCTTTCTACTTATATCCACCATAAAGACTAAACGATTATAATTTGTTTTATTTCTAGCCGTATGAAATGCCTGATTATCAAATCCAAATGTTTCTGTCCAATATACTATATCACCATTACACTCAAAAAATAACTGATCTTTTGTATGTTCAGGTATTATAATAGGTATATGTATTCTTACAGCATATGAATCGTGATTTTCTAATCCTTTATGAACAGGAATATATCCTCCTGCTATTAATAATGAATATGTAGCTTTAACTATACTATCTCTACCATATTTATTTCTTATTTTTTCTAACATTTCGGTAGTTTTAGGGTATGATCTTTTTACAAGATCAAAAGACCCAACTGTGCCAAATTGTACATTTTCAACATTTGTATATCTATCCACATCATTCTTCCAAACATAGACTTTATTAAATATTAATGGTTGCATTTTCCAATTACCTATAACAAACATATGATCTTTATAATCTGTATCTCCCCACCATTTGCCTGTTCTAATTTTGTTTATAACCTTTTGCACTAAAGGCATTAATTCTTTTAAAATCCACCTTATAATATATCCTGTACTAAGTATTCCCGTTCTAAGTAAAGTTTCTTTTGGTTGAGGACTAGTAAACTGTTCTTCAGATCCTAAATGTTTATTATTTTTAAAAAACTCTTTCCGTATATCTTCTTTATATGAATGTAAGATATTGCCTATTTCTCCTGATTTTCCTAAATCTTTTTGTAGATACACATTAGGCATTTAGTTTATTCCTTTTATAATCTCTAATATAATTCAATTTAAGTTTTTTATGATCGTAAAATATATTAAATCCAGCACTAGTAAACTGAGTGCCTTCTAAATCACTTTGGTGGGCTATTGATTGATTTACAGTTGTTGCAACATCATCTTTTTTATTTACATAGGTACCACTAGCAGGATCCCAATATTCGTCTTTTGATAATTCTCTATTTTTATTAACCAATACTCCTCCAGGTGGTATTTCACTATTAGGAGCTCTTGCCCAAGCAGGAGTTTCATCCTCAAGATAATGACTGCTAGATATAGTTCTCAATCTATTCGCCTTATCATTCTTCAACATCATATCAACATAATTTAAATTAGGGTCTATAAGATATTCAGCTATAGACCAAGTAGGAAAAGTACCACTTGCTAATATGGATCCATTCGTTCTTAACCACTCGGAAGTATCCTTAATATTTAATCCCATATTATTTTCCCATTTAACTTGTACTCGTCTAGGGGTTTCATCTTTTTTATCCTCAGGTACTCCATATTGCAAACCTGCATTGTTAAATGTTTCTTCATCTATCTTATCTAACTGCCATAATCCTTGTTTTCTCATTTCACCTAAAATCTTATAACCATAACTTTCAGGATCCTTATCTATCAAAGATAAGGTAGCTAACTTTTCTGCTATCCAACCATACTTACCTTGATATATAGGTAAATTTATTGATAAAGTACCTATAGCACAAAAGTTATCACTCCAATTTTCTCTAATCCACTTTTTTCCTTCATCAAGCGTTTCTAGTGTTTCATTAGGTAACCCAGCAATTAAACTTATATGTCCAGCATAGAAATCATGGTTCTTATAAGCATATTCTTTAAACTCTAATAGCCCGTCTTTCAATCTTCCTGAATCCATTCCTTTACCTACAGCCTTAGCTGAAGGATGGTGTAAGGATTCTACCCCATAAAATTGATTCATAAATCCTAACTCGATATATGTATCCCAAGATTTCTTTCTGCCAACAAGAATATCGCCTCTAGCATAACCACCAAATCTAGGTTTAAAGGGTAGTTTCTTTATTACTTTAGCATACCTCTCTAACTTTTCATGGTAATCATTTACTGTTTCATCTGATAATGCATAATGTTTTGTACCCCACCTTTCATAATTCTCCATCATTTCTTTATATAGATCATTTTCATCCCTACTATGATCGTCCCTAACACCTAATATTGGGTATGTACAAAAAGCACATCTAAATACACAACCCCTTGACCATTCCATAGGTAATATTTCAAAAGCTTTTATAAAATCTCTATCTTCATAGGAAATCTTCATACTTTTCTTAGGGAATGCCTTATAGTGTTCTTGAGCATTAATAATTTTCTTTCCCCCTACTTGATAATATTTCATTTTCCCTGGAGTGTCATCCCTAAGATTTTTTACTAATTCAAGCATAGCATATTCACCATACCCAAATACATACCAATCTAATTTATATGGTAATATTTTGTCTATTGATTGTGTACCACCTATTATATGAATATGTGGGTAATTTTCTCTAACCCATTCTGTGAATTGCCACAAATATAAAGATGATTGTCTAAAGGTTGTTGAGATACATAGGAAAAGTGTTTTACTGTTATATCTAGATTTCCACAAATCTTTCCATTCTTCTAATTCCCAAGCAAAAGCATAATCTATAACTTCAACATCAGCGCCGTACTCTCTTAAAAATGAAGCAACTTTGTGAGCGCCATGAGCTCTAGTAATATTGACTAGGTGTTCTCTAGCACCTGGTCCTGGTGGGGTATCTATTATCTGTATTAAATTGCCATTGTAATCATGGACACATTCATCACCAACGAAAGATTGAAATCCGCCTATTATTATACCGTGTACATCATTAAGATAAGTCATATTTCCCAAGTTTTGTCTTTATAATATTAATTACTAACTTGGTATATTTAGGGTTGGTGGAAAACTTGTCTAGGTAGACGGCTAACTCTACAGCAGATATGTTAGGATTGTTATCTCTAGCATCCCTTAATTCTTCATATGCCCATACCTCATTAATAATACGAACATAATCTCTAACACTAGAACATTTAGTAGGATAAACTTTTACACCCCAACCTTTCCAATGTTTCATAGTTTTAGGTAACATCCAATTTTCTGATTTATCAAAAGTTCTTATGCCGAATAAATTATTACCTACTTCAGCAAACCTGGATTGTCCCCAACCAGATTCTAAAATTGCTTGTGCAACTATTAATTCTTTGGGTAATTGATATTCTTCAGCAACATCTTGATAAACAAAATCTATACATTGATCTAATGAATTGACAAATTGTTCCTGTGTATCATTGTAAATATCTGGTTCAAGTAATACTTGTTGGATACTTTCAATAAATTGTGTATCATCTTCAGCTACAACTGAATCTTCAGCTACAACTGAAGGTTCAGACACAGGTAGTTTTGACACATACTGAGTATCTTTATGTGCCCATTCTAAAAGAAAAAATGTAATAACAGTTATTACTACTGCAATTACACCGCTAGTTAAATGATTAATCATAAAACCCTCCTTAGTTCTCGTTTTGTTTTCCATGGTTTACATTCATAATAAAATTGGGTTGCCTCGTTATGAGGACCTTCAAATTCAACATCAACTTTTCGGGAAATTTTAATTATGCCTTTAATGTAAAGACTTAAAGCAGCTTCATATATCTTACACTCTTTATTAGGACCATCAAGTTTTCTAATAGGTGTCTTATGTACTGCTCTTCGATTGTTTAATATATCACGGATAAGTTTCCTCTCCGCTTTATTCAGTTTATCCATAATGTAGTTATGCGACTCGGCTTAATTCGAGTCCCATTTTTTCAAACTTGTTTCTCCATCTGTAAAATTTATGGTTGTGATTTCCAGTATCTCCCTGAATCGTATGTTGATAGTGGTGTACCATTTCGTGGCCTAAGACCGTAATAAAATGTTTCATATTATGGTATTTGGTCGTTAGGGATATTTCTGTAATTTCAGGATCTTCAGTATCATAACAATACTCACCAAAAGCACCTCTTAGTTTTCTTATTCTGATTTCAGGTAAATCTAATTTACCATTGAATATAGCATAGTTCAATATATTAAACATCATAACAGCATTCTTTTTAGTTGGCTTATAAGTTTTTCTCTTATCCACTCCCTTTAAGACTGTTGCCAGTTTCTTATATCTTGCCATTTGTACCCACCTTTCTACGATTCTTTATTATTTATATTATAACATAGAAAGATTGGTACATCAAGCACTATTCCTACTAGAAAACTGCGAAATTAAACTGGATAAGACGGTTGTTTCTGCATAAAATTATCGTCCCAATGGAATGCGTCTTTTACGAGATTCGCCGTTAACCCTTTATATACTTTATTCAAGTCTTTACTAACCACATGGATTAGGAATTCAGCTTCTTCAGCACATAATCCTTCTAACATTTGGATAAACATCAATTCTCTTTTATTTTGATTGATTGTTGTATCTCCGCCTTCGGTAAATCTATATAATCCTCTTGCTTCTTGCATAAGAGCAGTATGTTCAGTACCGATTGGTGCGTCATTTGGAGTATAAGGAATTGGTCCACCCGAAAGTGGTAAATCCCACTTAATTTTAGGATCGAATGCCCCTTTAAGGACCATTCTTAAAGCTGGACTATCATTCTCTCTTAGTACTCTAAGTTTCTTTGACTTGTCTTTTGCGTTATTCACCTTCAAGCATATCTCACTCAATAAGGTGACCTTGCCAGTATCAGTAGCAAGTTTATTCTGCATTATTTTCTTTGTTGTTTCGTTAGGTAGTCGGTTGACACCTAGTATGTCGTCTGTTGTTGCCATATTATTCTCCTTAACAGATTAATCGTTGATTAAGTTTTAAGTTATCAATGTTATTATTTATAAGAATTAGTCCGTTTCAGGTACAAATTCTATCTCTACATTCTCCTCATTTGGTCTTAAAATTGGTTTATAGTTCAATTCCGTGACCTTTTCACCATTTGGTAAAACTTTTACAGTTGCTATTTTAGCAATAATTTCTTGTATAGGGTGTGGTAAATCGTGTTCTCTATATAATGTGGATTTTATCATTTCTATTAATACTGCCAAATCAGCTATAAATTCTGCCGATTGCATATTGGAAACTTGCTCTTGTAGTATGGTGAGAATATCTATTGCTAAACTTTCTGACAATGTATCAGCATTTCTTTTAGCATTCATTAATGTAACCTTATTTTGCTCTTCCTGAGATAACTGAGGTCTTTTATTAAGGTTTTTTATATATTTGTGTGTGGGAAACTGGAGTATATCTGCGGTCATGGTCTTTTTCTTTTTTGTAATTCTTTTTGTATCCAAGCTTTTGCCTGCCAAGTTGATGGTGGTCTATTTAATAATACTCTAACAGATTTAAATATCTGTGCATTTGTTTCATTATCATTATCTTTATTATTGGTAACCATTTTAAAATTAGAGGCACCAAATAAACTTTTAAATCTATCTCTATTTTTCTGTACACCTTTCCAGTTTTTCATTACAACTGGTTCTGATACTTTTCTTTCCCTTGCTCTATTTCTTCCTAGGGCAACATCTAGAGTTGTATTAACAAATATCATATAACAATCATACCCAACTCTTTTAGCGTCTGCCACATCCCTTGCTAATTTATCGTAATCTCTTCCTGTTCCATCTACGACTACACCTAATCTATTTGCTAAATGTTTGTCTAACTGATTACCTGCAATTTTCTTTGCCTTACCTCTCATAACATCTAACAAACCACCTTCTACACTTCGTATATCTAACCCCATACCCGCTTTCTTTAAAGCTCTAGTGAAAAAGGCATCGCTGTTTACAGTTTTCATACCTGTTCCTGCAAACATATTTCTTGACACATAGGATTTACCTGAACCAGGTCCTCCTGCTAGAAAGAATGCCTTGAAAATATGAGGATCATAGACGCCCTCGGTTATATACTTCTTATAAGGTATCATATACCTATTTATAAGTTTCTATAGCGAGGATATCATCTACGGACAACCCTAGATTAATAAACTTCTTAATAGCATAATCTGTATTAAGAGCAACTATCTCTATGGGTTTCCATTCTGTAATAAACTTATATTTCTTAAAAATCATACGAGTTCTCCCTTAAAGTTAATCTTGCCTTCATTAACAAAATGTTCTTTAAGTTCGTTGAACCCTCCGATAAGTTTATCATCTATCATAATTTGAGGAACTGTTCTAACTGGTTTCCCAATCTGTTTATGAAATTCCTCAATGCCGATTTTCTCGACTTGTACCGACTCATATTCTAGGCCAAGAGATTCTAATAATTTCTTGGCCGCATTACAGTAGGTACACATTGGTTGAGTGTACACTTTAATTGACATTACTGTACCTCAACCTCGGTTACTGGAGCAGAATTAATTACATCATTAACAGCCGCCTTAGCGAGTTCGTCAATGTCTGCTGCCATTTCTATTTCAAGATTAATTTCATCCTGTATGTACGAAAATAATCTATTAGAGTCCGTATGCGACCATCTTAATCCAATATAAACACGATAGTTCTGGTCAGCAGTTATAAACACATCTTTTTCAAACTGTTCATATCCAACAACCTTTGTATCTTTAATTATATTAACAATAGTGCTTTCAACCCTAGAGGCTATTTGTTTATTACCCTCGGCACCGAGTTCAGTAATATACATTTCTGCCTTTTTATTCATTTGACCTCTCATTTGGTCAGCCAAATCTGATTTTGCAACTAACATAGCTTTATCTATTGCTAATTGTAAATCAGGACTAACAGAAGTACCAACCCCATAAATGAAGTTATCTGCATCCCTATTAGTTATTAGACCTTTTTCAACATCGTGGTCAAGATACCATTGTGGTACTTCACTTAGTACCTGGCTCATTGTACCATCTTTGTCAAAGGTCGCTTCTTGTTTTATGCCCACCGTTTTTGTACCAGCACACGCCGTTAAAAGACTTGTTGCTATTACTAGTGTAGCAATTAATTTAGAATTCATTTATTACCTCCTTAACAGTATTAATTGATTCTATACCTATTTCAGGATAACAGTATAATAATATTGCACCTAAAATAAATCCGACTAAAAATTTAATCATTTGGTTTTTCTCCTCTTCTTTTTTAATTGAGCATCCAAATTATTAATTTTTAGATACTTTGTAATCGCCTCGAAGAAAGGCGAGAACATTGGATCAAGTGAACCCATAAATCCAGCAATATTACCATAATGTATAAGTTCCTTCAAATCTTTTTTTCTTAATTTAACTTCAAGAGTTATCATTAATTCTCCCACTTTTGGAGCGGATGCTAGGTACTGCCCCTAGTTCATTTGGTTGGAAACCAAATATAATACTTTTATACGACATCCGCTTTAATTTCATTACATATTCTCCAATGCAAATAATAAGAATAAAATTAAACCCGTTTCAAACATTTGCATTTTTTGATGATCTTCCATTGTCCAAGTTTCTATTTCATCATCATCTTTTGGTTCTTCACCAATCTTTTTAGTTTCATCACAAACCCGTCTTTCAATTTTTGAAACTTCAACACCATCCTCTATAACTGTTTCGGTATAGTATTTACATTCACCGTATATAGGTCCCTCATTATCTAATTGTTCCAATGCATTTGATGATACCGTTAACAGTAAAACTGTTACCAATATTAATGTCATTGTTAAATAATATCTAATATAATTCATCTTCCTATATCCTTTACATCCGATTTATTAATAACTTGATATGCCCCTTTATTATATGCAGGTGCAATCGTAAAATTCCTACTCTCTTCTTTTTTCCAATTAACAACAGGTTTAGTGCCTCCAACTTTACCCTTAGGTAAATGGCGGACCATATCGGGTTCGAACCGATGTTCTCCTGCTCGACAGGCAGGCGTGTTAACCACTACACTAATGGTCCGTGATTTACCTATGCCGAACCTTCTAAGAAATCTCTCGTGGAATTTCAAAGAAGCGATCCGTTCTTTTGTTAATGGTATTCTTTTAATCCTCATCTTTTTTATCTCGTTTAAAGGCTTCTGCTCTTCGTTCTCTATCTTCTCTAGCTGTAATACCTAATTTATCTTTGATATATTTGTGTGGGTTCTTTTGAGACCATGCTTCAATCAAATTTTCAATATTTTTGACTGATAATTTATTACCTCTAAATTCGTGAGGATGTGATATTCTGAATGCTTTTAATTCAGTTAACCATTTGACCTTAGCCTTTTTGGTTTTACATTCTGCAAATTCATTGTATAAGTTTTCTTTTTCTGAGTATATTCCCATAATAATTAGTTCTCTCCTTTTATTTTCTTTAGGTTATCATTATTTGTTATATTTGTCAAGCGTTATTCCCCGCCACTTTGGAAGAAGTCTTTTTCCAATTCTGGATCATTGGCATTTTCAAATTCTTCCAATCTTCTTTGGTATTTGGCAATTTTTTGTATTAGAATAGGATGGGTTACTGCCAAAGCACCCTCCACTTCTTTTAGATCGTTTATAAATTCTATTATATCGTTCACTTATTTACTCCTTTGTTGTTTTCGTTTAGTCTATTCAAAGATGTCTTGTCAGCCCGAAGGTTTACCAAGCTCATATCTTTATATAATAGACTACCCACGGTCAGTCTCCTTTGGCATAGATTTCTCGTCACCGTGGGTGACTTTACTCTCGGTGTTTCTGCCATTTGTGTTTGCTATGGTTCCATAAGCTCTTTCCAGTCCTTTCTTAATTAACTCTAAACTATCTTCATTAGCTTGATATCTGATACCGATTCCGCCTCTATCTGCCCAGCGTTGTAGGTTCTTTGGTCTATCATCTATCAGTATATTTGCTATACCAGTCTTTTTATCAACCGCATAAGATTCTTTTCTTTTGGTAACTATAATGTCTTTCGGATCAAAATTGTTTTTCTTTAACCACTTAGTCTTGTAATATTCTGAGTTCTCATGGTCATCCCTGAGTGGAGAGGTATTGATATACCAATCTCCACCCGTATAGGACTTAACTAAAGTAATCAATTTTTTAGCGAAAGGAAATACGGGTAAGGTTTCAAAAAAGTTTGTACCTTGTAATTCTTTGATGGAAGTGTCAAGTGTAATTTCGCCTTGATCTTTCCAATGATTTACTTTTCTAAATTCTGCAAGTGCCGAGAAAAAGTCAGCTATCACGCCATCCATATCTACATACACTTTTGAGGTCATAGTAATATTTTCCCAATTACTATTACTGCCGTAATACATAATGCAATCATTATTATAAATTCTATCATTCAAGCGGCCTCTCTTTCAACTTTTGGTACAGTTCTAATCTTACCGCCTTTATATAAGTATTCTTTAATTAATTTATTCACTTCTAATTGTTCTCTAAATTTATCTTTTACTTGTATCTTCTTCATTTTAAAGTTCTCCAAATTCTTGTTTGAAACTTTGGTAGAAAGCGACTGCCCCACAATAAGCGAAAAAAGCAGTCAATGTTAATGTTGTTATTAGTAATAAAGTCATATTTTGTCCTTGTTTTTCTTTGTTTTATGACTAATCTTATCATCTTCCAATGAGTAAAACAAGCACAAAATGGATTAAGAACCGTTTAGAATCAATGACTTATATTTTATTTGAGGGGTGTTGCAAAAATACAACACTATTTTAGGGGGTTTTCCGCTTGATATTTGCATATAAAGTACGAATCAGCTATGTCTGAGGCAGGCGAATTATAACTACAATCTAACTCGCTGAGAAGGTCAATCCCGGTGGTTTCTCTAAATGCTTCTATCATACTCTCTTTATTAGAATTGCCCTTTCCTGTCGCATATTTCTTGACTGAGGAGGGTGCTATAAGATGAAATGAGATATTTGACTTATAAAACTTGTATTTCAATAAGCCCATATTCTCAGCAATATGAAAGGTTTTACCCTTACTCGCAAAAGAATAGTCTTCCAAATTAATCATTGGCATTTTTGGATTTACAGCGTGTTCTGGATAGTATGATCTAATTGTGGAGATAACCCAATCAGCAATATTCTCGTATCGTTCTTGAGCTGATAGATACCCTTTATGGAGAGTACCGGTTATATTTGGTCTGAATGTACCTTCATATTTCTTCTTATCTGTAAGATAATAGAAATCCTCAGCGTGATCTGTTTCTACACAAATAGCTGGACAAGATAATGAATAGTCAATGCCTATTGCTTTAATCATCTGAGTCGTGAAAAGAAATATCGTCTAAATAATCCTCTTCATCTTGATCTCTTTCCCAACCACAAAATGGACAATATGCAGGAATATAATGTTCCCTATCCATTTCGTGTTTCAGTTCGTATTCTGCCGAACAGTTATCACATTTTAACATTAGGCGGCTACCGGTGAAGTTATATCTACTAGTTCGCAGGCACCAGCTGTACAAGCTAGTTCTTGAGTGCCAGTTGTATTATCTTCACTCTCATACCCACTAAGTTTCTCAAAGTCAACACTCTTTGGCATTAACTTTACAGACTCTTTATACTTATCCTCATCTATATCCTGATATGGTGCTTGTTGGTAAGTATGGTCAGAATGTGGTAAGAAACTCACACCTGATACTTCGTCAAAATGTTTATATACCCACGCACCAACTTCCATCCATTCGTGATCTCTTACTGAAATTGTACAAGAAGGTTTATGTTCGCACCAATGTCTTTGATATTTCAACCAAGTATCTAACTGTTCTATAGCTGTATATTTATTTCTAGTAATTGCCCCTTTAGGTGAAGCCGTTGGGAATGAAAACACACTTACTTGAGGATTCATTATATCAGGTTCATTAGGTATGCCTTGGTCTTTCATCATTTGTGTTAGAGGATCTTTATTATCACCTCTTACAGTTCTAATGTAATAATCAGAATGCCTTGTATGTATACCTGAAGCACTATCCACTAATTGACTAACTGTACCAGAAGGTTTAATACAAGTTGTTGCTGTAGATTGTGGTATCTTTAATTCTTTAGCAAGTTTCTTATTTGTATCTACTGCCATTTTTCTCATAGCAGATAATAATTCTTCTTCAGCTTTAATAGTTAATTTATTATCCATAATACCTGTAAGTGAAACACCCAATAGTCTTTCTTCTTCAGTATTATCACGCCATATCTTTCTTAAATATTTGATATCTGTTAGTGTTGATTGATATGTACCTAATTGTGTTGCAAGTCTAACTTTTTTCTTTAATGACTTTTCATCATCTGAAGCTCGAATAACTACCTCAGTTAGATTACAGAATTGATATGGTCTTAATATAATTTCTGAGCAAGGATTAGTTCCAAATTCGTGTTCGGTTTCTCTACGACCATTTTCTTCTACTTTCTTTTTAGCTGCCTCACGATTAAAAATCCCTCTTTCTCCTGACTTAGAATCAAATAATGATTTCCATTCATGCATAAACAACCCAATATCAGGCGTTCTACTATAACAAGCACTATTATTTGCTAATGCTCTTTGCGGATTAGTTAACCACCATTGTCCATTCTTCGCTTTACGAACACCGTCATCTTGAATATTACTTAATGAGATTAATGCTGATCTTCTAACTCCACCAACAACAACTACCTCACCTATTTTACAAACTATATCGTGGCACTCTAAACAATCTAGTTGACGACCAACAGCATTCTTAAATGTATTAATTGTAAAGTCAAATAGATTTACTAATGGCTGAGGACCACTTGCACGACCACCAAAAGTTTTAAGTCTTGCACCTGCAGGTCTAACTTTTGATACATCAATTTTAGGTATTTGTCCCATCCATAATAGACTTAATAATTCTTTGTATGCTTTTGCCCAACCAGTTTTACTATCTTCTACAACAATTACTGTATCAGTAGGTTCTAATGTTTCTGCAATTCTAGGCAACTTCGCTACATTATCTCTCTCTACTGAAAACCCTACACCTGTACCACATAAAAGAATATACATAACTTCATCAAACGATCTAGGACTATCTATTGGAAGATAACTACAATTATAACCTGCAGTATGATCTCTCTCTAAAGCAGTACCAGCTGTCATCAAAGCTCTCATAGATGGCATTACATCTAAATTTATAACTGCTTCTTCTAGTTCGCCTCTATTTGGGATAATATGTTTGTGTTTTGTCTTTAAATGGTTCGACATAAAATCGAAATATCTACTAACCGTTTCTGTCCAACTCTCTCTCCTTTTTTCATCATCTAAAAATCTTGCATATCTTGATTTGTGTATATATTGTTGATAGCTCGTAGGGAGGGTGTTTGACATTTCTATATCCTTTTCCAGTTGTTTATGATTTGAAGGGCCGAGAGTCCCTTTTGTGTGTTATTATATATAAGTTCAGATACCTCACCAACATCTTTTTTGTGTATAACCATATCGTTAATATCTTTATATTTCAATGACTCAGGAAAAATTACAACTTTATAATTTTTGTTCACAGCGTCAACCATTCTATTTACAATCTGTTCATTACGAGGTTCATTATCAAATATCATTGTACATTGTTCAGCAGGTATTTTAAGTGAAACATCAGCACCAGCCATAGCAATACAGTTATCTAAGAATAAACTATCAATAGGACCTTCA
>Ga0115011_10002002_pt1 | contig 14312 bp, 11 predicted proteins | sample TroAtlMetagenome_2_FD_88705 | JGI IMG/M metagenome (GOLD analysis project Ga0115011, IMG submission 88705) | Marine eukaryotic phytoplankton communities from Atlantic Ocean - Tropical Atlantic ANT8 Metagenome | ecosystem: Environmental > Aquatic > Marine > Oceanic | place: Tropical Atlantic...
GGCTGCATAATATCGCCACATGACCTATTGATCCGATTGATCACTCGCCGCCCCGGATTCAACGTCGCGATAGGACCTTACCACAATATCGCTGAGAAAAGCGTCAGGGTTCTCAATGGTATCGGCAGTCAGATTGAATTCTCTGCGTCCTGTATTCTTCTGGATCAACTTCAGGCCAAACTGAAAATCCTTGAAGAGTAAATTGCATGTCTGAAGGGTGCTTGCTCCCTTTTCCGAAGCTTTCTCTCCAATCGCAGCGACAGCCGCCGCATCAAAGACCAAGGACACACCATGTTGCCGCTCAAATTCAGCAGCAAAAAGTGCCACTTCCTCACCCGCCTGCTCGACAGAAATATGGCTGCCCAGTTCCCTATAATGTTCAAGGATTGCCTCGGAATTCTCCAGTAATTCAACATTCACGTTCAATTCTTTGACAGCTGTTCCCGGTAACTCAAACTTGAAATCGCGCAAGACACGCTCACAGATGGTCAACAATCCACGGGCACCCGTTTTTTCCTCAACCGCCCGATCTGCAATAATCTTCAATGCCTGCTGCTCAAAATTGGCCTTAATCCCATATTCAGCGAATTCCTGCTCATACTGGCGCAAGAGGCTGCCTTCAGAGTTGAGCATGATCTCCAGCAAGTCTCCTGCCTCAAGGTGCTCACAAACAACGCGTATCGGCAAACGACCAATGAACTCAGCCTCAAAACCGTAATCAATAAAATCTTGGGTCCCCACATGGCGGAATAACTCGTTATCCATGGGAATATCAGAAGCATTTGCCCCAAAACCTATGCTGTTTTCGCTCAAGCGTTTGCGCACAACTTTTTCCAATCCGGAAAAAGCACCACTGACAATAAAAAGTATGTGACGCGTATTAACTGTCCTCGGCCCCGCCTTGCCACCCTTTAAGTCAAAGGCTGCCTGCATCTGTGACTGGATGTCCATTGGGTTGCGCACCGGAACCTCAGTTTCCTCCATCAACTTGAGTAATGCAGTCTGCACACCGCGACCGCTAACATCACGACCCATTGAGTTGCCCTGACTGGCAAGCTTATCAATTTCATCAATATAAATAATGCCATGCTCAGCAAGATTCACATCACCCTCAGCCCTTTGCACCAATTCGCGAACGAGGTCATCTACATCTCCTCCAACATATCCTGTCTCACTGAACTTGGTCGCATCCGCCTTAACAAAAGGAACACCAATCAACTCAGCAATATGTTTAACTAGATAGGTTTTCCCCACGCCAGTGGGACCTACCACAATTACATTTTGCTTGGCAAATTCGACACTAGCGGCTTGATCCGGATCAACCTCACGCAACCTGCGTAAATATTTTGCGTGATTATAATGATCACACACTGCGATGGACAGCGCTTTCTTAGCCTCATCCTGGCGGATCACAAAGCGATCCAGATGGTCCTTGATATCACGAGGCCGATAGTTGAAATCAAGCGCATCAAGCCCGACTTCCTCCTCACCTTCCTCGGTGTGATTATCATGCACTTCAGGTGCTTCAGGTGCTCCAGGCATCGCGGTGAAATCCACTGCCCCTCCAAAATTCTCTTTAAGAAAATCAGAGAGTTTTTGCGAAATCTCATCAGGCGTGGGAACCGGGGGATCATTTTCCTTTTCGCTCATTGAGTCATGACTGTTAAGTATTATCGATAATTCTCCAGCAAAAACTGGTTACACAAAAGCATCAGTTGCGTCTCTCAGGAACTGAAATTCGGGACCACAGTTCCTGAAAAAACTTTCCTTCAATTTTTTCACTGGTAGATTTTGCCACATCCCAGTCCTCAATCATATAGGCAAATAAGGCCATGCTCTCCTGTCTGGAAAGGTATTCAGGCGCACCCGGCAAATAATTTTGCAAAAGCTTATCCGCCATGACCAGCAAAGCTCTGCCGGTTAACTGGTCAAAGGGAATCTTTCCTTCACCCTGAACACCAAATCGGTGAGTCAAATGCACCCGGTCTGCTGCCACGATCTTTAGTGATCGACTCTCCGTAACGGGACCGGTATAGCCAAAATTATTAAGGTCTGCAATCAACGTATCGATGAACTTCTCGGAGACTCGCCAGATATAAAGCTCATCCGCATGCCGCTGCACGAGAACCGGGTGCTCGAAACTTTCCTCCTCAAGCATGTTAATGCCCATGTTAAACTGTCTATTCTTACGAAAGGGAGCAATCGTGGCCAACAATACCGCGATACGTTGAGATTCCTGTGCCTTCAGCTTGGTCACTTTCTCCGCCTCAGCCTTTATGTATTCAGCCCTGAGCATGTTGACAGCTTGCTCTAGTCGGTTAATGCGCTTGCGCATCCGCTTCTGGGTGCCCGGCATCTTTAACCCCCCATAGAGTTTCTTAGATTTTTCTAGTGCCTCTAGAGATTGCTCATAGCCTGCATCGCGGTCAAATGGCGGGAAAAGCTGTAATTTATCCAGATCGTGAAGATAGGGTGCAAGCAATCCCCTAAACCCATTGACCAAAATCACGTCACCCGATGAATTGGAGTCACGAAACGCCCGAAAATACCCCTGTGCCGCGACAAAAGCCCCCATCTCCCAGTTCTTCAACCCACAGGCCAGAAAAATCAGGGTTTCTGTTTTTTCTCCACTGAAATCCTCATCACTGAAATCGTTCCTGTACTCAGACAATATTGGAAGTTCACTTCCAAGCAATTCCCCCGCCTTACAAAAAAAACGGCCAAGAGGCCGATTACTTTCTTCCTCGGAGAAATTACCCTGCCGTTCCAGGTCCCTGAAAACACTGCGGGAAGCAACAAGCTTACCCTGCAATAAAAGGCTCAACCCCTGGTTAAAGAGAGCCCAATTCGCGGTGGGTTGTCTGGTTGTCTCGGAATTGGCTATCTTAGCAAACTCTAATTCGGCAGCTTGGAAATTCCTTTTAACCAACATTTGCCTAGCATCCTTGAACCTTTCAGTCGTGCTCTTAACTCCTCCTTGCACTACCACGCTGCCACTTTCATCAGGATCTCCTGCAGCAACCTCGTCGATCTCCTCATTTTTGAACTGAAACCCAAGCTTGATACCAAGGATAATCACAACAATCACAAAAACCACAAGCGCCGCAGTTCGGGAATTTCTCTCATAGACCCTCTGCCGCATCCCCTTGAGATCCTTGGGCGCAGCCTCCCCTTCCAGAACTTTCTTGCGGGCAAAACTCAAGTGTTCAACAAGTTCTTCATAAGACGAATAGCGGGCATCAGGATCACGTTCCATCATCCGGTCAATCAACCCACAAGTCGTTACAGAGACATCCGGGGAGAACATCTCTAGACTAATCGCTTTATCCTTAATGGCTTTAAGCTCATCAATCGAAGCTGTGTCTGCTGAGTAAGGAGGGTGCCCAGCCAGCGCATGAAAAAGCGTTGCACCTAGGCTGTATATATCACTGCGAAAATCCTCCTCCTGAAGATGCAGTTTCTCCGGCGGCACATAATAGGGAGTCGCCCAAATTTCGCCCTCATCCCTGTCAACGCCCTCAAGAATACGAGCAAGACCAAAATCCACGATTTTTGAAGTATCATCCTCCGAGAGCAAAATATTCCCGGGCTTAATATCCCGGTGAATCATCCCGGCATCATTGGCTGCAGAAAGGCCCTGTGTAATCTCCAGAGCAATCTCAAGGACACGGCTTTCAGATAATCTGCCCTCACTCTGGATTCTTTCATCCAAGGAACCTCCACCCACCAATTCCATTGCGATAAAATAGTGATCCTGATCCCTTCCTGCCGAATACACCTTGACCACATTCGGGTGACTGATTACCGCTGTTATCTTTGCCTCCCGCTCAAACTCCTTCGTTCGCTTGGCATCCTGACTCAGGTTCGCATTAAGGATTTTAAGGGCAACCTGCCGATCAAGAGTCTGGTCTATTGCCCGGAACACCCGACTCATGCCGCCTACCCCGATCTTCTCCTCTATCTTAAACTGCAGAAACTCGGCCCGAACACGGATCGCGGTCCTGCATTTGGGACAAAGCACCTTAGAATAAGGGCTACAAGCCGAAACATCAATGATTCCACCGCATGTCGGGCAGGCATTCATTAATCTTTTGAGGCTCTCAGGTGCACCCATCACCTTGAACCTATCACCCCAATGCACCGACCGCAAAATCTTGTCCGCAGTGAATTGCACAGTTTCCCGACTCGAACGAGAGTAGGGAAATCAACGGAATGGAATTGCAATATACACCCAAGGACGGGGAAAATGAACGCCTGGACCGGTTTATCGCCTCAGAACTCGGGGAAATATCCCGGGCACGCATCCAATCACTCATTAAGGATGCGCACATTACTCTAAATGGAGCTCCCGCTAAGCCGGGTAGATTGTTGACATGCGGTGACCTCATCTCGGTTCATATTCCAGCCCCTGTAAGTCCTGATGCCCAACCGGAAGACATCCCCCTTGAAGTGCTCCATGAAGATGAACATATCATCGTTATTAACAAGCCTCATGGTCTAGTGGTGCATCCAGCAGCAGGCAATCCCAACGGCACACTGGTCAATGCCCTGTTGCACCACTGCGAGTCTTTATCCGGAATAGGAGGCGTGGAACGACCTGGTATCGTTCACCGTCTCGACAAAGACACAAGTGGTTGCATGGTTGCAGCAAAAACGGATGCCGCTCACCAGCGCCTCTGTGAATCCTTTGCCTCCCACCAAGTGAACAAGATCTATGTGGCTATTGTAGATGGATGCCCGCCATCGCTTTCAGGACGTATCGAAAATCGCATTTCACGTAATCCAAATGACCGGCAAAAGATGGCGATTGTAATGCCGCCGGCGGGAAAACCGGCAATAACCGAGTATACCGTGAATTCTCCCAGGGGTGATGCCAGTCTCGTGGAATGCCGTATTTTCACCGGTAGAACCCACCAAATCAGAGTCCACATGAAATCCCTTGGCACTCCCATCATTGGTGATCCTATCTACGCTCGACCGACTAAGCAAAAAGTCGCCGCACCCCGCCTCATGCTGCATGCCTGGAAACTTGGGTTTACCCATCCAGTAACTGGAGAAGAATTATTGTTTGAAAATACACCACCACCTGAATTCAACCCATGGCTGGATGAATGACCGCCTCCCGAACAGAGGGAGAAAAAGCGGTAATTGCTCACTGTGGGCAATCAACCAGCAATGCTTCAAACAACTTTCCAAGACTGCGGCGTCTGAAGCTGGCAATGAGAGCTTTCCTCAGCAGACCTTTGACCTGCTTGCGCTCCACCTTGATCCTTTGCTCTACCTCCTCCCACTTTGCTTCACTGAGAAGCGTCAAGGTTCGTGCACCAATCAGTGCAGGCAAAGCCGTGGCGAGCCGCAGGCGGCGTGAATTAACCGCATCGATGTATGTTCCGGCAGAAGTCAGTAATTCCCTGCACCGTCTGCGCCAGGCAAGCGCATCTTGCTGCCATATCCTCCGACCTCCAGATGCCGGGTCCACTCCCGGAATATAACAACGTCCCGATTGAAGGTCTTCCGGAAAATCGCGCAGAATATTAATCAACTGCAGAGCCTTGCCGTATTCCTTGCCCAACTGGTCCATCTCTCCACGGGGCAAAACCGCATAGCTATCGCCATAGGCACCATATCCGAGCTCTGTCCAGAAGACACCAACGCACCCGGCAACGTCATAGGTATACTGCTCAAGCTGTTGCGCTGATTCCAACACCGCACATTGATCTCCAGAAAACCGCCTAATATCATCGGTTTGTCCCCTAACCACGGAAGCCACCACGCGCTTGATCGCCTCTACCTGCGATTCGGGCATGTGGTCAAAATACCCCAACAAGGATCGAAACTGACGCAAACAGTCCAGCTCAGCATCCGTATTGTCCTCCCCAGCCTTTTTACCAAGCAATGCAGTAAAATCCGGCACAACTCCCTGCCCTGCCACTGCTTGCCCCATTGCGGCGAGCACCTGCAACCTTTCTTCAGTGGCAATTGCTTGTGTATCGGCAACCGTATCAGTAGCTCGGGCAAGGAGATAACCCAGACTAGCTGCATTCCTTATTTCACGAGGCAATATCTTTAGGGACAAATAGAAGCTTCGCGAAACCGAAGCCAGTAAATCGCCACCAAGTTCACGTTCAAAGTCATCCATTGGCAATCGCCAGAGCTTCCACTATCATAGCACAACAGTCATGGTTCGACACCTATACATCCACGTACCGTTCTGTCACCGCATTTGTCCATACTGTAATTTTTACAAACACACTCCGGGTGGAACCGACCAGAACGCTTTTATCCATTCTCTACTTGCCGAACTGAAGATGCGATCAAGGGATTGCAACCTCGCCCCCGAAACAATCTACATGGGCGGAGGAACACCAACTACCCTGTCAATCAAGCACCTAGGAAAACTGCTTGAGGGAATTGCGGATACGGTTGATCTGAAAGCCCTCACCGAGTGGGGAATTGAAGCAAACCCGGCTACCTTCAAGCGTGACAAGGCACAACTCATGCGTGATTCAGGCATCACGCGAGTAAGTCTCGGAATCCAGTCATGGACACCTTCGACACTATCCACACTGGGACGGGACCACAGCCCGGAAGATGCCCGCGCATCATTTGAGACACTAAGGACGTGCGGCTTTAAAAGCCTAAATATCGACATGATGTTCTCTATTCCTGGACAGTCACCCGAAAGTTGGCGGGCAGACCTTGAACACACAGTGGAGCTCAGCCCGGATCATGTGTCGGCCTACAACCTGAACTACGAGGAAGACACCGAGTTCTTCGACCGCCTCAGTAATGGAGAATTCAAGGAAGATACCGACCGGGATGTTGCCTTCTTCACCAATACCACAGAAATCCTTGGACAGGCAGGATTTGAGCACTACGAGATTTCCAATTATGCCAAACCCGGTCATCATTCGAAGCACAACTCGGCGTATTGGTCAGGAGCGGATTACCTTGGCATCGGGCCGGGAGCTTTCACCACTTTTAAGGGTACGCGCTGGCGCAATATTGCCAATACCGGGGAATACATGAATCAGGTTGCCAGCAATAACCTCGCGGGGCTGGTTACAGAACATGAACAGATTGATGCCGCCGCATTTCGTGCCGAGCGCATCGCCTTGCAACTACGAACCAGGAGCGGGATCGGAATGGACATCCTTGCGACTTCACAGGATAAGGTAACCGAACTGACCGATGAAGGACTGATCAAGCAACGGGATGGAAACATTGTCCTGACTGAAAAAGGCAAGTTACTGGCCGACTCGGTTGCCTCGCATCTCCTGTAGGCAGATTAATGGGATTACTGCTATCTTTTATCAAAAAGCGGCCCTTTTTCCGAATCAATCAACGAAAGCACGATTGCGGTTGAGTAATTCAGTGCCAAAGCTAAGAATGGTTAGAATAAAGGTAGCAATGGAACCAGGCTGCCACTTCATGACATCATGCCATTACCAATCGAATTTGCTGATCGGATCGATAAGAACACCATTGAAAACGAATGCGGCCTTGCCCCGAAATTCGGGGATGACGGCCTGATTCCTGTTGTTGCCCAGGACCACAAGAGTGGAGAAATCCTGATGGTTGCCTACATGAACCGTGAGGCACTGCAACAGACAATCACTCTCAAGGAAGCCGTTTACTTCAGCCGCAGCCGGAACAAGCTCTGGCATAAGGGTGAAACCAGCGGAAATGTACAGAAAGTCACCGAGATGCGCACCGACTGCGATCAGGATGTCATCCTCCTGAAGGTTGAGCAGGTCGGACCGGGATGCTGTCACGTCGGCTATAAATCGTGCTTTTACCGCAAGGTAGACCTTGCCGGTGCAGTTGCCGCACCAAATGATAGCCGCATTGTGCAACTGGAATTCAACGCAGAAAAGACCTACAATCCTGATGAGGTATACTAAGGCCTGTTAACCCCCCAGAAACCTGCTCATTCAAGGAAAATGCTTGAACCGCTTAAAGAAGAAATCTGTGATGCAAACCGCCGCCTGCCGGAAACCGGACTTGTGGTTCTGACTTGGGGAAATGTCAGCGGCATCGACAGGGCACAGGGCATCTTCGGAATTAAGCCGAGCGGGGTGGACTATCAGAAACTTAAGCCCTCGGACATTGTGCTGCTCGACCTTGAAGGCCAAGTGGTGGAAGGTGAACTCAATCCATCCTCGGACACGAAGACCCATCTGGAACTCTATCGTGCCTGGCCGGACATTGGCGGAATTACCCATACACACAGCCCGGCGGCCACCGCTCTCGCCCAGTCCGGACGTGACCTGCCCTGTTTCGGCACGAGCCATGCCGACCATTTTTATGGAACAGTTCCACTTTGCCGGGCCCTCACACCTGATGAAATTGCCGAGGATTACGAGAAAAATACCGGACTTGCCATTGTTGATCACTTCTCAAGGAACGCGATCAATCCGGTTCACGTGCCGGGTGTTCTCCAGCTACACCATGCTCCATTTACCTGGGGGCAAAGTGCCGGCAATTCTCTCGATAATAGCATTGCTCTTGAAATGTCAGCCCGAATGGCAATTGACGGTTTGTCAATCAATCCGGGAATGGAGCCCATTCCCGGACACATCCTCGACAAGCACTTCCTTCGCAAGCACGGCCCAGATGCCTACTACGGCCAGAAGAAAAGTTAACGCTCCGGCAGAACCGCCTCCGGCTTACCATTCTTACCGCCAAGAGTGACTCCTTTAAGAGCATCCTTCAGATCAAACAACTTAACCCTCGGTCGCACCTTCGGCCGGTTAAAATCACCACTGGAGACGAATGGCACATACACCCTCTCTTGCCTTGTGACCGGAGAAAACAGAAACTCACCTACACTGAGCGCCAACTCCTCACCCACCAACTCTTCAAGGAACTTGTTGGCACGGCCGAGGGCACTGTCGGACACCTTTCTTAAAAAGGTTAAGTCGGCATTGATCAGGTGATCATCGCTTCCGGTATTATGCCAGGAATCCTGCTCAATTAAAAGTTGATGCCCATTGAGGCCAATATACCAGGGAGCACGTGTGCGCACGACACCATCCAGCAAAGAAATGATTACCGAGGTGTCATCATCAACAACAAGGACTTCCTCCAAATCACTGACATCAAGGCCGGCCTTGCGTAATTTCTCGAGAGCTGAAGTCAATCGGTCAATAATTGGCAGCGACATGATTTCCGACTCTTTTTCCAGGGTCATACTGATTGCCAGGTCCGGGTTTAATAATCCCGTCTGGCTATCAAATGGCTCTATCGCCCCCTTCGTGCCTACAGCCATGCGAGCGTAATACACTGCCCTATCACGGTCCATGACATCAATTTGTGCATTCATCTTCAAGTGCACACTGTTATGTCGCGCGAGATTTTCAGGATCAATATCCAGACTGGAAAGAGTTGCTTGAATACCACTGACCCGAATACGATTTTTGTTTTTTCTGATTTTTATATAAAGGGCTCCGTTGCGAATCTGCAAGGAATCCATGGACGTGGCCAGTGGAATATCGGCAATATGAAATCCGTCAACTTTTAGGACTTTAGCTGCGTCATCATGCGTAATTTTTCTTCCTTGCGGATCGAATATGTCCTGATCAATAACAATTGTTTCCAGCTTTTTATTGAGTTGTCCCCGGACAATTTCCGGCTTGTCAAAAAGCGGCTCCAGCGAAGGGCTGCCGTCACGCTCGATCAAAAATGAAACCTCCATGCCATCAACAATAATATCGTTGATGACAAGTTTTTTACGCAACAGGTTAAACAATCCCACCTTAACCGACATTTTCCTCACCATGATCCGGGTCTGACTTCCGGAGGCTTGAGGGCGTGAGTCAACCAAGCTTCCGGCATCAGCATGCTGATCACGCGGTGACATCATAAGGCCGACCATATCAATACGCCCCCCCATTAGGCTGACATCCAACTCCTTCAAGTCCACCCTCATGTTATATTCCTCCTGCAACCACCCAACCAATACATCTCTGTTCAGCAGGGATGATACGATAAAACTGAGTATCAACCACCCGACAAAAGCAAGACAAAGGAGGATTGCCAGTATACGGAACAATATTTTTGGCGGACGCCTCATCAATAAATCAGCTACCTATTAGCACTATAAAAACATCGAAATAGCGGACCTGGGGGAATTTCCACCCCATTCGTAATGAAACAGGGGTAAAATCGCACGCAACCCGACAAAAAGTAATGATTGAACATATTGCAAGACAATATATCGGTTTAAGTTTATTGAGTGAATACCATGCTGATACTTTCCAGCGTAAGGTGCCATAACGGATGAGTCCAGAGTCATTGATTGTCATTTATGCGGCTCTCGCAATCGGCGCATCATTTTTATGCTCGATCCTCGAAGCCGTTTTGCTGTCCACATCCAGGGGGCACGTCGCAGTACTGGAAAGCGAGGGAAGCCGCACCGCAGCTTTATGGTTGCGCTTCAAGGAAGATCCTGAAAGGCCACTTACTGCAATATTAACACTGAACACCATGGCTCACACCGTGGGCGCCTTGGGCGTAGGCACGCAAGTCGCAGCTATTTATGAAGGCCAGTATGCAATGGCGATTGCCTCAGCTTTACTGACCATTGGAGTGCTGCTCTTCAGTGAAATCCTCCCAAAAACACTTGGTACCCTGTATTGGAAACCGCTTGCCATACCCAGTGCATACATTCTGAATGTCCTGATTGGAATCTTGATATGGGTAGTCGTTCCAATTGAAATGATTCGCCGTATGTTTCCGGCAGCTGAACAGGAAACCGTGACCCGTGAAGAACTGGCGGCACTCGCCGATATCGGCGAGGAGGAGGGAACAATTGAAGAGGATGAGGAAAAGGTCATCACAAACCTGTTAAAGCTCCGGGAAACATTGGTTAGCGACGTAATGACACCCAGTGTGGTCATGGCCACCGTTGCGCACGACTGGTCAGTGGATAATGCCCGCAAGGAGCTGCCAATCATGACACACGGCAGGTTACCCGTGACCGGCGAATCCATCGATGAAATCAAGGGTATCGTGCTACGGAGTGATATCCTAAGACGCGCAGCAGCCGATGAAGATGATGTGCTAATGTCTGAAATCATGCGGCCTGTTACCTTCTGCAACCAGTCGGAATCCGTTGATGTTGCACTTGATATCCTGCTTGACCGCAGAGAACAGATCATGGTTATCCAGGATGAATTTGGCGGGACCCGCGGTCTTCTCAGCATGGAAGATATCATCGAGACCTTACTGGGTGTTGAAATCGTCGATGAAGAAGACCTTGATGCCATCGAGGAAGGCACGATCGCGGAAGATCTTCGCGAATTTGCGAAGGAAAAATTCGACTCAAACAATGATGATGCCGCCAAGCAGGAAAACCATTCAAGGGAATAGCGATTCCCTAATCAAGCGCCCTGCACCCGCTCAGAGTGAGTAGCCACAAGCCCCTGTGCCCCGTAGGTGGTTGGTGTTAGGGTTAGGGTATGAAGTGAATACTTTTTGCTACTTTGCTGATCGCTCTGGCCTGCATAAAGACTGCTGGTTCAAACGACTTGATTTACATCATAACTAACGACAAGAATACTTATCACCCACATGAAATCATGTAACCTTTGGTGAAATGGTTATCTTCGATGACAACTCAGAAAAGCACTGAACCACATCATCGTCCTGTCTGGAAAACCGCGATAAAATGAGATCTCTCCCCAGCATCGTCATCGCAATGGCAAGCTTTATAGTGCTTTTGCCAATGCAACTCAGCCACGCTGTCGAGCAGGTTCGCGATTGGCAATTCGTCGACATCACCGGGAAAAAACATGCCCCATTTGACTCAAAAAAAACCAAGGCGCTAGTCGCTGTGTTCATCTGTAGCGATTGCCCGATCGCGAATTATTTCCAACCGAGCCTGCGTGATATGGCCAAGAAATACGAAGCGCAGGGCGTTCGCTTTGTGCTGATCCATTCCGACCTGGAATGCACCAGAAAAGCGGCAAAAAAACATGCTAAAGAATACGCAATAACCATTCCGGTCGTCCTTGATCACAAGCAGGAGATGGCGAAACAGCTCAAGGCCGAATTCACGCCAGAAGCATTTGTTATTATCCCTCATGGCGAAGTTCGCTACCGCGGACGTATCAACGACATGTATGTCAGCTACGGAAAAAAACGTCGTGCCCCGACTCGCAACGATCTCGACGAAGCCATCGCGGCAATACTTACCGGCAGAGAGGTGCTTACCCCAAAAACAAAGCCTGTTGGATGCCCTATATTTTACCCTGAAACCGATGGCACCGCCCATCTTGATGACCACAGTGAATTGAGATCGAAAACAAATTAATGATGCCCTACCACCGAAGAAAAATGTCTATCGGAATATTGCGTTCAACGTTCGTCCTTGCGTCTATCACCTCGACACAAATTCCTCTGTGTGCAGTGACTTTCAATGAACATGTCGCGCCGATCATCTTCGAAAACTGTACAAGCTGCCACCGCGCTGGCGAGGCAGCTCCTTTCTCCTTTACCAATTACAAAGAGGTGCGCAAGCGCGCTCAGCTAATAGCTGAGGTTACCAGCGAGCGCTTCATGCCGCCCTGGCACGCTGAGAGCACCGACATCAAGTTCGCCGGCGAAAGGCGTCTTAGTAATGCACAAATCAAGACCCTCTCTGACTGGGTCGAGGCAGGAGCACCCGAAGGCAATCACGCCAAGTTGCCAAAATTGCCCGATTTCCCCAGCGGCTGGCAACTCGGCAAGCCTGACCTGATCGTTGAGATGGCAGAAGCATTTGAGGTCCCAGCGTCCGGACCTGACATCTATCGCAACTTTGTAATCCCGCTAAACCTTAAAGAGAACAAGTGGGTGAAAGCGATCGAATTTCGCCCCGGCGCCCCCTCAGTCGTACATCACAGCCTCTTTTTTTACGACACAACTGGTGAAGCGCTAAAACTTGACCGGTTGAGCCCCGAACCCGGATTCCAGCGCATGGGACGTTTCGTGCGCAGTGGCAGCCTGGGAGGTTGGGCGGTAGGCGGCACACCACGTCCGCTGCCGAGTGATCTCGCCTACATATTGCCGAAGGGCGCCGATCTGGTGCTCTCGACGCACTTCCACCCCGTGGGTAAAACTGCCAAGGAGAAATCAGTCGTTGGGTTCTACTTTGCCGACAAACCGCCATCTCAGGGTTTCACTGACATCCAGTTGCCACCGCTCTTCGGCGCGACAGCCGGAATCGACATTCCCGCCGGCGAAAAACGCTACGTCAAGAAAGATGCGTTCGTCTTACCCGTCGATACCAAGGCATTCGGAATCAGTGCACACGCGCACTACCTGGGAAAGGAGATGAAAATGGACGCCGTGCTACCAAACGGCAAGCGTAAGCAGCTGTTGTGGATCAAGGACTACGACTTTAATTGGCAGGAGCCTTACAACTTCGCAGAATTCCTGTTCCTGCCAAAGGCAACACGGATCGAATCTGAAATCGTGTGGGACAACTCAGCCGACAACCCGAATAACCCCAGCCGTCCACCCAAGCGTGTGGGCTGGGGGCGCGAATCGGAGGACGAGATGGGCAGCATCACTTTGCAGGTGGTCGCTGAGCAACCTCAACAATTAAGCCTTCTCAAGCGCGAATATAGCCAGCACAGTCGTAATGTGGTCGCTCGCCGCGTTCGCGATGCAAGCGAGCAGTTGCGCAACGCCAGAGCAGATAGCTTCGAGGACATCCCCAAGGCAATTCTCGCTCGCTACAAAGCGCGCTATGACAAGGACGGCAATGGAAAACTCAGCGAAGAGGAGCGCTCCGCCGCACTGGCAGCCTGGAAGAAATTTATCAACTCCCGGCGCAGAGCCAGAAATTAGCGTGAAGACCCACCACCTTGGTGAAGCCAAGAAATGGTTGCGACTGACTATGCCGGAATAGCGTTCTCGAGTTAAGGATTCCCCCAATCAAGCGACCTGCATCTTTGGGGAGTGAGTAGCCACCTTGAACCACTGAGCCAATAGCCACCCGCCCTTGTGCCCTTGTGCCCTTGTGCGCTGTGGGGTGGTGGTGTTAGGGCTTCTACTCCTCACTCGCTCTCAGGAACCAAGTTTGACCACCGGCGGAGAAGTTGCGTTGCACGTCATTGCCGTTGCCAGAAATGCCCGATTCTCTGACGCGCCAGGTTTTAAGGTCGTCGGATTCCTCAATCTTGTAGGACTTGCCGATTTCTGTAGGGAAACTCAATGTGAGTTGGTCAATGGTTCCTGATGGCAATCTAGTAGCACTGACCGTGAGGGAAGAGGGAGCCGGTTTCTCCAAGTCGTAGAGCGCGCTGACTTCCTGCTCCGAGAGA
>Ga0115011_10002003_pt1 | contig 14309 bp, 11 predicted proteins | sample TroAtlMetagenome_2_FD_88705 | JGI IMG/M metagenome (GOLD analysis project Ga0115011, IMG submission 88705) | Marine eukaryotic phytoplankton communities from Atlantic Ocean - Tropical Atlantic ANT8 Metagenome | ecosystem: Environmental > Aquatic > Marine > Oceanic | place: Tropical Atlantic...
GCACGTAGAGCACGGTATCGAATCGGGAGCCGACGGTATCGAAAATGTGGCGTCCCGCAGCAGCAGCCGTGAAGCGTACGACCTGTTCGGGGCCTTCGGCCTCTACACAGGTGCCAGTGAACGTGTTGACACCGACCAAGGTACCGCGCTGTTCACCCAGTACCCCTTCCAAGGCGCCCTGGCACACAGGCGGTGGGCCCTCGATACACTCCGCCGAGTCACGCTCAGACCAGAGACAAAGATCGTAGGCTTCGATGCCTTCGGCGCAGTCCATGGCCAAGATGCAGCTGATCTCGGCGGCACTCCCTTCGCTCTCGCAGTTGGCGATGAAGGTGTCGATATCAACAGCATCATCGAAGCATTCGGTCAGCTTGGCACCGGCTTCGGCGCAGCCTGCTGCAAGCGCGCTGCCCGGGGTGCCGGAGATGGAGCCGCAGTGAGCATCTGCTCCACATTCCTCGCGTACTCGCACATGGCGTCCGCAGGTGTCGTAGTCCCAGACGTCTACGGCATCTTCTGTGCAAGTGGGGGCGAGATACATCCAGCACACGCCCGAATTTCCGCACCGCAGACCATCGGGACACGTTTCCTCGGGGTTCTCTGCGCAATTGGACTCGGGGACGCAGACCTGGGGCACATCTGGATAGTTTCGGTACCCGCGGCACTGAAATCCAAGGGCACAGTCGGCCTCACTCTCACATTCATCGCAGACGGTGCCTTCACCGACACAACGTCCCTCCTGACACGGACTTTCTTCGGGACAGTCGGCCGCTTCTTGAATCATCCGTCCACAGGTGTCGACGTTCCAAACATCATCCTCGGAGCAGACATTCTCCCAGGTGAGCCAACAGACGCCCGTGCTGCCACATTGGAACCCGTTGGGGCAGCGACTATTGGCGTTCGTGGCGCAGTCAGATTCGGGGACGCATACCTGTGGAATGTCCGGGAAACTACCGTACCCGCGACACCGATAGCCTTCGCTGCATTCTCGGTCACCTTCACACTCGTCACAGAGGGCGCCGTCTCCGATACAGCGGTCATTTTCGCAGGGCCGGGCCGGGTCACATTCCTCTGAGACGCGGATGCCCCGTCCGCAGACATCGTAACTCCATACGTTCCCGTCGGTGTGACACGCGTCACTCCACACCATCCAGCAGAGTCCGTTGTCGTTGCATGCGGTGCCCTCTGGACATTCGACGCCATCATCACACCCAGTGGGGACGCACACTTTTCCGAGATCGGGGAAATCGCGATAGCCGGCACACTGAAAGCCGTCTCGGCAGTCGGCATCGCGGTCGCATTCGTTGCACAAGATGCCGCCGCCGTCGCAGGCCCCTTGGATACAGGCGGCCCCCTCCGGACACAGGTCTCCTTCATCGGGGGTGCCGTCACAGTCATCGTCTTGACCGTTACACGTTTCGTCGACGGGCATACACATCCTGTCGACGCAGCCGCCATTCATGCAGGTTTCAGATTCGCCACAGCGCTGAGCGAGGTAGTCTGGGTCTCCACAGGGGTCCATCCGCCATACATCGCCTTCATGGCAGGCCAGGGGCCCCCCAAAGCGTTCCGTACATCGGCATAGGCCTTCTTCACAGCTGCGCCCATCGGTACAGGCTTCGATCTGCGCACCCACGTTTCCACACGAATCGATGAAGTGAGGATTGCCTTCGTGACACCGGCGACTGGCTTCTGCCTGGCATTCGGCAGCTGCATCGAGGCCCGGCTCTGGGCCGTCGCCTCCGCTCTCCTCGGAATCGCACCCGAGCGCGGTCAGACACGCCAAAGACAGAACAAAAAGTAGGCGAAAAGTCCCCATTTGCGGCCCCCAGATTCCCTCGCATCGGTCGCTGCGTTCGGATCTCGAACACCACGGAGACCCCCGTGGTCCGGTGGCGCGTCCCGAGCGGGATATAGCAATACTAAACGCTTGCGGAGGGGATGGGGTCAAGTAATGGCTCACCCCTCGAGGTGGTGAACGCTGTCTTTCTATCGGTCGGTCTGGCAGACAAAGGTGAAGGGTTTCAGTGCTCGGGTCGCGACCGTCGTGGCGCCGAGCGTTGCGTCCACCAGGCTCCAACGGGAGATGAAGTCATTACACGTCATCCGATCCTGAATCCCCCAGTGGTTGTAGACGACATTGCATTGGCTCCCTGTGCGGCGGAGATCGACCACGGTGACCCAATGTATGTCGAGGGCACCTTCCCATTCGAGGAGCGTGGCCACGGGGAGTAACCGCTCCAAGGTGCCGAGGACATCCGCGTCACGTGGACTGGGATGACACACAGCCCATTGACCACAGCCCTCGATGGCGTTGAGGGCAGATACGAGTTTCTTGGGGGTGGTGCCTGGGGTCCATGAGAAGGCCGTCTCTGAGATTCGACGTGGACTGATCCTTGCCCCGCAGGTGTTGGTCAGTAGGTTTGCACCGGCTGTAGGTCCGCAATAACCGTAGTAGCCGTTGATGCCGTCACTGGTTGGTTGATCCCAAGAGTAGGAAGAATCTCGTGCATAGCTGGCATGGGCGGCGATGGGATTGGGCCTGTGAGTGCAGACCTCGTAGATCTCCAAACACTGGTCCATACAGGCATTATAGGTAATGGACCACGTGCCCCACGTCTGACCGTATTCACGGAAACACATCTGTTCGCAGTGAATCCGATCCTGTTCGCAGCGCTTGGACTTCAGTTCGATGGCCTCCGAGGCGCGCTGTTCCAAGACCGGTTCCATATCCGTCCATTCTGCCTCTGCACAGCCCAGGAACAGAGCAACCCAAATCATCTTACGCATACAAAACTCTCCAACTGTACCGTTTGGTACATTCATACTAGGCAAGGAGTGTACCAATCGATCCAATGGAGAGACCGGTGCCGAATCGCCCAAAGGTGGGGCCTAAAGAGTGAGTCATCGAGGTCACATATTCGGTCAACGATTACTGTTTTTTTCCCTCTTCGTAGTTTCGGGTGAATCCTTTTGCCGTCCCGCCGAGTCCTAGGGGTGGAGACGCTAGAGCGAGAGAAGCTCGTCAGCGTTGTCATCGAGGACTGCCACCATGTTGCCGACCCCCCTTCGACACAGTGTGCTCTCGGGAGAGATCACCCCGACCCCTGTCGGTGATCTGGGTCTCCGCGGGCGGGCAGGGGTCTATTTGATCGACGATTGGTGTGTATCTGTCATTGACCGAAAATCTCGGTTTTTGAGGAAGGATGCTCACAAGTTCCTCGAGATTCTCGAGGCGGCTCGAGGGCATGCAAACGCGCCAATATCGGGTCACGTCATCGTACGCACCGCCCCGGTTTGCCGTCAGGCTCAGCGTTGGCTCGAAGAGCAAAACATCTCTCTGGAGCGCCTATGAATCGCTCCTTGCTGCTCTGTCTCCTCGTCGGCCTCTGCGCGGGCTGTGAGCGGACCTTACCGGACCAGTATCCAGGGGATCCTGTCCCCGAGGTGCCCACGCCCGAAAGGGTGATCGGCGAGGAAGAATCAGAGCCGCCAGAGCCCACAGAGCCTGCCTACGACACCTTGATTTTGGGGCATCGAGGAATCGGGTGGAACGTCGAAGGGAATCCCTATCCGGAAAATACCCATCTCTCAGTCCAGGCCGCGCTCGCAGCGGGGGCCGATGGGGTCGAGGTCGATGTGGTCAAGAGCGCCGACGATGTCTTCGTTCTGCGTCACGATAATCGGTTGAGTACCCGAAGTCCCGGTGGAGGGACTCGACGGTCTAATTGTGGCGGTCACATCACCGACAAAACATGGTCAGAGTTGGAGACATGTCTCGCCAACCCCTTTGGCGAAGATGGGTTTAGAGTCCCTTTGGATCGTCTGGAGTTTATTCTCGACCTCCCCCTTCGTTTGTTGATCTTGGACATCAAGAACGACCAATACGATATCGAGTCCGAGGAGACGGTCTCACAATTGGCCAGCCTTCTGGATGACGAGAGCCCGCCCGTAATGCTGATGCTGTACCAGCCCGAGACGGTCCTTTGGGCGGAAGAATTGGGCTTCGACGCGTGCCTCAAACAGCACCAGAGCGTTGCAGATCGACCCGATTTTGCTCAAAATGCAGCGCGTCACGGTGCGGTTGCAGTCTGTATGAACGAGCCGGTCACTTCGCGCCAAGTGGTTTTGGATCTCTACGATTGGGATTTGAAGGTCATCTCCTACTACCTCTCGTCGCGACCCTCGGAACGATTCGATCAGAGAGTCACCGAGTTGGCGCGATGGGGCGTCTCTGCCATCATCACCGACCTTGTCGAACGCTCCCGTAATGTCCTGGATCCCATCGCCCCCTGAACGCGCCGTGCGCACCCACTCATGTGAGGTCACGGACTCTACACGGCCTTGCTCTTAATTCGAGCGCCACGATATTGGCCTACTCTGACGCGGGCAGGGGTGCGTACAGATGGCCCGATGTTTACCCATTTCCCTTTGCATTGTTTTCGCCTCGCTCGGCAACGGGCTCAGTGCTGTGCGTCCGCCCGGTATCTTGGCTCAACAGGTGCCCCAAGTGTGGGCCCAGGCGTGGCGCAATCTACCGGCCGGCGAGGGGATGTTCGATGTTCAGGTGCACCGTGGAAAAGTGATGGTGCTCTTCTTCTTTCAATCCTGGTGTCCCGGCTATCATCGGCGGGGCTTTCCCGCCCTCGCGGCAACTGTTGCACGGTATCGCGACGCACAAGATGTGGTGTTCGCCGCTATGCAGACGGTGTTCGAAGGATTCTTGGTGGACACCCCAGAGACAGCATGGAGCAGTGCTGCACAATCTGGTCTGCAAATTTCCATCGGACACGACCTCGGGCCCAAGGGGACGCGCTCACTCACCATGAAGCGCTTTCATCGCGGCGGCACACCATGATTCGTCGTAGTCGACCACGATGGCGTCGTCAGGTGCGATGCCTTCCAGTTGGGCGCACCCCGACTCATCTCTTTCATTCACGACCTCCGACATATGCCAGGGCCTATGTCGACCGACCAGTAGCGATTTTCCATTTCCTTCGGCATAGTCTTGCCGACTGCAGGGAGACCCAATCATGAAGACACCATATTTTTTCGGGGCGGCGCTGTTTTTGGCTCTTATGGCGTCGGCACACGCCGACCCGGTCGACCGACTTCACACATTTTCGGCGGGTCCGGAGTGTGGCGATGTTGGGGTGCAGAGTTTGGTGATCGACTTTGACCGTTTCGGTTCGTTTGGCCACACAGGTTCCCAACTGGGACGGGGGGCACTCTTCGACCCGGCTGACGATATGCCCGATAATGGCGCCCAGCGGACGGTCTTCGAGAGTAGCCCATTCCTATGCACCGTAGGCGGGGGCCAGGTCGCAGGTCGCTGGCTCTCTCAGTCGGGGGTAAACGGTGCGGCCAACGCCGATGCGGTGGGCAATCGCATGACGAGCCAATACCAAGTGGGCGATCTTCAGGTCGATCTGGTGGCATCGCTGGACTGCAACGTCCTCACCCAATGCTACACCTTCACCAATACCGGGGATCGTCGAGTCGACACGGTGGCCCTCCTTCATTACGTTGACGGCGACCTCTATTTCGAAGGGGGTTACAATAACGACTTCGCCGGGGCCGGCGATGGCGTTCCCCGCACTGTTTTTGAGTTTGACGATGGGGACAACCCCGAAGAGCCGACGACGCAATTGGCGCTCTTCGGTGATGATCCCGAGGACCGTTTTCTCACTGGGTGGGAGGTGGCCGAGTACAGCGAAAGTCGATCTCGGATGGGCCGAACGGCTGGGGGCTGTGGAGAGCTTCGCAACGGATTGACCCGCCGAGACGGGGGGAATGTCGACGACAATAACGACCGTGTCACGGACGTGGGATATGACGTCACCCTGGGCTTGCGCTTCGATGTGGGCCCCTTGGCGGCCGGGGCCATGAGTCCGGCCGTTTGTTACAATATTCGATGGGGCTACGCGTTGGCCTGCAGCGATGAAGATGAAGACGGCATCTGCATTCCCGAAGACAATTGTCCGGCCGTCGCCAACCCTGGTCAGGAAGATGGAGACGAGGATGGCGTCGGTGACGTCTGCGACAATTGCCCTGAGTTGGCCAACGAAGACCAGGTTGATCTCGACAGTGACAATATTGGCGATGCCTGCGATCCCAATGTGTGTGTCCCAAGCGATCCCCCCGCTGAGGTGTGTGATGGCGTCGACAATGATTGTGACGAGCAGGTCGACGAGGGTAACCCGGGGGCCGGTGACGCCTGTGACACCGGCGTAGATGGTCTGTGTGCCGCCGGTTCGACCATTTGTGCCGATGGTGCCATTGCATGTGACCAAACCGTGCAGCCGGCTGATGAGACCTGTAATGGGCAGGATGACGACTGCGACGGCAGTGTCGATGAGATGAACCCCGGGGGCGGAGAGCGCTGCGATACCGGACTCGACGGCATTTGCAGCGTGGGGATCTCACGGTGTGAAGCCGGCAATTTGGTCTGCGATCAGCAAAATGAACCCGCAGACGAGACGTGTGACGGTGAAGACGATGACTGTGATGGTCGCTTCGACGAAGGCGTCGGTGGGGGCGATGACTGTGACACTGGCTTGTATGGGGTGTGTGCTGCCGGCAACGAAGTGTGCGCCGGCGAAGGTGTGATGTGTCAGCAATTGGTTCAGCCGTCCGATGAATTGTGCGATGGGCTCGACAACGACTGCGACAACACCGTCGACGAAGGCGCTCTCGAGGGCGCCGGCGCCGTTTGTGCTACCGGAGAGCCGGGGGCCTGTGCGGCGGGTGTGTCTCGCTGTATCGATGGGGCCATCGCGTGTGATCCTGATGCGGATCCCGGGGTCGAGCGGTGTGATCTCGCCGACAATGATTGCGACGGACTCATCGACGAGAATATGCGGAATGCCTGTGGCTATTGTGGCGACGCCCCCACGGATACCTGTGACGGCCTCGACAATGACTGTGACGGGAATGTCGACGAGATGGCCATCTGTCCCGATGGGTCGATGTGTGTGGAGGGCGCCTGTGCCGGTCCCTGCGTCAATAATGAGTGTCTCGATGGTTTGCTCTGTGTAAACGGGGCCTGTGTCGAGGCCTGCTCGGTCATGGAATGTCCAGAGGGAGAGACGTGTAAGGATGGACGCTGCGAGAATCTCTGTGCCGACGTCGAATGTCCCGAAGGGCAGTTCTGCGAGGATGGCGCCTGTCTCAACGACGACTGCTCGGGTCGCGGGTGCCCTGACGGACAGCGCTGTGCCGGCACGATGTGCCAGGACGACCCCTGCACTGGTGTTGATTGCCCCGCTCGAAGCTTCTGCCGCGCCGGCGAGTGTATCGGGAGTTGCGCCGAGGTGAGTTGTCCTCTCGGTCAGCACTGTATCGACGGTGAATGTGTCGGCAACCCCTGTGATGACGTCGCCTGTGAAGGCGAGCAGATCTGTCAGAACGGTGAATGCATCGATGACCCGTGCATTGGCGCCATTTGTCCGCCGGGTCAGCGGTGTGCTGGTGGCGAATGTGTCGGCGATCCATGTGATGGCGTCGAATGTCCTGCTGGTGAGCGCTGCCGGATCATCGATGGGTCGGCCCAATGTGTCGCAGATTGGCGTGCTGGTGACGATCCGGGTCCGGGCATGGGCGGTGCGCCAGGCATGGGCGGAATGCCGGCGGGTGGCGTGATGGGTATGGGCGGCGCGATGGGGATGGGCGGTAACGGTGAGCAGCCTGGTGGTGCCATGCCCCAGCCTGAGGGCGGGGCCATGGGGGGTCAGGATGACTCACCAGAAGGTGGCTCCATGACCGATGGCGGTGTTTCTGGTCAGGGCGGTGCCACCGATCAGGCCCCGACGGCGCCCGAGCCTGTGGCCAGTTGTGGCTGTGACGCCCAGCCCTCCAATCCGTCTCCGGCGATGCTCCTGCTTTTGCTGGCGTATCCGGCCCTTCGACGCCGACGTCGTTGAGACGAAGGCGGCGTGGGGCCCGTCGAGTGGGCCCCACGATGACCTAAAGGTGGGGTAATGCGCCCTCCATTCCGGGAGGGCGTGGCGGATCAACCGCCGTTATTTCGTCGACAGATCCCGGTTTCTTGATCACACATGCCGTTTTGCGGACAGTCGTTGCCGTCGATTCGGCAATCGGCCACGCAGCGGTTGGCCCGCTCATGGCAGATGAGCCCTTCGGCACACTCTGCCTGGCCCTCGCACGGCTCTCCCACACCCTCGGCGGGCTCATTGCCGTTTTCATTGCCGTTCTCACCGCCGGCGCGCTGACACATATTGGTCTCGGCGTTACAGGTGGCCATACCGGGGCAGTCGTCGTCGCTCATACAGGGACGATCCATGCCGTTTTCATTGCCGTTCTCATTGCCGTTTTCACCGCCGGCGCGCTGACACATATTGGTCTCGGCGTTACAGGTGGCCATGCCGGGGCAGTCGTCGTCGCTCATACAGGGACGATCCATGCCGTTATTGCCGTTATTGCCGTTATTGGGCCGCTCACACATATTGGTCTCAGCGTTACAGGTGGACATCCCTGGACAGTCGTCATCGCTCATACAGGGGCGATCCATGCCGTTATTGCCGTTATTGCCGTTATTGCCGTTATTGCCGTTATTGCCCCGTTCGGGTCGGCATCGATTTCGCTCTTCATCGCACATGAGGCCCTCGGGGCAGGTACCGTCTGGGCCGCACTCGGGCGGTCGGCACATGCCCATCATTTCGTCACACGTGAAGTTCTCCATGCAGGTGTTGCCTTCGATTCGGCAGTCCGGTCGGCAGCGCCGTCGATCGCCATTGGGCGGTACGCAGAGTTCGCCTTCGTTACAGTCCGCGTCATTTTCACAATCGCTCATATTCATGCCGCCGCCGTTGTTGCCGCCGCCCGGCCGCATACCACCGCCGTTGTTGCCGCCTTGGGTGCAGACTACGCTGCGGTTGCACTGCTGGCCCTCGGGGCATTCGTTGCCTCGCTCTCGACAGTCGGGCCGACACTCGTTGGGTCCGTTGGGCCGCTCGACGCAGACCTCGCCCAGCTCGCATGGGGCGGTGGCGCCACACCCTTCATCTTCGCCAGGCATCGACATCCCACCAGGGGTTGGCATTCCACCCATTTCGTCCATGCCGCCGGCCGGCATACCGCCACTTCCATCGATACCGCCAGCACCGCCGGTCAGATCGCAGTCGCACCGGGTGAACCCTTGGCCGTCATCGGCGCAGCTCTGCATCCCCTCGTTACCGTCTGCACACTCACAAGACTGGATCGCCCCAGCCTCACAGTCTTCGCTGCCGGCGATGGTGTCTTCCTGCTCGCAGGCGACAGCAAAAGTAAGGAGGCCCACGAGCGCTATCCCCGCGCTCAAGGGCTTGAAGTAAGTACGCATGAGTATCCTCCTCGCTTGCGTATCAGAATGCGATGTCGAACCTATTCGGGCAGGTGCGCCTCGATGATGGCCGTCATCGCTTCGTGGTCGTATTCGTCATTGAAATAAAGGACCCGGCCATCGGGGCCGATGATCCAGTCTTGGGGGTAGCGGGTGCCGAAATCGTGGCGCAGCTGCCCGTAGGATGAGTGCACCGTTCCCCCGCCATCAAATAAGATGGGGAAGGTCAGGCCCATTTGATCGCGAAACGTAGTCAACGTTTCGACATCGTCTTCCGAAGCGATTCCCCAGACCACCAAGCCGCGTGCTTGGTAGGCCCTATAGAGGGAAAATTCGATGTCCGAGACCTCGGACGGACACACTGGTCACCAGGTAGCGAAGTACGCCAAGACGACAGGTTGGCCTCGCTGGGCCGAAAGTTGGTGGCTATTGCCGTCGATGTCCCGCAGCACAAAATCCGGCGCGATCTCCCCAATACCTACCTCTGCACCCGATTGAGACGAAGAGATCCCGACCTGAATGACCGGTGTCCCTGGATCATTGGTTGCTAAGCACAAAGAGGCAGAAACGGGCGCGCCGTCTTCGGCAAAGGTCAACTCGATGCCTGCGCTATCACCCGGTGCCAAATCGGTTTTCTCGACAGTCAAAGTGAATCGCGGGTCGTCGACACTCAGTCCCGCGATTTCGAGGGGTGCTCCGCCGCGATTGGTGAGGGTCAACCGGCTCGAACTCGTGCCTTCGACCACCAAGATTTCCTGCCGGTCGACGCTCGCGGCAGGGGCGGGCGTATCCCGGTCGAGGGCCATGACCACCAATTGTCCCCAATCGGCTACAAACGCCAGGTTACCATCGGCATGCAAGTGCATGGCCCACTCATCAGTGGGCTCGATACCCAAAGGGAGGGGGGCGACTGGGTTGCGCGTATCCGCGACTGCAACCGCATCTTGATTGGCTCCCCAAACGAGGCCGTCGTCGGCTGAGACGGAGACGACGGAAGCACCGAAGTCTGTCAGCGAGACCGAGGCAGGCATGTCGGGATCCACCAAAGAGAAGGCCTCGACCCCGGCGGCGCCCACCGCCACGAAGAGGTGGTCTCCGTCAGCGTCCAGGTCTTGTGCACTCCCTGCCGCCGCGACGGCGGCCCCGAGAGCCGGCTCTGCTGCGGTGGATAGATCCACCACCACCAGTCCCAAGCTATTGTCAGCCACATATGCGCGCTGACCAATGATCGTGATCTCCCAGGGGTTTCCGAGGCCATCGAGAGTGTGCACCACCGTGGGGGCACCGGGATCGGTCAGATCGACCGTCTTGAGTTGCCCAGTGTGGGTCAGTACGTAGGCGTACGGTGCCTGGTATGCCAGACCCGATGCGTCAGCGATATCGAGGCTCCCCAAGGCGTTCATATTCTCTGGAGTAGACGTGTCGTAGACGGAAAAGCCTCGGTTACGGGACGTGAGCAGGACGATGCCGTCGGCAATGGGCTCTACTTTGTCGAAGCCGCGGCTTCCCCGACCCCCACTGGAACTCATTCCCACCACCTCGAGTCGGCCATCGGCGTAGTCGATGACAAAGAGGCCGCCGGCGCCAACGGTATAGAAGCGATTCGGGGTGGGGCCGCGTTGAATGTCTGTGACATGGAGTGGTCGCACGCCGGTGGCCGAGATCAGGTCGAGGGTCGCAGTTTCGACCAGCGGCTCTTGGCCGAGGGGCGTGGGGGCCTCACACGGACCGAGCGGCGCGGCCGCAAGCCAGCCGGCGTCGGGGACGACCGGGGAGGGCGTCATCCCCGCGTCAGCATCACCTGGCGGGGGGTCGACCGGTGTCGCATCTGTCTCCGGTGATTCATGATTGGGCGCGTCCTCGCCGTCGCATCCCCATGAGAATAGGGCTGCCATGACTAGGCAGACGCCTAAAGGGCTTTTCATCGGTACGCCTCCTCCCCCGTGTTGCGTAGAACAGTCACCATAGACTCTGGGCGAGCCTGGGGAAACGGGCGCCTAGAAAACACTTTTCATGCCAGAACGGTGATATTGCCGATGGCCATCGAATGGCGTGTTCCCGATTCTCGGCGACTGTCGCCCAAACTTTACACTTTGGCCTGGGTGTCATCCTCCCATGACAGTGGATTGTGTCCCTCGGACCCACGGTCTATCGTGCCCCATGCCGGGTGCATGAGGAGAAGAGATGCAAGCGCAGATGAAGCGGTGGGTACGGTTGGGCTTGATGACGGCTTTTGTCTTTTTGGGGGCTGCCTGTGGGGGACCACGAGTCAGTTTCTTAGCTCCAATTGGCCCGGAAATTCCCATTCACAAGGATCGAAGCATCGGTGTGACCGCCTTTGAGACCAGCGGTGATCTCAACATCCGAGGGCGGGATTGGGTGGTGGTCGGCGATGGAGGTTATGACGCCTACCAACTGGCGCAGATTCACCGGGCCGAGTTGATGACTGCCGTCATTGACCATGGAGTTCATGGTGTGAAGGACGCCGCATCTGCCGACGTGGTCATCGGGGGTCGCCTCGATTACAGCGTGAGCGACGACCGGGACTGTCGAGAGAAGCAAGTTCAGGAGCACAAGAAGGTGCGGGTCTGCATTTTCGATCGGCGAGCCCGACTCGTAGTGCAGGTGGTGGTCAGGGATCGGAGTGGTCAGATCATCGAAACTGTCGGCTGGACGGAGACGGAGCACCATCAGACCGATTACCGACGGGACCTGACTTCGTATCCTGAAATGCTGGACATCCTTGCGACGCGGGCCGCCCACGAGGCCGCTCGGCGGCTCTCACCCCACTGCTTTCGAGTGCGTGCCCAGCTCCAGGAAGGCGAATCAGAGAGCCTCGAGGCGGCTAATGAACAGGCGAAGAATGGCCAATGGAAGACAGCGGCGAAAATCTGGGCCGGGATGACCAATGGTGGCGATGCTGATCGCAGTGCGGCTCACTTCAATTTAGGCATTTACCATGAGCGGAAGGGCCGGCTGAAGAAGGCCCAGACGCACTACGCGGCCTGTCTTGATAAATCGCTGTGCGCCCGCGCACATGCTCGCGCGACGGCTCGCATTCAAAACGCATCTAGCTTCGAAAAGATCGGCCTGGCCGGCTTTTCGTGCAATCGATGAGCGCTCCCAAAGAACCGGGTCTCAAGCGGAGTATTACCCTCTTTGCGGTCATCGCTCTCGGGATTAACGGGATCATCGGTCAGGGTATTTTTCTATTGCCTGGCAAGGCCGCCGACCTGCTCGGACCGGCATCGCTCTTGTCCCTCGGTTTTGCGGGGCTCTTGTCCTTTCTGATCGCCCTCTGTTTCGCCGAAGTGGCCAGCAGATTCGACAGCACCGGTGGGGCATATCTGTACGCACGTAAGGCTTTCGGAGACTTCATCGGCTTCGAAGTGGGTTGGATGACCTGCATTGTCGCCTTTGTGTCTTGGGCCTCGTTGGCCACCGGCTTTACGGTGGTTTTGGGGGTCTTCGTCCCCGAAATCAGAGATGGATGGGCGCAAAAAGCCACGGCGGCGGGACTCATCACTATTTTGACGGCGGTCAATCTTCGCGGGGCGAAGGCCGGCGCAAATCTCTCTACCGTATTCTCCATGGCGAAACTCGTGCCCATAGCGGCGTTCATCGCCGTGGGGGTGTTCTATATCGAGGGCCAAAACTTCGAACCTTTCGCGCCCAAGGGCTGGGGTGGTTTTGCCGACGCGACCCTGATCATTCTCTACGCCTATGTGGGGTTCGAGGTCCTGGTGGTACCGGCCGGGGAGATGCAGAACCCCCAACGAAATGTCCCCCTGGCACTCATCTTGGTCTTGAGCTTCGTTACCGTGGTCTATCTGCTGGTGCTGGGTGTGGCCGTGGGGACCTTCGAAGGGCTGCCGGGGCATGACAACCCGGTGGCAGCGGCCTCAGCACTCTTCATGGGGCCCGCGGGGGCCACGCTGATCGGTATTGGAATCGTGGTCTCCGTATTTGGGACCAACGCCGGCTCAGCACTCGTGGGACCACGACGTTTTTACGCGCTCGCCGAGCGGGGTGATCTACCGCCAATCTTGGCCAAGGTGAATCCCGAGACCGGTGCACCCGTGCCGGCCATCATCGTCAATTACATCGGCGCCGTGTCCCTCAGTCTGACCGGCAGTTTTGCCGAACTGGCGGCGCTTGCAGTACTGGCGCGTTTCGTTCAGTACATCCCCACCTGTATCGCAGTGATGGTGTTCCGGGCGCGCCCACCCGAAGGATCTCCTGCGACGGGCTTTCGTCTCCCGTTAGGGCCTGTTCTTCCCGTGTTGACCATCGGCCTATGTCTCATCTTGGTCTTCAATAGCGATCCGGCCAAACTCCTCAAGGGTGCCATTGCACTGGCCGTAGGGGTGCCGCTCTATTTTCTCTCGCGGCGCTTCGAATGGGGGACCCGCGCCAGCGACCCCCCCGACACGGGTCCGTGAACAGCGACTCATGAAACAGTCAGCCGACACCCTCAGCGTCCCACGGCCCCCACTGGGTCGGATCATCTCCCTCTGCGCCTTCGCCTTTGTTGTGCTCGCTGGCTACGAGGTTGCCCGACCCGCGGTAAAGTCTCTCTATCAGGGCGCCTATGGCAGTGAGAACGAGCCTTGGGCGTGGCTCGGCGTTGCTGTGGCCGTGACTCTCGTCGTTTCCTTCTACGCCAAGATGGCGGCCCGTATTCCGTTGGCCCGGCTCTGCACCTACGCGGTGGTGGCCAGCTTGGGCGTTCTGCTCCTCTTGATCGCCGCACTGGCACTCGATGTACCGGGCGCCCCCTACCTGCTCTACTTATGGAAGGACGTCTATATAGTCGTCCTCCTCGAGATGTTTTGGACCATCGCCAACAGCATCTTCCCACTCAAAACCGCCAAGTGGCTCTACGGACTGCTCCTGGTCATGGGGTCGGTGGGGGCGATCAGTGGCGGTCGGCTCGCGAAGTATCTCTCAGCGACTTTTGGGACTGAGA
>Ga0115011_10002004_pt1 | contig 14308 bp, 16 predicted proteins | sample TroAtlMetagenome_2_FD_88705 | JGI IMG/M metagenome (GOLD analysis project Ga0115011, IMG submission 88705) | Marine eukaryotic phytoplankton communities from Atlantic Ocean - Tropical Atlantic ANT8 Metagenome | ecosystem: Environmental > Aquatic > Marine > Oceanic | place: Tropical Atlantic...
GTTCTTTGAGGTGTTATCTGAGGTCGATAAATTGATCTTTTTTCCACAATGGCTCGAATCTTTTAATCGCTTGGCCGTTGAGGCCAAAATTCTTGGTTGTAAAATTGTCACAAACAGGTTATTGGGTGTTGCTAGCGAAAGATGGTTCCGAGAAACAAAGCCGAAGGACTTAATCGCAACCCTGAGAGAGAAGAGAAAGGAGGTATTGGACGTTATCACTACGTTTGTTGAAGGGGATGAATCGAAAGAGTTGTTTATTGACTCAATAAGTGTACCAAAAATTACAATTATTACCTCACTTTACAAAGGCGCGCCCTATATAAAGAATTTTATGAAAAACATAACGTCTCAAACTATCTTTAGCAAGTGTGAATTGTTGATATTAGATGCTTCATCACCGGACGGAGAATACGAATCGTGTATAAAAGACTATGAAGGAAGATTTCCAAACATAAAATATACCAGACTACCAACTAGGACTGGTGTACAAGAGACTATGAATCTTGGAATAGAAATGTCCACGGGAGAAATACTAACAATTGCAAATGTCGATGACTTGAGACTACCAACTCAGCTGGAGGAAATGTCAAAATTACTAACAGTAGATGAAGATTGTGATTTAGTATATTCAGATTGTCATGAAGTGAATTACATAGTGTCGGATGCATCAAATTTTAGAAGCGAAAAAATGTATGAACATTCTAGATATGAATTCTCTAGAGAGAATATGATAAAATGTTTACCGGGTCCAATGCCAATGTGGCGCAAATCGATACATAAGGACCTGGGAAACTTCGACACCACTCTCAAGTACGCAGCAGATTGGGACATGTGGTTAAGAGCAGTGAGATCAGGCTGTAAATTTAAAAAATTTGAAAAACCTCTAGGTTTGTATTATAATAATCCCACTGGTCTTTCTACTTCACAATCTAATAGAGAAGAAAGGTTCGCAGAAGAAAAACTAATCTTCAACCGAAACAAAGACATCTTCGGAAAAAGAGTAACCCAGACCTTTGAAGGGTATTTTAATGGAAGCTAAAAAATTTTTAATCATTGATTCAAGACCTTATGGGTTTTTTTCCATTTTCTTACATACTGTGGACAACATACTGTGGGCGAAAGAAAATAATTATGTCCCGGTTGTACGATGGGGTCCTGGACGAACAGATGTTAACCTCAATCGATCCGGTGCAGATAAAGCGTCTCGATTAGGCAACCCTATTCACGTTGGAGACTCTCCAAATTTTTCTACTAAAGCAAAAAACTCAGAAAAGTTACCCTGTTTATATACAGACACATCTAGGGAATTAGACCCCACTTATTCATGCTGGGAGCATTTTTTTGAAAAAGTATCAGATGCAGATCTTAAAGCGGCCCTCGCAGGCGAATATGAAGAATCTGACATTTTTCAGGTTGGGTTTCACGATCTTGACCCTGCTACATTGAATAACAAATTTTTGATTTATAATTTACACAGTTACACGCCGCTAAATCTGTGGACTCATTGTTATCTAAAAAGTCCAGGCCTATTGGAGCATAGAAGGAAGGTTGGAGAAATCATCAGAGATACAATACGTCCGACAAAAGAAATTTTTAATAAGGTAGAAGCCTTCGCGAGAGAACATTTTTCTAATAAGATGGTAGGTGTACATGTAAGAGGTACAGACAAGGCCTCTGAATCGAAGATAGGTCAAAGGCCTACGGTTACCATAGACGACTACTTAACAAAGCTTAGGCGTCTTATAAGGCGGGATCCTGAAGTTACTCTGTTTATTGCTTCTGATAATAATGAATCGATAAAAGTAATTTTTGAAACCTTTCCAAAAAACAAAAAGATAGTATACACTTGCACTAGGATGTCGACGTATGACTCCGTGGTACCTGTGCATTTGACTGACGCTGCAAATGTGCAACTTGGACAAGAAGCATTAATAGACTGCCTATTATTATCTAAATGCGATAGCTTAGTGTGTACAGACTCTAATCTTTCAGCTGCAGCTGCATACTTCAACCCCGAGTCGAAAATAGAATTCGTAAACATAAAGGAATAAAATGAATACAAATGATAAATTTTTAATAATAGATTCAAGACCTTATGGTCTTTTTTCTATTTTTCTTCACACAATAGATAACATTAAGTGGGCAAGAGACAACGGATATATTCCTGTGGTACGCTGGGGCCCCGGCCGCCGAGACCCCAACTGTGGGAGAGGTGGAGTGATGGAATACTTTGAAACTAAAGACCCAACAGTCCTGGATAAGAATAATTTTTTAAAAGAGTCAACACCGGCGTCCTACAACAATACACCTGGAATGAAGCATTGTCAAAACCTTTACTGGTCGAAGGAGGGGTGGAACGGATCTACAAATCCGTGGAACTATTACTTTGAATCGCTCAACTCTCACACTGTCTCGGAAGCAGAAAAATCAACAAACGACGTAGCCGACATTTTTATGGTTGGCGAACTCGATGACGATCTAGAAAATAAGTTCCTAGTTAAAAGTATTTGTACATACGAGCCACTAGCTTTATGGGAAATCCTCGGAAGCGATTTTGAAAAGCCACACAGGACAGCGGTATTCAAAGTGATAGATGATAATATAAAGATAAGAAAAGAGACATCAATAAAGATAGAGAATTTCCACAAGGAGCACTTTCCCAAAGATCAAAAGGTCATGGCGGTTCATGTGAGAGGAACAGATAAAAAGCTGGAGTATCCTCACAAAGCTTTACCTATTTCTGCATACCTGAGTGCAATAAAATCTTATCTGGATAACACTAGCGATAAAGTAAGTTTGTATGTTGCTTCCGACAACAACGAAGCAATAGGCGAAATAATATCAAATTTTAATAAAGAAGTGGAAAAAGTTATAGTGTATCCGTCTGTTCGCATGCCCAAATACTTTTCCAAAGATCCAATTTGTCTAACTTCAGCAGCCGGGCCAGCTCACGGAGAAGAGGTGTTGATAGAAACAAAATTACTTTCAAGGTGTGATCACATCATTTGTACAGATTCTAATGTTGCAGCATCTGCGATTTACATGAATCCAGAAATGACTGTAGATTATTTAAACCGGAGTTATGGCAAGGAAGGCTAGCATAGTGGACAAGGAAACAAAAGAAATAAGAAGAATGATCCTTGAGACTTCTTATAACGCACAAGCAGGCCACATGCCTTCGGCTATGTCAATCGTAGAAATCGTCTATACAATCTATAAAGACATAAGAGAAGAAGACGTTTTTATACTTAGCAAGGGTCATGGTTGTCTAGCATTATATTCAGTATTTGCGAAAATGGGAATAATTCCAAAAGAAGAATTGAATACATTTTGTAAATATGATAGTCGGCTCGGAGGACACCCTCATTCTGGAAAGATGAAAGAAATTTATTCTTCTTCTGGTTCCCTAGGACACGGTCTACCAATGGCTGTAGGTGTCGCGTTAGCAAAAAAGATAAGCAATTGCCCGGGCCGAGTGTTTTGTTTAATAGGTGACGGGGAGTCAAACGAAGGAACAATCTGGGAATCGTTCTTGTTAGCTAATAATCTCAATCTAGATAACCTAGTTTGTTTGGTGGATGACAACAATTCTCAGATAAGATCTTTACCCATGGAAGCAATCGAAAAAAAGATAGAGCAATTCGGATGGTCTGTAGAAACGTGTAATGGTCATGATCAAGAAGAAATAAAATTAAAATTGAAGAAACAAGATAACCCGTTGTGCTTGGTGTGCAAGACAACAAAAGGAAAAGGTTTCCGGTCAATGGAAGACAACATGTTTGCTTGGCACCATGGACCCCCAAGCAATGATCAACTTAAAATTTTATTAAAGGAACTTGAAGATGCGTAAAAGATTGGCAGAAAATCTAATTTCTCTTGCAGAGAAAGATGATAAGCTTGTGGTTCTAATTGGTGACATAAGTCACTACCTATTAAAAGAATTTGAAGAAAGATACCCAGACAGATTTTATAACACGGGCATCTGCGAGCAATCTATGGTCAGCATGGCAGCAGGGTTAGCCTCACAGGGCTTCAGACCCGTCGTGCATACCATCGCCCCGTTTTGTGTTGAGCGAGCCTTTGAACAGATAAAAATAGACTTATGCTACCAAAATCTAGATGTAACCATAGTATCTGTTGGTTCATCATTTGATTATGCGCATCTAGGATGCACTCATCATTGTTACGAAGACATTTCGATTTTAAGATCCTTGCCAAACATCGATTTGTTCATTCCAGGAAACTCTGACGAATTCACTTCTTTGATGTTTTCTTCTTGGTCCAATGGTCGCCCCAAATACTTTAAGTTATCAAAAGATGAACACACTCAAGAGACAAAGGTTAAGCCTTATGAATGTCAAGTATTAAACATGGGAAAAGCCGCAACTGCGCTCTTTGTAACAGGGCACCTACTACAAGAGGTTATGAAGATTCCAAACATAAAAAATTATACATTAGTTTATAGTCCGACAATCGAACCACTATCTAGAAGCACAGAGGATTTGATCGCAGAAGTGGTGAGAACACATAGCAAGATTGTCACAATCGAGGAAAACTCGACCATAGGTGCTTTTGGCGATAAAATAAACGACATAGCGATGAACTATAACCATTCGATTCTAAATAAAAAAATAGGAATACCTAGGCTTTTTTGCGACAACTACGGAACTGCAAATGACCATCGCCAAGCTTTGGGCTTGACATGGTTAGAGATAGAGAAAAAATTATGAAATACAATTATGAAGTGATAAAAGAAGAGGTCGCACGTTTAGCGCGCGTAGATACTTTTCCAGAATTAAAAGGTAAAACAATACTCATCACCGGTGCTAATGGCTTGATAGGTGGTTTTCTAGCAGACTTTTTGTGCTATTTAAACGACGTTTGCGGTTATAAAATAAACCTACTCTTGACTTCATATAGTCCCGTAGGCAAAGCAACCAGAGTATCCCATTTAACTTGTCGTCCTGACGTGACCTATTTTTCTTGGGACTGTTCATTGCCATTTGAGGAGAACGAAATCAAAGACGTTGACATAATAGTTTTCTCATCTGGATACGGACAACCATCTAAATTTTTAGAGAACAAAATAAAGACCACGATGATAAACATAATAGGAGTGAGATCTCTGATAGATCATTTTAGGAGAAAACAGAAAAGTAAAATTAAGTTTCTATTTTTGAGCACCAGCGAAGTGTACGGAAGTCCAGATGAATATCCCACCACTGAAGAATTCTCTGGTAGATTAGACATGTCCAACAATCGAGCGTGCTACATTGTTTCTAAGCTCGCCGGCGAGGTGTTGTGTAAAGAGTACAACGACAGTTCAGAAGTGGAAGCTAAATCGGCCAGGGTCGCACTTACTTATGGTCCTGGCACCTCAAGGGCAGACACCCGCGTGCTTCAAGAGTTCGTTTTCAAAGCTGCCCATGACAGGAAAATAAAGATGTTTGATGAGGGCAGATCGATAAGAAATTATTTGTACATAACCGATTGTTGTGAAATTTTACTAAAAATACTTTTAAGAGGAACAAGAAACGTTTATAATGTAGGGGGAGATACTGAAGAGGTTAGCATTCACAATCTCTCAGAGAAGATAGCAGACAATTTCAAAGTTCCAGTGGAAAAAGGAAGCAACAATTCATCAGCAACATCAAACGCTCCAAACAAAGTAGGCCTTTCGATGAATAGATTTCGAGATGAGTTTCCAAGTTATGGCCCTAACATAGTAAATCTAGAAACAGGGATAAAACAAACATTGAGGTGGTACAATTTACATGATTAAAAAAATAACAATACAAGATTTCGAAAGCGCTTTTGGAGAAGAACTGTCTTCTTTTGTGAGAGAAAAGATCTCCGGATTTGTTTTCGAGTATGAAGAGGTGCAAGAAAAAGACAAGGACTTTTTAGTTCTAAGCATCTTGAAAAGCATCTCTGCAGGCCTACGAAAGGCCGGCCCTCATCGAGCACAAGATTGGATTCAGGGCTGGGCGGAAAACAGAGATGAAGTTAAACAATCAATAAAACCGAAGTACTTCGGCAAACTTCCTCATGTCCGCTGGCAAGGAAAATTCATAAAGCCAATATCGGAAGACTTTGAATACAACATGGCGCAAGTTCTGCAGTTTTGGCTATTCGAGAAATACATGTCCGGCTCTACTTCTATCTACGAGTTTGGATGTGGTACAGCTCACAACTTACTTAGAGCGGAAGAAGTCAGTCCTACAGCCAAACTATATGGACTAGATTGGGCAACTTCATCTCAGGAAACGATTAAAGAAATAAACAAATTACATGGTAAAAACATCCAAGGTCATAACTTTAATTTTTTTGAAATAGATCATGAATTTAAACTCGATACATCCTCAGCTGTCTATACGTTTGCAGCATTGGAGCAGGTGGGGGAAAGTCATACTGATTTCATAGATTATCTAATCGGGCAAAACCCATCTATCTGTTTGCACGTGGAACCAATCGCAGAGTTGTTGAATCCCGAATCTAATCTCTTGGATTACCTAAGTGTCGAATACTTTCGAGAAAGGAATTATTTAAGAAACTTTTATAACCATTTAAAAGATCTAGAAACTAGTGGTAAAATAGAAATTATTAGAGCACAAAGAAGCCAAATAGGCAGCTTTTATGTAGACGGCTACTCGATAGTAGCATGGAGGCCAGTATGCCAGAACTAATCTATTCAAAAGAGGACCCAAGTGTACTCTTATTAGCAATAAACAGAAAAGCAGAAATCACATCGTCCAGGGTAGATGTATGTCCAGAAGATCAGTATCTGCAGATCTGCGCAAAAAGTATGCCAAAAGATCTGACATTCAAACCACACAAACACAATAAGTTGGAAAGAGTGACAGATTACACACAAGAAGCCTGGATAATTTTAGACGGATCCGTGAAAGCTAGCTTTTGGGATATTAATGACGAGCCTATCCTCGAAACTACATTGGGCTCCGGCGACTGCGCTATTGTTTTCCGCGCCGGCCATAGCTTCGAAGTTTTAGAGGACGAAACAATCTTATATGAGATCAAGTCCGGACCTTACTACGGAGTAGAGAGGGATAAATCGTTTTTGGAGAACGATAGTGACTTATGAATTGTGGGACATGGTGGCTTATGGTCATGATGAGCCCATGGTGCCGTTTACTTTGATTGCGGCAAGTAAAAATTATGAAGAAATTTATTTTAAATTCAACAAGATGGTGAAAGATAAGCCATGTGCAATATTTATAAAAGAAAAGGAAAAGAAGAATGACTAAGAAAAGAGCATTAATTACTGGCCTTGGAGGCCAGGACGGCAGCTATCTGGCAGAACACTTGCTAGAAAAGGGTTACGAAGTTCACGGAATGATTAGAAGGCATTCTGTAGCAGAAAACCAAGATAGTCGCATAAGTAAAATTACAAATCAAATTGAAACATACTATGGAGATTTATTGGATGTACCATCTTTGGTCAGAATCTTTCAAGCATCTCAGCCGGATGAAATTTATAATCTAGGAGCAATGTCTCATGTAAGAATAAGTTTTGACGTACCTTCTTTTACAATACAGACTAACGGTCTGGGGGTATTGAACATGCTAGAAACTTATAGAACCATGGCACCACAAGCAAAATTTTACCAAGCTAGCTCATCAGAGATGTTTGGAAATTCGGTTGATGAAGATGGAATACAAAGGTTGACCACTCCGATGACGCCTGTTAGTCCTTATGGTTGTGCTAAATTGTTAGCCTACAATCTAGTAAGGCACTATAGGCATGCCTACAAGCTCCACGCATGCAACGGAATTTTATTCAATCATGAATCCCCACGCCGCGGCACAAACTTTGTAACCAACAAAGTGGTCAAACGCGCCGTAGAAATCAAGTTAGGTCTAAAGGAAAAGCTTGAATTGGGAAACATGGATTCATTTAGAGACTGGGGACATTCGAAAGATTACGTGCGCGCAATGAATTTGATAGTCAATCACGACACACCAGACGAATTTATAGTTTCAACTGGTAGAACACATTCGGTGCGCGATCTTTGTGATGTTGTATTCAGCAGCTTGGATCTAAATTATAAAGATTATGTAACTCAAAATCCTAAGTTTATGAGACCCGAAGAGCTTAAATATCTCAAGGGCGATTCCTCAAAAGCAAGGGAAGTTCTGGGATGGAAGCCTGAATACACTTTTGAGTCAATGCTCGAAGAAATGATAGAAAACTGGAAGGAGAAATTAAGTAATGAAGCTTAGCAATCAAGCAATGGGAGCCATCATGATGGCGCTGCAAAAATCCCTAATGGAACAGTCGGATATTACTCCGGTATTAAAGTCATTTGAATTTGACTGCGATGACCTAGGTGCTCTGATCGTAAATAACCCACCGATTTTTTCGGTGAAAGAAGAAGTGTTTCAGGCCGAAAAGAATAAGACATCGGGTTCAGACTGATGCCAACATATGTGTACCACTGCAACAGTTGTCAAAATACCTTCGAGGCCAGGCACTCAATGTCTTTTGAAGGTCAACTTTGCAAATTTTGTGAATCATTAGACGTGACCAGGGTCCCATCAGAGTTTGGCGGTAGTCATAAGGTTAGCGAGAAATCAAACTCAAAGCCCGGATCCGTAGTTAGAGAGTTTATCGAGTCAACAAGAGAAGAGATTAATAAAGAAAAAAAAGATTTAAAGAGGAGAGAAGCATAAAATGTGGTTTTGGATGTTCATAATATCAGGAGTTGTAAATATAATGATGGCAATGTACGTTAGGTGGCTACTGAAGTCGATCTCTTCAATAAACGAGCAAATGGATGACGTTACCTATAAGATTTCAGAATTCTCGACACATTTAACCGGTCTTCACGAGATGGAAATGTTTTATGGAGATCAAACCCTCAAAGCTCTAATGGATCATTCTAATACTTTAGTTGGTGATTTGAAAAATTTAGAATTGATTTTAAATGAGGAGGAGGACGATCTTGGCCAAACCGAAGACTAAAAGAAGAAAAAGGACAAAAAATAATTATTTCACGAAAGTACATGAAGAGGCAATTGTAAAATACGCCCTCTCAGTTAGCCGACAAGAGAAATCAAAGCTTTACATTTCATTGATCCAGCCAGCCTTCGATGAGATGGTTAATAAAATAATTTTTACTTACAAATTCAACAATTTGCCAAACATAGATTATCTTAGAGACGACTGTAAAATTTGGCTAACAACTATTCTAGACAAATATGACCCAAACAAAGGTTCAAAAGCTTTTTCTTATTTTTCTGTTGTGACTAAAAACTGGTTTATACACAAGGTAAAACAAAATTCCAAGAAACTAAGGAGAGAGTCTTCATATGAGTCAATAGTACAGACCGGAGGCGCCGACTCGTTGGGTACAACATCCAATGAGGAAGATTACGTAGAGCTTCGCGCTCAAGCAGAATTCTGGGGCCAATTGTTGTGTCAAATAGACAAATGGGACACAGGAAACTTAAAAACCAGCGAAAAACTGGTTCTTGACGCTGTAAAAGTCTTAATGCACAACATTGAGGACATAGAAATTTTTAATAAAAAAGCTGTGTATCTTTACTTGAGAGAGTTGACTGGATTAAACACAAAGCAGGTTGTTAATAATTTAAACAAGTTAAGAGAGAAATATAGAGTGTTTAAAGGAAAGTGGGATAGGGCATAATTTTGTGTTAATGCTATTTAATAAAGTATGAAGAAGCAAGAATTACAAAATTACATTGACCAAGCGACCTCTAACATTACTGATGATCGAGCGGCTACAAAGACTCTGTTGATGAGTCTGATGAAGTACATGCAAACTGGTGATGATAGACATAGAGAACTTGGGTTGGTCGCGGCAAAGTATTTGGAAACCTTGCAGCGTTCTAATGAACAATTGGTAAAGCTTGCAAGCCTACTACAGAAGAACGAGAAAGAGATAGAAAAAATAACAGAAGAGGATAAGCAAGAGTTGTTTGATTTAATAAAGGACTCTAGCGTTTCAGAAGATGGCAAAGTTCCTAGATGACATAATTAACGTTACACTTGACGGAAGAAGACAAGACGCGATACATAATACTGACAACGTTCAGAATCCTGTAGATAAATTACGCGCAGTCTTCGAGAAGATAAAATCATCACACCAGGAAATGGAAAAAGATGAACTTTATGGTTATAATCTTTTCAGTCGAAGGGTGATGATGTCCGAGTTTGTGATGATGTATCCTGAAGATAGTGCCTTTTTTAAGGAAGTTATAAACCAAAAAAAAGTTAATAAAGCAAACAAGTCTGCTCACTTTGTAGAATGTAGAATACATGTCCCGGAGGTAACCGGCCTGTTCCCTCTGCCGGATTGGTCTGTTCTTCGTAAACAGAATAAATTATATGATGACATCGAGACAGCCGACGCGGATGGAAATCAGTCTAAAGTTGAGTCGATAGAGAAAGAGTTGGAAAAGACAAACAAAGAACTTTTTAAAGAAATTTTAAAAATTAATTTATTTCCTAGGATGTATTATTATACTGCAACAGGTGAAAGTATTGATAAGGGCAGATTTTGTAAAGTAAAATTTACAAAAACTTTGCCAACGATGGCCACAGGCCTAGTCACGGAAATTTTGGACGACGTGGCAGTGACAGATTAGCTAGGAGATAGATTTACATGAGTTTTAGAAAAAAAGAAAATAAAACAAAAGCACATACCATACATGCTCCATTCGAGAACGGACAGAACGGAAAAGGAAAACGTGGTGTAGATGAGCCAGTGCCTCTTCCTTATCTTCGAACAGGAGACGAAATATACACGGGAAAGATTGATAATAACGCAAGAATAATAATCGGTCGCGACCGCGACCCTTTTGGCGCAGGCCCAAGAGGACTAAAAGAATTTGATTCGGTTGACGATGATCAAATCTCACAGGTGTCCGGTTACTCAGATTATATGGGCGCCGGCGCCATAGACATTGTGGTAGGTTCAGGTGCACCATATCCCACAGATGTTGCAAAGCTTGAGAGACCGAACAATTTGCCACCAATTTATACTCACCAAAAATCTCCAAAAACAGGGGCAACATTTCTATCGGACAAATCCCCACACCCGGGCATCCTCATGGATGCAGCAAGAATCTATATATCTCAAATGTCCGACATAGACGATTATTTCAGTTTAAATAATAAAGGTTTCCGGACTGATGTTGGACCCTCATCTGCAATAGTAATTAAAGCAGACAGAGTAAGATTGCACTCACGGAGGGATATTAAAATCATAGCAGGAAAAGAGATTGGAGTAGACATTGATTCAAACGGATATACGATAAAAGAGAAACCTAGAATTCACCTCATGGCAGGAAATGGAACGCTAGGGAAGCAGCAACCTATTCCGCTGGGAGACAATCTTATAGAATGTATAAGATCGATTTTCGACGCGATTCAAGATAATCTCGAAATAATGAACGCCATGCACGTCTCACAAGCGAAATTAAACACAGTAGTAGAGAATAGTATTAGAGTGAATGGCGCCGGACCTACAGTGCCGGACCTTAATTCTCAAATAGCTGGAGTTTTTAAAAAAATCAGCGACATGAAAGATTTATTTAGCATTTATTATAATAAATTTTTGAACTTACCTGGGAAAGAGCTGACGTATCTCGAACCATCGAGTTCGAAATACATTTTAAGCAGATATAATACAACAAATTAAAAAGAGGAAACAAGATTTACAATGGCTTTTAAAATAGAAATTGAACACAATGGTAAGACGCTATCATTCGTACCTCGAACCGTTGGCCAAACCGGCCGCGACATTTTAGCTGTCAAGATGGCACTGGGCTTAATAAAAAAAATAGAAAATGGAAGAGTAATCTCTGAAGTTTTAAATGAGAGAGCAGAAATAAGCCCAGAAGTTCCGCTTGATAGACAAAATTGGTTTGATTGTCAAACAGGCTTGGGAACGGGAATAAAACAAGCCTGTCTGTTCAACCTACAGCTCCAGTCTGCGATTGTATCTTTTCAGACCACAAATCGATTTTTAATTACAAACTACTTGTTTGAGAAATATTCTACAAGAAAAATAATAGAAAAAATTTCAAACAGACAAGACATCACGGCTACAGAGTGGCATGCCATCGCGTCGCTCCAAATAGATGCGGCTCATACAATGTATGATAATGAATTCGGAATACTTGGCGAAGCAACTTTGGCAGTACTGCACGGCTGGAGACCACAAACAATTATTTCTAATTCAGGGTTTGTCCATGATCGCAGCATGTTCAATTCTACAAATAAAATAGTGGATGTTGTACCTTCGTCAATTTGGGCCCTGACAAATTCCAACACAAGACGTTCGCTAGGAGATCAGGGGATTATTTTAAGATCTAGTCCGGACCCTGATTCCGCTCTTGCTGTTTCCACAAATAATGAGAGAGATTTGGAGACATTCCTGGACACTGCTCCTTCTCATAGGCTTTGGGTATCAGGCCTACCAGGGTTTCTTAGAAACGACACCGCGGGCACTTTCTTTCATTACCGCGGTGTAAATTACAGATCAGTATGGGAAAATACGAGTATGCTGACCCCTGCGACAAGAAGAGTTATAAATCAAACAGAAGAACTTGAAGAAATCGATTTATTGGGACAAGAAGAACTAAGAGAAAGAATAAATAACTTTTTCTACCCAGATCCTTTTTCCACATCGGACCCTTTTATTATTGATGATAATAGGATCGGCATCTTTTATGAGACTGAATATGAATTATCTCCATCAGGCCCTTTGCCTGTCAATGAGTTGGGAGAGATTCAAAAAATAGAAGACTCGGCACTTGAGCATGTTTTGGAGTTTTATAACAAGCCAAAAATATGGAACCATCTAATAGATGATGACACTTTTATCTCTGAACACGGCCTGAAAAACACCAACCTTGCACCTGATCATGTAGGTTTTTTTCCTGTCCAAGTTTCACAAGAAAGAGTAAAGTCTTCGAAAGTTTACAAAGCTCTAGAGTTGACAGAAAAGTTAAATCAGGAGCAGCTTACGAGACTCCGGGAATCGCTGGACACTGATCAGACTAGACCTGCTTACCCTAGAAATTTCAATTCAAGAGAGGAATTTGAAGAACATGTTCAAATAAAGATCAATTCCACATCTCAAAAATTAACCCAAGTCCGTGAAGAGATGAGAAAAGCATTGCAAGACGGAATTTTTTCAAAGAGCGATTTTTGGATTCTTACAACTCAAAATCTTATTGATGACATGCCTGGCAACTATGCTCAATCTTGGCGCACTACAGAAATACAGTCCACAGAGCCATTAATAAAATTTATAGAATATAGAACACCATCACTCAGGCCCGGGCACAAATACAGGGCCCTGTTGGAAATAAACAGGAACAAGTTGGATTTAATAATTTATGGTGACAACCCACCAGATTCTCCAATTGAGACATTTTCTCAAGCATCGACCGCTGCATCGAGAGCAGAAACAGTAAAAGTTTGTGAAAATTTAGAACCAGAACAGGCAAAGAGAAGGTTTGAAGAATTTCGCGTTCACGCGTCAAAGAAGCGCAGAGAACTAGCTAGAGTGCTAAGGGAAAAAATACAAGAAAATAATAATTTTGAAGACATGGCTAACAGACCTGCTGATGACCCTACTAGTACAAACAGTCTTCAGGTTACAACCGTGGACATGGGTCCAATCGGCCCAATTAATCTAAATAAGGCATTTTCAGGTTTATATGGCCTTAGTGGCATTACAGACGACTACGAATATACACAAAAAGCATTAAGGCTCCTTGTCGATTCGGGTTCCACAATACTTGAAGAGATAGGAATTTTTGATACATCTGCAGAGTCTTTAAACAATATCTTAAATGATGCAAACCCAAACCTAGACGACATGTCACCGGACGAAATCGAAGCTCACATAAATGATGAGTTTAACCAGATCATGATGCCCTGGGAGGAATTCACAAAAAGAATAGAAACAGCATCAGAGGACTTATCTGAAGCAGCAAGCACGATAGAGAGAGAAGCAATTAAGTTTAAGAGAGGTAGTAATTTTAAGCCCAAAAACGAAGCGCAGATCTTAAAGAGAGTCACGAACCAAATAATCGAATTAATGGATAGTGCTAAAATACTCGAAGGCGATAACATGGCCCTATCAGAAGCCTTAGAAAAATATAAAGAAGAAGAAGTCCTAATCCAGATAAAGTTTGACCCAACCGATTATGAAGATCTCGGCCCGAAGAATGGTAAGAGAATAACAGGAATAGCTGTTTTGGTTCAGGAGACTGGACTCTTCGGAGAAAACCAAGACAAGCCATTCATAGA
>Ga0115011_10002006_pt1 | contig 14306 bp, 7 predicted proteins | sample TroAtlMetagenome_2_FD_88705 | JGI IMG/M metagenome (GOLD analysis project Ga0115011, IMG submission 88705) | Marine eukaryotic phytoplankton communities from Atlantic Ocean - Tropical Atlantic ANT8 Metagenome | ecosystem: Environmental > Aquatic > Marine > Oceanic | place: Tropical Atlantic...
AAGATGTTCAAGGATTAGGGAAAGCTTTATCTTTAGTTGATAAAAGCTCTAAACATACTGATAGATCTATTAGTCAGTTAGCGTCAAAGATAAAAACTTTTGCTGCTCAAAATATCAAGACAACTGATTCTATTAGAGGTCAAGTAGCAGCATTTACAAATTTAAGAAAACAAGTTGGCTTCAATTCAGATGCGTATAAGGAGTTTTCTAAAGATATTGGAACTTTAAATAAAGAATTAACATCTCAAATAGTTCTTGAAAAAAAATTAGAGACACAACAGAAATTTAATAGAAGAGTTAGGGCTGATTTTACTCTTAAGCAACGATTAGGGAGTCTTGGTACTGACAGAAGTGGTGAACCTTCTAAGCAAGCACAAAGAATTAAAGAATTAGATTTTGCTCTTGGAGAATTAAATGAAGAGCAACTAGAAAAATTAGGTTTAGATAAAGAAATTTCAGTTCAAAGTGATACTTATAGAAGAGTTGTAGAAGCACTTACAGATCAGACAAATAAATATTCTGCTGCTGTCAGTAGGCAAAAACTTGCTGCGGCAGAAGCCCTTGCGATGGACAAGCAAAGGTTCATGCTGGATAAAGAAAGACTTGCTTTAGATAATAAAAGGTTTAAGAATTTCAGAATTGGTATGGGGCCAGGGATGGGATCTCTAGGTCAGATCAGTACCAGTACACAAGTCGCAGGAGGTGGAATTGGCCCTGTTCAAAAAGATACTCGTTTACAAGATAAGTTTAGAAATCAACCTTGGATAGCAAGGTTTCTTCAGTCTCATATAGAGACTTCTAATTGGCAAAAGATGATGGGAGAGAAGAGGAGTGCGCCTCTTCCTTTGTTTACTACTCCAACTAAGACATTCGCAGATAATATTTATGATCCCAAGTCTCCTACAAAGGTGTTCGGGCCAGCATTTAAACCTGCTAGTACAACATTTGGCTCTCAGGAAGATTATTTAAAAGGTTTAGAGTTTCCTAAAACAGAAGCTGGTTATGGAGCTAGAATTGCCGAGTTATCTTCTAATGTGAAGGATTTAACTCTTGACACTGATGAATATCGTCATGCGAAAAAATTATTAAATAAGACTGAAAAAGAATTTGATGATTTATTAAAGAAAAGCAATCAAACAGTTACACAAGCTGCTGGCAAGACAGTAAATTTAACTCAAAAATTATTACCTCCTTCTAAGCAAAGTATTTTAGAAGGTCAAGCTTTTAAGGCTCCTGAAGTTAAGAAAGTTGCAAAATCTGTTGAACAATTAACAAATGAATTTAATAAAAATACAAAGGTAGGAAAGACAAATATTAATACATTATCAAAACAAAGAAGTAGGTTAGAAAAAATTAGAAATGAGTTAGATCCTACAAGTGCTGCTTTTAAACGAACCACTCAAGCCATTCAACAAACAGATAAAGCGTTAGCAAAGCTAAATTCAAACAAATTTAGCGGTAGAAATTTAGCAAGAACGGGTCAGTCAATATTAGGTGCGAGCTTTGTTGGTGGGCCTGCTGGTTTCTTAGGTGCGGGACTTGGAGCTGGTGTTGAAGCTTTAAGGCCAGGTGGTGACATGGCTGGTGGTGCTATTACTGGTGGCCTTGTTGCAAGCCAAGTCTTATCACCGATTTCTCAGGCGATTGGTGGTTCTGCCACTTATGCGTCAGATATTGAGAAATCCAAAATTGCATTGAAAGGAATAACTAAAGATCAAGAAAATTATGACGTTGCTATGGCAGCAGCAGCTAAAGCGACAGAACTTTATAACGTACCGCAAGAAGTAGCGATAAAAGGAATGACGAGACTAAGTGCTGCTGTATTAGGTGCTGGTGGAAATATTCATAACGCAGCCGAAGCATTTTTAAATACAACTGTTGCAATTAAGGGTACTGCTGGTAGTGCAGATGATGTTAAGTCTGCGATCACAGCGATGGTTCAAATATATTCAAAAGGAAAGGTAAGTGCAGAAGAATTGAGTGGACAATTGGGCGAGAGATTCCCTGCGGCAGTTACGAAGTTCGCTAAAGCAAATAATATTTCGACTCAAACATTGCAGAAAAATTTGAAAGATGGAACGGTAGGATTAGACATGTTAAGTAAGTTCGTAACGAGCTTAGGTGATGAGTATGCTCCACTTGCAGAAAAGATAGCGGCTTCTTCAGAAGAAGCAGGGGCAAGGGCGCAAATTTCAATGAATAAGTTAAAGATTGCAGTTGGTACAGCTTTGAAACCTATTGGTGCAGAATTTCAAGAAATAGGAGCAGAATTACTTGTTTCGTTGATACCTGCACTTAAAAGTTTGGCTGAAATTGGAGCAGGAGCTTTTAGAGGTTTAGCTGCTGTTCTGAAACCTATTGCTGGACAATTGGATAACATAATGGATGCAGTTGTTGTTTTAGCAGGTGCTAGTGGATTTTATGCTTTAGGTTTAGCAGTTCAAGCTGTTGCTAGTGGGGCTGCTTTTGGTTTGTTTATGAAGGTTTTAAAGAATACGAAAAAGTTGTTGAGGAATATGCGTTTTGAAATGATGAAGCATCCTAAGATGATCCTTGCTTTTGGTGCTTCTCTCGCTGCTTTCAAAATTTATAAAGATACTGTTCGTTGGGATAATTATTTTGAAGATCTTGAAGATGGTACGATCCCATTGAACGAAGCAATGAAAGATCTTGAAAATGCAGAGAAGATTTTAAAAAGATGGAAAGATGGAGATGGGATGTTGGAAGGTGTTACGCAATTTAAAAGTGTTGAAGAATTTGAAAGGCATGTAGAAAAATTAAGGGAAACAGTAGGAAAATTAAATGTTAATTTGGAAGGTACTAAACATACATTTGACTCAGCTACAGCTACAGGGAAAGACACTTTCTCAGGATTACAGGGTGGTTGGGATAAATTTGCAGATTCAGTGAAAAATAGTGGAGAAGAAATTGCAAACGTCACAGCGTCATGGTTCGACAGGGCTGCTGATGCGTTAAGTCAATTTGTAATGACTGGAAAATTGAAGTTTAAGGAGTTTGCTCGTTCTGTTATTGCTGATATAGCGAAGATGATTGCGAAACAATTGATATTTAATATGATTGCTTCCTTTACTAGTGGTGGTGGAATCTTGGGTGGTTTGTTTGGTGGTGGTGGTAAAAAAGCAAGTTTTCCAAAAACAGCATACGCAGCAAAAGGAAAAGTCTTTGCTCAGAACGGCATTGTTCCTTATGCCAAAGGAGGCATAGTTAATAGTCCTACACTCTTCCCATTTGCGAAGGGAGTTGGCCTGATGGGTGAAGCTGGGCCTGAAGCCATAATGCCCCTAAAACGTGGTAAGGGAGGAAGACTTGGGGTTGAAGGTGGCGGTGGTGGTGCTACTACTGTGAATGTGTCAGTTGATGCGAAAGGTACTAAAGTCGAAGGCGATGGCAAGCAAATGGCTCAATTAGGCAGGATGCTTGGTTCTGCTATTGAGGCAGAATTAGTAAAACAAAAACGACCAGGAGGACTTTTAGCTTAATTTCTTATGGCTATTTTTGATGACGCTACTGTGAATTGTGTGACGGCTCCTAGCTATGCGGCAAGTGTGAGTGAAACTCCTGATCTTCGTATCACCCAATTCGGAGACGGTTTTCAGCAAAGAAATACGATGGGGATGAACACAAGAAGAAAACAATGGAATCTTTCTTTCAATAATCGAACCAATGCAGATCGAGATAAAATAGTTGGTTTCTTACAAGACAGAAATGGTAAAGAAAGTTTTGATTGGATTGATCCAACAACAACTAATTACAAGAAATATGTTTGTGAAAGTTGGAGTGTAGATATGACATCTTTTAATAACAATACGATTTCAATGGAATTTAAACAGGTATTTGAATCTAGCTAATGACAGCAATAGCAAAGTGGGCTACTGATACTGCTTATTCCGTTGGAGATATTCGTGTCTCTGTCGAGCCAGGATCAACTGGTCTTTCTTATAAATGCACAACAGCAGGTACAAGTGGAGCCACAGAACCTGATTGGCCTGAGAAAGTTGGTCAAACTGTTCTTGATGGGACTACTTTGATCTGGACTGCTTTTAGTAGTACTTATGACGAACTGATCAATGTAAATCCAACTGCAATTATTGAATTGTTCGAGTTGGAATTAGATACGACTTTACATGGCAATGCAAGAACGGCTGGGTGGAGTCCTTGGGCTGATGATGAAGATAAAAGATACGGGAAAGAAGTGAGAAGCACATCAACACATGCAAGTGGTTTGGTGTTTAGGGTTATCATTCCTGGTACTACTGGAAGTTCTGAACCTTCATGGCCTGCTTCAGTAGGAGGTACTGTTGTTGATGGCACTGTGACTTGGAAAGCAGTTAAGCCTACTTATTATTTTCATAATGGAGCATCTAGTAACACAATTAATGGCAATTTTGTAGATATTAAATTTGCAGGTCAGGTTTATCAACAAATGCCGATTCAGGCTGAAGGCTTTGAATACAAGGGAGGTGCTAAAGGTTCTTTGCCAAGACCTACAATGCGTGTCAGTAATTTATTTAATACAATTACTGCCATTTTGAATGAGGTAAATATAACGACAGCAGGTAATGATTTAGCAGGAGCAAAATTAACAAGAATAAGAACTCTTGAACGATTTGTTGATGCTGAAAGTTTTGGTACTGATACCTTCCTTGAGAATGAAGATGGTGCTGATTCTTTTGCAATGGAGAATGATGATAATTTCCAAAGAGAAGAACTTGGAAACCCTTATGGTGAACCAGATCCAAGTCAAAGATTTCCTGATGAGATCTATTTTGTAGATCGAAAAGTAAATGAAAATAAGGAATTAGTCGAATTTGAATTATGTAGTGCGCTTGATCTTGCTGGTATTCGACTTCCTAAAAGGCAATGTTTACCTGTTGATTTCCCAGGTATAGGGGCGTTCCACGCATGACATGGAAAGATGATGCGCTTTTAGCGGCAAAAGAAACTGATCCTAATGAAGCTTGTGGTTTATTAATTGTACGAAAGGGGAAAGAATGTTATTGGCCTTGTAAAAATATTGCTGAAAGTCGATACGATCAATTCATTCTTGATCCAAAAGATTATGCAGCCGCAGAAGATGTTGGAGAAATTTTAGCGATAGTTCATTCACATCCTCAGACACCACCAACTCCTAGTCAGGCGGATTTAGCTTCTTGTGAAAATAGTGGTTTGCCTTGGTACATTGTGAATCCTAGTTTGGAGCAATGGCATTATTTTGAGCCGTCTGGATATAAAGCACCATTGGAAGGGAGAACTTGGGTGTGGGGTGTTGCTGATTGCTGGACGTTAGTAAGAGATTATTATTTAGAACAAGGTCAAGAGATAAGGGATTGGGATCGACCTGTTAATCCAGAAGATTTTAGGTTGAATCCTATGTTTGATGGTTGTTGGAAAGATGCAGGTTTTAGAGAACTCGCTCTAGATGAAGAACTGCAAAAAGGAGATGCGTTGTTAATGAGTATTCGAGGTCGAGGTTTAAATCATGTTGCTGTTTATCTTGGAGGGAATGATATTTTGCATCATTTACAAGGAAGATTGTCGAGTCGTGACCAATTGGACGAATGGCTATTAAAGTGTATTGGTAGGAGGGTTACTTTGCGTCATGCTTAGGAAGGTCAAATTATATGGAAAACTTGCAAAGTTTGTAGGTCAAAGAGTTTTTGAAGTAGATGTTCATAGTGCTGCCGAGGCTGTTCGTTTCTTGGTTGCTAATTGGCCTGCTTTAGAGCAGCACATGGCAAACCAGCATTATAAAATAGAGGTTGGAAGTTCTGCTTTAGCTTTAAATGAGATTGGTTATCCTATTGGTTCGGAAGATATAAGTATTACACCTGTTATTGCTGGAGCTGGAAATGTTGGAAGAATTGTTTTGGGAGCTGCGTTAATTGGTCTTGCTTTTACGACTGGTGGTGTAAGTTTAGGTCTTTCTGGGTTTACAGCACAAGCAGGAGTAGCAACATGGGCTGCTGGAGGAGCTGGTTGGGCGATGGCTGGGAATATTGGTCTTCTGTTGGTCTTATCTGGAGTAGCTGGATTATTGACTCCTACTCCTACCACGCCAAAATCAGAAGAAGATCCTCAGAATCAATTTAGCTTCAGTGGAATACAACAAACTGGAAGAGCAGGCACAGCAATTCCTGTTTGCTACGGTGAGGTCTTAACAGGATCTGTTGTTATTTCCGCAGGTATTGACGTAACTCAAAACTAAACATGACACAAATTATTGGTTCTGGCGGTGGTGGCGGTGGTAAAGGCGGTGGCGGTGGTGGTAGTACACCGACTACTGAGGCAGATTCTCTTGATAGTAGAAGTTACGCAAGTGTATTAGATCTTATTTCTGAGGGTGAAATAGAAGGGATAAAAGATGGTTCTTTACAGTCTGTTTTTCTAAATAATACTCCTATTCAAAATAGTGATGGTACTTATAACTTCGAGAATGTACGTTACGGGTTTCGTGAAGGGACTAGCGATCAAACGGTTATTGGAGCAAGTGGGGATGATGATAAAAAGCATGAACCTAGTTTTGATAATGCTGAATCGACTATTCAAGGTCAGGAGAGTTTGCCTGCTGAAATAGTTAATAACACTGGTTATTGGATCAAAGAACATAACTTCTCTGAAAATCAATATATTAAAAAAACAATTAGTGATGTCGTTCGTTATTTTCAATGTACGACTGATGGTGGATCTTCAGGAGCATCTGAACCTTCTTGGAATACAACAGTTGGGGGTACAACTTCAGATGGTGATCTTGTTTGGACTTGTTTAGCTAGTGACCCTAATACTGTTGGTGTCTCTAGAACTGTTACGACTTCAGATTCTGTTGATGAAATTCGTGTAGTTATTAAGATTCCTGCTCTTCAACATATTGAAGATGATGGTGACATTGTAGGTACTTCGGTCAAAATCAAAATTCAATTACAGATCACGACTACAGGTGGTACTGGAGCGTGGGTCGATCAAGATATTAATCCAGGTGGTGATACAGATGCGAATAAAAAGATAGATACGATTACAGGCCGAACTGGTGATGAATATAAGAAACAATATGCAATTCAATTACCAACAACTGCTTTCACAGAAGCAAAGATTAAGGTTATTCGTTTAACAGATAATTCTTCAGATGGAACTAGAGTTCAAAATCAAACATATTGGGACTTTTTCACTAGAGTCACTAAGACAAGTAGGAATTATCCAGATTGTGCTTTAGCAGGTATTCGTATTGATGCTGAACAGTTTTCATCAATTCCATCAAGAGCTTATTTAGTTAGAGGTACAAAGATCAGAATCCCTTCAATTGTTGTTGGAGGAGTTGAGCAAGTCACGGTTGATCAAACGACTGGTGCAATTGTTTATCCCCAGAATGGGATTTGGACTGGTGTTTTTCAGGCGGCGGTTTGGTGCGCTGATCCTGCTTGGTGCTTATGGGATCTTTTGACATCTAAGAGATATGGTTTGGGAGATCATATTCTTACCCCTTCTGAGCAATCGAGTTTTAACGGCAATGCAGAACGGTTAAGTAAATTTGATTTTTATGCTGCTTCTAAATATTGCTCTGCGCTCAACACCAGATCTAATGGGACGACTAATGATTACCATAAAACGACTGGTAAACATGGAATAGCTGATGGATTCGGAGGTTTTGAACCACGTTTTTCCTGTAATGTTTATATCCAAGGTCGAGCAGAAGCTTTTGATTTAATTAATTCAATGTCTGCTGTCTTTATGGCAATGCCATATTGGTCAGCAGGTAGTCTTGCGATGTCTCAAGACAAGCCTCAGTCCAGTAGTTACTTATTTACGCTGGCGAATATTACTTCTGAAGGTTTTAATTATTCGGGTAGTAGTCAGAGAACAAGAGCAACAGTAGTAGTAGTTAAATATTTTGATAAAGATCTTAGATCGTTTGCGTATGAAAGAGTTGAAGCAGCCACCCAAATTATTAATAAGTATGGTGCAATCACTAAAAACATAGAAGCTTTTGCTTGTACCAGTAGATCACAGGCGAAAAGAGTTGCAAAATGGCTTCTTTATACAGAAGAAAACGAAACTGAAGTTGTAACTTTCACTTGTAGCTTGGATGCTGGAATTTTAGTTCGGCCTGGTCAAGTTATTGATGTTGCAGATCCTTTAAAAGCTGGTCTTAGAAGGGGTGGTCGTATAGTTTCAGCAACTGCTGGTCAAATTACGGCTGATGGTATAGCGATTGGAGATAACCCAGATACAGATTTGCCGCAAGGTTCTTCTGTCGGTTATACAAGAACAATTCATGTTCTTCTTTCTGGAGGGACTGTCGAATCAAGGCCAGTTAGTAATATCTCTGGATCTGTTATTACGGCTGAAACTGATTTCAGTAGTGTTCCTCAAGCTAATAGTGTTTGGGTTTTAGAAACTTCTGGTGGTACTTCTGCTCAGAACTTGCAGACAACTCAGTGGAGAGTTGTTTCGGTTGAGGAAGAAGATGCACTTGAATATAAGGTTTCAGCACTTTCTTATAACGCTTCTAAGTATGCAAATGTTGAAGCAGGAGAAACTTTAACGGTAAGAGATTTCAGTAATCTTAATGAAATTCCTGCTGCTCCTACGGGGCCATTAACTATTGTTCAACAGCTTTATAAACAAGCAAATCAAGTAAAAGCAAAGTTAGTATTTTCATGGAAAACTGTTTTAGGTGTTAGTAAATATGAGGTGAGATGGAGGAAAGATAATGGTACTTGGCATGTTTATACACAGTTGGGAAATAATGATGAGATTCCAGATATAACTGCTGGTGCATTCCAGTTCAAGATTTTCAGTCTTAATGCAACAGGAGTACCTTCAAGTTCTGCTTTAGAGGGATCAATTGGAGCAACTGGTAAATCAAATCCTCCAAGTAATATTACTAATTTTGCTTATTCAATAGATCCATCAATAGGAATTGTTTTTACATGGGATAAGTTAGTCGCTGTTTATCCTGACTTCGATGATTTAGACGTTGTTGGATATGAAATTAGATCAACAGATGCAGAGTGGGGTTTAGCTAATAATGCTTATTATAATGCTGCAAATCCTGTCGCTGAAGAAAATTTAATCGCAAGGCTTACTGCTAACACTTATACCCTTGGATTTATTACTACTGGTGAGCAGTATTTTTGGATTAAAGCTTACGACAGTGAGGAAGTTTATAGCACTACTGCTGCTTCTTTAGCTATTGAAATAGGTGATCCAGTCGCACCGAGTCCAGTTTCAATTTCTTTTGAAGGTAGTAATGTCGTTCTTTCATGGGATCAAGTCTCTGTTGTTGGGAAATATGCTATTTCTCATTATGAAGTTTCTAAAGGTCAGAATTTTACAAATATTTTAGAGAAGTTAGATACGACAGTTTATAAGCGAGAAGTAGACTTTATTGGGGTGCAGGATTTTTATGTTAGATCAGTAGATATAGCAGGAAATGTTAGTACTGCCACTGCTGTTTCGATCACCAACATTGCAGCAGATGAGTATGGTTTGACGGCTGTTTATAACAGTGGAACTTCTGTTGATTTATCATGGGCTGCGAAAGATGGGAGTACTCCTACTTTTGCTTATGAATTAGGTCATGGCCCTGCTAATCAAGGTACTTTTGATACTGCTACGGGTTTACAACAAGTAAAAGGTACTACTTTATCTTTCCTTGTTAATTGGAAAACTGATAGGAGGTTCTTTATTCGAGCAATTAACGCTCAGGGTCAGTATGGGGATGAAGAATATGTCGATTTGATTTTTACGATGCCAGGTACGGTTTCTAATATACAAACTACTTTTAAGTCAGATAGTGATGCTTTATTAAAAAGTGAACTTGAATTGTCATGGACTGCTGCAACAAAAGGTTCGTTAAATATTGAAGATTATGAAATCAGAAGAGGTTCTTCTTTTCAAGTAACAAATGGTGTCGTAGATACTTCTAATACTAATGCTGTTATTGTTGCAACTATCAAAGCATTATCAGTTTCAACTCAGGTTGATTGGAGTGGTGTTCAAACATTTTGGGTCGTAGCAAAGGATATAAATGGTAATTATGGAACTCCGATTTCGACGACTGCGACAGTTACTATTCCTGGTGAGGTTACTAAATTTACGCAAGAAGTTATAGATAACAATGTTTTACTTAACTGGGGTGATGCTCCTTCTAATCTTCCTATTCTTTATTACAACATTAAAAAGCAAACGTCGCCAAGTTTGCCTTTAGATACTGTTTCTAATTTTACCAATCGTGGTGAAGAGATTGGAACTAAACAGGGATTATTTACCACTGTGTTTGAAACGATTGCTGGGACTTTTACTTATTGGATAGCAGCAGTTGATTCAGCTAATAACACTGGAGAGCCTTACAGTGTTACGGCTACGGTTAATCAGCCACCAGATTATATTCTTCGTACCAATGTTGATAGTACGTTCGCCACTAATGCTTCGACTAATACAACAGTTACTAAAACAAATGCGTTTGCTGATTCAGGTAGTTTGTTTGTCAATGTAGATACATCTAAAACTTATCAAGATCATTTTATAGGGACAGGATCTTCAAGTTTGCCTCAATATCCAAATTGGAACTCGTTTGAAACGGCAGCAGGAGGACAAAGAATTTATGGTTTGCCTTCTGCTACATCAGGGTCTTATCAAGAAATATTAGATTATGGAACAGTATTGGCAGGCACAAAAATAGTGGCAACTTTAACTGGAACACATGCGGCAGGTTCAACTTCTGTTACCCCAAAAATATCTATTAGTGCAAATGGTTCGAGTTATACAGATTACGTTGGGAGTGCAACAACTCAAGCAAATAGTTCTCACAACGCTTTTGGAACAAGTTTTAGATATGTGAAATTCCGTTATGATTTTACAAGTGCAGGAAATGATGATTTATTAAGAATAAGTGCATTTAATATGAGATTAGAAACTAAACAAAAAACAGATGCAGGAAGTGGAACAGCAAGTGCAAGTGATAGTGGTGGAACAACAGTTAATTTCGTTGTAGATTTTGTAGATGTTGAATCAATTACAGTAACTCCAAAAGGAAGTTCAACCCCTGTGATTGCAATTTATGATTTCACTGATGTTCCTAACCCAACATCGTTTAAAGTGTTGTTATACAACACTTCTGGCACTAGAGTTGGTGGGGATTTCAGTTGGACGGCAAGAGGTAACTAATGGCTAACTGGAGCAATCCTCAACTCACCAGTACATATACAAATTTCTTAGCAGAAGTAAAAGCTAGGGATGTTGACCTTGCAACTCAGTTTTCTGGGTCGCCAACAAACGTGCCGACTGGGGCAATAAAATGGGATAGCGGATCAAATATATGGCAAAAATGGAGTGGAAGTTCTTGGGGTGCTTTAACTTCTACTTATCAATTTCCAGCGATAGAGGCAACAACAGGGACATTTAGTAGCAATGTTAGTGTTACAGGGACATTGGATTCTGCTAGTACTGTTTCTGGACAGTCTTTTAGTTGTGATGGAAGTACAGCTCCTAGTAATGGAATATATTTACCTGCTGCTAGTACTCTTGGCTTCTCGGCAGGAGGATCACGCCAAGCTGCTTTAACATCAACTGGATTAAAGCTTGGATCAGGTACGGCAGGATGCAAGCTAGATGTTGTTGGGGGGATAAAAGTTAGTGGTGGAATAACAAATGGATCACATGGTTATGGATTTAGCAGTAATGATACAGATGGAGGCATGTATTCCAATGCCGATAATGAATTAACTTTTAAAACGAATGATACGAGACGATTAACGATTCAAGGGGATCAAGTAGGGGTCAATATTAATAATCCTGATGCTCATTTGCATGTTTGTAACTCTAATGCAAATAATTCTAGTTCTCCAACTAGCGTTAAAATATCGAATAGTGAAGGCACTTATGAGATCGGCGTAGATGCTGATACTGCTTATAATAATGCTGATAGCCATCGTTTCCAAAACGAGTCAAAGGCTGTTGCTTATGGGCAATGGGATGCTAATGGACTTGGAGTCAACTGCAATCCTGGTAGTTATAGATTTGAGGTTGCTGGAAGTGCGAAGATTTCAACGAGTTTAAGAGTTGGGTCTTTATTGCATAGTGATGGTACTTCTTATAAACCGAATGATCTTAGTATTAGTGCTACCAATCGTGTTTTATATCAAGCATCTACTACCAATACAGTTGCGTTAGGAGTTGGAACGGCTGGGCAATTTTTAAGAACAAACGGTGCTAGTAGTGCGCCTTCTTGGGAGACTATTTCGACTTCTGGCATAGTTCCTGTTGGTGGAATTATTATTTGGTATGGATCTGAAGCTTCAATTCCTAGTGGATGGTCAATATGTAATGGAAGCACTGTTGGTGGTAATGCAACTCCAGATTTAAGAAATAGGTTTGTTCTTGGTGCTGGTACTGGAAACGGAGGACAAGCTCCTGGTACTACAGGTGGTTACGAAGATGCAATAGTTGTTAGTCACACACACAGCACCAACTCAACTGGATCTCATGGTCACGGTATCAGTGATCCTGGTCATACTCATAGTTATACAAAAACCACAAATGATCAGGGCGTTGACACAGATAGCCATCATCACGACACCAGTGTTAGGCAGGGAACTGATGGATCTAATACAGGTACGAGTGCTTGGTCTGGATCAGGGATTTCAGTTAATAGTGGTGGTTCTCATAGTCATACGGCGAATAGTCCAACAGGATCTGTAAGTGGAACAGATAGAAACATGCCTCCTTACTATTGCCTCTGTTACATAATGAGGACTAGCTAAATTATTATCTTTCTCTAGTTAGGAAGAAACTCGTAATAATATATTTACTCTGTCGAATAGGCTTAAGATGTTTGTAAGGGAAATTCCAAGTTGCAGGGAACATAATTAATTTTCCTGTTAATGGTTTGATTTTGTATTCAAATGCAAATTCAGTTTCACCGCCTTCTTCTATCGTATTTAAGTACCATATACATGAAAGCATTCTGTTCCATCCGTCTCTTGTGAAACCAGTGTCTTGATGCCAATTAACATAATCTGCTTCTTGATATTGTTTTATCGTATAACCACTATCCATTACTTCATTAATCCATAAAGGTCTTCCTATAGCTCTTGCTATTTGTTCTGTATATTTTTCAAAATGTTCAGTTAATGATTGGAGAAGAATCTCATCAATATCATTCCATTTTTTTGAATCACTAATGTAAAGGTCTATAGATTCCTTTAGTTCAAGAATTTGTTCTTTTGGGGGGGCTTTTGTATTGTCGTCTTGAAATCTTTCGATAATGTTGTCACAAGTTTCTAATGACAAAGCATCATCGACTTCATACAGGAGATCTGTAAAATCTTTCATAGCTAATAAATAAAGATAGGAAAAAAAGAAGATTCAAGAAAATCTTCCTCTCTTCTGGGTTTGATAGGTATTATTAGACTATCCTAAAGAAGATCCAAGAGGGAAGGAAGTGGCAAACAAGAAAATTACAGATTTAACTGAACTGACCACTCCAGCTTCAGATGATGTTCTTCCCATAGTTGATATTAGTGAAACCAGTAATGCCAATAAGAATAAAAAAATTAAGGTTGTTAATTTAATTGAGAACCTTACTGATGTTGATTTAAAACTCGCTAATGGTACAGAAGCAGCACCAAGTCTTGCGTTTACAAGTGCAGCTTCAACAGGTTTATATCGTAGTGCAGCGAATGAATTATCTATAACAACGAATGGTGGTCGAGCAATAAAAGTTGAATCAAACAATAAGACCACAATTTATGGAGATCTCGTAGTTACTGGTGGAACGACTACGATTTCCTCTACTCAGATTGATGTAACAGATAAGAACTTGCAGCTTGCCACAGGCAATAGTACTAATGCTGGAGCAGATGGAGGTGGTTTAACTCTTAAAGGTACAACAGATAAGACTTTGAATTGGATCAACAGTACTGGTGCATGGACATCGAACCAGCATATTGATGTCACAACTGGAAAAGTCTTCAAGATTGCTGGAACAACAGTTCTAAATGCAACAACATTAGGTGCTGGGATTGTTAATAGTTCTCTTACTTCTGTTGGAACACTTGGATCATTAACAGTCACCAATGCTGTTACCGCAGGAAGTTTAGACATCTCTGGTGGAGCTGATATAGATGGAACTTTAGAAGCTGACGCTTATACCGTTAATGGTACAGCCTTGAATGAGTACATCGCCGACACAGTTGGAGCGATGGTTTCCAGCAATACGGAGACTAATATTGTTGTTACTTATAACGATGGTGATAATACTCTTGATTTTGTAATTAGTTCTTATCCTG
>Ga0115011_10002010_pt1 | contig 14302 bp, 14 predicted proteins | sample TroAtlMetagenome_2_FD_88705 | JGI IMG/M metagenome (GOLD analysis project Ga0115011, IMG submission 88705) | Marine eukaryotic phytoplankton communities from Atlantic Ocean - Tropical Atlantic ANT8 Metagenome | ecosystem: Environmental > Aquatic > Marine > Oceanic | place: Tropical Atlantic...
CTATTTTTTTTTTATAATTTTTATCAAAATTTTTAAAGTCATCAACTCTGCTATAGAATCCATCTAAAAAATACCATATCATTTGAGATAGTAATTTTGATGTCTGATTATGTATATCATTTTGAGGAGTAAAATTAAAAATACCTAAAGAAGACAACTTGTCATTAATTCCACAGTAACGCAATAAAGCACAAGCCTCATTTCCGAAAAACCCATTTACAGTCGGTTTTATTGATCCTGGACTATCAGAAAATCTTATGCTGGACATATCAAAACTAACAAAATCTGCCGCTCTTATAGTTGGCTCTAATTCCCTAATATTACTTCTAGAGTCTCCTAGTCTTATTACATCGAAATGCATTTCATTAAACATTTTCACTGACTCATAAGAGACAAAATGCTTTTGATAACCAATGTTAGAATAATTAAAAAGCTTATTAGGAGTATGAGATCAAATATCTCACATAAATTTTTCTGAATTAACAGTGTTATCTCCTGCTCCTAAATCAAAATTATTATCTATTGAAAGTAAACTCACATATTTATTTTGATTATTATAAGCCAAGTACATGTTATAAGTTAATTCCTGACCACCCCCTATAACTATTGGTAATAAATTTCTATTTAAACACTCAGACATAACATCTTGAAATATCTGATAAGTGTCTTTCTTTTTGTGACCTAATTTCAAATGACCTAAATCACAAAAATTAATATTAAAATTATGCTTTGACAAACTATAAAGCTCTTCTCTAAAAACATTGTAGTCTGTGTTTTTGTTTTCAATACCAGTCCCCCTATACTCTGAAACAGAAAACATAACAATGGTAGCTTCCTCTAAATTTGGAAATTTACCTTCAGTATATTTGTCGATATGAAAACCTAACTGAAAAGGCTGGTATTTTTCATCAACAAAAATGGGATCAAAACTTAATTCAAACTCCATGGTTTAATTATCTTTTTTTTGTTTTGTAAAAAATTTTTCAGCTGCCTTTAACTGTTTAAAAGACAAAGACTTTTTAAACTTGTATTGTCTTTTTAAAGAATTTATAAATCTATTTTCCCCTTCATAGCTTTCAACATCAGAGTAAATGTTCTCAGAATTTTCTATTTCCTCCTCTACAGTTTCATTATCTAATACTTTTTTAGCAGCTTGCTGCTGCTTTAAAGTTAATTTCTTCCCTATTTCGAGTTGTTTTTTCAAACTAATAATAAATGGATTTTCTTCGTCAGATTCAGATATTAATTTGATAATATCTGGGTCTTGATAATGATCTTTTTGTTTGTTTTTTTCGTAATCTAAAATAATACCTTTAATATCTTTTTCTGTAATTGTATCTATATCAAAACCTGATCCTTTTAAAGAAATGTGTTTCTTTTCTTCATCGTCTTGTTCCCCTATTTGGATTAAAGGGCCAAATCTACCCAACCTAACATAAACAGGCTTGTCTCCTTCACTATAAACCTTCCTTTGACCTGAAAAATCTTTTGTTTTTGTTAATTTTTCAACATCATCATAAAAGCTTTTAACCATTTCTTGCCATTTAATTTCATCGGCCATGATTTTATCTAAGCTCATCTCCAGTTTAGCTGTAAAATCATAATTAATAAAATCGTGTAAATTTTTGTTGTTAAAAACATTAACTGTTTGACCAAGATCTGACGCAACTAATTTACCTCTGTTAGAATTAAAAAATCTTGTTTCAGGATTTTTTGTTATATTCTGATTTTTCAAAGAAAAAACATTAATGCTCCTTTCTTCCCCCTTTGAAACACCTTTAGATATATAATTTTTATTTATATTAGTTTGTATCATTTGGGCAAAAGTAGAAGGTCTGCCTATTCCTAATTTCTCCAATTGTTTAACAAGAGAGGCTTCAGAGTATCTCCTAGGAGGGTTAGAGAAATCTTCTTTTACATTTAACTCATTTAAAGTAACATTATCTTTTGTGCTTAAATTAGAAATATTAACAACATCTTCTGTATCAGAATTAGAATTAATTGTATTTAACTTTAAAAAACCGTCGAAAAGTATATTCTGACATTCAGACACAAAAACATTTTTATTGTTATCTGAAATAAACAACTTAACATCCTCAACTTTAGCTTGTACCATCTGAGAAGCAACCATTCTTTTCCAAATTAAATTATATATTTTTAACTCATCTCCCGTACATTCTGCTGGCTCTTTTTCGCTAACATTTGTTGGTCTTATAGCTTCATGAGCCTCTTGTGCTGATTTAGATTTTGTACTATAATTTTTAGGAGAAGAATAGTCTAGACCAAAATCTTTTTCAATAAGAACTTTTGTGTCTTTAATAGCTTGATCAGAAATGTTTGTACTGTCTGTTCTCATGTAGGTTATTTTACCTTTTTGATAAAGAGATTGAGCTAAACTCATTGTCCTTTGAACACCATAACCTAATTTAGAAGAAGCATCTTGTTGTAAAGTAGAAGTAATAAATGGAGGTGGCGGTTTTTTAAATCTTTCATTTTTAGTTATATCGTCTATAACATAATTAACTTTTTTTGATGTTTCTAAAAAACCTAAAACATGTTTTTCGTCTTCTAATTTTAATTCTGATTTTGCTTTTATAGATGAATTTTGTATATCAAAAACAGCACTAACTCTATAAATAGATTTTGAATCAAAATCCTGAATTTCCTTTTCCCTATCAGCCACTATCTTTAAAGCAACCGACTGAACTCTACCAACTGACAATTTTCTATTACCTTGAGATTTCCATAAAATAGGAGAAAACGTGAACCCTATAATTCTATCTAAAGTTCTACGAGCCATATAAGCATATAACAATTGATTATTGATTTTACGTGGATTATCAAAAGAACTTAAAACAGCTTTCTTTGTTATCTCACTAAAGACAACTCTTTCATAATCATCATTTTTTAATTTCAAAATATCTTTTATATGCCAAGCTATAGCCTCTCCTTCTCTATCTAAATCTGTCGCTATATATACTTTATTCTTCTTATATTTTTTATAATTTGATTTTAGTAGCTTTACAGCTTCTTTTTTGCCTTTTTGGATATCAAAAAACAATTTACAATCATTACTTAAATCTATGCCTAGATTGCTTGTGCCTTCTTTTTTAGATAATTCTCTAAAATGACCAATACAAGACATTACATGAAAATCTTGACCTAAAATTTTACTTATAGTCTTAATCTTCGCAGGAGACTCAACAATAACTAATTTTTTTACCATAAAACAATTATAAAATAAATAGTGACGTCAATATTAATACTTTTTTGAAAAAATTTATAATTAGAAAAAACAATTATATTAATAATTGATTGTTTATATATATATAATATATATAGAATGAAAAATATTATGACAATTTGTCATAAATTGTTAATTTTGAAAACGTAATTTATTTAAAATGAGCACTGCAGAAATAGAAAAAAGAAAAACATCATCAAAAAAATTACTTTATATAGAAAGTTATGGCTGTGCAATGAATTTTTCTGATAGTGAAATCGTCTCTTCAATTTTAAAGAAAGAAGGCTTTAAGTCAACAAATAATTTAACAGAAGCTAATCTAGTACTTATAAACACTTGTTCTATAAGAGATAAAGCTGAACAGACTGTAAGAAATAGATTAAAATTATATAATTCAATAAAAAAGAAAAAAAACCCTAACATGATGGTAGGTGTTTTGGGTTGTATGGCTGAAAGGTTAAAAGATAAACTACTAGAAGAAGAAAAACTTGTTGATATTGTAGCAGGACCTGATTCATATAGAAGTTTACCAAAACTAATCAATGAAGTACATGATGGAAGAAAAGCAATAAATGTAATTCTTTCAAAAGAAGAAACATATGCGGATATAAGCCCTGTTAAATTAAATTCTAACGGAGTTACAGCTTTTGTCTCAATAATGAGAGGTTGTGATAATATGTGTTCATTTTGCGTTGTTCCTTTTACAAGAGGAAGAGAAAGGAGCAGGTCTCCTGAAACTATAGTTAAAGAATGTAAAGATTTATTTGATAAAGGATACAGAGAAGTTACGCTATTAGGACAAAATGTTGATTCCTTTTTTTGGTATGGAGGGGGGCTAAAAAAAGATTTTAAAAAATCTGGCAAAATAACATTTATAAATTTTGCCAATTTATTAGAAATGGTAGCTAAAATAGACAAAAAGCTGAGAATTAGATTTTCAACATCTCACCCAAAAGACATAACAGATGAGGTCCTATACGTAATGAAAAAATATGAAAATATATGTAAGTATATTCATTTACCAGTTCAATCTGGTAGCACAAGAATATTAAAACTCATGAAAAGAGGTTATAGTAGAGAATGGTACCTAAATAAAATAAAAAAAATAAAAAGCATTATCCCTAATTGTGCTATATCAATGGATATAATTTCTGGTTTTTGTAGTGAAACAGAACATGACCACCAACTAACCCTGTCTTTAATGAAAAAAGTAAAATACAATTTTGGATATATGTTTTCATATTCAGAAAGACCTAATACTTTTGCAGAAAAGAAGTTTTCTGATGATGTGACCCCAGAAACAAAAAAACTAAGACTACAAGAAATAATAAATTTACAGCAAAAACATTCATTTGAAAGAAACAAAAGTTTTGTAGGCAAAATCCAGAATGTTTTAATAGAAGGTATATCAAAAAAATCAAAAGAACACTTTTATGGCAGAAATTCTGAAAATACAGTGGTAGTATTCCCTAAAAATGACAAATCTCCTGGGGAATATGCAGATATTATAATTAACAACTTTACTTCAGCAACATTAATTGGAGAATTAAAAAAATAAAATGGACAATCTTGTTAAAATAAAAAGACAAAATAATATATTAGGTAATTCTAATAAATTAAATCAAGCAATAAATATAGCCATACAAGTAGCTCCAACTGATTTGAGTGTATTAATAATAGGGGAAAGTGGCTCTGGAAAAGACATATTCCCAAAGATAGTACATCAAAACAGCAAAAGAAAACATGAAAACTTTATTGCTGTAAATTGTGGAGCTATCCCTGAAGGCACAATAGACAGTGAATTGTTTGGTCATGAAAAAGGATCATTTACAGGAGCAATAGAAAACAGAAAAGGATATTTTGAGTTTGCAGATAAAGGGACAATATTCTTAGATGAAATAGCCGAATTACCAATGTCAACACAAGCTAGACTTTTAAGAATACTGGAGTCAGGAGAATACTTTAAAGTTGGATCTTCAATTTGTCAAAAATCTGACATCAGAATAATAGCAGCAACAAATAAGAACATTGAACAATTAATAAGAGAAGGTAAATTTAGATCAGACTTATATTACAGGTTAAATAGCATAAACATAAATATCCCTCCATTAAGAGAGAGAACAGAAGATATAAAAATATTATTCTTAAAGTTTATTAATGACTTCAGTATAAAATACAATAAAACTATTGAAAACATAGATGAAACATGTTTTGATCTGTTAGAAAAATACAATTGGCCTGGAAATATCCGACAACTTAAAAACTTTACTGAAAAAATTTGTGCTTTATCAGAAAACAATACAATTAGTTATGACACAATAAAAAAAGAACTACCTAAACCTCAGGAAGCTAAAGATGTAGTGTTATACCAAAGTCCATCAGAAAATGTAAATGAACGAGAATTATTATACAAATTTTTAATTGACATGAAACATGATTTAAATCAATTAAAAAAAGTTACATATGACATAATAGACAAACAAAATATTAATATAGAAGAAAAACATGAAATAGTAAAAACAAATAACACGAAACCAGAATTAAATTACGAAAAAGAATCTCTATCTATAGAAGAAAATGAAAAAAATCTAATTAAAAAAGCTTTAAAAAAACACAATAACAAACGAAATATAGCTGCTGAAGAACTTGGGATATCAGAACGTACATTATATAGAAAAATAAATGACTATAACTTATAAAATATATTTTTGGGTTTTTATTTTTATAACTACAAGTTGTGGGATTTATTCATTTGAAGGATCTACATTACATCCTAATGTAAATAATTTACAAGTTAACAATTTCACAAATGAATCAAGTAATAATAACACTACTCTTATACAAACTATAGAAGAAGAAATAAAAAATATTTTTTCAGAAAAAAGCAAATTAAACATTTCTTCTTATGGTGACATTATAATTAATGGAGAAATACAAGAATACAAAATAACACCTATATCGGTTTCGTCAGGAGAAATAGCTACACTTAACAGGTTGAATATTAAAATAAATGTTAAATGTGACAATAAAATAGAAAATGAAAATAGCTTTGAAAAAACATTTAACAGGTATATAGATTATGAAAGCAACAAAGACTTAAACATTCATGACATACAGTTTGCTGAAGAAAATTCAATCACAGACCCTAACATGAGTCTAGAAGAAATGATGGTGTTTAAAATATGCAAACAAATATGTGAAGATATATATTACAAAACAGTATCTAATTGGTAAAATCTAGAAAAATGAATTACTTGTTACAAAGCATTGAAAATTACAACTCTATAAAAGAAGAAGATGCCCTAAAAATACAAAACGAACTAGAAAGAAGTCCTTTTAGTTCATTACTAAGAATATTGTATACCAAATACCTGCAAAACCAAAAACTAAACTATTATCAAGATCTTTCAAAAACCGCTATATATACTTCTGACAGGATTAGATTAAAAAAAATATTTTTCAATGAAAAGAAAAAAAATAAATCAAAAAAAATAAAAAAAATAAAAAAAATAAAAAATGAAAAAATGACATTTGACGAATGGATAATATTTGTTAATTCAAAATCAACAAAAACAGAAGAATCAAATGAAATAAATATTGATTTTGCAACAGAAAATTTAGCTAAAATATACACCAAACAAAAAAAACATGATTTAGCAATAGCAACTTATAGAAAATTAATGTTGAAATTTCCAAAAAAAAGTACTTTATTTGCAAACCAAATTAAAAAAATAAAACAAAGATAAATTGTATACTTTATTTTCTATTATTATTATCATAATCTGTATTTTGCTTTTACTAATTATTTTAGTTCAAAATCCGCAAGGTGGAGGGTTATCTTCAACATTTGGTTCTAGTAATCAGGTTTTAGGTGTAAGGAAAACTGCAGACTTTTTAGAAAAAGCAACCTGGACACTAGCTATTTTACTTTTATCTTTTACTTTAATTCAAAGTAAGGTGATAAATAAAGACAACAGGCCACAAGACTCAGTATTAGATGAAAGTCTAGACTATGTGCCTCCAACAAATCCTGGAGTACCGATAATAAACAATGAAAATGATGAATAAATGACATTTTGTCATTGTTTTACATTAAGGTACAATTTTTGATAAAATATTTATAGTAACCAAAAAAAACAAAAATGAATAAACTAAAAATTCAACCACTATCAGACAGAGTAGTAGTGGAAGCTTCAAATGCTGAAACTAAAACTTCATCTGGAATTATTATACCTGACACGGCTCAAGAAAAACCTCAAGAAGGAGTAATTGTTGCTGTAGGAAAAGGAAAAAAAGATGAACCTATGACTGTGAAAAACGGGGACAAGGTATTATATGGCAAATACTCTGGAACTGAAATAAAATTTGACGGCAAAGATTATCTCATAATGAAAGAAAGCGACATACTCGCTATTATTTAAACGTATTTATTAACTAATAACAAATTATAAAATGGCAAAAGAAATAAAATTTAACTCAGAAGCAAGAGATAAACTAAAAAAAGGTGTTGACTCTCTAGCAAATGCAGTAAAAGTAACACTAGGTCCAAAAGGTAGAAATGTAGTTTTAGACAAAAAATTTGGTGGTCCTACAATAACAAAGGATGGAGTTACTGTTGCAAAAGAAATAGAATTAGAAGACAGTTTAGAAAACATGGGTGCTCAAATGGTAAAAGAAGTTGCATCAAAAACAGCTGATTTAGCTGGAGACGGAACAACAACTGCTACTGTTTTAGCACAAAAAATAATATCGGAAGGTTTAAAAAATGTTGCTGCTGGAGCTAATCCTATGGATTTAAAAAGAGGAATAGATAAAGCTTCTAAAAGAATAATTGAAAATTTAAAAAAACAATCTAAAGAAGTTGGAGATAGTTCTGAAAAAATAGAACAAGTTGCAACTATATCTGCAAATAACGACAATACAATAGGTAAACTAATATCAGAGGCAATGAAAAAAGTGAAAAAAGAAGGAGTGATAACTGTCGAAGAGGCAAAAGGAACAGAAACTACAGTTGAAGTTGTAGAGGGAATGCAATTTGACAGAGGATATCTTTCTCCTTATTTTGTCACAAATGCAGATAAAATGATTGCAGAATTTGAAAATCCTAATATCTTGATTTATGATAAAAAGATATCAAACATGAAAGATCTACTACCTATACTAGAGCCTGCAGCACAAACAGGTAATCCGTTATTAATAATAGCAGAAGATATAGAAGGAGAAGCATTAGCAACTCTAGTAGTGAATAAAATGAGAGGAACATTAAAAATAGGAGCAGTAAAAGCCCCTGGTTTTGGTGACAGAAGAAAAGAAATGTTAGAGGACATAGCAATACTGACAGGAGGAACTGTTATTTCTGAAGAAAGAGGATTCAAATTAGAAAACGCCACTATAGAAATGTTAGGGAAATCTGACAAAGTTACTATTGATAAAGACAATACTACGATAGTAAATGGTAATGGAAATAAAAATGACATAAAATCTAGAGTGAATCAAATTAAAACTCAAATAGAAAACACTACTTCGGACTATGATAAAGAAAAACTTCAAGAAAGACTTGCAAAATTAGCTGGAGGAGTAGCTGTACTTTATGTAGGGGCTGCATCAGAAGTTGAAATGAAAGAGAAAAAAGACAGAGTAGATGATGCTTTAGCTGCAACAAGGGCTGCTGTAGAGGAAGGAATAGTTCCTGGAGGAGGTATTGCTTTTATTAGATCTTTGAAAAGCCTAGAATCTTTAAAAGGAGAGAACGAAGATGAAAACACTGGTATTCAAATTATATCTAAATCACTTGAAGAACCTTTAAGACAAATCATAAACAATGCAGGAGAAGAAGGTGCTGTTATAGTATCAAAAATAAAAGAAGGGAAAGATGATTATGGATACAATGCTAAAAAAGATGAATTTGTCAACATGTTTAAAGAAGGTATAATAGATCCAACAAAAGTAGCAAGAGTCGCTTTAGAAAACGCTGCTTCAGTTGGAGGCATGATACTAACTACAGAGTGTGTAATAACTGACATACCTGAGAAAGACCCTCCGCCAGCAATGCCTGCACCAGGAGGAATGCCAGGAATGATGTAAAAACAAATATCAAAAAAAAAAAAAAGAACTCTAATTAGGGTTCTTTTTTTTTGCGTAAAAAAATAATCTTACAAATGAAAACACAAAAAACAAAAAGCCTATATGATGAAAAATTCTGAAATAAATTGACATTTCAAAAATGAGTACAAAAACCCCAAATAAAAATTGAAAAACAACAGCTAATAAAATAACATATAAAGAAGATTTTATCAGATAATCATCTAATCTAAGATTAGAATAAAAGAATAAAAAAACAGTATAAATAAAGATTATCATACCTAAAATTCTATGAATAAATTGTATTGATGCTAAATTGTTAAAAAAACTAACGAATCCTGTTTTAGAATAAGCGGCAAACAAACTATCTGGAATAAATTGACCATTCATAGATGGAAAAGTATGATATAGATTACCTGCTCCTGTCCCTGAAACAAAAGCTCCAAAAATAATTTGCAAAAAAACAAAAGGCATCAACAGCAATAGCAAACTATACAACTTTTTATGTCCTTTAATCGAATTGTCATGATTATAAATCAAAAATAAAGTCCAAATTAAATAACAAAATAAAATAACAGCTAAAGAGAGATGCATGCTTAGCCGGAAATGCGCTACATTAACCATACCTTCTTTCAAGCCACTTGCAACCATATACCATCCAACAAGACCTTGAAAAACAGTCATCAAAAACAAAACAATATACCTTTTATACAGACGTGAGAACCTTTTGAAAAATAACTTTTTAAATAAAACTGGAACTAAAAAAAACAAACCAATTACTCTACCTAAAAGTCTATGAAAATACTCCCACCAATATATAACTTTAAATTCCTTAATTGACATATTATAATTTATTAATTTAAATTCTGATGTTTTCTGATACTTATTGAATTTTTTTTCCCAAGTTTTTTTTGTAAAAGGAGGAACAACTCCGTCAAGTAATTCGAACTCAGTAATAGAAAGCCCGGAATCAGTTATTCTTGTCATCCCACCCACAATTATCATTAAAGAAACTAACCATACGCATATAACTGTCCATTTTTTTATCATAATTCCATTTTGTGTTTTACATAAGTTTTGTTAGATTTGCCAACCCAAAATAATAATATGGAAGTTATTGTAGAAATTTCTGGCAAACAATTTAGAGTCAAAAAAGACGACAAAATAGTTGTCCCTAAAATAGAAGGCGAAAAAGGTGATAAAATCATTTTAAATAATGTTTTAATGTCTAAAGTAAAAGATAAAATTAATTTTGGCAAACCTATTATAAATAATATTGATGTGAAATGTGAAATAATAAAACATCTTCAGGGTGATAAAAAAATAATATTTAAGAAAAAAAGAAGAAAAGGATATAAGGTGAAAAACGGATACAGAGATACTTTAACTGAAATATTAATAAGTAGCATTGGAAAAGAAGAAACAAAGAAAACAGTAAGCAAGAAAAAAGAAGAAACAAAGAAAACAGCAAGCAAGAAAAAAGAAGAAACAAAGAAAACAGTAAGCAAGAAAAAAGAAGAAACAAAGAAAACAGTAAGTAAAGAAAAAGGAGAAACAAAAAAATAACATAAAATGGCACATAAAAAAGGAGCTGGTAGTAGTAATAACGGAAGAGAATCTCAAAGTAAAAGATTAGGAGTCAAAATATACAGTAATCAAATAGTAAAAGCTGGTAATATAATTGTAAGACAAAGAGGGACAAGCCACCATCCTGGAGAGAATGTTGGTTTAGGGAAAGATCATACTTTATTTGCTCTTATAGACGGCAAAGTGTCTTTCATAAAGAAAAAAAACAATAGATCTTTTGTGAGTGTTGATCCAATAACAAACAATTCTTAAAATTAAAATTTTTCTATTTTTATTCTTTCACTAAATTTTATTTATTTTTGAAATAATATGCTAGACATAAACTACGTAATTAAAAATAAAGAAATAGTAATTAAAAAATTACTTATCAAAAATTTCGAATCAAAAGAAATAATAGAAGAACTAGAATTATTAAATAAAAAAAGAAAAATAATAATAAAAGAATTAGAATCTAAAAGATCTGAAATAAATAACATATCTAAAAAAATAGGAGAATTATTTAAAGACAAAAAAATACAAGATGCCGAAAAACTTAAAGATAGAAGTGTAAAGATAAAGAAAAGCTTTGGTGATATAGAATCAAATCTATTTAATATAGAAAATCAAATTAATGATAAAATATTAAAAATACCTAACATCCCTAACGATAGTGTGAAAAACCAGACAGAAAATGAAATAATCAAAGAGAAAAAACAAAAAGTAAACATAAATGAGGAGAGTTTGCCTCACTGGGAATTAATAAAAAAATTCAAACTAGTAGATTTTGAATTAGGGAATAAAATCACGGGTTCCGGATTCCCTGTTTATACTAATAAAGGTGCTAAGCTTCAAAGATCTTTAATAAATTTCTTTTTAGAAGAAAATATCAAAGCCGGTTATGAGGAAATAATACCTCCTCTGTTAGTTAACAAAGAATCTGCTTTTGGAACAGGACAAATCCCTGACAAAGACGAAGTCATGTACCAAATAGAAAGAGATAAATTTTATTTAATACCAACCTCTGAAGTGCCTGTAACAAATATATTGAGAGACAAAACATTAGAAGCAGAAGACTTGCCCATAAAATATACATCATATACTCCTTGCTTTAGAAGAGAGGCCGGTTCATATGGAAAAGATGTAAGAGGTTTAAATAGGGTGCATCAATTTGATAAAGTAGAAATAGTTCAAATCACCAACCCTGAAAAATCCTACAAAACTTTACAGGAAATGGTAAATCATATTGAAGGAATCTTAATAAAACTTGAATTACCTTACAGAATATTAAGGCTATGCGGAAAAGACCTTAGCTTTGCGTCTTCTCTTACATATGATTTTGAAGTTTACTCTGCAGCACAAAAAAAATGGCTAGAAGTTAGCTCAGTGTCTAATTTTGAGACTTTTCAATCTAATAGATTAAATTTAAAAATGAAATCAAAGTCTAAAAAAACACTTTGTCACACATTAAACGGAAGTTCTCTAGCATTACCAAGAATAGTAGCTGCAATGCTTGAAAATAATCAACAAAAAAACAAAATAGAACTACCAAAAGAGATACAAAAATACACAGGATTTGAATTTATAGAAAAATGAAAAGTCTGATACTATTTGTCTTATTTTTTAATTCAATAATATTATTCTCTCAAAACAAAATAAATGAAGCAAATAGATTTTTCTATAAAAAAGAATATACAAAAGCGATTGAGATATATAAAGAAATAGAAAATGAGAACTTAACAATAATATACAATAATTATGTAAAGTCTCTTTTTACATTAAAAGATTACACGACAGCAAATAAAATTATCAATAAACAAATTATCAAATTTCCTGAAAATCCTATATACAAAATAGATAAAGGATATTTGTTTATAATAAAAAATAAAAAAGAAAAAGCATATAATGTTTTCAATAAAATATTACAAAATACAGATAAATACAACAAGAATATTTTAACAAATACTGCAAATAAATTTTTAGAAATAAAAGAATATGATTTTGCAATTAAAACACTCAAAAAAGGAATAAAAAAATATCCTAATGTATCAATGGAATTAAATATAGCAAATATATATAGACAAAAAGGAGAGACTGAAGAAATGACAAAAAAGTATATAGAAATAGTAAAAAAATATCCTGAAAATAAACAAAGAATACTAAATATATTTCAAAATATATTTGGAAGAGACGGGAGTCAGCAAAACAAAAAATATTCGACCTTACAAGGGAGTCTAATAAAAGAATTGCAAATTTCAAATAACAAAGAAATTTTAGACATGATTATATGGACTTATATGCAACAATATGAATTTGAAAAAGCATTAAAATATGCCAAAATAGCTGATAAAAAATATACACAATATGGCAACAAAATATTTGAAATAGGTTTGATTGTAAAAGAAAACCAAGAACACGAAACTGCAACTAAATGCTTTGAATATTTATCTAAAAACTACAAAGAATACAAGCTGCAATCAGAACTAGAAATAATTAAAATAAAAAGAGAAAAATGTAAAAAATTAATATGCGGAAAAGAAGAATTAAAAAAAATATATTTACAATATCAAAATTTCATACAAGAGCATGGAGCTAACCATAAGACACATTATTTATTAAAAGATTATGCGAGTTTTTTGGCATTTAATTATAATAACCCTGATACTGCGATTTTTATTTTAAATGAGCTGAAAAAAGCTACATCAGATAATGTTTTCAAATCAGAGTGCAACTTAACTCTAGCCGAAATACTACTAAAAACAAACAAACCATGGGACGCAATAAAAATATACTCTGAATTAGATAAAAATTTCAAAAATGAGAAAACAGGACACTTAGCAAAATTCAATAAAGCAAAAATTTATTTTTATACCGGAAATATAGATTGGGCAAAAGCTCATTTAGATATATTAAAAATTGCAACATCTAAACTAATAGCTAATGATGCAATGAAAATGTCTTTACTTATAACTGATAATTCAAATCTTGACACTTCTTATGACGTAATAATAATGTACGCTAAAGCAGAATATGATTTTATAAAAAAAGAATATGAAAAATCCATCTCCAAACTGGATAGTATAATAAAAAAGTTCCCTGGTCATAGTATAAAAGATGAAATACATCTACTAAAAAGTAATATATATATAGAACAAGGATTATATGATTTCGCTCTACAAGAATTAGATAAAATAATCAAGAATCATTATTATGATATAATATGTGACGAAGCTTTGTTTAAATATGGTGAAATCATTGAAGAAAAATACAATAAAGACAAACAGGCCATGGAAATATATAATAAAATAATCACAGATTTTCCTAATAGCATATATGCCCAGAAAGCAAGAAAAAAATACAGAAGACTAAGAGGTGATAAAGATTTATAAAATGATTAAAAAAAAATACGGACAA
>Ga0115011_10002011_pt1 | contig 14301 bp, 8 predicted proteins | sample TroAtlMetagenome_2_FD_88705 | JGI IMG/M metagenome (GOLD analysis project Ga0115011, IMG submission 88705) | Marine eukaryotic phytoplankton communities from Atlantic Ocean - Tropical Atlantic ANT8 Metagenome | ecosystem: Environmental > Aquatic > Marine > Oceanic | place: Tropical Atlantic...
TGCTAAAGCAGCTGGGTTTCGAAATAAGCTGGGAAATTGAAACGGCTAAAATGCAGAGGCTTATTGCATCCGAAGTCTACCCTCACGCTGCACTTATAAGGTTCTTCAGTTTAAAAGAGCGATTACGCTACAAGAAAGGTCCAGTCGGCCAGCGACGAAAAGTGTTTTCTAGTCTTCAAAAACTAGTCTGCACCAGTTTAAAAATTGATTTATTTGATGTGCAGTTAACGCAAAAGCACCAATTCATTTTTGAGAGGTCTTGGAGGAGAGATATCGAGGATCAAATGGATGCTTTAATTTGTGGGCTAGTTGGATATTGGCACGGGATTCATAACGGCAAAAACTGAAATATTAGGAGACAAAGATACAGGATTTATTTTGGTCCCTTCATATTCTGGCGACTTGCCTGATTAAGGCGAAAGAAAACTCATTAAATTAGCGCTAAAGATTTTGCGTGTTACTAGGCTGTTTTAAGCGTGTCGTTGATGCTTGTTTTTTGAGTTGAAACAGTACGTCGTTTTTATTCCATTATCCCTAAGCCTTTAGTGCAACTGCACATCCGATCAATAACATTACAGCTCCCGCCAATAGGTTCATTACTCGCTTGGGCTTTTCTTCCTGCAAGAATAAAGACGACTTATAAGCTAATAATGCATAAGGTAATTTTGCACCTCCAACAGCAATAGCAGCAATCAGCATTAATAAAAGAACATCAGGCACTCGGGCCTTGGTCAAATCAATAACATTTGGCAAAAAACTGACATAGAATAATATAGCTCTGGGGGCACTTATCGTCACAATAAATCCTGCTATAAAATTAGCGCTCCATGACGACTCTGCAACTTCCTCAATCTCTACCGTTTTTGCCTTAGAACTAAGCAACTTGATCCCTAACCAGAACAAGTAGGCGCTTCCAGTAAACTTTATTATTTTATACAAGCCATCCATTGAAGCAACCAAAGCTCCTACGCCGTAGACCACAAACATGATGAAAATTATATTCGCAAACACTATTCCCCCAATAGTGATAAGTCCTTGACTCAAATTCGAAGTCATTGACCTGACAATAATTAAAAAGACACTGGGGCCTGGGACAATAGAGAGAACAAACATTGTGACCAATATAGTAGTTGCGTTGCTAAAGCTCATAGATATCAATGAGGATATGCCGCACTTGCTAGATTTTTATTTGCGGCAGAACGTGCACACCCCCGAAAAGGGTGAAGTCGTTCCGCAACTTTGCTCAAATGCATGAGATGTATCGCATCCCGCACATCAACTCATCAAAAATGCTAATTCTAGATACCGTAACAAGCTAGGAAAATATTCTTCTTAGATTCTCTCTGTATCAACCCCCACTTGCATCATGAACCAGTGAGGCATGGTTGCTTGTACGCTGTGGAGTTGTGGCGTTAAGGTTGCATAAAGGATCTGTCTAGCCTATAGATAGCAACGGATCCGATCACTGTGTTTGCCTTAAAAGAAATCCTGTCTGCGATCATGGTGCCCAGCTTGGGTTGCGGTTCTGTTTGTGGCTTGCAGATTATCGAGATTCTCGGTCGAATAGTGCCTACGAGTGGGGTTTTTAGAATTTCTACTTCTCCAAAATCGTTCGATATGCAGCGGGTGTGTCGAGAGAAGAAAAGCAATTCCCTGGCAGCTATCACGTTCATTTTATTCGTAGCTTTGGCTTACACTTCTCCGGTTAAAGCTCAAGAGCCTTCCGCAAAAGCGAATGAGTTTGGTGAGATCATTCAGCCCATTCTCCAAGAATATTGCTACGATTGCCATGGGCAAAAAAAAATCAAGGGCAAGGTCAAACTGACCGACTACGGGTCATGGGCGGATCTTGCGAATAATCCGGAGCTCATTGAAAAGGTGATTGAGGTATTGGAGAAAAACGAAATGCCACCAGAAGAGGAGGAACAGCCTAGCGGCGGCCAACGCGAACTCATGCTACTGGAGTTCGAGAAAGCGTTTAAGAATGCCATGGCACATAGTCAGCCTGTAGTCCCGCTAAGCCTTCGGCGGATGAACCGTTTTGAATATGGAAATTCAGTAAGAGATTTGTTCGATCTTAAGTCTTGGGTTTACTCAATCAACGATCGCATCATTCGAGACCACAACAATTATTTCAGACCTGAAACAGGCAAGATGCCCAAAGTTGCAAGAGTGGGGAATCGAATAATGGGGCTGCAGCAGTTGTTAGAGAATCGGTTGCTAGGCGTGATGGCTTTCCCCAAAGATCCCCCAGCAGAAAACGGGTTCAACAATCGCGGGGATCATCTAAGTTTGACGCCAACGCTCATGGAGTCCTTCTTGGAGCTTAGCCGATCGGTAGTGAATGCAGAGAATTTCGATGAGAACTGTCAGACTTGGAGCGATCTATTTCAGGATCCCACACAGAAGCCATTAACTGCGGGATTTGGTTCCATTAAGGCAGATAAATCTGTCACAACGCATAGCACGGGACTGACTCTAAGCGCCTGGATCCGCCCATCCAAAGTAACCAAAAAGTGGCAGACCATTGTTCGCCGTGAGGATTCGTGGAGGCGCCAGTTGTTGGCCATTGGCGACACGGGTGGAACCTGGGGAATTTGGATGGGTGCGGGCATCGAAGGTCGCTATGTGGAGTTCGGTGCCCCAGTAAATCCAAATGCCTTTAGAGACGGCAAGTGGCATCACGTTGCCGGCACCTATGATGGCAAGCAAATGAATCTCTACGTGGATGGAAAGCAGGTCGGTCGCAAGGCGGTTGATGGCAAGCTCTACACCCAGAGTAAGGAGCCGATGCAGATCGGCTCGTATCAGAACGAGCCTTTCCACGGAGATCTTAATGACGTTCGCTTGTTTCGATCTGGATTAAGCAAACTCCAAATTGGGGAAATTGCAGATGGCAAACAAGATGTCGCTAAAGAGGAAATGGTAGGTAGCTGGAAGCGAGATGATGATGTCAAACCGGAACTGAAGCAGCCAATCGACATAATAGCGCATGAACGCATTCGGAAATTCCTTATCAGGGCATTCAGATCTCCAGCTGACGCAAAAACCTTAAAGTTGTACACTGAGTATTTTGATAAGCAGTATAAGAAAAGCGGCGATTTCACCAAGAGTATGAAGGATGTCGTGTCAGGCGCGTTGGCTTCTCCGCGATTTATTATGGTTCACAACAAGGCAAGTGGTGCCTCGCCGAACCATGCCTTATTTAATTTGGCGACCCGTCTGTCCTTTTTCCTGTGGAGCTCGATTCCTGATGATGAATTATTGATATTGGCGGGGGAAGGGAAGCTTCAGAATCCAGAGGTCCTAGAAGGCCAAGTCGATCGAATGCTCAACGATAGTCGCGTGAAAAACTTCTGCGACAGTTTTGCGCCTCAATGGCTAAAGATTAACAATTTGGTTTCCGCATCACCCGATTTTAAAACACATCGAAATTACTACTTCGGTGGCGACGACAAAATATCGTACAAGAGAGGGATGCATATGATGCTGGAACCACTTCTGAATTTTGAAACAGTTTTTATTGAGAACAGGCCAATTATGGAATTGGTCGATTCCGACTTCACCTACCGCAGCCACTTGCTGGAAGAATGGTATCAAGGGAGAGCAGCCACCTATGCCATCAACGTCAACCTACGCGATATTGAGTTCACTCGGAAGCCACTGAAAGACAGAAGATTTGGTGGAGTGATTACAACAGGGGCCGTGATGGTGATGACATCGGGGCCGTTTCGATCACTGCCTATCACTCGAGGGGCTTGGGTCTCTTCGGTCATTTTCAATGATCCCCCCGAGCCTCCGCCTGACAATGTACCCGACTTGAATGCGGACGACAGCACACTCCAAAAAGAAGGTCTGACCGTAAGGCAAAAGCTTAATCAGCACAGTGAAGACTCTCAATGCGCGGGCTGCCATCAAAAGATTGATCCATTAGGGTTCGCTTTGGAGAATTACGATTTACTGGGGCGATGGCGAGACAAGTATCGAACCGGCTTGAAGGTGGACGCCAGTGGTGTATTATTTGGTAAGCATGATTTCAAAGACGTTGTCGGGCTTAAGGATGCAGTGCTCGCTGAAAAGGACTTGTTTGCCAAGGCGTTCATCAAGCATTTGCTTTCCTATGGCTTGGGGCGAGAGTTGACAGTAGTAGATCGGATTGCTGTAGATGAAATTGCGAAAGCGAGTAAGAAGGATAATTACAAATTGAGGAACCTTATCAAAAATACGGTGCTTCACCAAATATTTAACCAAAAGATAAAATGATGAAACATATTGATAGACGCAAGTTCTTGTTGGGCACGGGGGGCGGCATGATGGCTCTTCCTTGGTTGGAGATGTATGCAGAGGACGTAGCAACCAAGAAATTAAAGGAGCCTTCCCTCCGTTTTGCTTCGTTTTACTCGCCGATGGGTTTTGTGAGGGATCATTTCTTCCCTGGAGAAGGCGAACAAGATTTTTTGGCGATGCCCACTTTGAATCCGCTGAAGAACGTGAGCGGAAAAGTCACGCTGATCACGGGCTTGTCCCGGGTTAACGTGAGAGGGATCGATGTACATAATCAATGCAGTTCATGTTACCTGTCGTCGGCCGACCCCCATGGCGAGCTCAAATCGCCTTACCCGATGGACAGGACCTTGGACCACCTGATTGCAGATAAGGTAAGCCAGCGGACACCGATTCGATCCTTGGAGCTGAATTGCAATACGTTTAAAGATCTCAAAGAATCGATCTATTTGGACAACATCTCCTGGTACGGGCCGGAGCATGTGGCGACGTCGATGAAAGATCCTCGACAGGTCTATCAGCGTCTGTTTAAGACTGGAAAATCCGATAAGGATATTACGGATTTGATTTTGAAGGATGCCACCAATTTTGAAAAGAATCTGAGTAGTCATGACAAAGAAAAGCTGGATGAATACTTCACTTCCGTCAGGGAAGTCGAAAAACAGATTGAGAAACTAAGTAGGTATTACGCCTCGCATGAGAGGGCGGATATGAAAGAACCGGATGAAACGCCCATGACGCGTGGAGAGTATATAAGGATGATGGGTAAATTGCTTGTGCTAGCATTTCAAGGAGACCTCACACATGTTGCCACATTCATGCTCGCACCTGAAAGGTGGGGAACGCCGCAGCGATTTCATGAATTGAATTTCACAAAATCCCATCATGGACTCACCCATTCGCAAGACAGAGAAGACATAAAGAAGATTCTTGCGCAAGTTGACCGGTTTTATGTGGAGCTGTTTGCCGAAGTGTTGGAACAGTTGGATGCGATCAAGGAAGGCGAGGGGACCCTTTTGGATCACTCCATGATTACTTTGGGCTCAGGATTGGGAGATGGAAAAGACCACACAATGGATGAGCTTCCAATTATTGTAGCAGGTTCTGCTAATGGTAGAATCAAGACAGGCCGGATCCTTAATTGTCCTGAAAAAACTCCACTGGCCAATTTGTGGCTCTCGCAAGCTCAGCTAATGGGTACAGGTATGGAGCGATTTGCCGATAGTACTGGACCTTTGAAAGGCTTGCTCGTCTAAACGACAGGAGTTTTCTTTGTCCCCTAAGAGTTTTTCACAAGCTGATGGATGCCATCGTGGTTATGAACACATCTTAAGGGACATCGATTCATGAAGATTGTCAGCCTATGCACTTGTTTTCTGCTTATGACGTCGGTAACGTTGTCACAGTCGGAGGCCAAGTTGCGCCAGTGGTTGCAGCGCTTCCCGGCGGCCGACACCGACGGCAACGGAACGCTGACGGTCGAGGAATCCAGGGCGTTCATGGCGTCCCGCAGACGGGGCAGTAACGGACAGGGCCCGCCTACCGAGTTCCCTGTGGATCCCGGTTGGAGCAAGGCCCGTTTCCCTGATAACGCGGTCTGTTACATGACGCCGCAAGAGATTCAAGCCATCTACTCTGAGGTATTTCCCAAGGACCTGCAGCCGGTTTTTCAGGTCTCCCAGCCGGAGAAAGCGCTGCGAATCGTGGGCACGGGACACAGCTTCATGGCGCCTGGGTACAAGACCTTCCCGGTGATCTGCCGTGCTGCTGGATTCGAACAGCCGCTGCGGACCCATACCGGTGGCGGGATGACTGGCAGTGTCCGCTATAAATGGGAACAGGAGAACGGAATTTTCGGATTTTCGGGCAAGCCGAAGCCCAAACTACTGGCGGCCATTGCCACGGGAGCATGGGATGCCATGATGTGGGGGCCTTATTATGCGGATCGCCCCGAGTATTACGCCTGCTGGATCGACTTTGGTCTTAAGTACAATCCCAAAATGGAATTTTATCTCAGCGATGCCTGGCCGTCACTGCGTCAACTAAGACCCTTGCCCAAGAGCGAGGACGAATTGAGTGCTGAGATTTTCGTTCGCCTGAACAAGGAGAAGCATGCCGCTCTTGAGAAAATAATTGAGGTCCTTGATCGCAAATATCCAAACAAGATTCACGTCATGCCCACTTCCGATGCCATGGTGCTGGCGGTTCAAGCCTATTATGAGGGAAGGTTGCCAGGAATCGAGGGCGTTAACCGTTGGCTATGCGGCAAGACCTACAGTATCTGGCGCGATCAACTCGGGCATCTTGGCCCGGGCTTCGAGCGGCTCGAAGGGTATGTTTTCTACGCTACTATTTACAGGCGGTCGCCGGCTCTCATCAAGGGCGAAATCCCCTTCAAGCTCTTAGTTGACAAGAAGCTTGGCAAACTCGATCCCCCCCGTCAGGAAGTGGACCGGCTTTTCCGCCGCATCGCCTGGGAAGCAGTCATCAACAATCCGCTGTCCAATGTCACTGATCGTGACAGGGATGGGATTGGGGATTAAGAGCATCTGAAAAATTAATACCCACTGAAGCACACTGCCCGAGCCAAAATCTAGGTAGCCTCAAACCTTTTCTTCCACTCAACGCTTGGCCAAGTGAAACTTTTCGGTTTATGGCTTCGTAATATCTCGATTATACGACTTTTAATAATGAAACACCTCCTACTCAAAACAATCGCAGCCGTGGTGCTGGTGGGTTGCGTTGATTCACTGCAGTCGGCTCTGGCACTTGAAGCGAAACCAGAAGCGCTTACAGCCGAAACCCCAGACATTACGAATCACGAACTACCTCATGGAAAGCCGGAAGAAGTTGGCATGTCATCTGAGAGATTGAAAAAGATAGACGAATTGGTGCAGCAATATATAGATACTGACCGCATAGAGGGCGCCGTTATCGGTATTATTAGACAAAGCAAGGTGGTCTACTTAGAGGCTCATGGAATTCTTGAAGGGAAGACCCCGAAACCCATGCCCGAAGACTCGATTTTCATTATGGCATCCTCCACCAAGCCGGTGATTGGTGTGGCAACAATGATCCTGATTGACGATGGCCTAATTAGTCCTGAGGACCCAGTATCCAAATATATTCCTGAATACAAAGGACTGCAGGTTGCCATTCCGCTGAAGTCCGCAGGTAAGAGCTTTAATTCCAATAGAAAGGCCAAAAACAAATCCTTCGATAAATCCAAGGCTAAGGGTAAGAAAGGCGGGTTCAAAAACAATAAGGTAGAGGTGCCTAAATATCGACTTGAGAAGGTTAACAGACCTCTAACTATTCATGATCTGTTGACTCACACTGCAGGACTGGGAACCAAAGGAGGATTGGGATCAATCATTGCAAAGGACAGAGCCGCACCGTCAGACACACTTGCTACTTGGGTGCCTAGAATGGCAGCTAGACCTCTGGACTTTCAGCCGGGGACTCGCTGGGCATACAGTCCGGGTAGCGGGCTGAAGGTGGTGGGGCGAATCATCGAAATAGCCTCGGGTATGTCCCTGCATGAGTTTATACAGTCACGGATTCTTGATCCACTGAACATGAAAGATACCTACTGGGATGTGCCCGAAGACCAACTTTACCGAATGCCCTATAAATTCCACAAAAAAGCTAAAGGCAACGGTAGAGTTATTGGTGAAAACTTAAGCGCTTATGTCTCAAATGCCGGGGGACTATTTAGCACGACACGTGACTATCTGCATTTTCAACAAATGCTCGTGAACGGAGGAGCTTTGTTTGGTCATCAAATTCTCAAACCTGAAACTGTTGCCATGATGACAACCAATCAGGTAGGTGCTCTTTTTAGCCAAACAGCGAAGGGAGGCCCTGGTCAAGGCTTTGGCTATACGACTGCTATCACCCTTAACCAAGAGAAATCAAGGAATGGTCAAATAGCGGGTACATTTAGTTGGGGAGGTGCTGCAGGTACTGTTTCGTGGACAACACCCTCTGAGAAACTGACAGTTGTGTACATGGTTCAAAAGCCATCTGATCTGCCAAATAAAATTGGAGCAATAGTAAGAGAAGCAATTATCGATTGATTAGAGAAAAGAATGTGATCTAACCAACTTGGAGTGCTGATTGATTTACACTAAGCAAAGAAAGCTGAAGGAAAATGAAACAACTGATGGCAGCTGATCTTTCACAATTCATCCGAAACCTCCTCTGCATCGGGTTTTTTTCCTCTGGTTTATACAAGGTATGTGCCACTGAACTGACTTCGGATGATTTTTATGAGCGTGAGCGAGTTCAGGAGATTCGACTGTCGATTAGCGGATTGAATTTGGCAAAAATGAAAGAGGCATTACCGGAGCGCAAATACGTTCCTGCCACTTTACATTGGCGTAACATTCGATTGGAAAATGTTGGCGTACGCTACAAAGGCAATAGTTCATCCCGGCCGCATCAGCGTCACAAACGCGGCTATCTCATCAAGGTCAATGAATTCAAAAAAGGTACACGCTTCCTTAAACTCCGGCGTATTGCACTTGATAACGGCGTTCAATTTGGAAGCCTTTTCAGCGAACCTATTGTGACTGACATCCTCCGGAACTTAGAGATACCGGCTTCGCGTTTCAACTACGCCAACTTGTTCATCAACAATGAGTATCAAGGTGTTTATGGCAACGTTGAACGAATCGATGAATCGTTTATAAAAAGGCATTTCGGATCAAAGAAGGGGTTGTTATACAAAGTTCATATGGGCGGGCCCGGGGCTAATTTCTCGTATGAAGGTAACGATCCAGCTCAATACAAAAAAGGATTTGAACCAAAGAATGAAGCTGCGGAAAAGTCATTTGATGAACTAATTGACCTCATCCGAGAAATCGACAAAGACGATAAACCCAACTACGAGCAAACGCTAATCAAGCATTTAATGGCTGAGAATTTTCTAAAAATAACTGCCGTAATGCTTTTTGCCGGTTGCTTTGATCAACTCACGGGTTGGAACCCGCATAACTACTATCTTTATCGCAACCCCAAAACAGATCGATGGAGCTACATTCCGTGGGACTTGGATGTTGGCTTTGCCGACCATGCTTTCGGGAATATTCCTGTTATTGATGGCTGGAACGCCGCTTGGCCAATTCCCGGCGGCCCGCCTAAGCCCATCCTTGAAAACATCGCCGCGAATCCAAGCCTCCTTAAAAAATACAGAGAGACAGCTTCTACTATTCTGGAAAAATATTTCAAGCCGGATCAACTGCATTCGAAAATCGATAAACTATACGATTTGATTAAAAAGGATTTGGTCAAAGATCCGTATCCAGCGAAACGCATCACCAACCCGAGGGATGCTGGATACGATGATATTATTCTATCTTTTAAAAGGTTCATTGATAGACGGTACCAATTGGCCCGTCAGCAATTAGATAATCCGGGGCCACGACCAAAACCGTACATACAGAACAGTATGCGACAGCACCAGCGTCCCGCGCCGGGAGATTTGCCAAACGGTCCTACCGATTTAGTGATCATTTCTCGCACAAAAAACTCGATAAAGCTGGAGTGGAAGGACAACGCAGATAACGAAGCAGGGCATATCGTGCAAAGGATTGATATTGAAAGCACCGAGAAGTTTCGCAACCATATCCCTTGCCCTGGCAGATCGGAGACCAACGCAATTGATGTACGTGTTAGCCCCGGAAAAACCTACCGCTACCGTGTCTATTCTGTGTTTTCGACTCCCAATGGCTATGCTGGATCCAAGCCTTCGAAGGTCGTCGTTTCTGCTCCTCCCACAAAAGCAGGAAAGAAGTAATTGCCTTCTTAGGGAAACACGGCGGAAAGACGGGTGAAGAAATGAAATCTGAAGGGTAATGAAGCCAGCTATTTTTATTTCAATCTTACCTTACTTATTGGCGCTACTGCTATTTTACTCCTTTGCAATTCACATGCATCAAAGTTTAGAAGGGTGGCCCAAGAGAATTGGAACGGAGGCGTTTCCTCAAGCGTTGTTCATACATGATCAAATTCAGAGTTCTTACATTTCGTGTTTGTTGTTTTTTACCATTTTTGTAGTGCCTGTAATTACCCTTGTACGTCTATTTGTTTCTCGATGGCGACATCTGGTTGTTTATTTCCTGATACATTTAGTGTCGCTGCCAGTGTACTATGTGCTGCAGTTTGCTCCTGATGGTTATCTCTACTGGTGGTGGGATTGACGATAGTATAGACAAAAAAACTCAGACCTATGAGAAAAGAAACTGTTCATCTTCCCCGAAAAAACGCTGACAAGAAAACTAAAGAATTAAAAGCTGACGGAAAATGAAACACCTCCTGCTCACAACAATCCTAGCTGTGGTGCTGGTGGGGTGTAGGTCATCGAAACCGCCAGACATCTCAATTCACGATGCTGTTGTTGAGGCGGCAGATCCGCTTGTGTTCCATGTGACAGGTCGCTTGCAGATACCAACGGACGATGGCCAGCAAGGTGTCGCGACCGATGGCAAATTTCTCTACGTTCAGAACACCCAGCAATTATTCAAATACGACCTCAATGGCAAGCTAGTCACGGCAGGGCCTAAACTGATGCTGCACCACGGTGGCATTGTTCATGTCAAAGGCCTTGTTTACGCAGCCGTAAGTGGTTGTGACTCGAACGGCACAAACCAACATCGCGTGCATGTCTACAACGCTCAGTCACTGACATTGATTGATAAGCACGATATCGGTGCACACTTCACTGTTTGTGCTGGAGGTATTACGCATCACAAGGGCCATTTTTTTGTGGCAGAGTCCTTTTTTGATGATGAACATCTGGATAAAATCGTAGAATTTGACGCATCGTTTCAGCACATCAAAGACTATCGTATTGAATTTAAGTCACCTTATGGAATCCAAGGGCTGGAATACCTGCCAAGCACAGATCAGTTTCAGATCCATTCTCACGGGAAAGTCTTCTATCGGATCAACAGCCGTTTTGAAATTCACTCGTTAATTTTGGGTCAGGCGAATTTTGAATTACAGGATCTTGCCCGACTTGACTCCGAAACACTTGTTGTCAATAATAGAGATTCCCAAACACTGGAATTTTTAAAAATCGGAAATCGGAAGAAACCCCGATTGAATGATTGAAAGCTAAATGAAACACCAACTGAGACAGGCATTTACACTAATAGAGCTTCTGGTGGTGATTGCTATCATTGCCATCCTAGCAAGCCTGCTTCTTCCCGCTCTAGGGAAAGCCAAAGCTAAAGCTAATAACATCAAGTGTATTAGCAACCAAAAGCAAATCGGCCTATCGTTCATGATGTACGCTGGGGACAACGATGAGTTCTACCCGACTCTTACAAATTGGGCGACTTCAGGAGGTAAAGCAGGGAACAGCAATGCTTACAGTGGCAGGACTGAAGTTAAAGACAGGCCATTAAACGCATACGCCCAATCCGTTGAAGTTTTTGCATGTCCTTCAGACAAAGGAGATTCATTGAGTAATGTAGACCACTGCTACACTGCTTGGGGAACAAGTTATCTTCCTCAATTCAGTCATGATTCTTTCCGCGTGAAAATGGTTTGCGGTATTAAAAGAGGTCGTTCCATTAAGTCGGGAGAAATAGCCCTAAACCCAACAAACAAAATCATTCAGGGCGACTGGACTTGGCATCCAAATCGTACAAAGGATAATCCAAGATATCTGTGGCATAATGTTAGAGGTCAATTTAGAAACAACATCTTATTCGGGGACGGACATGTAGATTTCTACAAATTTCCAAATGAAGCTCCAAGCTGGATATGGTCTCCCCCACCGAATCCGGCATGGAAATGGTGGTAAAGAACAAAACTAAACCATAACCCACACCACCACTTGAACGCCGCAGAGTCATTGTTCGGCGGCAACAGTTATATCAGCCCTTTTTATGACCCCTTGACGGTGAACTGGCATTGGCGTCTCATTGGATTGCTATGAAACCGTTAATATCATTTGTGGTTTGCATTACGTTGTCTAAATGCAATTCATGTCAACCGCTGGTGCTGCAGGAACACCGAAAGCGATCAACAACTGCTGGAGGGGATGGTAGTGAGGAATCGTTCGGTTTTGATTGTCCAGATACAGGGCATGACTCTCCTTTTCCATTTGGCGGCATTTAACAGGGACTGCCTTTGCCATTAAAACAACCTCGCGGCATACTTGGGTGGCACTTCCAGTTCCACTAATCAACTGACTCGCTCGGATTCTCCAGTCCAATATCCTCGGCTCGCTGGCGATGGTCGTTAATTATCCAGTTGTCTGAGAGGTCATTTTTCAGAGAGGGTTATAGTCAGGAGAGAGATCCATTTCTGGGGTGAGGGGGGCCCTCCAAAATTAAATGATAACAACGGGAACAATAAAGTAGTCTGAACACCAAAACACAGCCATGAAATCAATGAAAATGGTGTAACTTTGCCCCTCATTAAAACCCTAAGTCGTTGAGACTAAGTATGGTGTGCTTGAAGGACTCGAAACTTAACGCCTTTTGGGCGCAACCACCTTATAAACTTGCGGGTCTATCAGTACCACCGCGTGCTTATCTAGCTGGTACCTATTGGCTTAAGATATATAATTTCTTCCGCCAAATGGGGGCAAAAGGGTTCGTTAACCGTCGCAAACATCATAGGAAATCCTAAATCTGAAAATCGATCTTTTGATTATATCATCTTAAAACATTTTTTGCCTCTATACAGTTTTTACGTTTAGCTATGACGCAAAACCTTTAAACTGAGTGCAAGACGGTTTGATAGAGTTAGCCAAAACTGGGCTAAAAGGTTGTGTCTTTATCAGATACGGTAAACTGCCAACTTAGAGGGTATCAGCTTTTGGTGGTTTCTCGAACCTTGTGCAATTTTGTGCTTGCATACTATTTTCTTATGTGTTCTAAAAATTGTTCGTGCGGCTAAACTTGGCAACTAGGACATTCCTATCAATTATCTGTTTACTTCAGATATGCGTGTTGTCAACGGCTGTTGTATCTCCTAGTTTTCACCTGTTGGTTTTTCATAACCAGTGTGCCACACAGTGTTCTGAACATCACCATGGGAATTCAACTGAGAATGACAGCAAACCAAATGATGAGCAGCATTGCCCGGTAATAGAATTCTCTCAAGGGCTTACTTTAGCTGATGCATTTGTTCCTGAAAATTGGGTTTATGTTGATTTCCATTCTGTTCTCTTTACTGAGCCAGAATCATTAGTATCTTCATTCTGCAGCCGCTTAGCATCACAGCGTGCTCCTCCTCTTGCTTAACTTCTATAGTCGTAGTTGATCCAACTCATTTTTAAGGACCCATCGTAATTCAAAGGTCCTATTGAGTTGGATTGAACTCTTTTCGACAGGGAGTATTGGTTGATTTCTATCAGTCGATTAAAAACTCCTAATATCTTAAATCATTAAATAAGTGTTAACTGTATAGTTAAGTTAATTAATAAACATATAAATTATATTAAAATGAAATTAAAATCTGTATTTGTGGCAACAATATTCGGGGTTGTTTTATTAGGATGTGGTATGCCCGAAAGTGAGTCTATCCACGATGGTGAGGGTCACCAAAATGCGCATTCTGCTGGCGGACCCCCGTGTGTTATCGTGTCAACGACTGATCTCATGGGAATAGTCGAAGCAATTGCTAGTGATTCAGTTGAACTTCACTGCTTTGGCAGAGGAAACCAGGATCCTCACGCATTGGATATTCTTCCTAGTTTTGTCCGTGAGATGAATGAAGCAGATCTTTGGATTCAAGTTGGAAATGACATTGAGGTAGCTTGGTATCCAGATCTTATGCGAAACGTTAAGAATCCCAAAATTATAGAAGGTTCTGAGGGTTTTTTAGATGCTTCTAAACTAGTTATGCCTTTAGAGGGAGCAGTAGGGAATGTTTTGGGTGTTGGGCATTCGAGCGGCTTACATCCTTCAGGAAATCCACACTATTTATTAGATCCCATTGAAGGGATTAGAGTAGCTAAGCTTGTAGCTGATCGATTAAGTGTCATTTTACCAGAAA
>Ga0115011_10002013_pt1 | contig 14297 bp, 14 predicted proteins | sample TroAtlMetagenome_2_FD_88705 | JGI IMG/M metagenome (GOLD analysis project Ga0115011, IMG submission 88705) | Marine eukaryotic phytoplankton communities from Atlantic Ocean - Tropical Atlantic ANT8 Metagenome | ecosystem: Environmental > Aquatic > Marine > Oceanic | place: Tropical Atlantic...
CGCGGATCTGGAATTGTCAAAATTGTTCTCAGTGTCATTCTTCCTGATTTATTTCAAACTACTTTATCTTGCAAGAAAACTTTAGTATTAGATGATATAATCTAATTCATTTAAAGGAAGATTAATGCTTATCGATTTTGACCAACCAATAAATCGAATTAACTCCAACTCGATAAAATGGGATGCTATGGAAAAACTTTATGGAGTTAGTCCAAAAGATGGTTTGGCAATGTGGGTTGCTGATATGGATTTCAAAGCACCAGAAGCGGTAAATTTATGCATAAAAAATATGAGTGAACACGGTATTCACGGCTATTTTGGAGATGACAGTGGATATAAAACTGCCCTTCGATCCTGGATGTCAAAAAAACACAATTGGGAAATAGAAGATTCTTGGTCAGCAGAAACACACGGTCTTGGAGCAGCCATCGGGATTTCTCTGAGAGCATATTCTGAACCAGGTGATGAGGTTATAGTATTTTCCCCTGTTTATCACTCTTTTGCACGTATAATTAAAGCAAACAACAGAAAGGTTAAGGAAGCCAAACTTCAGATAGAGAATGGTATATATAAATTCGACTTGGATAATTTAGGTAAGTCTCTATCAGGAAATGAAAAAATAATGCTTTTTTGTTCACCACACAATCCAGGAGGTAGAATTTGGAAAAAAAATGAACTTGAAGATCTGGTTACATTTTGTGAAGAGCATAACTTGGTTTTATTGTGTGATGAAATTCATGCTGATTTAACTTACCCTAACTTTAAGCACAATACTCTATTAGCTGCAGTACCTTCGGCAAAAAATAGGGCTGTAGTTATGGTCTCTACTACAAAGCCATTCAATTTGTCAGGTGGGGAAATGGGCAGTGTGATTATTCCTGATCCGGATCTGCGCAATAAATTCGATTTAGCCCATGAAGCTACTGGGAAAATGCCCAACAGGATTGGGATGAAAATGGCCGAAGCTGCATACCTTTATGGAGAAGAATGGCTTTTTCAGTTAGTAAATTACCTGGAAAAGAATAAATTCTGCTTTGAGCAAGGAATTAAATCTATAAAAGGCTTTGAATCAATGCCTCTGCAGTCAACATATTTAGCTTGGATAAATTTCGAGAAAACGGGCTTATCGCCAACAGAGTTTTACAGATTGCTATTCAAAGAAGCCAAAATAGCAGCAAATATTGGATCCTCTTTTGGATCTGGAGGGGAAATGTATGTACGAATAAATTTTGCCTGTAGAAAAGCTATAGTTGAAGATGCTATTGAGAGATTGCAAAATACATTCTCTTAATCTAGTTATAACCCCTGAAAGTTAATTCTTTTTTTCGTTTATCATTTGGAAACTTAAATATGAGCTTTTTACTACAACCTGATCCCCCAGAAAGACTAAATAGGTGCCAATTATTTGGACCTGGTTCCAGACCGGAACTTTTTGAAAAGATGGCATCATCGGAAGCAGACGTTATAAACTTAGATTTAGAAGATAGTGTTTCACCTAATGACAAAGATAAAGCAAGAGCTAATATTGTAGAAGCTATTACAGGAATTGACTGGGGCCAGAAAACACTATCCGTTAGGATAAATGGTTTAGATACAGAATTTTGGCATCAAGATATTATTGATCTACTGAAAAAAAATACAGAACGTCTTGATTGCATAATGATACCAAAAGCAGGCTGTTCCTCCGATATTTATGCAGTTGATGCACTTGTTACAGCTCTCGAGAAACAAAATAGATGGAAAAAATCTCTTACATTTGAAGTGATTATTGAAACCGCTGCAGGAATAGCCAATGTGGATAGTATCGCAAAATCCTCCAAAAGATTAAAAGCTATAAGCTTAGGGGCGGCTGATTATGCTGCATCGATGGGCATGCAAACCACTGGTATCGGAGGCACCCAACCAAATTATTATATGGTTCCTAGTTTTGAAGAAAGTGGGTCCAATGATATAAAAAATTTTTCCGATCCTTGGCATTTTCCTACGGTAAAAATAGTAGCCGCTTGTAGAGCAAATGGCCTTCTACCTGTTGATGGCCCATTCGGTGATTTTTCTGATGATGTTGGCTTTATTGCCCAAGCACGACGGTCTGCTACTCTTGGCATGGTTGGAAAATGGGCAATACATCCTAAGCAAATTGCCCTGGCAAATTCTGTTTTTTCACCCTCCCAATCTCAAATTGAAGAAGCAACTCAAATTCTCGAAGCAATGGATAAAGCAGAAAAAAGTGGTCAAGGGGCAGCAGTATATAAAGGTAGGTTAATTGACATTGCTTCCATAAAACAAGCAAAAGTAATTCTTGATCAAGCAAAAAAAATTGAAAAAAAATAGAGTAGCTACACATGCCAACATATCTAGAGTTTGAAAAAGAGCTTGCCGAAATAGAAAGTAAAGCCTCAGAATTACGTTCTATTTCAGAAAGAAACAGTAATTTGGATACAAACAATGAAGCTAAACTGCTAGACGATAAAGCTAAGCTTTTATTAGATGATCTTTATAAAAATTTATCGCCATGGCAAAAGTGTCTAGTTGCCAGGCATCAAGATAGACCTCATTGTTTAGATTATGTTAATAATATTTTTTCAGAGTTTGTTTCTCTTTCTGGAGACAGAAATTTTGCTGAAGATAACGCTATAATTGGAGGATTAGCAAGATTAGATAACTTTTCTGTCGTAGTTATCGGACATGAAAAGGGAAATGATACCAAATCAAGGATAAGACGTAACTTTGGAATGGCAAGACCTGAAGGGTATAGAAAAGCTATACGACTTATGAACCTTGCTGATAAATTTAAAATACCCGTTATCACTTTAATAGACACTCCCGGAGCTTATCCAGGAAAAGGAGCGGAAGAGAGGGGACAGGCAGAGGCAATAGCCCGATCTACGGAACAATGCTTAAATTTAGAAGTACCTTTTATATCTGTCATAATTGGTGAAGGTGGTTCAGGAGGCGCAGTAGCTTTAGCTACAGCAAATTCGGTCATTATGCTTGAACACTCAATTTATTCTGTAATATCTCCTGAAGGGTGTGCCTCTATCTTGTGGAAAGATCCTAATAGAATGAGAGAGGCAGCTGAGGCTTTGAAATTAACTTCCAAAGATTTAAAAACCCTTGGGGTAGTTGATCAAATTATTGAGGAGCCTACTGGAGGAGCCCAAAGGGATCCAAAAAAAACCCTTGAAAATGTGAGAAATGCTTTACTAGAAAATCTAGAAAAGCTCGAGAAGTTTAGTGGGAAAGAACTGAAAAAAAATAGAAGAGAGAAATTCTTAGAAATGGGTAGCCTGTCTATATAATGGTAATAATATTTAATTAATTCACACTCATTAAACTGTCAGACTCTCTTTCAATGTTTGATTCGACTTTACTCATAAAATCCTGGAGACTTAACCCAGGTGGTATTTCTCCAATAAAATTTATTATAGCTGTACCAGGATAGCGGAACACACTTCTCCTGCCCCAAAACATCCCAGTATTTGTGGCAACAAGAACGCAAGGGAGTTTCTGATCTCTATATATGATACCCGCACCTACTTTATAAGGAGCTTTTACCCCTGGCAAAACTCTGGTTCCCTGAGGGTAAATTACAGTTTGACCGTCGCCTAGTTCTTTTTTTCTATTTATACTCCTCTTCAGACCTCCAATAGCGCCCCCTTTTTTTCCTCTAGCAACAGGAGAGCAACCCAGCCTCATGGCGTAAAAACCCAAAATTGGAGCCCATCTTAATTCTTTTTTCATGACAAACCGGGGTTTCGGAAGAATATAAGCTAACATTAGTATATCTAAAAAAGACATGTGTTTTGCACATACTAGTACATTTTTTTCAGGTGGAATTCCTCGAAACTCAACATTTATTTTAGCAATATATTTTAATACCCAAAAGCAGCATATACAGTAACACCTTACTGATTTGCAGGCCATTTCTCTCGAAAAGGCCGCAAAAGGTGAAAAAATTATGCCAAGAACCAGCATTAAAAGATATATCAAAAAATCACTTATTAAAGCCCGAAAAAAATATATGATTCTCATGTTATCCCTAATTCTTTGCAGTTAATGTTTTATAAATTAGTAATAAAATCTACACTACAAAAAAAGGAAATTTTTATTTGCATTGTAGGGTTTGCGATATTCTCTAATATGGATTAATTTACCAATCATGTTAATAAAGTGTAAAGATTGTGAGTCAGAATACAATGCTCAGGATATTGCAATACCCAAATCAGGTATTGAATTTGAATGTTCTGAATGTGGGAGTAAATGGACGGAACTTCCATCTGCCTTAGATAAGAAAGAGCCGTTATCGGAAATCAATTTTGAAAATGAAATTGTAGAACCCAGTATCTTAAGTGGGCAAAAATCTCATAATTTTTCAGATTCAGAAAGCCAAGATGTATCAATCTCAACCCTAGCAAAACAGGAAATTCTTGTTCAAAAAGGTGTCGAGAGCTCCGATGAGAAGGATGATATTAACGTTGAAACCTACCAGAGTTCAGAAAGGGACTTTGAATGGATTCCCCACAAAAAGGAGAATAATAAAACAAACTCTAGTGAGAAAAAGTCCTTTGAAATACTTACAAAAGTAGAAACAAGAGACTTGAATAACCAAAATACTGAAACTAACGGTGAAATTAAAGAAAATGACCAATCAAGTAGTTCTCCTTCTATTGAGGACGAGGATTTAATTAACCCTGAGCTAATTCAAAGGCTCAAAGGTGTTGAAAAAAATCAAACCACTTATGAAGAACCGATACAGAAAAAACAAAGATTATTTAGTAAGTATAAAAAGTTTCTTTATATTTTATTAGCCTTTGTTTCTATTTTTTTACTCCTTACAATAGGGGCATTATGGTCAGAATATATTATCCAATTATTTCCTTTTTTGGAGCCAGCAATTCTCCTTATAGAAAAAATTTTAGATATCTCTAATTTTTATATAGGAAAAATTTTAGGACAATCAGTTTTCTAACTAAGTTTTTTATTAGAAAACTATAGCCACTCTGGGATTTTATCTCGCAGAATTATTTCTGAAATAGATGGCCTCTCCCTAATTATTGCGTATAGACTATCTGAGACAAGAACCTCTGGAATTAATGGCCTGGTGTTATATTCTGAAGCCATAACCGCACCATATGCTCCGGCAGACGAGAAAGCCACCAAATCTCCACTCTGCATTGGAGGTAAATTTACAGAGCGCTCAAAAGTATCACTGCTCTCACAAACAGGGCCAACGATATCAAATAAACCATTTTCTTTCTTGGAAGATTTTTTTACGGCTAACAGCTGATGACGGGCATCGTACAAGGCTGGTCTTAAAAAATCATTCATCGCAGCATCAATTATGAGAAAATTATTTTCATCACCTAGCTTAGGATATATAACTGAGGCAACTAATATACCTGCATTACCTACCAATGATCTTCCTGGTTCCAACTCTATTTCACAATCTAGATCATCAAAATATTCTTTCAGTAGTGCTGAATAGCTATCGATCGGTATGCTGCTGTCTCCATTTAAATTATGCTCTATTCCTATTCCCCCTCCAACATCTAGTCTAGATAAGGCATAACCACTTCGTCTCAATTCTAAAGTCATTTTTCTAAGTCGGCTAAAGCTCAACCGAAATGCATTTAGTGTAGAGATTTGGCTACCAATATGCATATCTAAACCGACAAAAGAAACTCCTTTCATTTCTGTTCCTTTTTCAAACATCATTTTAACATTTTCAAAGGAGACGCCGAATTTATCACTCTTTGTACCAGTGGTAATCTTTCTATGTGTCTTAGCATCCACTTCAGGATTTACTCTAATTGACACGTCAATCACTTTACCCATTTCTGTGGCGACTTGATTAATAAGGTTCAGCTCGGGCTCACTCTCAATATTGAACTGCCTGATTCCCCCAATTATTACGCTCTGAATCTCAGATTTTGTTTTCCCTACACCTGAAAAGACAATATCCTTTCCTGCTATCCCAGCAGCTTTGGCCCTATCGTATTCCCCAAGAGAAACTACATCCATTCCCGAACCTAAGGAACCAAAAACCTTAAGGACAGAAACATTGGAATTTGCTTTAACAGAATAAAAAATTCTGTGCCGTAATCCACCTAAAGAGTTCTTTAACTGATCAAATCTTTTTTCCATAGCTAGCTTGGAATAAACATAAAATGGTGTCTTAATATGATTTGCGATATCTTTTATCTTAACTTCTTCAGCAAAGAGATTTCCTTTTTTATAATAAAATTCTTTCATTTTGCTCTCATATTAGGAATCAAAATTTTTCTCTTCTTTTGGGGTAACGGGATCACTCTTAATACCGCATGATATTAAAGGAACAATGATCATTATAGAAAAGATCAAAAAAATGAGTTTCCTAGCCATGAAGTTTTATCCTCCAGTCAGCACATCTTTTCAATACTTCCCTTGGGGATGTTCCTCCAAAGCTTTTTCGAGATCCAACCGAATATTTAACCTCCATTACCTTATAAATATCTTTAGTTATGCTTCCATCCAGCTTGTGCATAAACTCTATCGGAACTTCGTTCAATTTGAGATTATTTCTTTCAGCATAACTTACTATTCTTCCTGTAATTTTGTGGGAATCTCTAAACGGAATATTTAACTCTTTTGTTAGCCAATCGGCCAAATCTGTCGCTGTTGAATATCCCATAGATGCTGCACTTAATAGGTTTTTCTTATTAGGCGTAATATCTGAAATTATTCCAGTCATAACTTTAATCATTAAAAGTACCGTATCAAAGGCATCAAAAAGCTGCTCTTTATCTTCCTGCATATCTTTTGAATAACTTAATGGCAAACCTTTCATTACGGTAAGCATAGAAATCAGCGCACCGTTAACACGTCCAACCTTCCCTCTAACCAACTCGGCAGCATCTGGATTTCTTTTTTGTGGCATTATTGAAGAACCGGAAGTAAAGGCCTCAGGCAATCTAACAAAATCGAACTGATCAGAAGTCCAGATTGTAAGATCTTCTGCGAATCGACTTAAATGGGTGGCGGTCAAGGAGAGACAGGAAATAAATTCAATTACAAAATCTCTATCTGAAACTGCATCCAAACTGTTTCGCATAGGTCTAGAAAATCCTAATTCTTTTGCCGTAAACTCTCGGTCTATTTCAAATGATGTTCCAGCTAAAGCACAAGAACCAAGAGGGCATTCATTTGCCCGCTTTTGTGCATCTTCGAATCTGTCAATATCACGACCCAACATCTCTATATAGGACAAGAAATAATGTCCCATTGTAATTGGCTGTGCCACCTGAAGATGAGTAAAACCTGGCATTATAGTATCTGCATTTTCTTCAGCCTTTCCCAAAATCGATTTCATCAGCTTAATTATCTCTTTTTGGAGGTTCTCTGAAGCCCCTCTTACCCATAGCCTAAGGTCTGTAGAAACCTGATCATTTCTAGAGCGCGCAGTATGTATTTTTCCTGCCGTCTCTCCTATAATTTCCCTCAGCCTTCCTTCTACATTCATATGAATGTCCTCTAATTCACGAGAGAAATTGAATTTTCCATCAAGAAGTTCTGTTTCGACCTCTGTCAACCCACCTAAAATTTTTTCCACTTCATCTTGGGAAATAATATCAGCCTTGCCTAGCATTTTTACATGGGCTCTGGATCCTCTTAAATCCTCAAAAGCTAACCGCTTATCAAAATCTATAGATACATTTATTGCATCCATTAAATCATTGGACTTTGAGGAAAATCGCCCTCCCCAAATTGAATTCACTTCACCGTTATCTTTTTTCTTTTCTTTTTCTTTATTCTTTGTCATTGGTGGTTCAGCCTAAATTTAATTATTTTAAGAACAATCAAAATGAAAATAAATTTTGTAAATTTAGTGTTGGTATACTCTTTACTAGTCTTCAGTGCAAACATTGTCTATCCAGATTCTTTTTTTTCAAAAGGCAATTTTGCAGATTTACAAGAAGGAGAATTAAAAAAGCTAATAATTACCAAAGATAGTGTAGTAAGAAAATCTTTTAACCTTAAAGATATGCAAGATTCCGATTTTGGACTAAACCTGACTGATGGGAAATTAAGAATAATTAATTTCTGGGCTACGTGGTGTTCTCCGTGTATACGAGAGATACCTTCCCTAAAAACACTTAAGAACTTAATTAATGATGATAGCTTTGAAATAATTATGATCGCCGCAGGAAGAAATAGTGTGGCAAAGATTGAAAATTTTATATTGGAAGGCCAGCTATTCAAGCTAAAGAGCTATAGAGACCCTTATGGTGAACTAAGTGCCTCTTTAGGAGTACTTGGCTTACCCACTACTCTTATCATAAGTCCTAACGGAAGAGAGATCGGAAGAATTATAGGTGACATAAATTGGTCCAGTGATGAAAGTATTAAATTTTTTAAAGAATTACTGTATCTATATGATCAGTAGAGTTTATTGGACAGCATTCACAGAATTTGACTTTATTTAAATTACTAGTCGTGATAATTTTTTTTCACCTAGCTTTTTCAAAAAGGATAAATTTTTTGTAGGAGGGGAAATGACTAGCGTAGTTATTGTGGGAGCAAAAAGATCACCGATTGGAAATTTTAATGGAGCGCTGTCTTCGCTAAGTGCTCATGAGATCGGTGCGCAGGTAATATTAGATATTTTACAAACTTCAGGCATAAAAAATAGTGACGTCACCGAGACAATACTGGGCCAAGTATTAACGGCCTCACAAGGTCAAAACCCTGCTCGCCAAACACATATTGCAGCAGGACTCCCAATTGAAAGTTCTGCCTGGAATATAAATCAAGTATGTGGCTCAGGACTTAGGGCCGTTTCTTTAGGCGTCCAACAAATAGAATCTGATGAATCTAATATTATCATAGCTGGGGGTCAGGAAAGCATGAGTAAATCACCCCATGCAATTTTATTCCGTAAAGGAAAAAAAATGGGAGATACAGAATTTATAGATACTATGATTAAAGATGGCCTTTGGGATGCATTTTATGGCTATCATATGGGAATGACTGCAGAGAACATTGCTGAAAAGTGGCAAATAAGTCGGCGAGAGCAAGATGAATTCGCATACCAAAGTCAAGTAAAGGCTGATAAATCACAAACCGACGGTAAATTTAAGGATGAAATCTCACCTATTACGATAGAGAGCCGCGAAGGTAAAAAATTCATAGAGAAGGATGAATACATAAGACATGGGATAACCATGGAAAATATCGAAAAACTTCGACCAGCTTTTAAAGAAGGTGGTACAGTTACTGCAGGAAATGCTTCGGGAGTGAATGATGGTGCCGCAATGGTTTTATTAATGTCTTCACAGCAAGCAGAAAAAAGGGGATTAACGCCTTTGGCAAGAATTGTGTCATTTTCTACAGCAGGGGTGGACCCAAAATATATGGGAATTGGGCCAGTCTCAGCTTCTAAGAAAGCATTAGATAAAGCAGGTTGGGAAGTGTCAGACTTAGATTTAATCGAATCCAATGAAGCCTTTGCAGCTCAATCTCTAGCAGTTACAAGAGAAATGGGTTGGGACCCATCAATCGTAAACGTTAATGGAGGGGCAATAGCTATAGGTCATCCTATTGGAGCATCTGGATGTAGAATATTGAACACACTTATTTATGAATTACACCACAGAAAAGTAAACAAGGGATTGGCAACACTATGTATTGGTGGAGGAATGGGTGTGTCAATGTGTATAGAAGCTATAAAGTAAGGAATAAAGAAAATGGACAAGGACTCCTGAAGAGTTTCGCTAATAGAAGGCTTAAAACGGCAAAAATTTGCTGTTTCTCAGCTAGCCACTAATCGAATAGAGCTTCCAGGTGATTTTATTTAATTGTTTAAAAAAATATTGAACAGTTCATAGTTTAGTGTGAAGGATTTTATGACAAAAATTGGTGTTATTGAAGCAGGAAATGTAGCGGAACCTTTATTGGAAAAGCATGGAACCTACTCAGATATGGTTCTTACTTGGATCAAAACTGCTTTCGCACCATCAAATTCATTAAGCGTTCTAATTTATAAAAATGAAACGCTGCCAGATCCCAGTGAGGCGGATATTTGGATTATCAGTGGCTCAAAGCATGGCGTATATGAACACCTTCCGTGGATTAAGCCGTTAAAAAATTTTATTGTCGAAAGTTACAAGAATTCCATCCCAATGCTTGGGATATGCTTTGGGCATCAAATAATATCTGAAGCTATGGGAGGAGAAGTAAGAAAATCTAAAAAGGGTTGGGGTGTTGGAGTCCAAACATATACTATCAGCCGCGAAGTGTCTTGGCTCAAGGAAATACGAGAAAATAAAAAAAGCACTCCACTTTCTTTTTATAAGGGGTTTGCCTTCCATCAAGATCAAGTAACAAAAATTTCTGAGAACTGTACAGTAATAGCTGGAAACGATTTTTGTCCATATGCGATGCTTTCGTACGGTAAAGACACACAACCTACAATTCTGACCATACAGTCACATCCTGAATTTTCAAAAACGTACTTTAAGGACCTATCTATTTTAAGGAGTGACAATCCAATTCCAAGCCCTTTGATAAACTCGGCTCTTAAAGATATAGAGTGCGAGTTTTATAATAAAAGTTTGGCGTCGTCACTTATTAGCTTGCTACTAAGATAATCTAGGCCTTTATTCTATAATATCTGTTAATTTCTTCCTTTAGCTTCAATTTTTCCTTTTTCAAAGGAATTATATTCAAATTATCTATAAAACCTTCTTTTTGCTGTTGCAGAATTTTTTTATCAAGTTCGTTATGCTTTGTTTGCAGTACTTTTAAGTATGATCCTCTGTCCATTTGATCCTCAAAATTAATTTTGCTTCAAAATAAAGTGGTGCAACCTAACTCTAGCACAATATATAGTTAAAATCATTATCAATTTTATTTGAGGCAAAATTTCGTGATATTTTCTGATATCAAGTTAAGGATGCCTCAATTGACTTTCCTTCATAAAGGATATCTCTCACTGATTTTGTAAAAACAAACTTTTTACCTTCTCCCAGAGATTTAAGATGCATAATTAAAGGTGACAATAGAGATATATTACCTTTTGAACCCAATTTAGCACTTACAATAATTCGGGAACACGGTTCCCCCTCAAAGGACGCAATTGGCAAAATCTTTATTGATCCAACTTTTTCTTCTAGGGTCTTTAATACTATACCTAAGGATTCAGCCCTTAAGATAAGTGATATTGTGCCTTTTGGCTTTAGCCTTTTCATACCAATTTTAAGCCAATTCTTTAATTCTTCTTCTGAAGAAAAATTGGCTAGAGATTTTTCTCTACTTAAAGAAACTGTTCCCTTATTGGCATCCATAAAAGGTGGATTAAAGATTACATGATCAAATGTTTTATCTCCAATAACTTTCCACATCTTATTAATATCGGAATTAATAATTTCTGCAGAGAGTTTATTTTTCTTACAATTGCTTTTTGCCAAATCTGATAATGTCTTCTGTAATTCTACCCCCGTTACTTCAAGGGATTTTTCTCTCACTAAAGCGCATAGGAAAGCAGTACCTACTCCACATCCCAAATCTAAAAGCGTTTGATATTTTTTCAGCGTAAGACTAGCTGCTAATAAAACCGGATCATTTCCAGCTCTATACCCCTTCTTTAGCTGACATATAGCCAACTTACCTCCCAAAAATAGATCTTCAGTAGTTTGAATTTTATCGCTCATATTTCAAGCTCTCAGATTTATTAAAAAACATTCTTAGATATTAATGCCTTAACTAGTTAGGAACCAAAACCTTTAGGCTCCTTGCAATATATTTATCCCCATCTCTGCACCAATTAAATTTTCTTGCAAAGCAAAAAATACAATTTCATCTTTTTTACTAAAGAAATAAAAATTTCTTGGTGGGACAATATATCACTTTAATAAATCGTAATTATAGGGCAAATAGTTAATCGTCCATAAAAAAGGATAATTTATTGACCGAGACAGTAATTGAAAAGCTACAATTTTCCTTGTCATCAGAAATGGCAGACGTTGACTTATTAATGCGTGAACGAATGAAAAGTGAAAAAGTAGACCTTATAGAAAAAGTCGCTGGGCATTTAATAAATGCTGGTGGGAAGAGACTACGGCCTTTGCTAACCATTGCATCAGCTAAACTTTTTAATTATCAGGGGATCAAACACATAAAATTAGCTGCGGTAGTTGAGTTTATTCACAATGCTACTTTGCTTCATGATGATGTTGTAGATAAAAGTGATAGGCGACGCGACAAACGCACAGCGAATGTTCTTTGGGACAATAAATCTTCAATTCTTGTTGGTGATTTTTTGTTTTCTCGAGCTTTTAAATTAATGATAGAGACTAACTCCCCTAAAATTTTGTCAATACTTGCAAACTCCTCTGCCCTAATAAGCGAAGGAGAAGTCCTTCAACTTAGCATAGCAAAAAATTTAAATACTCCGTTGGAAACTTACTATGATGTAATACGAGGTAAGACAGCAGCTCTTTTTTCTGCTTCTTGTCAGACGGGTTCATACGTCGCAGGGGCAACAAAAAAGCAAACTAACTTATTATATAATTATGGTGATGCTTTGGGAATTTGCTTTCAGATTATAGATGATTTGCTTGATTATAGAGGAGCAGGTGACTCTCTAGGAAAAAACATTGGAAATGATTTTAAAGAAAGAAAGGTAACTCTCCCATTAATTCTTGCTTTTAAAGACGCATCAAACCAGGAGAAAAAGTTCTGGGAACGAACGATTGAGAAAGGTGTTCAAAATGATAGAGATTTTCACCTAGCATTGGAAATTTTGAAAGGAAAAGATATTTTGGAAAAAACATATAATATTGCGTTAAAATGGTCTGAAATGGCTAAAGAAAGTTTAGTTGGAATACCAGATTCTCAAACTAAAGACCTTATGAATGATTTATGTAGCTATGTAGTATCTAGAATTAGCTAAGCTCACAGGGCTACAACATACCCACCAAAAAAATTTTTCCTGCTTAACTTTTTGGTAAGCCTCGAACGCTTCAATTTTGTTATCAAAAATACCAAAAATTGTACCTCCTGACCCCGAAAGTCTAGCTAATTTGCATCCTTTTTGTGCTTCAATATAAGCTTTAGTCTCTTCCAGATTAGAATTTATTGAAAATGCAGCTGTCTCTAGGTCATTTCTTTGTCTTTTTAAATACAATACCAAATCCTTCATATTTCTAAAAGATGTTAAATTCTCTAATTTCGGATTGTTAGAGAATTTAAGGTTAAGAAATACCTCTTTAGTGGAAATTGGATCTCCCGAATTTACCAAAAGAAGATAAAAACTTAATGTACTTTTTAACTTTTTAACATTTTCTCCAATACCTTTCATTCTTTGAAATGAAGAATCTATACAAACTGGAACATCTGCGCCAAGAGTGAAAGTATCTCTTTCAGCTATCAAAACCTCTCCCCACAAATTTTTATAAGCCCTTATTACTGCCGCTGAATCTGCTGAACCTCCTCCCAATCCGGCAGATACCGGAATATTTTTTTCCAAATGAACTGACATATTCCTATTTGCCAAGGGAATTTTTCTTAATGTTTTTATGATTATATTATTAGCCTTGGGTACATTCCTCTTAAAATTTCCTGAGATCGACAAATAAGGTACCGAATTCTTCCTACAAATTATCTTATCACCAAAGTTTGGAAAACAAACCAAGCTATCCAACTCATGAAACCCATTTTTCCTTCTAGAAACAACATGTAGTGCTAAATTTACTTTAGCTTTAGCCAATTGATACTCCATAGCCAGCATCACATTATTTCAAGAAATTTATATAAAGAATTAAAGATATCCCTAATCCATTCCAAATTTAATTTTCTTCTTTATTTTACTCACTTCTTCTTCCTCAGGATTAAAACTTAGTGATCTTTTCCAGTAAAGTTTGGCACTTCTCCTTTTCCCATTATTCCATAAAATATCACCCATGTGATCGTTAATAATTGGATCAAAGGGCAATAATTCATAAGCTTTTTTCATAGGGAGAAGTGCTTCCTCATACCTTCCTAACTTATAAAGCCCCCAAGCCAAAGAATCGACAATGTAACCACTCTGAGGATTTCTCTCAATAGCCTTTTCTATCATGCCCAGTGCCTGACTTAATTTTTCTTTTCTTTCAATAAGACTATACCCAAGATAATTTAACACTTCAGGTTGTCCCGGTGAAAGCTCAAGAGCTTTAAGATAATCTTTCCTAGCATTGTCCCACTCTCCTATTTCCTGAAAACAAATGCCCCGAAAGAAATAGGTCACCCAAATGGTTTCATTTTCAGAACCTTCAGTAAAA
>Ga0115011_10002014_pt1 | contig 14296 bp, 12 predicted proteins | sample TroAtlMetagenome_2_FD_88705 | JGI IMG/M metagenome (GOLD analysis project Ga0115011, IMG submission 88705) | Marine eukaryotic phytoplankton communities from Atlantic Ocean - Tropical Atlantic ANT8 Metagenome | ecosystem: Environmental > Aquatic > Marine > Oceanic | place: Tropical Atlantic...
ATGGAGACGATCGAGCACCACAGCGCGGCGCTCACCGACTGCAATGAACCGAGGGAGGTGCGCTCTCTGGGCACGATATCATCCTCGGACGACTCGTCGTCGTCGACGGGGCGCGCGCGGGGGCCCGAGCGTATGCGCGGGGCCTCGCCGTCCCGCCGCGGCTCCGGTGAACCCGGTGGACTGGCCATCGACTCGCACAATTTTTATAGCTTCAGGAACTTGACGCGTTAACGCCGGTTGGAGAAATGATGATATATATATTAGTAACACCCGAGTCGGTAGGACGGTCTACGGTCTACACGGAGGGCAGAGTAACCCCGACTTGCAGGCGAAGCTAGTGTGTCTAATCACTAGTGCCAGTTTCCGGGGCAGCGAAGCCACCGAGAGGACCACCTGCAGAACAAAATTCGTCACTGTTCGTTGCGAACGACTCCTACAAAAAAGATCCGCACGCTGCTGCGGTACCGTCAGCAATGTACTCTCTAAGGGAGGCTACATTAGCAATGCTGGTCTGGTCGCTTTGCGTCGGCAGCACGTTCGGCGCCTACTGCGGCTTTAGTATCTTCGTGCCCACCGGTCAGGGCACGACTTCGTACGTGTCGCGCCTCGTGGCGGCCATGCCGTGGACGGCGTTCACGGCCATGTGCAAGCTCGTCGGGGGCCACATGCTGTCCATAAAGACGTGGGCGTCGCAGCGCGACCGCGGCACGTCCACCGTCGCCCGCGACTTCAGCATGAGCACCGAAGCGCTCACGACGGAATTTAACGACCTCGAAGAGCGGTGGACGAAGCGCGGCGTGTTAGGTTGGGCCGCGCGCCAGACGGTCTTTTTGTTAGTACACTCGGGAGCCATCCTCTACGATTTCACCCCGGGACCGCTCGTCGACACCTTCGGTGGCGTGATTGTGGACTTCCTCTTCGCGTGCGTCATGTCCGCGGTTGTATTACACGTTCAAGGCGAGATCACCCTCAAGCGGCGGAAGACGTACGCCGCGGCGTGCTTCCACGGCTGCGCGATCATCCTGACCGTGACGCTCGGCTTCGCTTACTTCAACGACGCCCACCAGGTGGTTGTGAACGCCCTCGCTATCACTGTGGTGAGAGCGCTGATGCACGCGCACTTGATCGAGTTCAAGATCACGGCGATCTGCTGCTTCGTGGAGATGAAGCGGGTCTCGACGTGGACCTACAACGCCGCCATGTACCTCCCTCGCTTCCAGGCCGTCGCTGGAGTGATCGTGCCCGAGTCGCAAGTAAACGACGACGACGACGACGACGATGCAGGCGGAGGCGCAATTATCAGTGGCTGTTGTCATTTGCGGCTTGTCGGCGGCGGCGACGGCGGAATTACCTTCAGCTCCAATACCTTAAACCGCCTCAAGTCCCAGGGCCGCGTGGGCGAGAAGAAGGCGCGCGCGATCGATTGGGACTCGGAGCAGAGCAAGAAGGACGTCGCACACGCAATCTCTTTGAAGGGTTCGTTGCCTCGGTGGCTCCAGCCCGGTACCTTTACCGAGACCGGCCTCCTCCGCGCGCTCGACGGGATCTACGCCAAGTGCGAGCGCCGCGCGGACTTGCTTTTGCGAGAGGTCCCGCAAACCGATCTCGTCGTGCGCGCGGGCGGGCGGCTCGCGCTCGTCTTCCGCCTCCGGGAGCCGCGCCTGAACGTCAAGTTAGCTCCGTTACTTTTTGTGGGCGACGTGCCGAATTTCGTACCCCAAGCACACGGCATGGATGCGGCGCGCTTCTTGGCGCATTACTGCGCCGTGCGGGAGACGCCGATGTTTCTCTTGTTGGCTTTGGTCCACGCCATGCGCGAAGACTACGACTCCGCGCTGCCGCCGTGCATCAGCAACGGCTGCTGGGACTTAGCGGGCTTCAAGTTCTCGGAGCGGGCGGTGGAGGACCTGCCCGACTTCGAGCGGCGCTACGACCAGTGGATTGACGTCTGGTGGCCGGCAGTGTCCAAATCAAACGGAGTCCGCGCCGCGACGCGACGGCTCTTCGAGCGGAAGCGCCGCGGGTGTGACGTGCTGCGCGTCGATGACGTAGCGCCACCTCTCCGCGGGGGCGCGGCCCTGCGACGCCGCACGTGCTGAAACGATTGGGCCGTCTTCCTTACAAATGAAGACCACGGCCGCGACACGACGGCTCTTCGAGCGGAAGCGCCGCGGGTGTGACGTGCTGCGCGTCGATGACGTAGCGCCACCTCTCCGCGGGGGCGCGGCCCTGCGACGCCGCGCGTGCTGGAGTCGCGGGAACTGCGCCACGAGGAAAGAAGACCGCGCGCGTGACGGCCCTTCGACGCCGATCGGAACGGTCACTTGGATGTACGCACAGGTGGCCCGCCCTCATCATCGGCCTCCCCTACGAGGTGGCCCTGTTCCAAGCGAGCGCTGTTGACGGCCGCTACGTCCTCGTCGAGGGCTCTCTGGCCTCGCGGCGCGGCAGCACGGACGTCGAGCTCCCGGCCTTCCCGGTGCAGGTGACGCCGTACGACGCCTACTCTGCGTACGCGACCTCCACCGTCCCCGCCGCCGAGCGCGCCCTCAACATCGAGGCCTTCCGCGAGTGCCTCGTGGAGCGCTCGGACGCCGAGCTCATCAACGGCGTGCGCGAGCACTTCGCGTGAGTGATCCCGGGGCATATTGTGGTAAGAATGGCTTCTAGAATTGACTTATGTCTCGCCGCGTCGGTGCACGAAACTTCGACGAACTCGTCAGCTAGCGGCATGTAAGACACTAGCCAGCGCACAGCCGCAACAAAAAAGCCAAAAGCCGTGCCCCAGGACAGCCTGGGCCTTGCAGAGGAGCAAGACTTAGTGCCTCAATCGTCGCGCTTGCGCTGCTTTGACGGATAAACGCCGAGGGGCCGCAGACACCTCGCAGAGCAGCAGAGACAATGGCCGCGAGACCATGGATGGACGACGGCGCGAGCCCGCACTGCCTGCTCTGCCACCAGGCCTTCAGCTTCACGAATCGACGGCACCACTGCCGGAGCTGCGCGCGGCTGGTCTGCGGCGCCTGCAGCTCGCGAAGTATGAGATTAGAGTCGATCCAGCGGCCCTCGTCGTCCATACGAAATGTAGGGACGCAGCTGGCCAAAACAACATTAGCCACCGCAGCGTCGATGCTCACGACCACTACGAACGAATCGGAGCGCGTCTGCGACGACTGCTGGGCGCGGCTCGGGAGGGGGCGGAGCGCGACGCCGCCTCCTCCACAGTCTGATGACGACGTTTCTTACGACGTGGCGTTGCTGGATTACTCAGCCGACGGCGTCCGCAACATCGCGATAGAGGTGAGAGCCCCGGACGGCCGCGTCCTCGGCGACGGGAACAATTTTGCGATGACGCTCCCCGCTTCCACACGAATAGCGGGCGCCTACGTCATTGTTACGGCTCGCGATAAGTCCAAGTCGTCGGCGGTGAGGGACGACGTGATTGGACGAGGCCGCTTCTTTTTAGAAGAGGGCCAACGACATATCCAGTTGCTGCGCGACGGTTGTGTGAAAGGCACCGTACTGGTCAAAGCGACGCGGTCCTCGGCGAAGCAACCGGCACAAGTCGCTACGATCCCGCCTCAAACATCGAAACACACCTGGCCCGTGGCCCTTTCAGAATTATACCCGCCCGGGACCACGGTGCACGACGCCTGTTTTGAGACCATTGATGGCAGTATTGTACCAGCATCGGAGCTAGCATTGGACGCGTTCGCCGATGTGGACAGAGGCTGTCTCATCGTCACGTCGCACCGTTTTCTGCACGTAGCTCATACATTAGATATAATAAGCGTGCCGCACGCGTCCATCCTAAGTGTGGAGGTTATTCAAAGGGACGACGCCTTGGTGCTGGTGCTTACTACTAGATCATATAAATCGATCACGTTCTCGTCGCGAAGTGCCACGAACCGCGATTGGTCCTGGTGCCGGTCCGAGTGGCAGTGGCGCGTCGATGAAGATAGGTTCTATGCGCGGCCATCGGAGGCCGTCGTTGAAGAGGCTGTTGTCGACGACGCTGATGACGAGGACACCGAGCTTTTGTCAAGACTCGGCCTAAATGATTTAGATGACCGCGCGTCGAGACGGAATCGACTGAAGCGCTTCATCGAACCTCGAGAAGCGCGCGCGCCGTCTACAATAGGTGCCGACGTCGACTTGAGCGCAGAATTTGCAAGACAGGGCGTTTCTACAGATGCGCGCTGGCGTGTTACGCAAGCGAATGCAAATTATGATCTGTGTGCGACGTACCCGCCTCTGCTCATCGTGCCGGCGGCCTTGAGCGACGCCCGCCTCAAGGAAGGGTCCAGGTGGCGCTCGAAGCGTCGAGTACCTACCTTGACGTGGTACGATAAAGCGACGGGCGCCGCACTCATCCGGGCGTCGCAGCCCAAGTCCGGCTTGTCGGGCGCTCATGTGGATGATGCCGCTCTCCTCCATGTGCGCGCCGCCGCCGCGCGCAGTCGCGGCGCCGTCGCCGCGCGCCTGGCCGACCCGTGCGGTTTTGATGATGAGGACGGTTTTGCGAATAGTTCGCCCTACAAATCCACGTCACCGCCGGTCTTGAGGATCTGCGACTGCCGGTCCATCGTCGCCGCCAACGCGAATAAGCTGGTGGGCAAGGGGCACGAGACGACGGCGAAGCTAGGTGGTTCGCGGGCGGCGACGCTCGAGTTTCTGGATCTGGAGAACTTCCACGTCATTCGCAACTCGAAGAAGAGATTGTCCGAAGCTTCTTCATTAGAAGATTATTATAGAGCTTTGCACGAAAGTAGATGGCCGGTGTACGTGCAATCGTTAATTAGTGCAGCGAAGGTCGTCGCGGATCATTTAGAGAGAGGCGACCCGTGCTTCGTGCACTGTAGCGACGGCTGGGACCGCACGCCGCAGGTGTGTGCCTTGGCTCAGCTCATCGTGGATCCATATTACCGCACTTTGCGAGGCTTTGCCGTTTTAGTAGAAAAGGACTTCTGCGCCTTCGGCCACCCCTTCTCAATGAGAAGTGGCTCGAAGGGCGAGGGCGAAAGCGGTCCGGTCTTCGAGCAGTTCCTGGAGTGCGTACAGTCGTTGCGGCGGGGCGCGCCGTCGTCCTTTGAATTTACTGAATCATTACTGGCGTTGCTCAAGGATGCTGTTTACTCTAGATTCTTCGGGAACTTTCTGCGGGACTCGGATGCGGAGCGGTGTGGAGACGACGCCGTGAGCCTTTGGAGGGTCGTTGAAAGTGACGTGGAGCGCTTCCGGTCGCCGGTCTACGACGCCTCGGCGTCGAGGCGGCTCCCCGTTTTGACGAGGCCGTCGGCGGACGCCGAGGTCGAGCTGTTGAGAGAGCGTATACGGGCGCTCGAGAAATAGTGTGTGTGTTTAAGTTATTTGTCCTTATCCTCTTCCGAGTCACTACTCTCAATACTCCCCGCATGAAAGTGGCTGTGGTCGTGGTCCTCGTCGTCGGAATCGGGCTCGGGCAGCTGCATGATGGACTCGGAGTAGGCGTTCATGGCGGCCAGCGCGACGCCGACCGCATACAGGGAGAAGGCCCCGAGGAGCGTCAGGCACGCCCGTTCTAAGTTGCTGTGATTGGTGTAGTGTGAATAACCGAGCGTCACAATAACGACGCCGAGGCCGTAGGTCGTGATCCGGTCCCGCCGCTCCCGTATCGCTTCATCTTGACGGCGCATCCGCGCCCTCATGCGGGTCTCGCGGGCGCTCATCTGAGTTGCTGCCGATGCGTCGCCGCTTGCGGTGCTCTAACGCTAATGCCGCACTCGCGTTGCTGCAATACACTGCTGCAAGCAGAGCACGTGGGAGTGCCTGCTGGTATCGCTTGAAACTTGCTGTTGTGATGCGTGCAGCTGAGTCCACTGTAGTGACGCAGTCCGCTGCCCAAACTAACGAGCTCAAAACCGCGTTATGCGCTGTAACCAGGCTGCACTGCTGGCAGCTCGTGAAATACTAGTATGTCTATAGACGCTAGCAACGTAAGTGCAAACGCGGGCAGTGCGCTAAGACGAAGGACTCTATTCAAGAGCAGACCAGCTCAAAAGGGACCTCCAGCCCGCCTGTCGACGAGGCCTAGCTGCGGCACCGATCCGCGCGCCACCCGCCGAGCACTCACGGCCTCAGAGGACCAGGCTCCATTCGGGGCCCCAGCTCGCCATCGACGCATCAGCGCGATGATCACACGGTGGCTCGCAACAGCACTACTACTACAACCGACAGACGGCCTCGCCAAGGGCGGCTTCGCGACAACCAAGCCGAAGAAGAAGGCCAAGAAGGCCCCGAAAGCGCCCAAACCGTTGGAGCCCCTCCCGCCGGGCCTCGACGGCGTGCCGCCCGTTTCTAGATATGAAGTCCTCAACGCCGACGGCATAAAGCCGCAGTTCGCCGGCGCGTTTCTCATCGAAGACGAGAGTGTAGCCGACGACCTCGTCAAGGAGTTCCACGACCGGCCTCAATTAAGAGGCATGGTCTCGAGCGCCGCGAACGGCGAGCCCGTTGTGGATACGTCGGTCAAGGACTCATTGGAGATGAGTTTCCCGGCGAGCGACCCCTCGATTGCCTGGAGAAGGTATCTTTTGAGCTTAAAGGCGGCCATGGGTTTGTATCTGGAGGACTACCCCTACGCCGGGGCCTATGGAGCTTTTTCTATTACTGGTAGAACAAATGTCCAATTATACCCACCGTCAGGAGGCTATAAGACGTTTCACACCGAAAGAACAGGTAAAGGTGAGCCGGAAGGTTCGAGACATCTCGTGTTCATGACCTACTTGAACGACGTGACCGACGCCGGCGGCACGGAGTTCTGCCATCAAAATTTGATAGTGTCTCCGAAGAAAGGTTTGACCCTGATCTGGCCTGCCGATTGGACCTTCACGCACCGCGGCGTGCCGTCGCCGACGCAGGAGAAGATCATCACTACCGGGTGGTTCAACTTTACGTGAGTAAATACTCTAGTTACTTCTTCTTGCGGGCTGACGACTTCTTCTTGGCGGGCGACTTCTTCTTCGCAGGACTCTTCGCCTTCGAGGCGGGTTTCTTCGCGGGCCTGCGCCGGGGGTTCGCGTGACGCCACGGCGACGGCGCGGCGGTGGGCGCCATCGACGCGACGCCGGGCTCGCACGACTTCTTGGCGGCGGGCTTCTTGGCCGCGGGCTTGGCAACTTGCTTGGCCGCTGGTTTTCGGGCCGCGGGTTTAGCGACCTGTGCGAGAGAGGATCCTCACGAGCGACAAGCGGCAACGAATGTATGCGCCGCGCACGCACGGTCTTCTTCTTCGCCGGGGACTTCGCAGGCTTGCGGGCCGGCTTCTTCTTTTTGGCGGCGGCCGGGGGCCCGCTGCCGCTGCCCGCGCGGAGCCGCGCGAGGTCGTCGCGGCTCGCCCTGTCGATGGGCTCCTCGTAGGACTTGAACTTCGCCGCTTCGTACTTGAAGTACAGCTTCTTCGAGTCGCTGCGCGCGACGTAGCCGGGGTACCACGTGCCGTTGACCTCATAGTCAACGCTGTCGCCGACGCGCCATTGGACCATGGTACTTGTGCTGTCTTCGGGCGTCGCACTTGCCTCCGAGGACTCGTTCGCACCGATTTTGCAATCGGAGTGGCTGAGAGCAGCCTCTCTGTGGTGCTGATTGGTGGTTTTCGGGCAAAGATGCAGCGCGCGCAGCCAGCTGAGACACGTGTGGGCAATTATTTCGCCGCCTGGACAAGCTGGGCCAGCAATCAGTGCTCTCAAACCGAGGGCCTCGTCAAGCGGAGCTAGCGTCGGTAACACACTAGAAAGCACCGAGACTCAGCTGCAGTGCAGCAAAACCGGGCCCTTACAGGCCTTTCCGCTTGTGTGAGGAGAGCGTTGGAGTGCTACAGCACAGCTCCTGCCAGCCCGGTGCGCACGGACCACGCGGTGAGCTCTACGTTGCAGAGCAGTGTGTGTGCGTGGGCGATACGCGGACGACGCAACAGACGTAAAAATGGCGCAGCAGTCCTTCGCCTCATTACGTCCGGCCCTGAGCGAGGCGACGCTAACATGTCTCCAAAAAGACTTCCACTTTTCAACAATGACGCCCGTTCAGGCCGCCTCATTACCTCTACTCTTGACCCAAAAAGACGTCGTCGCCGAAGCAGTGACCGGATCGGGCAAGACCATAGCGTTCGCCGTGGCAGCCGTCGAGGCCTGCTCGCGTCTGGAGAGGGGACCTATTCGTGTTGTCTGCGTGAGTCCCACTCGCGAATTGGCAGCTCAGACGGCGCGGGTCTTCGCCACTTTATGTAAAGCGCATGCACTTAACAGTGACTTGATCACGGGCGGTTCAACAGTGGAGGCGCCGGAACGATGCGATATACTCATAGCGACGCCTGGTAGACTCGATGATTTACTCACGAGAGCAATCATCGACGTGGCGGGCGTCGAATTGCTCATTCTAGATGAGGCCGATGTGTTGCTAGAGCTGGGTTTTGCCTTGCAGATCGATCGCATCATGAAACGATTACCTAGACAACGACGGACGTGTCTGTTTTCAGCAACACAAACGCGAGCGGTCCGCGATCTAGCTAGAGCTGGCTTGAGGAACCCGGCTTCGGTATCCGTCAAGGTCAACTCCGGATCTGAGACGGGCAAGACGCCGACCGAGTTGGTTTCGCAACACGTTGTGGTGAGAGCCGAGGACAAGCTCCGGTGCGCCCTGGACTTGCTAAAAACAGCGCGGAAGGCGTTGGTCTTCTTCGACTCCTGCGCCGCCGTCGACTTCTTCGGAAGGGCCCTCAGAGCCGCGAACGTGAACGAAGAAGGCCTGCCTCGCATCGATTCTTTACACGGAAAAATGGCGCCAAAAAAGAGAAGGGCCGTCTGGGCCCAATTTAGGGAGGCCTCTTCGGACAGAGTCGCTTTATTATGCACGGACGTCGCCGCGCGCGGCTTGGACGTCGACGACGTCGACCTCGTGATACAAATAGATGCTCCTCAGAAACCCGACACTTTCGTCCATCGCGCGGGCCGGACGGCGCGGGCCGGGCGTTCTGGGAGAGCCGTGGTGTTGTTGGAGCCCCACGAGGACGCGTACCCGGAGTTGCTGCGGTTGCGAGGTGCGGCGACGTCACCCGTCGAAGTGGAAGTATCGAACTCTGATGAGTTGCGAACGGCGCTGGAGGACGCGTGCATCAGAGATCGAGCCATCCTCGAGAAGGGCACGATCGCGTTCACTAGTCATGTGCGAGCGTACCTCGAGCATCGATTGCCGTACATCTTTCGGTGGGAGAAGGTGAGCATCGGTTCGACAGCGAGACTGTATGCTCTGCTGAAATTGCCCGACATGCCCGAACTACGAAAGAGGGCCAAGGCTAATGGTAAAAGAGGCAAGGACTGGATGACGGCCTTTGCTTTTGAGCGACGCGACGTCAAGACGGGGACCATAAAATACGCCGACGAAAGACGGGAAGCGGCGCGCCTGAAACGCGTTGAAGAAGAGAAGAGGTCGCGCGAGGAGAAGAAGCTCGCGGCGTCGGCGGCGCCGCCCGTCGCCAAGAAGAAGAAAGACGAGCCGCGCAAGCGCAAGGGCCAGCACGACCAGATCCTGGAGGACTGGGCGGAGCTCGCCGAGGATGAAAGAAGGCATAAAAAATCGCGCAAGAAGAAGGTTGACGAGGACGATCCCGATTTACTCGCGCTGGAGGCCTTGGACAACCCGGCGGCCGCGGCGTCAAAGGCGCACCAGTCCGTCAAGAACCTGCGGGGCCAGAAGAAGACCGCGCGGCGGAAGTCCAAAGCGTATGCAAAGCTCCGGGGGAAGAAGCGGCGGTAAGTGTGTTGTGTTATGAGCTGGTCTCCCCGGGGCGGGTCGCGATGCGGCGCCGCAAGGTAGTTGTGGATTATGCTTTGCGATGATTCCATTGCAATCAATCCAAAGGCGCCTCCGGATCAGTCGCACGACTCCCGAGGCTCGTTCTGTTCTATTTCGGCCGCGATTTGTAGTGCTAGTATGTCTATACGGCGCTAGCTAGCGCATACGTCGTGGTGCAAGCCAGCGTAGCGGCCGCCCGAGCGAGTTTTGAACTGTTGTACGCCTTGGACACATCGCCCTTCATCGCACCTTTGCTGCGCGTGCCGAACTGTGGTCCCTGAAGTAGGCTGGGAGGAGTGAGCCTCGAGTGACAGCCACTGGCTCTGGACTCACGTCGCGGGCCCCCGAGCGCCTCATGTTGCTCCGCGCCGCGGCGAGGCGCCAGCCGCCGCGACCACAGCGCACCTTCGTCGTCGCCGCACGTACAAAGCCACAGCAAGCTAGAGCGTACTCGTCGCCGAAGCCCCCGCACTTGACCAGTAAAACGTTACCGCGAGGCCGGATCGGTTTTGTGAATGGCATAAGGCAGCTCCAGAAGAGCCTCTTGAACGGTTTTGACCAGAGACCGACGCTCTCCGAACTCTTGCCGCCGGACGCTAGCATAACCGACGTAGATAAAGAGCACATAAAAAACCTGCCGCGCTTCGACGCCGCCGAGGACGCCGAGGTGCTACTCTGTGCGAGTGAAACGGGCTTCGATCTTGGTGTGAAAAGACTACGGAAAGCACTGGAGCAAGGCGATTCGTCCCTCACGCTCCACGGCAAGGAGCTGCAGTGCCTCGGCTTCGACACGGAACGGCCGCCGACGTTCCGGAAAGGTTTTGAGCAGAACTCCGTGTCCGTGCTGCAACTCGCGAGTCATGATCTCGTGGTGTTGTTCCTGTTGAAGAACATGCGGCACATCCCGGCGTCTCTCCAAAACTTGCTGGAGGATGACAAAGTGCTGAAGGTCGGCGTTGCTCTTAGTGAAGATACGAACGCCCTGTCGAGGCACGCTCCCGGCTTGACTGTGAGAGGTTTAGTGGATTTAGCACCATTGGCGGAAGCGCGGTTTCCGTCATTAACAAGACGGGGCTTGCGGGGCTTGGTGGCCTCGTTAGGCGGCCGTAGACTATCAAAGCACCAGTCCACGGCCAGCTGGGGCCAGCGGACGTACACGCCGGCGATGATCCGCTACGCGGCGAACGACGCGCTCGCGGGGCTCTTCTGTTTTGGGCGCATCCTGGGCCACGACCGGGAAGAGGAACGGAAGGTCGCGTAAGAGTTTGTAGTTACGGGGTCGCGGCGACGGCGTCCAGCGGGCGCCACCCGACGCCATCGCGGCTTCATGAACGCGTCTCGAGTGTTCCCTCTCGAGATCGATGACCTACTTTGGAAGAGTATCTCAAACTTGCTTGGGTGGTATTTATTGCCGCCGGGCGAGTTGAGCCGAGATCTCGCACAGTGGTGGAGGTCTTGTGTTCACAGAGCACTCGCGCACGCGCACGGCCGGCGACGAGAAAAAGCAATGCTCCTCCTTTGATGGACGTGATCGTGGGACGATTTATCGCGGGTTGTTGCTTGTTGCTCGCGGTAGACGTCGCGCACAACAGCTACGAGGCTGCGTTCATTTGCGTCCTCTCCGCGGTTGTCGCAGCGATGGCGGTGCCGGTCGGCCGCCGACGCCGACCGCGACGCCGGTCAACCGTAACTGCCGCCGACCTCGCGCCAAGAACAAATGAAGCAAACGCCGTTGAGCAACAGAATTTCTACGCCGGCGGCTGACGAAGGCGCGATCGATCGTCGCGCGGCCGTCGCGGCCGCAACACCGCACGCCTCTGCAGTGTGCCCGTTTCATCATGTATTAGTGTCATAAGCCTGATTAGCATTACAAATCAATTGACGGGACACGTCCTCGAAGAGCCTATCACATTCACGTTTTGTTCGCCGGCTCTGAGCTGACATGCGACTTTTTTGCAGTGCCTAACAACTGCTGTGCAGGAGCGCTGCTCTTGTGCAGAGCAAACGAACGGTGCCCTACGACCGGGCGGACGCCATTTCTTCAGCTTCGAGCCATTCCTCGCACACACTGCACGCTGCAACACGCTGCACACCCATCATGCCGATGCATCGCCTCCGCACGGTGCCCCCAAGACGCGAGGAAAGCGTCGGCAGCAATGCACCGGAGCGCGCCTGGTCCCCTCGGCGCGTGATGCTGGCAATAAGGTTCGCGCTCGCCGTGCTCGTGTGGGCCGCGCCGTCGCCGACGACCGGGACTCTCTTCCTGCTCTTCTCCTTCGGCTGCATGATTGCCAAGGAGCTACCGGGACGATTGCGACGGCCGCGGCGCCAGGAATCGGTGCCACCCATCCCGACGGCGGCCGTCGATGCCTACTTCACGGTCACGGAGCGCGGCGCCCCGTGCTTCGCCGGCGGCTAGTGATTGCGGGTCGCGGCGACGGCGTACGGGTGGCGACGACGCAACGCGCGCGATGGCGCACGTGGAGACGACCGCAGCCGTGGCGACCAGGCGCCACGCGCCGACGCCCAACTTGTGTACATGTATGTGTCCTAATTTGAAGATTAAACTAAAACGTCAACTAAACGGCCCCCGAGGACCCCTCCACGGAGAGCTGCGCCCGCCGCCCCCGCCAGTAGGCCGCCGACGCGTCGCGCAGCGGGTTCGCCGTCTCTTGTGGTGGCATCTTCGCGGCCAGAGCCTGTCCAACCTCCGACGCGTCAATATGCCCGACCAAACGCCCTCCACCAGAGACAACAAAGACCCGGTCCTTGTGGTGCAAATCGAACAGGAAGCACAAATGCGATAACGTAGCGGAAGGTGCACACCGCGGCCAGGCGTCGTCGATCGACTCGATGAAGTCGCCCTCCATGGCAGACGCCAGGTCCGCAACTCTCATGACCCCGACGAAGACCCCGTTCCGGACCACGGGAATCACGACGTGCGTCGCGGAGTTGAGCGTGTCCTGGACGTTGGCCGGTGGCTGGTCGTCTACCAACGCTAAACAAGGCTCCTCGTAGGCCTTCGAACATTCTACAACATCGGATACGGTCTTCGAGAAGTTCGCGGCCGCATGGATCGCGGGCCAGTGCGGCAGGGCCTTGAGCTTGGCGATCATGGCGTAGATGTCGATCTCCACGAGCTGACCGGCTCCTAAGCCGACGACGCACGCAAATAATACCGGTATCGAATAGGACAACTGCCCGGTCAGCTCCGAGATGACCACTCCGATCGAGAGCTTTCCCGTGACGCTCACGCCTGTGCGGACATCGCGTCGATGGTGTCACGGGAAATTGAATTTTCACGCCGGCGCGCACTGAACGCAGCCGCCCCAACAATCGCGTAGCCGCCCGCGGGCGATAAAGGACACTCTCCCGTGACTGAAGTTGTTAATGTCCGCAGCGCCTCACCAACAAGTCGCCCGATGCCCGCGCCGATCGCGAACGACGGCGTCACGAGGCCGTTCGACACGGGCAGCCCGATGCATAGAGTAGAAAAGAAGAACGTAAAAATAATGAACAAACAAAGGGAGGCGCCGACGCCGCCGTCGCGCTCGTCCCACCTCGACCGCGGGTGGAGCTTCGGGTTCGCGTCTTCCCGTAATGGAAACTCCGAAAAGAGGTCGTCCATGACTTCTCTTGTTCCTAACAACGCGAAGTCGCCGAGCCAGCACGCGACGAGGCCGCTCGTCAGCGCTATTAGTGCTGAGTAGCCCAAATTCGTGCCTAGCACTATTTTCGGGATCGCCTGGACACCTTTCATTTTCAGGGAGGCACACCGTCGTCTCAGACCAATAAAAGCAGTGAAGAGCATCACGAAGAAGCCTCCCAGGATGCCGCACAATGCTGATAACACTAAAAAGATCCAGACCTCCCAGTGCTTATATGAGACCGTGTCAAAATGTGGCGAGAAGGCCCCGTAGGACTTGAAAGCTAATTCTCGCGACGTGAACGCACCGACCGTAGCACACAAAAAAGCGCCCCAGTAGTGGGACGTCGCGTAGTAGTTCGCCGTCGCTTCGATACTGAAGAGAATACCACCAATCGGAGCGCCAAAAGCTGCCGAGACACCGACGGCGGCCGCCGCGGACAGCATCTGATTCCTAAATAATTCATTCGTATGCCTCGCGAAGAAGGGCACGCGCATCAGTAGTTCCGCTAAAATAGCTGCGGTATGTATAAAGGGGCCCTCCTTCCCGATGGGCAGGCCCGCGCCCAATAAAAGCACAACACCTAAGACTTTCGCTACTAAGGTTCTCGGTTCCAAAAACCCAGGTATCGAAAAGCCTGCGAGGATCGACTTGACTTCCGGGATTCCACTTCCCGCGGCGATTGGTGCTATTCTCTTGGTCAGCTCGACGGCTATTAGAGTGATCAATACTCGCAAGAAAATGTACAAAGCTACACCGTAGTCCTTCTGGGACCCGCCCGTCCGCAGGACTCCATTGACCAACCCTTTCCTCAGGTTCGC
>Ga0115011_10002018_pt1 | contig 14267 bp, 8 predicted proteins | sample TroAtlMetagenome_2_FD_88705 | JGI IMG/M metagenome (GOLD analysis project Ga0115011, IMG submission 88705) | Marine eukaryotic phytoplankton communities from Atlantic Ocean - Tropical Atlantic ANT8 Metagenome | ecosystem: Environmental > Aquatic > Marine > Oceanic | place: Tropical Atlantic...
GCTCATTGTTATACCAATCAGTAGTCAGCAAAACTGTTGTACCTTGGGTAGAGATTTCAACTTCGCCTGAATCGTATATTTTTTGACCGTCAATTGCACCGCTATTTATCAATTCTAAAGAAACCTTGCCGGCATTTTTTATAATGTCGCCAGTATTTAGAGTATATTTAGTTCCTGAAACATCTGCAGATTTTATCAGGTCTATTGTATCAACTCTTGAATCTCCATTTTCATCAACATCAGATATTCGGTATTGATTCCATGTAGGTTCATTACGATTATATGAATGTCTAAACATCCAATCTTTTTCACTTAATTTATTGTCTACACTTAAATAATTAACAAACTTAGGATAAGCACTTTCTAGTACTTTCATTGTAGGTATATTTAATTGTACTTTTTCTTGTACTTTTTTTAAATCACTTAACTCTCTTTCCTCAGAAAGTAGTGCACCTACATAAATATCATCTTGTAAAGAAGGATCTTCTGCTATTATTTTTTTTGCTGCCTTATAGTTTGTATCTAAATTTGCTTGATAAAGCAATCTATCCCTTAATAGTGATTCAGTTTCCTCTTTTAATTTATTTTCATTTGGTAAAGTTTTACCTGATTTTTTATAAGAATTAATTATCTCTTGTTTTGTAGCGTCTAATTCTTCTTTATATGGTTCTACAATTTCTTGAAATGTATAAGCACTACCTGTTCCTGCGCTTCCTGATTTTGTTACTTCATAAGGAACAAATAACTCGGGATTATAGTATTGTTTTTGATTTTCTTCTTTTTCTTTAATAACTTCTTCATTATTATCTATTAAAGTTTCAAATGTAGATAACTCTTGTTCTTTTGTTTCTGAAAATTTATTTTTTTCTTCTTCTGAATAATTTCTTTCTTTAAGAAAACTTTTAATTATCTCAGTATTTTTTTTAATTTTGTAAGGATTCTCTGTATCTAGTTCTATATAATCAGAAACAATAATTTCTCCGTCTATATTTGTATAAGATAGTCTTCCTTTATTGCTTTCATTATATGTATTAGGAGGATTCATAGGACCTCCAACACCAGCGAAATGAACTAATTTAGCTTCATCTCTATTAAATTCTATATCACTTCCTTCTAATAATTTGTTAATTCTATCACTACCTTCTTTAGAGTCAATTTTATAAAAATCATCACCAATAACGTCAGTTATAGTATTAAGAGAAAATGGATCAGATTTAATATCTATTTCTTCCACAATCTCTCCACTATCATCTAATTTTTTAAGATTGAATTTTTTTACATATTCATCAAAAGAAACCCCAATTTCATCTGCAACAAATTGAATGTCATCTTGACTATATGTTTTACCGTCTAATTCCCACATAGTAATATTAGATTATTTTTTTATTGCTGGATTATTATTAAAAGTTGTTATGTTGTTTCTAGGTAAATCTTCACGACTACCTGACGTGGTTGTAGATGATGCTTGTATTTCTTGCATAATTCTATCTACAACTTTTCTAGATTCAGCTGAATCTCCATATCCGTAAGCTCTTTTTACATAAGCCCTAACTAATGTTCTAAGTTTTGCACCTTTTATATCTATATTCTCATATCCCGTAATACTTGCAATCTTTTGATCTTCTCCCGGTTTTCCTATATCTTTGTCTAAGGTTAATTTTCCTTTATCAAAGGTAACATTACTAACAACACCTAGATTTGGTATATTAATACCAACTAGAAAGTCATAATTATTAGCGTTTTTAAATTTATTAACAGTATTGTTAATTTTCCTAGTTGTTGATTCATTGAACTCTGGTTTTGTAGTTTCTGGAGTGGTTATATTAGTATTACCAACACTTTTATATTGATCTTTATCGTAATGATATGTAATAATTTTTTCTTCTTGCGTGTTGGGGTCTATGTATTTAAACTCTCCTTTAGTATCTGTTTCTTGTGTAGCAATAGGTTGATAACCTTTTATATATTTACTTAAACTATAATTAAGTAAAACTTTTTCAAAATTTTCTTTAGCTTCAGGAGTTAATTTATAAGTTACCTTGTCATGAGTTAAATTTTCTACTTTATCAATACCTATAGCTTTTAATTGTTCAGGAGTAAGTTTACTTGCATACTCTAAATAAGTAGAATTAACATCGGCGTAATCTTGAAAATTTTCAACTGTTTCTGTTTTAGCATTTATAAAATTTTGAAATGCAGGACCAGCAGCTTCTATCATCTTTGGTATATTAGCTAGTTGAACTAAATTAGTTTGAATTCTTCCGTCTTTTAATTTTTTAGTTGCTCCAGCTACTATAGGTAATCCTTCTTCGTCGGTCATTAAATAAGGTTGACTTACTTGAAATTGATTTGCCATTATACCGGTGTCTTTAAAAATACCTTCAAAACCTTTAAATGTTTGTCGCTTACCATTAGCCCCTTGTTCCGTAACAGTTTTATCCATGTCCATAATTTCCGCCAACGGTTCTTGCATAACTTCATTTACATTAAAAGCGTTTTCTATCCCTTCACTTTCTAAATAAGCATATTGTGTTGGAATACCTTCAACATTTTTCATAAAGAAGATCGGGTTTCCAGCAGGTTTACCATCTCTTACGGCCATACCGGATAAAGCTAATTTTAAAAAATATCCTCTACCTACTCTTTTAGCAAACTCATCATCAGATTCTTCGTCATAAATTCCGGTATATATTCCTCCTATTTCATTTTTTAAACCAGTAAGCATTGCTCCTTCCCCTTTTTTCCAAGTACTAAGATTTTCTGCAGTTTGAGTACCCACTGTAATTTGATCACTATAATGTTGTATAGCATTAGATAATTCTTGTCTTTCATCTGGATCTGTAGCGGTTGCCAGTACCTTCATTAATCTAAATTTTTCATTTATAGCTCTATCCATTTGTTGAAAATAACTTTTAGATTGGGCGCCACTTTTTAAAGCCTCTGAATGAAATTGGGCCCTATACGTAGTATGGGCTTTATCAATATTATCTTGTATAAGGCGTGCTTTTTTTAATTGCTCTACTCTATTATTTTCTTGTTTTTCTAATAGTTGAGCAAACTTTGCGCTAGAGCTCTTAACACTATTAGCGATAAGATCTCCTAAGCCTCGATCAATTGCGGTTATTGGATTTTCGTATGTACTCATAATGAATATTTATTTTTTATTTTTATCTATTACCCAAATACTCCAGCTTTAGCTAAACCGACAGCTGAATCACCTACACCATCCACAGCCCCCATTACGGCTTGTCTTGCGTCTTGTCTTGATTGAACAACCTGCTGTTCTTGACCATGTAATTGTGCAGATAATCTATTAAGTTTTTGCATACTTCTTTTTTCTTCTTCTTGATACTTAAATGTTTTAGCTGCCATTTCTGCGCCTTGCATTCTTTCAGCGCCAGCCATTTGTAAACCTTGTAATCTCGTTGCTTCTTGCATTTTCATATCCTCAACACGTAGTTGTCCTTCTATTCTATTTTCTTCTGCAGCTTTTAAATTATCAGCTTCTTGCTGTTCAATGCCAGCCGCAACTCCTTCTTTACTTTTTAAAGCCATTTGAGCTAAAGCGGTAGCCCCACCCGCAGAAGCTCCACTTGCTGCTAATGTATCTAAAGTATTAGCTAAAGCTATATCTGCTTCTTCTATTTGCATTTCTGCTCCTTTAGTTGCTACAGCTAAATTCATTTGTGGAATAGTGGCCATATCGCTTACATCAGATGCCATAGAAGATATATCAGTAAAACCTTCATAAGGATTAATAATATCTGCTCTTTTACTTTCTGCTAATTCAATTTCTTTTTTTAGTTGGCTCGCCCTGCTTTCAGCTTTTTTTCTTTGTTTTCTAGCTGATAAAGATCCAAAAATACCTTTACCAATTGCAATTACTCCGCCTATTGCGGCGGCTGCTACCATTCCTGACATAATTTATTTATTTTTAATATATTCTTTATATTCTTTTTTTGTTAATGCATAATTAAATTTTTCAACATAATCTAAATCTGTGTTATTTGAGGGATTTTGAAATACATTTTGAAAAATAGAATATGTATTTGCCCGTATAACGCGTTGAGTACCGGTTTTAGAAAATCCTACATAAGGGGCTGTATAATTTGTTTCCCCATCCTTGTTTACAACACTAATATCACCTTGTAATAAAAACCACACATGATCTCGTTTGTGTATTGCGCTTATTATTATAGAACCTTTGTTTAATATCATTTGTCTCAGATATATTCCAGGAACAAAGTTATGTTTAAGTTCTCCCCACTTAGCCTTTTGTCTAATTAATTTACCATCGTTATGAGTTACTAAATCATTAGATTTATTAGCTAAAACGTTTTTTAATACACTTGATATTTTAGTATCAAATGTTTTTGTTAAAATTTTATTTTTAACATACTTTATTAAATTCAATTTATTTTTTTCATAATTTTATTCTACGCGCTTTGCACTTAATACACATAATCCTCCTAGGATTACTAATACTAATACATACAGTAAAAAATCCATATTATTTTTTTAAACCAGCAACTTTATCTATTGTTCCTAAAACGTCATGAGCTCCTAACTTTAATCTAAAAGAAAGGTCAGCAGTCCATTGATATTTAGTTTGACCACCTACTCTTAACACTACTATAGGCAACGGTTTACCCGCAAAGCTTTTCTTAAAAGATGGACCTTGCTCTTCTAACAAAGCATACTTTACTGTAATAATATAACCTCTATAGTTTTTTGGCACTTTATCTAAATGCACATCATTATGCTGATTCCACTTAGCGTTAATTTGTAATACTTCTACGGGCGGATTTTGACCAAAACCCACATAAGCTATTAAAATTAGAACCAGAGTTAATATATATTTCATTTTATTATTTTTTAATTATTTCATATAATTTTTCGTCTATTTTATCTAGTTTCTCTGAATTTTCTTCCACTTTTTCTTCCGTATTCATAATAGACTTACGGACCAACTCATCTTTTAAATCATATTCTGTTCTTGAAACCGGAGGTTCGGGTAAAAGTTTTGCTTCTTCTATATCTTCTTGTAATGCAAACCACATTCCTACCAATGTAAATATTGCTGCTCCAATACCTATAAGTGTTTTTATACTTATGTTAAACTTTGTGTCTTCGCTTAATTCTGCCATTTTTATTATTAATATGATGATTCGACAAAATCCGTAGATGCAGCAAATAATTCTTTCATGCCTCCCGGATCGGTTAATGTATCAGTAGAGATTTTAACTGTTGCATAATAACCTTTTATACCTGTCATTTGATTACCCCAAATAATTTCTCCCGGAGCCGCTGTACTATTATTAACTAAATTAGCCATATATTTATTTTCTTTTCTATCAAATCCTGCTCTTTGAATAGGTGGAATTAACGCTGTTGCATTTTCAGTAGGTGGAGTTGATGTAAAATTTGCAAAAGTATTTCCTCTATTATCATAAGCTCCTTCGTTATAACTTTTTATTGTAGTTATAGTATCTTGAGTATTGGTTGATCCATACCCTTGAAAATCTGTATTTACATATCCTATACCTGTTAAATCAGAAACAAAACTATCTACTTCCCAACCATTACTTCCTTCATAATTCATAGTTTTAAATACCTTGGATACACTAACATCGGGATTAAATATAAATTCTACAGAAGCATCACTATCAACCCCGTAAAATTGACACCTTGGTTTTGTGGAAATATAATGTTGATATAAACTAGCTGTATCATCCGCGCCAACACTAGAAGGTCCAGTGGTATAAAATTTATTTTTAAGACTTAACATCATTCCAGGTTTATAAGTATATAAGCTCGTCCACCCTTGAATATTTTCATCAAATGATAAAGTTTTATAAGAAATAGCGGCATCTTCAGGTTGAATAGATAAAACATATTGTTTGTTATATATATCCCAACCACCAGTAAGCTTACCGTTACCCATGCTTCCAAATTGATCTCTAAAGAAATCAATCATACCATAATTAGATATTTCTGTAAGACCATCACCTCCTCCAGCGCCTGAAGAAAGTCTCATTACAGCGTTTCTATCTTTATCTGTGAAATATTTTCTATTTCCATATACAGCAAAACTTTCAGGGTTTTTACTTATACCAAAATTTCCTGTAAAAGCTTGTACTTGGCCTATAACATTAGGTCCTGAAGTTATGCTAGCATTTCCTTCTGCTGAATAAATAGCATCTTTATCTATTAATGCCCGACTAACTTTTTTCTCTTGGAATATAATTAAATTAGTATCTTCAGCAAAAAGTTTTTGTATACTTCCATTAGCCGGATCTACGCTTTTAATTATATCATCTCCTACTGAAAATACATTTGTATCGTTAACACCTGTTCTTGCATTAAATACTCCTGAATAAATGAGAGAATTAATTCTAGTAGATGCTTTAGGTTCATCTTCGACTAAATATGCTTTAACACCCTGACCAACATAAGTATTGTTATAACCTCCTCGAATCCGCGCTTCTTCTACAGCCCAATTGTGAAAATTTGGTGGTAAAGCACCAAGTGTAGCATCGCCTCTAGATCCATTCCATCCTACCGCGGCTGGTTGTGTTCCATCAATTGCTGTTTTACGTAAAACGAAACTGTTAAAAAACTTTACTTCAATAGTTGCTGCCATAATTTATAATTGCATATTTATTTAAAATATTACCTTAAGGACAAGGAGTTGTTCCATTAATATAATAATTTCTAGCGCCACCGCCTGGTTGGAAAGCAGATGGAGCGGCTGAAGCGTTTGTTATAGTCATTTCAAAATATGATTGCCATCCTTGAGTAACGCTTACATACGTAACTCTTGCTCCTGCACTAAAAGTCATACTACCTATTTTATCACACACATTATTACCATAAACAACAAGTCCGGCAACGCCTACAACCAATGCATTTCTATCTAATGCGGCATTATCAGTTAATTTAGCAAACAATGTAGCTAAATGACACACCGTACCTGAACCTGGACCAGCACTTAATGTTTGTGTAAACTGTACTTTATTAAGGTTTGAAAAATTAATGATTTCCATCGATCCATATTTGTACGAATTAGATGGAATCGGGCAAGGATTTACATTTCCTCCTGTATTTGGATCTAATTCAGCTACACAAGGTTCTGCTGTTCTTATAACTTTTTTACCATTTTGATCAAACTGTGCTGTCCATTTCATATCTCTAAACCCAGTATTTTTACCAACAGTATCATTACTATAAATATCTGGATAAATTGGAGCACCACCTCTTGTAGAAGCATACTCATTACCCCATTCTACGTTTAAAGTTCCATCTCCAGTAGCTATACCTCTATATGCAAACCATTTATTTGTAGCACCGGGAGACCAACCTGTAGTTAATTCTGGATCCATATAAAACTTAGAAACATATTTAAACCCCCATTCTCTAGCATATACAACTTGGTCTGGAAAAGTACCGGAAGCAGCTACCCTACTATCCGCAGGAACGCTACTAACTCTATATGCAAATGATACTGGAGGAACTAAATCATTACCAGCACCGTTATAATAACTTGAAGCTAATTGAGTAGGATTATAAAAATCTCCAAAACTTAAATAAACTCTTTGATACATTTGAGCATTATCGTAGTTCGCGTATGCACCTATAGGACAATTATTTATTCCTAATGTAGGTATTTTAGGATTTGTTACTGATGTTGAATTAGTAGGGGAAATGTTGTTTCCATAAGGATATCTTGTAACTAATCTATATTCTCCAAACATATCTGGTGCATCCGTAGGCGCATTACCACCTGGTTCTCTATAAGCTTGATTTCTACCTATTACAAAAAGTTTTCTGCCAATAGATATTAATTCAGGATCATAAGTTGATTCTCTTGATTCCATCCAAGATTCAAAAGAATCTGTTTTTGCTGGATCACCACTGCTACCTTCTTGATTTACAGCAGCACTTAATTGATCTTTTACTCCTGTTGTATAAAAAGCGCTTGGTTGACTTCCGCTACTATATATATCACCCCCACCAATTGTAACAGCGCTCTCAGAATCTGCTCTATAATAAGTATTTGCTTGTGAACCTCCAAATTTTATTACATTACCCTCAACATCTTTAGCGTCTTGCCAAGTAGAACCAGAATTCTCTCTATATTGTAAATAAGATGGCCAAATAACACTAGGTCTATCAAAGGGTGCTTGTCCATAATTACCTAATTCAAAATCTACTATAATATAAGCACTTCCGCCCGGTTCTCCGGTATCTCCTAAAACAGTTATTCCTTCGGGACTAGCAATAGGTCCTGTTGTTTTACAATCTGTTCGACCTTCAACAACTACAGATCCAAGACCCGAATTAGTAGCGCCCATAGATATATTCATGTTTCTATTAGAATTTTTCCAACTCCATCCAGCACAATTAGAGGCAGCTTGTGAGCCATAACTTGGTAAACTAGTTCCTAAATTTAAACTGCTAGAATTTATAGGGTTTCTATTAATTGGAGGAAGTGGAGTTGAAGAGACGGGGTTTGTAGTAGGTCCAGCCCAATAAAATCCAGAAGACTCAGAAGCCTGATTCATACACTGGTTTTTTACACTTCCAAAACTAGCGTTTAATGGAAATGTTTCATAGCCAGTGTTCCCATCTACAGACGGAGAACACGTAACAATCGCAGTTCCACCTGTACCACCGCCCGAAGCAATAGTTGTTTCTGGTGTTCCAGCATCTGTTAAAGAAACTTCTAATGTAACTGGTTGATTTAATTGAGGACAACTTCCATCTGCACAAGGGTCTCTTACTACGCCATCCCCATTTTCAGCAGAAATTGTAAGTTCCGGAACACCATTTCCAACTGGATCTTGAGATACTATAGCCCATCTTAAATCTTCTGTATTTTTAGAATTATCTGTGGTTCCGTTTACTCCTGAAAATGTATAAACAGGTGATTGTCCAGGTTCTACAATTATAGCATCACTAGGACAATTTATTGTAGGTGCAACATTTAATAATTTTTCTTGTTTGGTTATAGTGGTTTCTCTTCCAGAGGCATCATTATTTATTACAACAAAACTAAAAGCAAAAGTATTTTTTGCTATCGAATCATCTCCTTCTCCTTCAGGTCCATAGTAAAAGTAAGTACCGGGTGCTATAGTTATATTATAGGAATCTGGCGTTGAACTTCCATTTCCAGGAATTTTTTCTAATACAAACTTATTAGTAACATCTTCTTGTAAAGAGTTTTTTACATAAAAACCACCATTTACATTAATATCACTATTTATAACAGGTATCATATCTCCATTTAAAGCTAAAGAATAAGGAAAGAAAGGTACTTGAGTATAAGTTCCGCTAGAATAAGAAGCCGTTATCGAAGCTTCAGGTGTAATATCTTCTGCAAAATTAAATGTCCACGTTTCAGGCCCGGAACCTCCGCCAACAGGCAGTGTTCCAGTTGTAAAGTCTTTTATAGCTGTTTCACCTTCTTTAATAGCTTGATTTAATTCTGATATTGTTCCACTAGATGATGTTTCCCAATATATATCAATTCTAGATTCTACTGGTGCTGTCTCAAATACAGACAACCAAGTTTCTACAGGAGTAGTATTAGCTGCAGGTACAGTAGATCCTATAGGGTTTCCTAGATCTGAAAGATTCACTCTAGCTAAAAGAGGATTAGATGCTGTTTGATATATAGAACCAAATTTTACAGGAGTTCCTGTATTATCAAATAAATCATTTTGATCAGATATGGTTGAAACAGTATCCGAAACAGCAATTTTAGTGTTTATATTTACTGGGTTAAATTGATAATTAAAAGTAGTTGCCGCCGCTTTTTGAGGACCAATTCTACCATATAATTGAACAGAGCTTCTAAATTGTTTTTGCTCTGGTCCTACCTCTGTTAAATCTCTTGGAACCTTATTAATGTTATCATTTAATAAAGTAATATAAGAAACACTTTGTGCTACATCTGGATCAGCAGTAACAGGAGGATAGAAATTCATTATCCCAGGTAAATAAACATTATAATATTCCTGTTCTGTTTGTTTAACTACAATTTTATAAGAATACCAACCAAGAGGATTATAATCAGCGCTAGTTACATCTCCATTATATAAACCAGGCCATCCGCTAATTGTATCATGTGGAATAAGTTCATCTATAGGAGAATTAAATAATACTTTTATAGAATCACCAGGCCAATCATTAATATTATTACCAACGTTAGTCGTATTATTTTGTACTTCATTATAAGGAAAATATATAGTATCACCTAATAAAGTTAAATCATCAGCATTTGTAGCTTGTTTACTAACAGATGATAAAATAGTAGTAGAGCTTCTCCCATATCTATCTGATAAAACTACTCCCACTTGATAATTTCTATTCTGCTTTACTGTATGCATCGGGTATTCTCGAGATACAGTTCTTTGAATAGGGCGAGGTAGTTCTGGATTATCATAAGTAACACTAAAGTTAGTGAATTTATCTGATACAGCAACATTATAATCTAATGTATCAGGAGGAGTATGCTTGTTTTGAAAATTACTATATACTAACCTATTGCTAATAATTTCTTGTCCATGGGCTCTAACAGGCGCTTTGTCATATACCCTAATAATTTCACCTTCCCCTAATGTTTTATAAGGTTTACTTCCTTGATAATTATATTCAATAGTAGTTGCAGTTCCAAATCTTTCATAACCAGTAGAGGTTTTTTGAGGAATTGTATCTACTACTTGAACAGCTAGTGCATCAGATTCTTTATATAATATTTCTATTTCATCTATTTTAAGAGATGCGTGCAGTTGATTAGCCTGAATACCGTTGTTATCTTTATCTAAAGGTAATGGGATTTGTAAATAAATATTATTAACTTTATTTTCCATAAATCCAACCACAGTGCTTCTGTAAGCTGCCTGTTCATCAGAAGTCATTCCTACTGGAGTAGTAGCTGGATTTGCAAAATCTAAAAAATAACCATCTTGTTTAGGTATAAAAGTAGCTTGTGTAAATGGAGCCATTAAAGAATAGTTACCATCTTCAAATTTAAATCTATAACTAAACCTTACAAATTTATCTTCTAAAAAATCAGGATCTCCATTGAATTTAGGGTTATAATTAGGGTTTTCAGTAAGGCCAGGAGTATCAGCGCTATAATCAGTTCCTGAACCAGGATTCATAGGAGTACTAGCGTCTTCCATACTAGTAACCCACCAACTAGGATTAGTTGCTGTCGTTATAGGTGTTGAAGTTCCAGGTATTAAATTAGCATTAAAACATAAAATGCTGCCAGCTGGAATATCTAAAATAGTTTGAGCTGCTGGAGTACCTGCACCCAAATTTGATTTTAAAATTAAAGAAGCTTCGTTAGTAGATGTAGTAAATTCATGCAATACAGTATTAGCAGGGAAAGCATCAATTTTAGCTCCAGTTGCAGGATTTAGAGCCGTAACAGTGGCCCCAACTAAAACTTTGGTATTTGTTGGACTAAATTCTCTAGCTAAACCTTCTCTATAATCTGCAATTATTTTTATTTTAGTAGCTGTTGCGCTCGTTATACCATCTGTAATACCAGTTCCACCATTAGCCCATATTGATACTATATTATCATTCCAAGAAAAATTAGGATTATAATCACTAGCTTCGCTATCGCTTGTTTGTACAAAATAAGATCCCTGTCTTTTTCTATATAATTGTATAGGTTGAAATGGAGAGTATGTAGCTACTGAAATTTGATCTTCTGTAGTATAATAATTTGGAGTGGTAGCGTTTTGTATATTAATTCTACGGGGTTGATTTCTATTATCAGTCCAAAAAAGTATCCCTTCAAGTAAATTTACAGATAATATAGGATGGGTTGTAGAAAAATTTAAAAACGCTCCTGAAACAAGTTGTGTAGTAATTTTACTAGATATATTATGAACATATATAAAATTATTAGCACTAGAAGAATAATTTAACGACTGTAAGTTATATCCTTCTGATTTAGTCTCATTATAATCTGTTAAAAATATAAATATATTGTTATTAACCTCATCAGTATATAAACCTATTGTGGTTAAGTCACAATTGCAACCACTCAAAGTTCTTAAATCAACTAAAGCTTGATTACCTAAAACATTTTCTAACGCTCCAACGTCGGCACCTTCTGATTTACTTACTTGTATATTAATTCCTTCACGATATTCCCCATTGGGTATTAACCTGGCATCCAGGTCTTTATTCATTTTGGATTTAATAAAAGAATTTTTAGCTTCTGCCATTTATTTAAAATTTAATCCATTTAGATTTACCTCTCATAATCTGAACAAACTCAGTAGATTTAATATTAGATAATCGTATTTTTGCGTTTCTTAGTTTTGCGCTTTTTTCTCTTCTTAAACGCTGAACAATATACTCAGGTTGATTTATTCTACTAGCTAAAATAGCATGACTTAAATAAGCATATACAGCTTCTTCTGCTAATTTAGGAACTTTCATATCACGATCGTAAGCTAAACCATCTGATATATATTCTAAAACTATAATTTTATCTTTAAGGTCACTAGAAAAACCAAATGTTCCGTTACGTTCGTTTATTGTAAACCACCCATTCATTTGTGCTACCTCTGGTTGCATACCATATCTTTGACCATATCCATAAAACCAATTACCATACCAACCATATAAACCATCTGCGACTAATCTCCCAGTTATATCATCCCTTATTTCTTGTAATATTTCTGTATTATTATCTTTCCATCTTTTTTCAGTAATCGATGTTCCTGTTAAATTTTGCCCTAGATTATCTTGTGTTGGAATTCCTTCTGTATCTTGAATTGGTTTAGTATAAGGATTTGTAGTTAAAGTTGTAGGATATATAATGTGAGTTACCCCTGCGTCATCTACCCAAGACAAATTAACATAATTAACGTAATCTTGAGGTATGGGGACACTTAAATGATAAGGAATAGTTAATTCTTGTGATTTTATACTTCTTAATGTATCGTAACTAAATTCTTGTAAAGCCCTTTTTGTATGAAAAATTATATCTGTTCGCTTGACACTTGGTATAAGTTTACCTTCTCCTACATATGCTACTAAAAAATTATTAACTAAATCATCTACTTTTATATATGAATAACTATTATAATTTTCTTGTGTTACTTCACCATAAGCGTTTTTATCTCCAAATTGGCCTCCAGTTTCTGTTAATAATTGTATAACTATATAAGTACCAGCAGCTTGAGCTGGTAAAGTAAATACATTATGTAACACGCTATAACTTGTAGTGTATTCTGTAAAAGTTCCTGGATTACCTGTTAAACTAGTATAAAGTCTATAATTATTTTTATTATAATCGGGTGATGCAGGATCATAACTACCAAAAGTTATATCTGTATTAAAAGTGGCTGTAAAAGCCGTTTGATCGGCTGTTGCAATAAACATTTGAGCCCCTGCATAATATTGCGAATTTTTTTCTGTAATTAATCCTCCGTCTGGTTGTGACATTGCTTATTATGTTTTTTCATTTTGTTCATTGATAGCAACTTGTTGAGCTGCATCTTGTACTATTTGAGGGTCTTCTATTATGATACCAGCATACTTTAATACTTGTAAAATTACATTTGTTTGTTCTGATAAATGTAATTCAAAATCCCTAGATCCAGTAGGCATTGTATTAGCATTATATAAACTAGAATTATAAGTATATTGACCTAACGAACCGACATCAAATCCCCAAATAGGAGAAACAGGTTGTCTCATATAATCTACTTGTACTTCACCCTGTGTAATAATAGTAGTAGGTTTAATAAATAATTTATAATTCTCGTATAAATAAACGGGAAAAGATTTTGAGGGTTTGGTGAGAAGGGATTTTTCTACTTCGTAGAATTCTTTTCTATCAATTCTTTGGATTTCAGTTTCATTATTATATAATACTGTTCCTAAACGATAAAAATTTACTTCTTCTCCGAATGCATCTAAACCAGGTAAAGTCCAATAAGATATACTAGAACTGGCGCCTGAAGGAGTAGTAGTAACGTAATTTGCGTCACCATAAGTTTTAAATATAGCTATTTTTTCATCAAGATTTGTTACTCTATCTGCATAATCAGTATCTGTTTGAGGTACTCTTATTAATTGATTAAGATCTTCAAAATATTTTTCAAATATTTCTAATTGAACTTGAGTTCCTAAACTATTAAATTCAGTTGGTGTTATATAACCTCTTTGCTCTTTGTTTAAAATGAGTAAAACAGTTTGATATACCGTGTTTACGTTTATAGCCATTTGTA
>Ga0115011_10002019_pt1 | contig 14263 bp, 13 predicted proteins | sample TroAtlMetagenome_2_FD_88705 | JGI IMG/M metagenome (GOLD analysis project Ga0115011, IMG submission 88705) | Marine eukaryotic phytoplankton communities from Atlantic Ocean - Tropical Atlantic ANT8 Metagenome | ecosystem: Environmental > Aquatic > Marine > Oceanic | place: Tropical Atlantic...
AACCCTTTGCCAAGATCGCATCTATTTCATTTTGAGTTTCGACATCTTCTGTTGGGACTTTAGCGTTAGATCTTTCTGACGAAAAAGTCTCTGTATCCCTCACAATTAAATTGACGATGTCCATTCGAGATGCGATATATGTTTTTGTCTGCTCGTGGTAGAAAAGAGGTCCTTGCTCTCTGAGGGCAGCGTAATGAGGGAACGGGCATTGCTGCACCTCATAATCCATAGGGTCGTAGTTATCTAAATCAACTTGAACGCTAGCCTCCATGGTTGCCTCTAGCGTTTTTCAATTTCAAGTTCCAGCCCAGCTAAACCTCGAAGAACATAACTAGATTCATATTCGAATGTGTTGCTTTCCGAGAATGCAGGAAGTTTCAGTCTCTTTACCAACTCTTCAAAAGCTACCTTTCCTTCAAGCCGTGACAAAGGAGCCCCAATGCAGAAATGGTGGCCCTTACCGAAAGCAATATGTTCTTTAATGTTCTCACGGTTGGGATTAAAGGATTCAGAATCGCTAAACGTGTTTTCATCCCTGTTCGCTGCTGCAAACATGACCCAAACCCGGGAGCCTTCTGGAACAGGTATTCCATGTACTTCAGTATCTTGAGTCACTATGCGAAACAAACCCTGATTAGGTGAAGACATTCTTAGACCTTCTTCAACAACGCCGTAGACGTTGTTTTCGGGGTCTTCTTCAAGAGCGTGCCACCATTTCGGCTCGTCAATGAGAATTCGCATTGTCTCATCAAGGAATTTTGTTGTTGTCTCATTTCCAGCGACCATCAATTGCTGAATAATGCTGTATATTTCTGAAAACTCAAGTTTCCTTGTTTCTCCTTCGGGTAAATCAGGATCATCGAAATCAGCATGCGTAAGCCCAGAAATAACATCATCCTGCGGATTTTCTAAGCGTTTCTCATATTCTGAATGCCAATACTCTTGATTCTGCATTTGCTCAGTAATAGCGCTGATCCATTCTTCATGTGACAACTTATTACCTATGGCTGCGGTTGCAGCATCTGACCAACCTCGTACCTTGTCCTCTACCTCAGGGGCCATATTAAGAGCATCATGTATGACTCGAACTGGGAAAGCCACGGCAAAGTCGTTATGGAAATCGATAGTTCCTTTATCAGGAAAAGCTTCAATTAGGTCTATAGCGATTTTTCTGATGGAATCTTCAAGGCTTGCTATTCGCCGTGCAGAAAATGTTCTTGAAACAAGTTTCCGATAGCGGGTATGGTACGGGGGATCAATTGTAAGCATTGTTTCTCGACGCGGGAAACCCTGACTCTGTATCTCAGCAATAGCTTTCAAAGTCTCAGGATCTGGTTTCGCTGTCGTACTTGCCATCCGAGAGGAAAAAGTTTCAGTGTCGCGAAGGATTTCGTTTACCACATCCAACCTTGACGCAAAAAACATGTTCGACTGTTCATGAAAAAATAATGGCCCGTGATCTCGAAGCGCCGCATAATGATCGAAAGGGCATTGTTGGACTTCGCGATCCATTGGATTGTAAGTACTTAGGTCAATCTCTGTCATCAGAATCCCCTTATCTTTCCTACAGATGACTCTATAGCAAACAAGGCCCATCCGGCCATATTGCCGATACAACAAGAAGCATATATTAGGTCGCTTCGGAGAAGAAGTTTCAAACTTCTTGAAGCAATACTCTGCACTGTGAGGGTTTGTCTGCGAGAATTCCATAGTGGTGGAGGAACAAACTCATCTTGGCGATGATTCGCCGCGCGAAGCTTGTGGAGTGGTAGCTATCTACGCTCCTGGCCAACCAGTAGCGCACCTCAATTACTTAAGTTTGTATGCCCTTCAACATAGAGGACAGGAATCAGCCGGAATAGCGACAAGTGATGGCGAAAGAATCACAGTAGTAAAAGATATGGGTCTCGTTTCCAATGTTTTCAACGACCGTATTTTGGCAGGTCTTGACGGGCATTTAGGAATCGGGCAAACCCGTTATAGCACCACGGGATCTTCATCATGGAGAAATGCGCAGCCTGTATATCGAGGAGCCGCTGAACGTGAATTTGCTTTAGGGCATAACGGGAATCTAACCAATACTGAAACTCTCGCGAACGAATCTGGAATGCTTCCAGGGACGATTGCAAGCGACAGTGACCTTATAGCTGAGCTCATAGCTACAAAAATAGGGGAAGGGGCAGATCATAATTCTTCAGATGGTCGTGAACTTGAACGGGCCCTCCTCGACGTCCTCCCAAAACTTGAAGGGGCATTCTCACTTGTGCTCATGGATGAAGCAAACATAATCGGGGTACGCGACCCGAACGGCTTCCGCCCTTTATGCCTTGGGAAATTGGAGAATGGTTGGGTTATGGCATCGGAAACCCCCGCCCTAGACATCATCGGCGCTCACTTCGTGAGAGAGATCGAACCCGGAGAGATGGTTATCGCTAGTGCAACAGGAGTTAAGTCAATTTACCCGTTTACATCAGACCGAGTTGACCCGAAGCTCTGTTTATTTGAATTTGTGTACTTCTCAAGACCGGATAGCCAACTGTACGCCCAGAGCGTGCACCACGCTCGGGTGCGTATGGGGGAACAACTAGCTACACAAGCACCAGTAGAGGCGGATCTTGTAATGGGAGTTCCAGAATCTGGAATTCCCGCAGCAGAGGGGTACGCAAGACAAAGCGGAATTCCATATGCCCAAGGACTCGTAAAAAACAGGTATATCGGTCGGACATTCATAGCACCGAATCAAGAACTTCGCTCACTAGGCGTTCGGATGAAGTTAAACCCTCTACGCGACACTATCGAAGGGAACAGGCTAGTTGTGGTCGACGATTCAATTGTTCGGGGAACAACTACAAAGGCAATGGTTCGGATGCTTAGGGACGCTGGCGCAAAAGAAATACATATGCGTATTTCTTCACCCCCGTATCGCTGGCCATGTTTTTACGGTATGGACACTGGATTAAAATCTGAATTACTCGCAGCAGATTTAACAGTTCAGGAAATCAAGGAGTATCTCGATGTTGATTCCTTGTCTTATCTGACCTTAGACAGGCTCATTGAAGCTACAGGAACCCACAATTCCGGATTTTGCACCGCATGTTTAACAGGAGAGTACCCCGTCGATATCCCAGAAAACTTAACGAAGGAAGTTCTTGAAACGCGAAACCATGAAAAACAAACTAGTGACGACCTTACTGTTGGAGACGGGCAGACTCTTTTCTCTCCGACAACATTAAACCGGGAGTAACGTGGATACATCTGAGACGCAGGACACTGGGCATACCTACAAAGATGCAGGAGTGGATATCTCCGCCGGTGAAGAGGCGGTCAGACGCATCAAAGGTCTAGTCCAGTCAACCTACCGGAAAGAAGTCGTAGGAGATATTGGAGGTTTCGGAGGTCTGTTTGATATCTCCAATTTACCTCAGGAAAAACCCGTGCTCGTGTCCTCTACAGATGGAGTCGGAACAAAAGCACTAGTAGCGACCATGGCCGATAAGTACGACACCATCGGTATCGACCTTGTAGCCATGTGTGTTGATGACCTTGTATGCATCGGCGCTGCCCCTCTCTTTTTCTTAGATTATATGTCCGTTGGAAGCCTTGACCCTGAACAGGCCCACGCACTGGTAAAGGGAATAAGTAATGGATGCCTTGAGGCTCGATGTTCACTCATAGGGGGAGAAATGGCTGAACATCCCGGGACGATGGAAGCTAATGCATTTGACCTTGTAGGGTTCACCGTTGGAGTTGTAGAAGCATCCAAGATGATCACCGGAGAAAACGTCCAGGTTGGTGACAAGTTAATAGGGATCCACTCTCCCGGATTACGAAGTAACGGTTACTCACTTGCCAGAAAACTATTTTTTGATATTGCTCAAAGATCTCTTGACTCTCCCGCATGGCAAGGATCTGAAAGCAGCCTTGTCGAAGAACTCCTCCTTCCTTCAGTTATTTATACTCCAACAGTTCTAGAGACAATAGAAGAAGTCGGGGTCAATGCGATAGCGCATATTACCGGAGGAGGCATCCCCGGCAATTTAAATCGTGTGCTTCCTTCTCACCTAGATGCAGTTGTAGACCGTTTGACATGGGAAACCCCAATGATATTCCAGGAATTACAACGAATCGGAAACGTAACCCAACCTGAGATGGACAACGTTTTCAACATGGGGGTCGGGATGGTCCTTGTCGTTTCCGCTGACAAAGTATCTCCAGCGTTAGACTCCATAGTAAGCAGCGGCCATAAAGCTTTCGAGATTGGGGAAGTAGTGGATTCTGGAACTGGCTCAGTAAGAATGGAATAGTTAAAGCACTTTTGGCTTTACAAAAATGATGCGAGAACTTCCCCCTATCACTGCAGTCACTTATGACTACTGGAACACTCTCATAGGGGAGACGACTGCTTCAATCATACGACGAAAGAATCTTTGGACCGAAGTACTACTTGATGCCGGTTATGAAGTCTCTGAAGGTCACCTAGATAAAGCATTTTCCACAGGTTGGCAGTTCTTTGACAAGCGCTGGAGAGAGAATACCCAAACTCGCCTCCAAGAGGTGGTGTCGGAAGCTATCAAGGAGCTCCCTTTCGAAATAGCACCCTCATTGTATTCAACACTTGAAGACGCTTACCTTGAAGCTTCAAGAATGACGCCGCGTTCACTACTTCCAGAAGTTGAGCAAACATTAACAAGACTGAAAGAAAAAAAGATTCTAATTGGGGTTATTTGTGATGTCGGCACTATTCCCAGTTCCCTCCTTGAAAAATGGTTAATGGATTTAGGAGTTCATGCTGCTTTCGACTTCTTCGGATTCTCAGATCGAATTAACGTTTATAAACCCCACCCCCAGATATTCAAAAAAACGTTAGAGGCACTAAAAGTTCAGGATCCTTCAACTGCTGCGCACATCGGAGATTTGAAAAGAACGGATGTAGCAGGTGCACGAACAGTAGGAATGAAAACAGTTAGATATATCGGTTCGAGAATCGATGAAGAAGAAGGGGAGGAAGCTGATTACGTTTCCGACAGCCATCTTGACATAATCCAATATCTTGGCCTCAATGAGTAAAACGACAATAAGTTATAAGAAATATGGAATGACATGTTCGCCGTATTGGCGGATCGTCTCCATCGCAGCCTCATGAGGTACCCCACCCATCTGCATGATGCACATAATTTCATCAGCACCTGCCTTTTCCAACTCTTTGACATATCGAATAGCGTCATTCCGGTCGCCATAGGCGTGGTCAATATTGAATGGGCCAGTTGAAGCAACCACGGACGGGAGAGGGTGGCCCCCTTCAACCATAAAAGCTTCTACGCGCTCTTTAGCGTCGTTAACAGCATCACGAATATCTACATCGCTAGGCACAGGTTCAGGCAGAGGTGTTCCTATATTCCAATGCTGGATAGATTCAGCAAAAAATTTCTGACCCCTCGCACCAATCTGAAACGCTTCTTCAGCATCGTCAAGAACGATTGTTGGGCAAAGCGCGGATAGAAAATTTGTAGGTGTTTTTGAAATACAGTCACTATCTGAACGGGAAGCAATCGCATTATCGTAAATTTTCCGAAGTTCGGCTACTTGGGAAGGTCCTGAAAAACCTAATACCAAAGCCCCTAGTCCATACTCCGCAGCCAGTCGCACAGTGTCATCTTTCGTACATGCCATAAATAGTGGTGGGTGAGGGAGTTGGATAGGTCGAGGGATAACCGAGCGTTCAGATATAGCAATACTACCATTCCACTCAAACGTCTCATTCTCCCAACATTGGCTCAGAATCTGAAGAGATTCTTTCACTTGCGGGTACGTATCATCACGGTCAACTCCAAATCCAGACATTTCCATCGCTGTGGCACCCCGACCAGCTCCAACGTCCAATCTGCCACCAGAAAGGCTATCGAGCATAGCTACGCGTTCAGCAACACGAAGAGGGTGGTTATAGCCGAAGGGCATACATACAACTCCATGTCCAATGCGGATCGTCGATGTCTTCGCTGCAACCCAGGTAAGGAAAATTTCAGGGGCGCTCATATGAGCGTAATGTTTCAAGCCGTGATGTTCAACAGCCCAAATTCGATCGAAACCCTTTTCTTCAGCAAAGACTGCTTGCTCAACACAATTCATCAACGTTTCACGCTCACCTTCAAGAGAAACATCATCACATTGAAATTCAAAGATTATTGAAAACTTCAAAATGCCCCTTTTCGAAAGATTTTACGAACACTCGTAATGTTATTCGCTCTAAGAAGTCAAAGCGATTCCGAAATTTCTGTAATCAAGTACTCTCATAATATGGGTTTAAATATCGTAGATGACTTGGCTGACTTCTCACTTGAAACAATGACTTTAGGAAACCAAACGAAAGATGTCTTCTGGAAAGGAACTGGTCCCTGTGTCGTTGTTCTCAGCGAGATACCAGGTATTACTCCTGAAGTAGCTGAATTTGCAAGAAGACTTGCAACCCATGGCTTTACGGTCTCCATGCCTAATCTTTTTGGAACTCCAGGGAAACCTTTCAGTAATGCGTATGCACTCAAATCAATGACACAAGCCTGTATCTCAAAAGAATTTCTTGTCTTCGCACGAGGAAGAAGCTCCCCAGTAACCAATTGGATACGAAAACTCGTTGGAATAGCTGTATCACGGTGCGGAGGGGAAGGCGTTGGAGTTGTTGGAATGTGTTTCACTGGAGGCTTCGCCTTAGCGTTAGCCGTCGATCCGCTAGTGAAAGCTCCTGTTATGAGTCAACCGAGCCTTCCCTTGCCTTTAGGTAAAAAAAGAAAAGAAAATCTAGGACTTAGTAAAGAAGAACTTTTAATAGTGAAAGAACGGGTTCACAAAGAGCAGTTATGTGTGTTTGGCTTGCGATTTACAAAAGACCCGCTTGTTCCTGAAACCCGTTTTCAAAAACTCAAAGATGAATTAGGAGACGGATTCATTGGCATAGAGATAGATAGTTCAAGTTCAAACTCGTATGGGATACAGAAGAGCGCTCACTCGGTTTTAACTACAGAATTTCGAGACACGCCGGAGCATCCGACGTTTATTGCTCATGAGAAAGTAATCAACCATTTTAAACAGCAGTTATTTTGAACCCTAGTCAGTTTCTTTTTCGGCTTGTGGTTCTTCAGCGTCTTCGCTGATTGGCTCTTCTGGAGTGTTTTCTTCTCCGGCTTGTGGTTCTTCAGCGTCTACCGGTTCTGCATCAGCATCCTGATCCGCCTGCTTGTCTTCTTTCACTGTTTTCTGCATCTCTTCTACCGGCACTCCACAACCCAAAACATCAGGTTCATCGATAATTTCAGGAGGGCTTGAACTTTCCTCTCCCTCTTCGTTATTTTCTTCCGTATCGCCAACAGTTTCAGTTGATGCAGGTTTGTCGCCTTCAAGAGTGTCCTCTTCTCCACTGCTTGGCTCACCACCAGACTGAATCTCCTTCAAGTTCTTATCAGCTTCAATCCATTTGTTTTTTGCAGCTTCTTTTTCTTCTGCTGAGAGATCTGGATTACTTTCGGCCTCTTTTAATTCCTGAACTGCTGCCGCTTTTTCGCGCTCGGCTTTCCGAACACCGTCCTGAGCTTTCTTTTCCGCTTTGAGTTTGTCTAATTCGCTATTAAACAATTCAATAGCGACGTCTAGTTCTTTGTTCTCTCTTTTTTGCACCCTAAATCTCCAAAATACTTCACATACAAGCTCTTCGAACCATACACAAAATTACAGCAGACACGAAGTGCTTCGTGTAATACAGTACTGGGCATCATAGCCATGTATGGTGTCGGTGATGGTATCTGACACTTTTTTTGAGGGATTGAACCCAACACAATTAGATGCTGTAACTCATAGTTCAGGCCCGCTTCTTATTGTTGCTGGAGCCGGATCAGGGAAAACGAGAGTTTTAACTCATCGCATAGCGCACCTAATTAAAAATCTCGGGGTTTCCCCCTATGAGATCCTTGCTATTACTTTCACCAATAAGGCGGCGTCAGAGATGAAAGAGAGAGTGGGAGCTCTCGTAGGGCCTGTAGCTGAAAATATGTGGGTTTCTACCTTCCATTCAGCATGTGTGAAAATCCTTCGTCGAGAGGCAGCGGCGGTAGGATACCCTTCATCATTTACGATCTATGACCAGGCAGATGCCATCCGTCTGACAACCTATGTGATGCGTGACTTGAACATAGATACAAAGCAGTACCCTGCTCGCGGTATCCATTCAGTTATTTCCAAAGCAAAGAATGAATTACTCAACCCAACTGCCTTTCAGCAAAATGCAGAAACCTACGCAGACGAACAGGTCGCTGAAATTTATCGTGAATACCAGAAGCGGTTACTCAAATCTGCGGCCATGGACTTTGATGACCTTCTATGTAAGACCGTAGAGATATTCCAAAAGGACCCAGAGACCTTGGAACGATATCAAAATAGATTCCTACATATACTTGTCGATGAATACCAAGACACGAATCCCGTACAGAACGAACTCGTTATCCAACTTTCGAACAAGAATAGAAACGTATGCGTTGTAGGAGATCAAGACCAATCCATCTACGCTTTCCGTTCAGCTGATATCCGGAACATCATAGAATTCGAAACAAAGTTCCCTGACGTCACAGTGATATTACTAGAGCAGAACTATCGCAGCACTCAGACAATTCTTGATGCCGCTAATGCAGTCATATCAAACAATCTCAGTCGGAAGCCCAAAAAACTATGGACGGCAGGAGAGAAAGGAGAGAAAATCGTCCGCTATAAAGCAGATGATGAAACCGATGAGGCGACCTGGATCACAAATGAGATCCAACGACTCCATGAAAACGATGGCATCCCATGGAAAGACATCGCTGTGTTCTACCGAACTAATGCGCAGAGCCGGGTAATTGAAGAACAGCTAGTTCGTTCTCAAACACCATACAAAGTCATTGGAGGGACACGGTTTTTTGATCGAAAAGAGGTCAAAGACGCCATCGCATATTTGAAAGTCGTTAACAATCCAAACGATGAAGTTTCCATAAAACGCATTATTAACACTCCAAAACGCGGAGTCGGCGATAGCAGCATCGCCAAACTCGAAGCTTTTGCAAATAACAATCAGGAGAACCTCATCCATATCCTTGAACGGGCACCAGAAGCAGGAGTCACAGGAAAAGCTGTGAGAGGCCTCGAACAATTTCGAAGAATCCTTGATCAAGCAATAGATTGCATAGATCAAGGACCTGCCCCAGCACTTCACGAAATCCTAGACGCATCCGGATACGTCACCGACTTAGAATCTCAACGATCAGTAGAAGCTGACAGCCGAATCGAGAACCTTGCTGAACTTATAGGAATGGCTGAAGGCTTTTCAGATACCAACGAATTCCTCGAAGAAGTCGGCTTAGTTTCTGATACTGATGACTTAAATCAAGATGCTTCCGTCTCATTGATGACAATGCACTCAGCCAAAGGACTCGAATACCCTGTCGTATTTATTGTGGGACTTGAAGATGGCATTTTCCCCCATGTTCGTTCGCTAGGAAACCAAAGCGAACTGGAAGAAGAGCGACGTCTTGCTTATGTAGGTATCACAAGAGCAGAGCAACGACTTTACCTAACTCATGCTTGGAGTAGAACGCTTTACGGAACAACCCAATACAACCCAGCAAGTCGATTCCTGGATGAAATTCCTAAAGAATTCTTTTCGGAAGTACAAGATGCCGGACACAATAAAAAACGGACCCCGATAGATTTTCAGAAATCAAAATCAGGTTCTCCTTCACCCATAGCAAAAGAGAAACAACTCAACATCACAATCGGAGATGATGTACATCACCCAAAATTTGGAGATGGAGTGATCCTCGATATCAAAGGCAGAGATGAAGATAGAGAAGCAGTGATCCACTTCGTGGAATCAGGCCAGAAAACATTGCTACTCTCTTGGGCTCCAATAGAGAAGCTGTAGCCCTGTTTCTCTTCGTCTTAGCCGTCAACCAATTTGTTTAAATCGACACGAAGTGATTCGTCTTCGTTGATCGTCACCGCATATCGGACAAGTCCTTCTCCGGAAGCAGGGTACGTAGTATCTGCATCACACTCATCAAAGAAAAGTTGGCTTGTCGAATCCCACCCTAAATTACATTCCTCGGGTGAAGAAGGAGAGCGGGCATCTATAGCAAACCAATTCTCCAGATAATCGCCGCCGAGGTGTTGGACGTAAATCGGTCGAGCTTCACCATTGAGTGATGGAAATAATAAAGGAGCACTATCGACCCGGATTCTTTCAGCACGTTGTTCGGCATCTCCAACGTCAAAAATATCAACTCCGAGCTTGATCTGAATATCGCCGTCTCCAGCAAGCTTAATCACAGCAAAAAGCAACGCTATACCCACACCGAGACTGATGACAACAAAGAAAATTGTCCTCGAAAGATTCAATTTTGATGGCTCACCGATAGGCATATAACTAATCGTATTCAGATCACCCTTCAGGAAGACTTTTTTAAAGAAACAATTCTACAATGATGCCGACTACCGATCTTCTCACTAGTATCCCAACGGTGAAGTGTTCTCACCGAAATCAAACACCAAACGGAAACACGGGAAGTAGAGAATCCAATGGATCTATTTGAATATCAGGGAAAACAGTTTTTTGCACACTACGGAATGCCAGTTTCCCCAGGACAAATCGCTTTCACCACGGAAGAAGCAGTGTCTGCGGCTGAAGAACTTGGAACACCAGTAATGGTAAAAGCACAAGTCCATACCGGAGGAAGAGGTAAAGCCGGTGGCGTAAAATTTGCTGCAGATATAGATGCGGTAAGAGAACACGCTTCCAACATCTTAGGTTTGGACATTAAGGGACACATTGTTGGCAGAGTATGGATAGAAAAAGCTTCAGACATTCAAGAGGAATACTACGCAAGCTTCACGCTCGACCGCTCTGCAAAAAAACACCTTGGAATGCTTTCCAAAGAAGGTGGTGTGGAGATCGAAGCAGTAGCCGAAAGCAATCCGGATGCAATCGCTAAAATTTGGGTAGACCCAGTTGATGGTTTAACGAGAGAAGACTGTGAAGAATGGGTTTTGCAAGCTTCCCTCCCAGAGCAAGCAGTGCAGGGCACTATTGAAATTCTCATGCAGCTATATACGGCATATACAGAAGGTGATGCAGATCTCGTGGAAATTAATCCTCTAATTCTTACACCACAAGGGAATGTGCATGTACTTGACGCCAAGGTCACTCTTGATGGTAATTCGCAATTTCGACATGAAGACTATGCTCAGTTTGACGAAACACAAACCAGAGATGAGAGAGAAACCGCTGCACACGCAAAAGGACTCCAATACGTTGGCCTTGATGGATCAGTCGGAGTTATTGCCAATGGAGCTGGTTTAGCGATGAGTACCGTAGACGTTATCAACCAAGTAGGTGGCCAGCCTGCGAACTTTCTAGATATCGGTGGAGGAGCTAATGCTGATGTGATGGCAGGCGCACTTGAAGTCATTAATAACGATCCAAACGTAAAATCAATATTTATTAATATTTTCGGAGGAATTACCCGCGGAGAAGAAGTAGCAAATGGAATTCTGGAAGCAATGAAACGAGTAGAGATTTCCTCTCCTATCGTTATCAGGTTAGATGGTACAAACGCTGACGAAGGTCGAGCTATTCTCGAACCTAATCTCTCGGACAAATTACTTATGGAAGACACGATGTTGGACGCAGCCAAAAAGTCAGTGGAACTTGTTAGCTGAACAGAAAGATCTAAAGGAGAAAAAGCTGTGAGTATTTTCGTAGATGAAAACACCAAGGTTGTATATCAGGGCCTCACAGGGTCTCAAGGCAGCTATTACGGAAGACTAAATCGGGAGTATGGCACCCAAGTCGTAGCAGGAACACACCCCAAAAAAGGCGGAACAGAATTTGATGGCGTTCCAATTTTCTCTACCGTCGCTGAGGCTGTTAATGAGACAGGAGCAACAGCAAGTTGCATTTTTATTCCCGCGGCTGGAGTGAAAGGCGCTGTTCTAGAAGCTGCAGAAGGTGGTATCAAATTTATCGTTGCTATCACTGAAGGTGTACCCGCGCACGATGAAGCCTTCTTCTTCAACCAACTAAAACGAGATTATCCTGATGTGCAGCTTTTAGGACCTAATTGCCCTGGGATCATTAGCCCAGGAAAATGCAACATTGGCATTACCGCGGGACACATAGCCAAATCTGGGGGCCCTGTTGGGATCGTAAGTAGGTCCGGGACATTAACATATCAAGCGCTATATGAACTGAAACAAAAAAACATCGGTGTAACCACATGCGTAGGCATTGGAGGAGACCCTGTTCCCGGAACGAGCTTTATCGACTGCCTAAGCGCCTTTGAAGCCGACCCCGAAACAAAAGCTGTCATGATGATTGGGGAAATAGGTGGATCAGCAGAAGAGGAAGCTGCCGAATTCATTCAGCAACATATGACAAAACCGGTGACTAGCTACATAGCGGGAGTTACGGCTCCACCTGGAAAGAAAATGGGACATGCTGGGGCAATCGTCTCAGGCGGGAAAGGGACAGCGCAGGCAAAGATGGAAGCCCTAGAGTCCGCAGGGGTAAAAGTCGGCCAAAACCCCACTGAAGCTGGTGAGCTCATGGCAGAGATAGTCGCTTCACTCTAAAGGAACCTTAGAAAACAGTCCTTGATAATTTTCTTAACGAAAATAGTTAGGGTCTCAATCCTTAGCTAGCAAAAGATACTGCGACTAGTTATTTTTCTCTACATGCAGCTGCTGTGCTTGATATCGCCAACTATAACGATTGAAGCAGCCTGGAAGGTCTATCTCTTTCTCAATTTTTGTTACTTCAGAATCAGTTAATTTCGCTATTTGGATAAAGGCAACGATACCCCGGTCATTGAGCCGCATAATGCTAATTGGATCCAACCCTTTAATTAGAGAAAGGTTCTCAGGAAGTACTTCACTGGGGCCAGGACTAGTGTCTCCACCCAATTCAGAATCAGCGACAAGAGTGTTAGATATGTTCTGGGTAGATCCTGAAGGTACGGACTGTTCAATACGTATTACGGCACCAACAGGAAGAGGTTCATGCGGAGCATGAGGTTTGATGATGATATCAGCAGGCACTGGATCAGGAGTTGCTACAACCGGTGATGCAAGAGCCGCAGTAATCGCTGCGTCGTGTTCTTCAGAAAGCTTTTGGAACCTTACTGTCATTTCATTCCTCCGATGCAAATGTACTAGATCAGATACGAGTTCATGAACTTCTAACCGAAACTAGGGATGGCCAATATTTGAACTTCAAAAAAGAGGCAAGAGAGTATGTCATCAACACAGAGCAAGTCACATATGACAAGACCAAAAGAGACTACTGACATGATTTCTTTACTCGTTAGCTGAATAAAGTCCATTTAAGTGGTAGTTTCGCCGCGTGCGTGTAGCTGTTCTTGCATCCGGTAGCGGAACTATTCTTGAGGCCATGATTAAGGGAGGTATTCCAGTCATGTGTGTTCTCACTGATAGGGAATGTGCGGCTTCTGATATTGCACAACGGTATGCAATAGATCATGCATTGATAAAGCGAGAGAGCTTTGGTAAGAATTTTGACAGGATGAAATACACAGAAACAGTTCGGGATGTCCTGCAAGAAAAAAAGGTTGACCTCATAGTAATGGCAGGGTTTGGGACAATTCTGGAACAACCAATCTACGAAACCTTTGAGAAGAACGTCTTGAATACCCACCCATCTCTTCTCCCCAGCTTTCCAGGGTGGAATGCTGTAGAAGACGCAATCCGCTTCGGGGTGAAAGTTACTGGCTGCACTGTCCATGTGGCAACAAAAGAGGTAGATGCTGGACCGATCCTGGCTCAAGAAGCGGTTGAGATCCATGAAGAGGACTCTGAAGAGACGCTGCATGAACGGATAAAGGTTGTGGAGCGAAGACTATATTTGGAGACAGTCCGTAGAATCCTTAAGGAAGGGCAAGTTCATATCCCAACTGAAAGAGGAAAAGATCCTAAATGAATCGAGAAAAGTGAAAGCGCTATTATCAGTTTTTAACAAATCAGGTATTGTTGAATTTGCCGCCGAGCTCCACGCTCTAGATTGGGAATTGATTTCTAGTGGAGGTACCGCAAAAGCTATCTCTGATGCAGGAATACCCGTCACCGACGTCGCAGATTATACCGGATCTCCAATAATGCTTGGGCATCGAGTAGTGACCCTTCATCCCAAAATACATGGAGGGATCTTAGCTGATCGAGACAATCCAGAGCACCAACA
>Ga0115011_10002021_pt1 | contig 14259 bp, 10 predicted proteins | sample TroAtlMetagenome_2_FD_88705 | JGI IMG/M metagenome (GOLD analysis project Ga0115011, IMG submission 88705) | Marine eukaryotic phytoplankton communities from Atlantic Ocean - Tropical Atlantic ANT8 Metagenome | ecosystem: Environmental > Aquatic > Marine > Oceanic | place: Tropical Atlantic...
ATATGTGTCTTTGAAATCTCCGGCATGAATACTACTGCTGGCTGAGGCGTATTTTCATCAAATTCAGTAGAGTTTGCTTCCTTCATCCCCAATACATTTCTGCAGAACTCTATTGTCGCAATTTGTAACCCAAGACAAACTCCAAGATATGGTATTTTATTCACTCTAGCATATTCTGCGGCCTTTATCTTACCTTCTATGCCCCTTATTCCAAAACCACCCGGGACAAGTATTCCATCAGAATCTTTTAGTGCACCCCAAGCCTCATTATATTTTTCGTAATTTTCTTGTTTTACTTTTTCGTCCAAATTTTCTGCGTCTATCCAATTAATTTGAAGTTTACGATTTACTTCAAATGATGAATGCTGTAATGCCTTAATTACACTAAGATATGAATCTGAAAGTCCGGTATATTTACCCACCATGGCGATTTTTACAACTTCTTCAAGATTATCTACGGTTTCGGCCATCCTAATCCAATCGTCTAGTAGAGGTCTTGATTTTGGTAGATCAAAACCAATTTCCTTCGAAAGTACATTACTAACTCCTTGCTCCTCTAATAGAATCGGAATCCGGTATATATTCGATACATCATGAGCTGAAACAACTGCATCTGGTGATACATGACAAAAAGCCGCTAATTTCTCTCTTGTTTCTTCATCTAATGGATTCTCTGATCTGCAAACAAGAATATCTGGTATAATTCCAAGGCCTCTCAACTCTTTTACTGTATGTTGAGTCGGCTTTGTTTTTTGTTCCCCGACAGGTCCCATTACAGGAACTAAACTAACATGGACAAAGCAAATATTTTCTTCCCCTACTCTAAACTGAAACTGCCTTAATGCTTCTATAAATGGTGCACTCTCAATATCTCCTACAGTTCCTCCCAATTCAATTACACAAGCGTCTGGAGTATTATTTGTCCCATCACTAGGCGCATTGGCAACTCTTTCTATCCATTCCTGAATTTCATTTGTAATATGTGGTATGACTTGTACTGTTTTACCAAGGTAGTCTCCTTTCCTCTCTCTCTCAATAACAGATTGGTAAACTTTACCAGTAGTTATATTATTATCCTTGGTTAGTGATATATCTAGGAATCTTTCATAGTTCCCTAAATCTAAGTCGACTTCTCCGCCATCATCCAAAACATATACTTCTCCGTGTTCGAAGGGTGACATAGTACCAGCATCGCAATTCAGATAAGGATCAATCTTTACAGAAGTGACGCTCAGTCCTGCGGATTTTAACAATACTCCTATGCTACTCGCCGTAATCCCTTTACCTAGTCCTGACAAGACGCCTCCCGTGACTACAACATACTTCATTCAATCAACGGGGTTTGAAGCCAACATACCTTGCCTATCAACATTCCTTAGACTTAGTCCAAAAAACTATCTTTGCTAAGTCTAAGTATCTCCATCTCTCCGGTTGACTATGATTGGACGCGAGGGTGGCCGAATCTTGGTCACAGGAGCCCTTGGTCAGATTGGTACTGACTTAGTGCAATCATTAAGAGGTATTTATGGTTCTGAGATGGTAATAGCCAGTGATATCAGAGAGAAACCAAATCACCCATGTATTCTAACCGGGCCATATATTAATCTAGATGTACTTGATAAAAATAAAATCTTTGAAATTATCAGTAATCATAACATAAAAATCATTTATCATTTGGCTGCTATTCTTTCTGCAAAAGGGGAAGAAAATCCAGAGTTATGCGAATTAATTAATGTAGAAGGAACGAGAAATATTTTTGATGCTGCTAGAGAATTTGGTTTACGCATTTTTGCCCCCTCCTCTATCGCTGTTTTTGGACCTGATGCACCAAAAAAGGCACCTCAAATAACTCCACTTAATCCTACTACAAAATATGGAATGACTAAGGTAGATTGCGAAATTTTAGGTATGATATATCATCAAAAATATGGAGTAGATATCAGGGGCATTAGGTACCCTGGTCTCATTTCTTGGAAATCACCAGTTAGTGGCGGAACTACTGATTATGCAGTAGATATATTCCATGCAGCACTTTCTGACGAGTCAAAATATGATTGTTTTCTTAATGATGAAACTCGTCTTCCCATGATGTACATGGATGATGCGATTAGGGCTACAATATCATTAATGGATACTCCAATTGATTCACTTAGTTCCGCACGCTGTGGATACAATATTTCAGGTGTTTCTTTCACTCCAAAAGAATTAGTATCTGAAATCAAGAAAAGGTTACCAGATTTTGTTTGTAACTATAAACCAGATATACGTCAGAAATATGCTGATTCATGGCCTGATTCGATTGATGACGAGGTTTCAAGAAATGATTGGAATTGGCAATCAAGATTTGATTTAGAAACTATAGTTAGTGAGATGATTAGTAACTTAAAATCATATTAATTGTCTTCAATTTGGTTACTCCAATCTGGTGTTTCAGGGCCTTTCTTTGCCCATAATACATCATCTATTCTTAAAATGCTTATTGCAGCCTCTGTGGCCCCTGTAATTGCATGCTCTACTACGAATTTTGGGTCAAAAATTTCTTCTTTAAACATATCCAAAATTTCGCCAGAGTTTCCATTGAGGCCAATCCATTCTCCATCCTGTTTCTTTTTTGATTGAGCCGCAGAGAGTGATAATACAATATCTATTGGATCATAGCCAGCATTTTCAGCCAAAGTTCGAGGAACGATTTCCAAAGCAGCAGCATATCCTTCAATAGCCATTTGTTCTCTACCCGATTGTGTGGTCGCATATTCTCTTAGTTTCCTAGCTAAGTGTATCTGTGTTGCCCCCCCTCCTGGAAGAATTTTTCCTTCCTTGGTTAATCTATGACTTACTCCCAAAGCATCATCAAAGGCTCTTCCTATTTCATCTCTAATTTCAGGAGTCGAGCCTCTGATGGTAACTGTCATTGCACCACCAAATTCTCCTCCTATCTTTGTATAATTTATCCCTCCAATATTTTCTTCTGAACGAGATGAGTATTCTCCAACATCTTCCTTAGTAATTTTTTTAACATCCCTAATCATATTTGTTTTTGTTAATTTTGATAATCTTTCAAGGTCCTCTCTTTCAAATCTCCTGTAAGCAGTAATGCCTGCCTCAGATAGTATGGAAATTGCTTCATCCGCTATCCCATCTCTCACTATAAGTAGATCTACGCCTAATTTCCCTAGGTATTCTACAATTTCTCTAAGATATATTTCATTCCGAGTCTGAAAATCTTTTAGAGCACCTAATTCATTTATCTCGATTTGTGCATCTAAACTCAATTTTCTTTCTTCAATAGCCCCATCAATTATTGCAACTTTCCCTCCATCAGAAAAAGTCGAAGTTTTTCCAATAAGTTTAGTTTTTGCTAAAACCAATGCCGGCAGTAATTCACAATCTAGTGCTTTGCCACCAGAAATCTGTATTCTTTTTATCCTTAGTCTTTCCAAATCTTTACCTCCATCTTCATCAGACAAAGATTCAGCAGCGTTTAATGCTAATTCAGTAAGATGTTTAGATAACAAAGAATCTATTTTTCCCTGTAAAGAAGTTTTAACCACGGCTTCTTTCAATTTTCTTTTATCTGCATTACGTGAAATTTTATCAAGTTCTTCCAATGCTTTATTGTTTGCAATTCTGTACCCATTAATAATTATTGAGGGATGAATTCCGGCCCTAATTAATTCCAAAGCATTCTGAAGCATCTCGGCCATCAAGATTACTGTAGTAGTAGTGCCATCTCTTGCTGAACGATCTTGTGAACTTGAAGATGCAATTAGTAAGTTTGCAGTTGGATGCTCAACTCTAGCTTTTTCTAAGACCGTAACTCCATCATTAGTGACACTTGCATTTCCTTCTTCGTCAACTAGCATTTTATCCATGCCTCTGGGACCTAGTGTAGACCTAACGGCATTTGATAAAGAAATAGCAGCCGCGACATTACGAACTAAAGCAGTCCGGCCATGAATACGGTCAGTATCCTCCAAAGCAACATCATGCTCGGCATCTGACATACAACCTCGCGAGTAACTTAACAGATTTGAAACCGCTCCTGCGACAATAACATTTCTAATCAGTTCTTATTTACAAAACAATTCCAAACGAGAGGTTCATAAAGGGTAGTACTATCCCACTATACAACCTCAAGTTAAGTAGTGGCAATTATGGATGAAAATAGTAAAGACGAATGGGAAGAGCAAATGCTCAAAGAAATGGCCCGAATGTTTTCAGACATGGGCATGCCAATAGATATCAACATCCTTCGAAATATGCTTTCTCAAGTCCGCGAACAATTCGAAAAAATGGGTATTGATCCAGAGAAATTATCTAATCAAGATATGAAAATTGACATAAATGGTAACTCTGATGATTTTAGGAAAACTATGGAATCAATGCTGAATGGCCCTGATGGTTTTTCAGAATTATTCAGGAATATGGGAGTTAACATACAAGTGAATAATCCAACTCCTGTAGTTGACGCCGAACTAAATCAAGAAGATAATATCGAAGAAGAAGTTCAAGTTGATATCCATGTTCATGAAGATAGAATGTATGCGACTGTAGATATTTCTCGTGACTTAGATGTCGTAGAGTCGGAATTAGAAATTAATCTGATAGATTCAGGTAGGGCATTTCAGCTGATGAAAACAACTCAATTAAGGCCTTTTAAGAAATTTGATTTGCCTAATTCTGTAAGTCAGATTGTTGAATGGAGCCTAAATAATGGCATACTTGATGTAATATTCGATATTAGAAATAATAATTGAAATTGGAAGTGAATAAAAATGAGCGGACCCGTAATAGGAATAGATCTTGGAACGACGAACAGCTGTGTAGCAACTCTTGAGGGGGGCCAGGCAGTGGTAATTGCCAATTCAGAGGGGTCTCGAACGACTCCTTCTGTGGTTGCGTTTAGTAAAGATGGAGAAAGACTAGTTGGCGTTACTGCTAAAAGGCAAGCGGTGACAAATTCCGAAAGGACAATTCTTTCAGTCAAGAGAGAAATGGGAACTGATTGGGTTCAGAATATTGATGATAATGAATATACTCCTCAAGAGGTTTCTGCTTTCATTTTACAGAAATTAAAGGCCGATGCTGAATCATACCTAGGTCGAGAAGTTACTCAGGCAGTGATAACTTGTCCTGCATATTTTACTGATGCTCAAAGAAAAGCTACACAAGATGCGGGTAGAATTGCAGGGTTAGAAGTACTTAGGATAATCAATGAACCCACAGCAGCTGCTCTAGCTTATGGAGTAGATAAAGATGAAGACCAGACAATTCTAGTTTATGATTTAGGAGGGGGTACGTTCGATGTATCTGTACTGGAGATTTACCAAGTCGATGGTCAGCCACAAATTGAGGTTAAGGCAACAAGTGGAGATAATAGACTTGGTGGAGATGATTTCGATCAAGTGATTGTTGAATGGATAACTAGCGAATATATGAAATCTTCAGGGATTGATTTAACAAAAGACATGCAAGCAATGAGCCGCCTACGTGAGGCAGCAGAAAAGGCTAAAATTGAGTTATCTGGTACTTCCATGTCACAAATAAACTTACCATTTATTACAATGAAAGACGGTCAACCTGAACATCTAGATCTTTCACTTTCTAAAGCTAAGTTTGAAGATTTGATTTCAGACTTAATTGAGCGAACAATGTCTCCAACAAGAAGAGCAATGAAGGATGCAGGAATAGGTAAAGGAGACGTAGATAAGGTGATTCTTGTCGGCGGGTCAACTCGAGTTCCTGCAGTACAGGAAGCTATAGAATCTGAAGTGGGCAAGTCTCCATTTAAGGGTATTAATCCAGATGAAGCAGTTGCTCTAGGCGCGGCGCTACAAGCAGGAATTATTGTCGGTGATGAAGGCGTTACTGATGTTCTCCTTCTCGATGTAACTCCTCTTACTCTGGGTATAGAAACATTAGGTGGAATTATGACTACAATGATTGAAAGAAATACAACAATCCCTTCTAGGCGCTCTGAGACTTTTTCTACTGCAGCAGATAATCAGCCAGCAGTTGAAGTGCATGTCCTTCAAGGTGAGAGAGAGTTTGCGAATGATAACATAACTCTCGGAAGATTCCATCTCATGGGGATTCCACCTGCTCCAAGAGGAGTCCCTCAGGTTGAGGTGACATTTGATATTGATGCTAATGGTATTGTGAATGTATCTGCTAAAGATCTTGGGACAGGTACTGAACAGTCAATTAAAATTGAGAGTCAAACATCATTATCCGAAGAAGAAATTAAACAAAAAATAAGTGATGCAGAAGAATTTGCTGAAGAAGATAAGCGTAAAAAAGCTAGAGTTGAACTAAGAAATACAGCAGATAGTATAGTATATCAAACTCGAAGAACAATTGATGATACTAAAGAGAAATTATCCGATGAAGTAGTTACTCCGGTTCTCGAAAAACTGAAAGAATTGGAATCTCTAATTATTACAGATGAAAAACCAATTTCTGACGAAGATCTTGATGAAACTAGTATCCAGTCAAGAATACAAGAATTAGAAGAATTAATGCATAGTTTATCATCTAAGTTGTATGAAGCAGCATCAGCAGAAGTTTCTGATGAAGGCAGTGAGTCCGATGAAGAAGGCGATGTTGTAGAGGCAGATTTTGAAGTTTTAGATTCAGATGATGATGATACCGATGAGTGATTCGATGAATGATGATTTTGCACTTAAGAAAGTCAGAATTGGCGCCAAACCATTTGTAAGACCTCGTGATGACAGAATAATCTTAGGTGTTTGCTCTGGAATCGCCAGAAAATTAGGCATAAATTCTATGGCTTCAAGAGTGATCTTCTCTTTACTCACACTGTTTACTGGTGGTAGTTTAGCAATTGTTTATCCGATTATTTTTTTACTATCTCCTTCGGAATAGTTTTCTTAATCTCTCGTTATTAATCGATGTAGAGTTCGAACTTGTATCCCTGTAGCTCCATGGCTAACTGTGGCATTTGAGTCACCCCCCCAAATCCCCGCAGTTCCTGCAATATCTAGATGTGCCCAGGGAATTTGAGTTTTCTCCCCGTTTTTATTTTCACGTTCCTGCACAAATTGTTTCAAAAATCCTGCAGCTTGAATCGCCCCTCCCCATCTACCTTTTCCTTGGTTTCTTACATCAGCGATTTTAGATGAAGTCATTTGTTTTTCAAATGCAGGCAATAATGGCATAGGCCAACAAATTTCATCGACATCATCACCTGCCTTCTTTATTCTTTTAGATAATGAATCATTATTTGAGAATAATCCGGTTGCTTCATGGCCGAGTGCCACTACAATGGAACCGGTTAATGTTGCTAAATCAATAATATATGATGGATTCAATTCACTAGCCTTCCAAAGTCCGTCTGCTAGTACATTACGTCCCTCAGCATCTGTATTTAGAACCTCAATAGTTTTTCCCGAATATGTGTCTATAACATCTCCAGGTCTATATGCTTCAGCACTTGGCATATTCTCCGCCATACATGTTATGCCATTAACTCGGCCTTCGTAACTGGTTGCGTGAAGAGCCTGAAATAGTCCAAAAACGGTAGCAGAGCCATGCATATCTAATTTCATTTCATCCATTCCTGCACTGCCTTTTATCGAAATTCCTCCCGAATCAAAAGTAATTCCTTTACCTACAATACAAGGAACTTGTTTGTTAATATCTACATTAGGATTAAGACGGAAGAACACCATACATGGCTTGTGTATGCTTCCTTTTCCAACTTCAATAAGTCCATTCATTCCTTCTTCTTTGAGACGAGCGAAATTCCAGACTTCAACTTCAACATTTTCCTTTCCCTTAGCCCATTCTAGCGCTCTTCTTCCGAATTCTTCTGGATAAAGTCGATTTGCTGGTTCATTCCCTAAGTCTCTAGCAAGATGAACGCCAGTAGCTATGGAAGAAAGTTTCTTTATCTCTAACTCAAGTTCTTCCGTGTATCTTTTTGTTGCCTGACAAACTATTGACCATTCACTATCTTTTTTCCCGCCATCATCCTTTTTCTGATATTTCTCAAATGAATAATCTCTTAGAATCATTCCTTCTGCAAATGATGCTATATTTTCATTATTCCATCCTACTGTGAATCTAATAACAATATTCCTTCCTTGATTTTCGGGCAAATTACTAAAGCATTTAGCGCCAAAATCTCTAGATTTCTTAGATGTTAATTTATTTTTTTCACCAACTCCCAAGAGTATTATTTGGCATTCTTCTGACCAAATTGAAATCCGATCCTTTTCTTTTCCCTCAAATTTTTCACTAGAAATAGCTGATTTTACTGCAATACTTGCACTTCTACTCAAACCTTTTGTTGAATTATTTGGTGCTTTTTCTGTACCCTGAAATAAGGGTATGATCATAATCTCTCCGGTTTCTAAGAATTCACTAACTTCTACATTCATGTATTCGCGATAATATTCAATTATACAAAGAATTCCATCATAAAGTTTCAATTTCAGAGTATATTGTTTTCTTTAGAAAGCCAATTATTTGAAATAATAAAGTATTTATGATAAATTTTCTTTCATACTCATTATGTGACAAGTGATAATTTTTGTAGCAATTAAAGCCGCCGAGAATTCAGTTAGATTAGTATCTGGTGAAGTTGAAATTTCGTTAACATCTGCACCAATGACTTGTGAATCTTTAGCATTGAATAATTCTTGTATTATTTTATTTGCTCCCCAGAATGATAATCCGCCGGGAACTGGGGTCCCAGTTGCTGGAACTAGAATACCGTCTAATCCATCTATATCGAAGCTAAGCCATACAGGACCCGACAGGTTCTTGATTTGATTAATCATTTTATTCCAATTTGAGTGTTCAGAATCTATACTTATTAGATCTCTAGCAAACCATGTTTTCACTCTTTCATTACTTTCAATTATTTCTTTTTCTTCGGAACTGTAGGCTCTGACACCTATCTGAATTATTTTACCTACATCTTCCTCTAAAGTTCTTCTAATTACTGTTCCATGAGAAAATCTTTCCCCATTCAATTCATCTCTTAGATCTGCATGTGCATCAATCTGTACAATTGTTAATTTTTCTAGCTCCCCCTCAATTTTTGGATGTTTTTTTAGAGATCTAATTATCGGCAATAACATGCCATGTTCTCCTCCTAAAAATATTGGAAATTGTTCACCATTAACCCACTTTGAAGAGAATTCTTCTATACTTTCTAGAGCTTCTTTGAGGCTTGATACCTCATTATTCCAATTTTCTGAGGTGAATAATTTGAAACCACAAGGGAGGTCCTCACCTAATAATTCATCAAATAATTCTACTTGTGAACTTGCACTAATGCATGCCTCTGGTCCAAATTCAGTTCCTTCTTTGTAACTTGTTGTCATTTCATAAGGTATGGGCAGAATTACAATGTCATAAGGGCCATTTTCGTTTTCTTCTAGGCCCAAGAAAGTCATCTTGCCAGCCTCTTCCATGATGATTACGACTCGTATCTCCCGATTAATGGCTTCGGGATTGAAATCAAATCTGTAATCGTAATAAAGTATGGTTGATAAGTCACACCCATTCATGGAATATATATTGGAGTCGGTTATATGGGTTTGACACTTGCACAATTAACTCAGGCTATTCGCCGTAAAGTTGACGAAGATATGGAAACTGTTGTGGCCGAAGGTATTGCAGAGCATGCACTAGGTTTTTTTGGTTTCTCAAATAGAATAATTGATAATGCACTCGAACCTAATGATCGTAATCTTTTCTATCAATTACAAGATTATGATTTGTTGACTACGGAATCTGAAGAGACAACATTATGGGATGGAAGAGAGTGGAGAATCCATTATTGGAAATTTAAATCTACTGCTGAGGCATTCGCTCTTGCTGCAATGGATATGAGGAGTAAAAAGGACGTTGATGAAGATCCTTATGCTGGAATATATGATGATATGCCCGCCAATCTTTGGAAAGAGAGGTCTGGAGAAGAAGATGATTGGGAAGAACCATTGTTCTAGGAATATCAAAATCTGATATTTTATAAAAATCATTGACCCCTAAGTTTCAAAAGCATATTCTTCTAGAGTTTATCATGAAAAGCATCCAAGAAGCTTTTTTCATTATTTTTATTTTATTGTTTAGTAGTTTTTCATCGTTGGTTTCTGCTGAAGAAAATGAATTTATAGAATGTGAGATTCTTACCGATTGGAGTGTAGATTATGTCCCAATAGAGAATACTGAAGGTAATTTTTCTATGTATGATTCATTAATTATACACCGTTATGTAGTATCCTTTTTTCCTTCCTTTGTTAATGGCTCAGCACCCCATTTAGTAGAAACTTCCGTAAGTCATTTACGTGCTAATCAGACAATTGGAAATGAATTTAATTCGAATGTAATTTTAGCGGGTGGAGAAATCGACATAATTCTTCCAGAAGAACCTATGTTCATGGATGAAATCGAGATTTCAGTTGAAACTTTGGAAGCTTCATGTAGTCGTTTTATTAGAGTTACAAATTGGAATCAACCAATAGCTGATCATGAAGTAACCAGTAATAGAACATGGCAAAATAATATTTTAGGAGATTCTGAAATCAGTTCCAATCTTATTTTTGAAGGTAGAGGTTGGCAGCAAAGAATAGGTCCGAGCCTTATATCGAATGAGTTGGGTTCTGGAAGTTTTGAGTTATATAATTTTGATAATATGGATATTGAGCTTGATCTGGACAAGGTCTGGCTAAATCAGACTTACTACGATGAAGAATTAGTAGGGCAGGAGTTTGAGATGCGTGGGCAAGGGAATTTATTCACTATCCAGGATGGATTGGATATTTCAGTAAATGTGACTGAGGCATTTTATAATCGTACATTATTGCAAGATAGTTATACTGAACATTTGTTAATTGATGGTTATGGGGCACTACAGTTTTTAGATAATTCAGAAAATGAATCTTTCTTTATATCCGGTGAAATTTCCTCATTTTTCTTTGAGTCTTTGGATTCAGATGGTTTGCGTGAATATCAAAATATAAATTTAGAAGCAGATGCAACAAGCTTTATTGACTTTGCAGATGGAAATATTGATCTTGAATTAGAAGAATTTAGGTACAAAGATTTATGGATAAATGGAGTCCAAGAAGAACATCTTTTGAAGTATATTGGAAATGCAGAATTTAATGTCTTAATCTCAGAAGAAGGGCCATATATCTATACGAACGGGACCGTTGATAGCTTACATTTCGAAGATAGAAATGGATTTATTCTCTATGACACTTTAAGGGTCGATGGGACATATGATGGAGATGTTTCTGGATCATTTGGAATAATTAGATTAATCGAAGACAAGGTCACCCAAAAGAATTTCTCAGGTAATAATTTTGAGGTAAATAAAATTAGAAATGAGAATTGGCTAAATGTTTCATCTCCCTTTATGATTGTAGATGAAGAAATAAATGCTGAACATAATCTTACATATGAATATACGGTCCCACAATCTTATTGGGAAAATCCAATAGTTAGGTATCAATATATTGAAGATAATGGTTCAAGTTCAGATGATTTTCCCGAACAATCTCCAATACAGGCCGATATTGAGAGGCCTTCTTCCAGCTCCTTTGAGTCATCTCCAATTACTAAAGAAACAGGCGTAATCCCTGAGATATTGAGTCCCGGTGATGAAGTTATCTTATCTGGAAATCTAGATCTTATTTTGTCAGTTATTGTTCAAGATAGTAGAGAAGTGAATATAGATGGTCATAATGTCGAGGTAATCGACTGGATAGGAGATTATGGTAACAACACAGCAGCATCTGGAAGTGTGATTAATGAAGGCCTATTGGCAGGATTATTTCATCACGTTAATCGTTCAATTACTTTACCTCTATTGGAAAGTGAGGTTAATTTTTATGAAACTCAGAGTTTAGATAAAATTCGCTCACCTTCCATAATCACTTCAGAAGAAAACACTCCTCCGTTACTAGAGAATATTCAATTCAGAGAGGGATTCTTGTATGCTGAGGGAGGACAAGCTCACCTCGAAGTTTCTGTAGATGATGTTGATAACGATATCATTTCCATATCTGTGGATATGTCAGAATTTGGATTAGGGATTATTGAATTATCAGATAGAGGATTATTTGGAGATAATGTTATTCATGACGATGTTTGGACATCGGTAATAATAGCAGATGGCCTAGATTTTGGAAATAAGACAGTTGAAATAGAAATTAATGATTTCTGGGAAAATGCAGTATTCTTCTCAAATATCGTGATTCTTAATCCCGCTCCGGTGATGACATCAATCAGTTTCACACCGAATGTTGTGAAAAGAGGAGATTTGGTTGACGTTTCTATATCGGCAAACGATGGTCATGGTGTAAGCTCAGTTTCTTTAGAATTAACTAGTGCTGGTGGGGAATCAATATTACTCTCATTAATTGACTCCAAATGGGTGGGGCAATTCCAAGTTCCGTATATTATTGCGCCAGGTGAAAGATTAGTTCCAATTAGATTGATAGATGGAAATGAATCTTCCAGATTAATTACTAAATCTTTGATTAATGGTGTGGAAATTAGTTCAATATTATTTATTGAGAATGAAGCTCCAACTTTTACGAATTATTCAATTATTAGAGACAATGAGATATCTGATAAAGTAATTGTCCCTCAGTCAGGAGATCCAATACCACAAGTATTGGAAATATCAATGGTTGATCCTGATGGTTTATCTTCAGTCCAAGTTAAAATGGGTAGATTAGCGCCTATTGGTGAATCAAATAACTGGATATTAATGAAAGATGATGGCGTTGGAGCAGATAGAATTGCTAATGATGGCATATATTCATTGGAAATTTTCCCTCGCTCAAGTTTACCCAATGGGGAGATAGAAATTTTCGTTAGAGGAACTGATATTTATCTTTCTACAACAGATGTGGATGATCAAAGTTTAGTGATTAAATTAGATAAAAATGATGAATCCATTACTGGAAACTGGTTTTCAGATAATAAATCGATATTAATTGTGATTGGTTTGTTTATTGTATTGTCTTTATCATTTGCTGGAATTTTAATGGTTTTACGTAATTCAGAGTTCGATTAGTTTGGTACGAGTGCCGGGATTTGAACCCGGGTTCAGGCGTTGGCAACGCCCGGTGATAACCACTACACTACACTCGTGTGAACAGAGGGAAACCCGAGTCACTTTTCTAAGCGTCGGTCTGAGTTTGAGACAATTTTTCTAATAGCGATTGTATTTTATCTCTAGTATTCCTGTAAAAAATAATATCGTGGCCTACTGGATCATCTAATCCCCAATCCGATGAAATTGGAAGATTTGGGCATTCAACTCCGCATCCCATACTGATTATTTTATCGTATCCTTTTGTATCTATCATGTCTATAGATTTAGGAAATTGATTATCCATTTCAATTCCTAATTCTTTGATTACATTAACTGCATTTACTGCAATTTCTTCTCCTGGATGTGTACCTGCAGATTGTGCTTTAAAACCCATCTCTTTGGCTAGAGCTTCAGCCATTTGACTTCTGCAGGTATTTCCTACACATACAAACAATAGTTTCACATTGTTCCGAAGAGGTCAAGTTTAATGAAATAAACTCATATAGATTACTTTACTCTAATGTTTAATTAATCTTCACTAGGGTTGAAGTATTATTTACTACGCGCAATAATTATGTCAGAACCTCCGATTAGTCATCATCACGGCAAATCAGAACACAAAGAAGAGAAGTCTGAAGCATCAACTGAACAAAAAGCTCAGATGGAACAAGCTTATCAACAAATGCAGAGAAAATTACGTATCAATAAAATCGATCAGGACATCAAGCACAAGATAATGGTTTTATCGGGTAAAGGAGGAGTTGGTAAGTCTACAGTCGCTACTGGTTTGGCTCTTTCTTTGGCTCGTATGGGTAAGAAAGTTGGAATAATGGATATTGATATTACTGGCCCGAATGTTCCAAAAATGTTAGGGCTGGAAGGTACAGATTTACATGTTGAAAATGGTCGAATTCATCCTGCTATTGGTTCACATGGAATTAAGGTAATTTCTATGGCATTTTTAATTGAAGATCCTGATAAGCCTGTAATCTGGCGTGGTCCAATAAAGTTGGGCGCAATAAATCAATTTATTGGCGATGTTGAATGGGGTGAACTTGATACATTAATAATTGACTTTCCTCCAGGAACTAGTGATGAGCCGCTTACTGTTTCCCAAAGTCTACCAACAATTGATGGAGTTGTTATTGTAACTACTCCACAAGAAGTAGCATTACTAG
>Ga0115011_10002022_pt1 | contig 14241 bp, 5 predicted proteins | sample TroAtlMetagenome_2_FD_88705 | JGI IMG/M metagenome (GOLD analysis project Ga0115011, IMG submission 88705) | Marine eukaryotic phytoplankton communities from Atlantic Ocean - Tropical Atlantic ANT8 Metagenome | ecosystem: Environmental > Aquatic > Marine > Oceanic | place: Tropical Atlantic...
ATGACCGACCGCACATCCACCGATTCACGGATACCGGGTCTGTCGAGCGTATCGAGAATGCCCGAAAGTGCTGCGAGTCCGGTGGGTTCAATCAGCAGGCGGTCGGGCCTTCGACGGAGCAACTTTACGAGGGAGACTTCGAACATCAGGCCAGCGCTACAGCAAATACAGCCGCCCGCCACTTCCTTGAGTTCGACGCCCTTGGGGCCGTCCTCATGCGTCGAAGGCGCCATCAAGGCGGCATCCAGTCCCACTAAGCCATACTCATTGACGAGGATTGCCCACTTCTCATGTGAGGGCCTCAGGCTCATGAGATGATTGATCGTCGTCGTTTTCCCCACCCCTAGAGGGCCGGAGATCAGATTCACCGGAATCGGTTGACGCGCGTTCATTACTGCTTGGGGGTCCTTCTCGGAGGATAGAGGGTTCAAAGCACGTCCAACAAAGACGCAGTCGTCAACCTCATGATTGCAAAATAGGCGTCAGGGCAAAATGAGGATCACACAGTTTATGCACGGTCTTCGACAGCGGAAGAATCGGGGAGCAGACGCTGTAGGCACACTTCGCGTTCTTCCCTCCCGAGTCTGTCTCCATCTCGAAGGAGGCGCCTTCGATACGGACCCTGACGCTCAAAATCGCCTGACACACTGATTTATTCCACTCTCTACGAGACCTCTTAGCCATTGGCTCAGGCTGAAAAAACGAACTCACCGCGTGAATGAAAACAGGAGCAATTATGGCCATCTCTTGCTGAACGCAGCCACGGTTCTGTGGATCATATGGGGTCTCGTGCACATCATGGCGGGGATCATGTTCATCTCGGGGAGCACGGGCGACCTGGCCCTCGCCATCGGGGCCGTGGCAAACACAGTCGGCCCCACAACTCTCAAGAGAGCCTATCCGGATGCACTGGGTGGGATTCTCGGACAGCACGGCTGGAATCTGTTCTGGGTCGGTGTGGTCACGACCGTGGGCGCATTTTTCGTCTGGAAGGGCAACCGAACAGCCATCATAGGGACCACGCTAACGGGTGGACTGGCGGATCTCGGCTATTTCCTCTTCATCGATCTGCCTGGCTACGCCACGTTCATCATCGGCGGCCTTCCGACCTATATTTGTGCGGCCGCGATCATTCTGAGTTTGGTGGCCTTATCCAAGGCAAAAGATGAGGGCGTCGAGTCCGTATGAGCGAGAAAGTAAGAGCATAGGACCCTCAAAGGATCGCTGAAAAAACATCGGGTTGACCCTAACGCCGGTTATGCGACATCAAATCGATATCCTCGGCCTCAGGCCCGCTCAGCGCTGGGCACAGAACCCGCCACTGATGTAGATGGGATTGCACTCCACCGCCTGGGACCAATCGTCTGACGCCTGTATTCCCGCGCAAAATCGTCTGACGCCTGCATTCCGCCACCTGCATGCCAGACGCCTGCATTCCACGCCCACGTTCGAAGTCAGCTGTATTGGTCTTTGTACGAAAAGATGGGCCCCAAGGTGACGATCGTCATGATCACGAAGAAGCCCCCAATGATCGCCGGGCTCATCATTGCGAAAAGCAGGTCGGCCATCTGAAAATAGGCGGCAGCAAACCCCAGGCCGTGGGCCACGATGGTGAGATAGGCCCCGATCTTTCGGCGCTTGAAATACAGCCACAGGGCCACCCACCCGAGCGTCATCGCGACGACATGACCAATGGCATTTCCAAACGTGACTTCGAGGGACTGTCCACCCATGGACCAAGTACCCGACACAATGGCCATGACGTTGTCGATAGACGGCTGAACCATCATCATGAAAAGTAACGTCAAAGCACCCCAGTGGACGATCTTGAAGCCTTTCCCAGGCTCATTTCCGTCAGACATTTCACCCTCCTTGTCGATTTCACGTCGGACAATAGACCGGCGCGAGAGGATAGGAAGTTCAAAGCCCACCCTCCAAGTACATCGTGTTTAACATAACGCTCGCTGTGCGACATCAAACCGACATCAATCGCCTAAAGGGTCTCGATCTGACTGTGCTCAGCTGGGTGTCTCGGTTCGCCCATCCGCGTGCCGCGCAAACCGCCGGTGGGCTGCGCCGTGCACTGGACCAGCCCCGGGCCAGGGCCAGCCCCCAAACTGTGTCCGGCGATAATCCTGGAACGCCTGAACGATCTCATCGCGGGTGTTCATGACAAAGGGGCCGTGTTGCACGACGGGCTCACCGATGGGTCGCCCCTGTAGCACCAGCAACTCCAAGGGCTCTCCGCTGGCCACGAGTTTCGTCTCGACCTCCGACCGCAGAATGACCCGATGCCGTCCAGGCACCGAGCGACCACCGACCTGTAGTCCCCCGCCGTTGGCAACATACACCGCGCGATTCGTCCCTCGCTGCGCGGCCGGGAGCGACCAGGCTGCGTTCGCCTCCATGCGCACCGTCAGCAGCGCAATGTCGCTATCAGGACGTGACGCCCAGCTATTGGGCGGTGGTGATGGCGCTGTACGCCCATCGATGGTCCCAGCAACCACGGTGACCTCGGTCTGACGACCTTGAGGATCTTTCAGCGTCAGGTTCGGCACCTCATTGGCCCAAAACATGGAGAAGTAGGGTTTGACCCGCTTGTCGATCTTCGGGAGGTTCAGCCAGATCTGAAAGAAGTCCATGGGGTTGGGTTTGTCCCGACGCAAGAGCGGGAACATCTCGGCGTGGTTGATGCCGTCACCTGCCGTAAGCCACTGCACGTCGCCATCGCCATATCGGGCCGCGGCTCCCATGGAGTCGGCGTGATCGATGAGACCGCTGCGCACAACCGTGACCGTCTCAAAGCCTCGATGGGGGTGCCGCGGAAAGCCGGGCACCACCTCGCCGTGGTACATGTTCCAGCCATCTTTATTGGCGAAGTCCTGCCCCATGCGACGCCCACTCAATGATGCCTTGGGTCCGAACTCGGCATTGCCCGCTGGATACTGATCATTGTGGTGCACGCAGAAGAGAAAGGGGTCGAGGGTGGGCCATGGTCCGGCCTGCGGCAGAGGGTCCACCTCGAGGACTGGGTCAACCGTTGGGATCACTTCAGCCACGGCCGACTCCGTGGCCTTCGAGCACCCCGTTACCACCACCGCTGCGGCTGCAACGGCCTTGACCGCCTCTCGTCGCGTCATTTCGCTCATGGTTCATACCCCGGATTCCTCTGCCCAAAATCGCCTCGCCTTTATGGCGCTTAAGAAAATTTATACACGGGAGCCCGGTGTGCAAGCGTGCGTCGCACAGTGCTGCGAATGCCGAGGATATCGTTACCTGGGCCTTTTGTGAGTCGATTAGCAGGAGATTCTGAGCGACGGGCCAAGATCCTCAAAAGCGTCTGACACCCTACAACCCTCTCTCTGCCCGCTATCTGACCCCGCGATTTGGCATGGATAGCCAAGTGCGCCGATTCTGGATCGAGCTGGAGGGATCACCCGCGTCGTCGACGACGGGCGAGAGCCAGGGGAAACAAGGCCAGGCACCAGACGGGCATGCCGCCATCGGGGGATTGGGAGCAGCCCGTATCTGGCTCCGACGTGGGGTCACTGGGGAGTCCCCCATCCGCCATGCTCGTGGCGTCTGTTTCGGGTTCACCGGCGTCGATGGAGTCGTCGGGCGGGCCAGCGTCGGCGGGGGGGGCCGGCGGTGCAGAATCTCGATCCTGTTGCTCTTGGCAGACCCGCAAATCGGCTTCTGCACCTCCAGATTCGAGACACGCGCTCAAGTCTTGGAGACGCGCAGTGCCGTCGTCGTACTTGCAGCACACCACGGGATCCTCGACGCATGCGTCATCGTCGACTTCCATCCCCATCCACGCCTTGCAGGTGCCGGCGGTGGTGCGCTCAGGCACCTCGCGGTCCGCTCGCCGGCAGCAGACCTCTGCACATTGATCCATATCGGTCTCGAGGCCCCTTTCTGCGCATTCGTTGGGCCTCATGTTCTCGGTGGTGCCGTCTCTGAGCAGGCAACAGACGTCGGGGGCGCACCAGTTCATGGGGGCCTCGCGGCCGCCTTGGGCGGCGCACTCTTCGGCATTGGTCACGCTCCGCTCGTCGCCCACCGCACAGCAGATGTCCGGTACGCAGGCTTCGGGCTCTGTGGGTACGCCGTCGCGCATAGAACATTGGATCGTCGCCAGCGTCTCTGGGCCATTGAGCAGTGTGCAACAGATCTCGATACAGGCGTCGGCGGGATGCTCGATACCCGCCTGCTCGGCACAAAATGCTGGCTGGAGACTTTCTACGGTGCCGTCTCTCAGCAGGCAGCAAATAGACTCGTCGCACCACTCCACGGGCGCCACGCGTCCCGTCTCGTCACATTGGAAGCGGCTTGTTTCGCCGGGCTCCTCTTGTTCCACCACGCAACACACAGACTCGCACTGTTCCTCGGGAAGCTGTTCTCCGGGGCACGCGCCGGCGGGGATGGTGGTTGCGGCGACTTGGTCTTCGCCAAGGCAGCAGACGTCCACGCAGGCATCCGCCGGTTGCTCTGCGCCCCCATCGGCCTGACAAACATGGGGAGGCACCAGGGCAAAATCACCTTCGGGACCTGACTGACAGCACACGGCTTCACAGGCATCAGCAGGGGCCTCGACCCCCTCGGCAGCCAAGCATTCGGCAGGATTCAGCACCCGTGGCCCATCGTCGAGGGCGCAACAGAGTGTGTCAGCACACCAGGCCAGGCTGGGTTGGACTTGCCCCATATTGGTGCACTGTTCCAGGAGCGCGAGGCCCAACTCCCCCTCCACCAAACAACAGACTTCGGCAACGCATTCATTGGCGGGCAAAGCCTCGCCCTCACACAGGGCCGACGGTTGGATCTGCGCGCCGGCCTCTCCCACACAGCAGACATCTCGGCATTCAGCCGCGTCCCCCCACTGCCCCTCGAGACCTTCGCACAGAACGAGGGGCATGAGCTGCAGGTCGTCCGGTCCCAGAGAACAGCAGACTTCGGGGGCCGGCGGGGGGGCATCACACAGCTCGAGTTCCACGAATATTCCGCCAACGGGGATGCATTCCTCGGCGTGGGTGAGCTCGATGGTGCCATCGGGCATCTGGCAGCAAACTTCTGGGCAGCACGCGGCATCGGCCACCCTGACCCCACCGGCCCGAGCGCACTGCTCGACGCTGGTCAACACCGCAACATCGCAGATCTCACAGCAAATCTCGGTATCCTCGCAGATGTCGCCCACGCCATTCCCGTCGACGTCGGCCTGATCGGGGTTCGGGGTGAGCACACAATTGTCCTCGTCATCACAGACGTTGTCCCCATCGGTGTCGATGCACCCTCCTCCGAGGGAGCGCTGAAGGACAAGGATTGCAAAAGCCTGATCGGCGCAAAACTGCGGTCGATGAGGCCCGCCCGCGGGATTGGGCGGGATGGCGCCAATGGTCACGAACCGACCGGCAGCGTCTTGCTGGGTGAGTAAGGTGTAGGCCAGATCGAAATACCAGCGGGGCTGCTCGTGGGGATCGGCGTAATACCCAGGCCCGTCATTACCAAACGACGCCGGTCGCGGCATCAAAGCCGGATCCAGGTTGGTCTGACGGGACATGATCGCGGGCGCATCACCGGCGGGCAAGCGGCCCATGGACACCGGGGATAGATTCCCCGCTGCTGGGTCGATGGGCGCCCCCTCGAGAAAGCCCATAGCCTTCGCGAAAGACCAAAAGTAGTAGTAGTAGTAGCGGGCATTCTCCCCGGCATCGAAGTTCATCGTGGTGTACTGATAACGCAGCTGCAGCCATCTCAAATAGCCCTGGACCGATGGTCCGTTGAGATCAGCGCCGCCGACCAATTGAATCCAGAGCCCCGACGCGGTCTGCTGCAGGCTATTTGCGTCGCGACCCCGGACGTAGGGGTGACCTCGCTCCTCTGGGGCGTCCGGTAAATCGCTCGTCCCGTTGTCGACGTAGCTTTGCCGCGCGATGGCGGCCAGCCCGTCCAGCGTCGCCAAACGATTCGGATCGCCCGCATATCCCGGCGTGGATGTGAATACCCGACGGGCGGCGGCGAGGCCTGCCACCACGAGTTGCGTAGTGCTCGAGTCAGCCTCGGCCCCAGAGCTGTAGCCCCAATAGCCATGGGGGCCTTGATTGACCGCGATCCGATCGAAGATCTTGTTCACCGCCATGAGCGCGCCCGGATTGGGCCCGCCCGTCATGTAATACACCGACAGCGCCATGAGGTCCCCGCCGTCTTGATACGCTCGAAAGTCGTCCGCGGCGGACGCGTCGATCCGGTCGATGAGGAGCCCCATGAGAGAATCGATACGCGCTTGGTTCTCGACCGTCGAGTGGGCGTAGCCCGATGACACTGCGTTCTGGGACGCATCGCGGCGTTTCTCGAGGAGCGCAAGGGCCACCAAGCCCCCGGGGTCGTGCCCTCGCCCCCATTCCTGACTCCCAGGTACGAGGGGTCCGCAGATCCCTTCATAGAAGCCCTCGTCATCCAACCACTGGAGTCCGCGATCAATCGCCACTTCGACGTCTGTCGAGAAATGAGTGATTTGGGCACCCGCAGGCTGGGCGAGCAGGCAGGCGAGCAAAAACAAAAGGCGTCGTAGCATGAGGTGTCCTCGGATGAGGTACAGACGGTTTTCAGCGCCCCGAGGGGGGCGCGAAAGACCTTCGTGGGAGACCTTGATCGGTCAGGGATACCGAAAATTGATGGGGATTACCGCCGTCTGCGGCGACACCCAATGACGAGCGGAACCAAGGCCAACAAAGTCCAAGGCGGGGCCTCTTCAGTCGGCGATTGGGCACAGCCGAAGCTCGCGCTGGGCTCCTCGGCGGATTTATCCTCCACCAGTTGGGCCGGAGAGTTCCGCTCCCATTCCCCGGATGCACGATCATCGCGGCCGTCCGGCTCGGGCTCGGGCTCGGGCTCCCGCTCCGGCGCAGGACCCGGCTGAGGCACGGCACGACAGACGTTCTCGCGACACACTTCGCCCTCGGGGCAGTCCGCGTCTGCGGTACAGCGCTCATCATTGTCGGGAGCCTCGGGGTCCTCGGCATCCTCGGGGTCCTCGGGATCCTGAGGCGCACCCGGCTCAGCCGCGTCCCCGGCGTCACGACAGATGGCCATGTCGAACTCTTGACCGCCCAAATCGGCACATTCAAGACGCCCGCGCAGCGCCGGTGGATCGACTTCACCGCCAGCCGGGTCCACGAAGCCACAACAAATGATGTCGTTGACCACGCACCGCGCCGCGTTGGTGACCATCCCGTTGGTATTAGTGCAAGTCCCCAGCGTCGTGGTCTGGGGCATCCGCCCGTCCGCATAGAGACAGCACACTTCCCCACAGCCTTCGGAGTTGACCTCGATGCCCTGCTCTTGGCATTGGTTCACCGGGATGATTACGACGCTCTGATCCTCGAGTTCGCAACACACGTCCTCTTGACACGAATCGATGGGTACCTGCTGGCCGTCCAGCTGCAGACACTCTTCGATACTGGTGAGACTGCGCTCGTCACCGCGGGCACAGCAAATCTGTGGTGCACAGGCCTCGAACTCCAGGAACGCCCCTTGCTGAGCAACACACTGGGCCGACCCCACCAATTGCGTGCCGCCAGGCAGTTCACAGCACACCTCTGCGCACTCCTCTGGGGGCAATTCAATGCCCAATTGCGCTTGGCAGACATCCGGCGCCAGCGAGCGCACACGACCATCACGGAATTGGCAGCAGACCTCGGCGACGCACTCTTCCATCGCCACTTCCATCCCCGTACGATCGCATTGGAATCGGCTCGTCTCCACGCGGTCATCGGGTCCAACGGCGCAACACACTGGGTCACACTCGGGTTCGGGCAATTGCTGGCCCTGACAGGCTATGCTTGGGACGGTGCTCGCGCTGATTTGCTCATCGTCGACACAGCAGACAGGCTCGCACAACTGGGCGAAAAGAGCATTGCCGCCCTGGGCCAAACACTCTTCTTGCAGAAGCAAGCTGGTGTTGCCCGGTCCAACACAGCAAACGAATTCACAGGCATCGCCAACCCCAGGAGGCGCTGAAGTATCCGCCTGATCGACATTGGGAACGTCAGGACAATTGTCAAACTCGTCGCAGATCGTGTCGCCATCCCGATCGAGGCACGGGGCGGGCAGCTGGTCACAGGCCTCCATGGGCAAGATCTGGCCCTGACATTGACCGGGAAAGGTGAGTTCCCCGACTTCTTCACTCACACAGCAGATCTGGTTGCACTCGTGGGGATCGGCGCCCTCGCCGCCCATCTCTTGGCAGTTCCCGTTGGGCATGAGCTGTCTGTCACCCTGGCCGTCGTCCAAGATGCAGCAGACCTCGGGGTCCTGCTGCTCATCGCAGACCTCGATGGGCATGATTTCGCCCGCGCATTGACCGGGCAAGGTGACCTGACCCTCGTCTTCCTCCATGCAGCAGATCTGGATGCACTCCTGGGCATCTAGGGCCTGAGCACCCATCTCGTCGCACAGCCCGGCCGGCATGAGCTCTCCCTCACCCGACGCTGGGTCCACGCAGCAGACCTCGGGGTCTGGGGGCGGAAGCTCCTCGCCCTCGCAAATCGCGAGCTCCAAGGCGATGCCGCCTGCGGGCAAACAGTCTTCGGCCTTGATCATGCCGACGCTGCCGTCGGGCATTTGGCAACAGACTTCGGGGCAGCAAACATCGTCAGGGACCACCGTGCCCTGACCCAACGCGCATTGCTCGGGGGTGGTCAAGATCGAGAAGTCGCAGATCAGACAGCAGATTTGGTCGTCCTCACAGGCATCGCCCACGCCGTTGTCGTTGGCATCTAGCTGGTCGGCGTTGGGGGTGAGCACGCAATTGTCTTCGTCGTCGCAGACACTATCGCCGTCGGTATCGATGCAGCCTCCGCCTAGGGAGCGTTCGAGGACCAGAATGGCGAAGGCTTGGTCCGCGCACACACTGTGCACCGGAACATTGCCAATGGAGACAAAGCGGCCGGCTGCGTCTTGCTGCGTGAGCAGAGTGTAGGCCAGATCGAAATACCAGCGCGGCTGCTCGTGAGGATCGGCGTAGTACCCTGGGCCTTCATTGCCGAAGAGTGCCGGGCGGGGCATTTCGGCTGGTTCGAGGTTGGTCTCACGAGTCATGTCTGCCGGGGCGACGTCCGCCGGCAATTGGCCCATGGACGACGGCGACAGATTGCCGTCAGCGGGGGCGACCGGGGCTTCCTCGATAAAGCCCATGCTCTTCGCGAAGGACCAAAAGTAGTAGTAGTAATAGATACTGTTCTTTCCTGCATCGTGGTGCATCCGGGTGTACTGGTAGCGCAGCTGTAGCCATCTCATATAGCCCTGGATCGACTCGTCGTTGAGGTCGGCCCCGCCCACCAACTGAATCCAGAGGCCTGACGATGTCTGCTGTAGGCTGTTGATCCGATCAGCGGCCCCACCCTCCGGATTATACGGGTGGCCTCGTTCCTCTGGGGCGGCCGCCAAATCACTCGAACTGTTGTCGATATAGGTTTGCCGGGCGCGGGCGGCCAATTCGTCCAGAGTTGCCAATCGGCCTGGATCGCCTGCATAGCCAGGGGAGGGCGTAAAGACGCGCCGTGCCGCCGCCAGGCCTGCCATCACCAATTGGGTGGTGCTGGAGTCCGTCTCGTCCCCAGAAGAATACCCCCAATACCCGTGGTCGCCTTGATTGTTCGCCACCCGATCAAAGATCTTGTTGACGGCCATGAGCGCGCCCGGGTTTGGCCCCCCGGTCATGTAGTAGACGGAGAGCGCCATGAGGTCCCCGCCATCCTGATACGCCCGAAAATCCTCCGCGGCGGAGAGGGCAACCCGGTCGATGAGGAGCCCCACGAGAGAATCGATCCGCGCTTGGTTCTCGACCGTGGCGTGGACATACCCCGCGGAGACGGCGTTCTGAGACGCGTCGCGGCGTTTCTCGAGGAGCGCCAGGGCCACCAGGCCGCCGGGGTCGTGGCTCCGGCCATACATTGCAGTTGGATCGGCATTCTGCGGGGGGCAAATCCCCTCAAAAAAGTACCCTTGGTCATCGAACCACTGCAGCCCTCGATCGATGGCCGTCTCCACATCATTGGAGAAGGCGGTGGGGGGGCCTTGAGCCCCCGCGGGACTTGCGAGCAGCAGACAAAGCAGTGCCAATAACGAACGTTTCATTTCATCCCCCAGATCGATGCACAGCACACGGTGAACGGCCACCCTATCCGGCCCCAGCCCAATGGATGGGCCGGACTACGTCATGTCGCCGAGCATTCGGCTCAGTGTAGGGGGTACTCCAGGGATTTGGCAGATAAACTCTCTAAGCACGAAGAAAAGTAAAACCGCTTAGGACCGATGATTTAGAAAACCCTTCGCCCCTCCCCTCATCGCGAATGCAGGCACTCACTGGCGGTCTAGTGGACAACGACATTTGGGTCTGGGCCAAGGGCGCGGCTGGCCAACGGCATTCCGCCCTGGCTCGACAAGAACTCATCTAGGCGAGGTCCCCGAAAAGCGTGCCGAACGCCGGCCACGAAGGACGAATAGGGCCCTCAAAGCCCCACCCCCACGAATATGGGGGCTACCCTCCCGAGCGGGGTGCGACATCAAACCGCGGTCCTCCCTCTCAGTGGGTCAGTCCCCCTTTGGCGAAGACCCTCGGGACCGACTCGATTTGCCGGCCCGCCTACCCGCCAGAGCCATTACTTGGGCGTACGCGTCGACACCGTCAATCACTCAGGGCAACTTACATCCATCTCGTTCGACGATGACGAATTCGACCCGTCGATTCTGGGCGCGGCCCTTCCGCGTCTTGTTGGTCTCGATGGGCTTGGACTCTCCGTAGCCCTTACTGACTATCCGGTTATCCACGACCCCCTTACCGATCATGTACTTGCGTACGGAAGCGGCACGGGCGTCGGACAGTTTGAGGTTGTAGCTGTCGCTCCCGCGGTCATCGGTGTGGCCTTCGATGCGAATGGATTTGATTTCGGAATGCTTCACCAAGGTCTCGGCGATCTCGTCGAGCAGTGAGTACGAACGCTTTCGGATGATGGCTTTGGCAGTGGCGAAGTAGATCTTGCCGTCGATGACGAGCTTTTCGCAGGTCACCACCACCGTCAGCTTATCGGGGCAGCCGTCGGTGTCCTCGAACCCATTCTTGTTCTCGGGATCGATGGGGCACTTGTCGACGACGTCGAGGATCCCATCCTTGTCGTTATCGGGATCCGGGCACCCATCGGCGTCTTGGAATCTATCCTTATCCTCGGGTTTCAGGGGGCATTTGTCGGCCACGTCGAGGACACCGTCTTGGTCGTTATCGGGATCCGGGCACCCATTGGCGTCTTCGAAGCCGTCCTTGTCCTCGGGCTTGAGGGGGCATTTGTCGTCGACATCGAGGATCGCGTCTTCGTCGTTGTCGGGATCAGGACACCCGTCGGCATCTTGGAATCCGTCCTTGTCTTCGGGCGTCATCGGGCAGCGATCGCTGACATCCAGCACCGTATCCTGGTCGTTATCGATGTCGGGACAGCCATTGGTGTCCTCGAAGTTGTCTTTGTCTTCGGGGTCATCCGGGCATTTGTCGTCCCGGTCGATGATGCCGTCAAGGTCCCGGTCCGGCTCTTCACCGGATTGCCAAGTCAGGCCCAGGAGTGCACGCCAATCGGGCGCCCCATAGCCTCGCACGAGTCCCATGCCGGCCCCTATGGAGGCCATCCAGTCGGTGGCGACGGCGTATTTGAGAGCGACCACGCCTTCGACGGGATTCTCTTCGACGTCCAAGGTATCGGCCACCAGACCGATGCGGGCATTGAGTTCGGGCACAAGGGTGAGGCGCTCGGTGAGGGGCACTGCGGCGGCGAGGCCGAGGCTGAGCATATCGTCTACGGTCAGGTTCAGCAGCGTATTGGGCGACCGCAACTCATAGCCCAAATTGCTCCCAATGGCCGTCCCGTTGCCGAAGACGTGGTCGAACAGGACTCGGGCCTCCACGCGCCAGCCATCGTCTCGCAGCTTCTCCGGATCACCGGTCGGTATGCCCATGTCGAGGGCTACCGCCACGCTCGACCCCAAGGGGTCCTTGAGCGTCGACTCGGTATATAGAGACATCTGGGCCAGTAATCGCACCTCACCAAACCCCGCCCCTTCCACGGCTAAATCACCCAACATCGGAAGATTTTGATCCCCGGATTGATGGAGCACGATGGGTAAGTCTAGGCCCACTCTGAATTGGTCGAGAAACGCGGCGCTGAGCAAAATATGACTGGTCATCTGCCCGCTGACGAGGCTCCCCAGCCGGTTGCCATCCGTGTCGGAGAGCACCAACGGATCATCGACGTAGTGGGTAAAGAGCCCTGCCGTGAGGCGCTGCCCAAAAATGGGGCGCGCCGATTGCAGATGCAAATAATCGACCCCCTGGTCCGTGGCTGGACGCAGGTTCTGCACCTCCAATGCCTGGGCTTGGGCCGTGCCGGACATGGCCGGCAGCACCACCAAAACCAGCAGAAGAAGGGGTAGTCGGCGCCGAGACAGGCCCAACAAACCAATCAAGGCGAAAAGCCATAGACTGCTGGTCGTCCCGTCATCCACCGAGGCTGCACATCCACCCAAAGCTCCTCCGCTGACCACCACCTCTTGGGGTGAATCGTCACTGCCATCGAGGGGATCGGTGCCCACGCTGACCTCATCCCCGTCGGAGATGCCGCCATCGTCGGTGTCGGGGTCGAGGGGATCGGTTTCTCCCGGACCCACTTCACCATCTTGGTCGGCATCTTCTACCCCGTCCAAGAGGCCATCATCGTCACTGTCTGGGTCGAGGGGATTGGTCTCATCCTCCTCGTCGTAGACCCCGTCATCGCCCACTTCGTCCCCATCGGACAGACCATCGTCGTCGCTATCGGGATCAGTGGGATCCGTCCCCAACATCTCCTCCACATCGTCGTTGAGCCCGTCGCCGTCAGAGTCCTTGGGCTGGTCGTCGTCGGGGTTATTGGGGTCCCCCTCATCGGGTCCAATGGCCCCATTACCGTCCGTGTCCTCGCCCCCGTCGGTCACACCACCATCGTCGGTATCGGCGTCGAGAGGATCGGTGGTGCTCTCGGGATCGGCGTCGGCCACGAAGACTTCCGGGTTCGTGCCATCTGCGGGCCCGTCCCCGTCGGGGTCCATGACCGGTTCGGTCACGCCCTGCTCGGTGCCGTCTTGAACCCCATCGTCATCGGTGTCGGCATCGAGAGGATCGGTGTCCTCGCCTTCGTCATAGGCCCCGTCTGCCCCAACCTCGTCACCATCACTGATGCCGTCATCGTCGGTATCGGCATCGAGGGGATTGGTGTCCTCGCCCTCATCATACTCCCCATCGTCACCGACCTCGGCCCCATCGTCGAGGCCATCACCGTCGGTGTCTGGGTTTTCGGGATCACTCCCCAACTCGAGTTCATCGGCATCCGAAAGACCATCTCCATCGCCGTCCGTATCGTCCAGAGGCTCGTTGGGGTCGCGCTCACCATCATCTACGCGACCATTCCCGTCCACGTCTTCGTCACCATCAGAAATGCCACCGTCGTCGGTGTCGGCATCCAGAGGATCGGTGGTGGTGGTGTCGTCTGCGTCGGGTACGAAGACATCAGGGTCAGTCCCGAGTGCCGGGCCCTCTCCATCGGGATCGGCGATGCCTTCGGTGGTCCCTTGCTCGGTCCCGTCTTGCACCCCGTCATCGTCGGTGTCCGCGTCGAGGGGATTGGTGTCGGTGCCGGCATCGTAGGTTTCGTCATCGCCCACCTCTGCGCCATCACTCAGGCCATCGTCATCGGTGTCGGCGTCGAGGGGGTTGGTATCGGTGCCCTCGTCGTAGATGCCGTTTTCACCCACTTCGTTCCCATCGTTGATGCCGTCTCCGTCGGTATCGGGGTTGGTGGGGTCGGTGCCCAAATCCAGTTCCTCGAGATCCGTCAGACCATCGCCATCGGTGTCATCATCGCTCGGGTCGTTGGGATCGAGTTCACCAGGTCCGACGAGACCATCACCATCGGTATCCTCGTCGCCATCGCTCACCCCACCATCATCGGTGTCCGCATCGAGGGGATCGGTCGTGGTCGTGTCGTCGGCATCCGGTACGAAGACCTCGGGGTCGGTGCCGTCCATGGGTCCGTCTCCGTCGGGATCCTCGACCCCGGTGGTGATCCCTTGCTCGGTGCCGTCTTGCACCCCGTCATCATCGGTATCGGCGTCGAGGGGATTGGTGTCCACCCCGTCGTCATAGGTTCCGTCATCACCCACCTCGTC